>Ga0209540_10000089_pt1 | contig 119767 bp, 117 predicted proteins | sample BarGraIncu01121A_FD_184501 | JGI IMG/M metagenome (GOLD analysis project Ga0209540, IMG submission 184501) | Arctic peat soil microbial communities from Barrow, Alaska - Barrow Graham LP Incubations 011-21A (SPAdes) (version 2) | ecosystem: Environmental > Terrestrial > Soil > Wetlands > Peat... | reverse complement strand
CGGACCTCCTCTGGCCAACGCTACTGGGCCTCCATCACTTCCAATACTGATGGCACGAAGCTGGCAGCGACGGCGAATAACGGCTACATCTATACTTCTACCGACTCTGGTGTTACTTGGACTGAGCGGACTGATGTTGGCTCACAATCTTGGAAATCTATTGCCTCGAGCGCTGATGGTACGAAACTGGCAATTGTTGGGAATGGCACTTCTATCTACACCTCTAGTGACAGCGGCGTGACTTGGACTGAGCGGACTGATGCTGGCTCGCGATCTTGGACCTCCGTCACTTCGAGCGCTGATGGTACAAAGTTAGCAGTAACTGGCGACTATACTTCTATCTACACCTCTAGTGACAGCGGCGTGACTTGGACCGAGCGGACTGATGCTGGCTCGCGATCTTGGAGAGGCGTTTCTTCAAGTGCTGATGGTACAAAGTTAGCGGTCGGTGATTTCAATGGCCCTGCTTCCGTCGGTGGCTCAATCTACATTTCCACCGATAGCGGCGTGACTTGGACTGAGCGGACTGGTGGTGGCTCACATTTTTGGTCATCCTTCGCTTTAAGCACCGATGGCGGCAAGCTAGCAGCTACCGGATATAATGCTTCTATCTATACTTCTACCGATGGTGGTGTCGCTTGGACTGAGCGGACTGCTCTCGGCTCTCGCAATTGGTCAGCTATCACTTCCAGTGCTGATGGTACCAAGCTAGCAGCTACTGCTGGTTCTGGTGGTGGCTATATCTATACTTCTACCGACTCGGGTGCGACTTGGACTGAGCGCACCAGTGCCGGTTTACGTAACTGGAGCTCCATTGCTTCCAGTGCTGATGGTACGAAGCTAGCAGCAGTTGGCTACGGAATACTGATGTACACTTCTATTGACTCAGGTGCTACTTGGACCGAGCAAACTACTCCGAATATACGCTCCTGGTCAGCTGTCGCCTCGAGCGCCAATGGCACACAACTAGTTGCGGCCGTTAGAGGAGGCTCAGTGTATGTGAGAACACGAGAAGCTCTGACGCTCAATGTAAATGGTGCGAGTATTAGCGACGGCGCGACGATCTCGTCAAACCCTGTCTTCTCAGGAGCTGCCTTCAGTAATGCAACTGTTGACGTCACGATTCACTCCGATCCCATTACCTGCGTTACGACCGCAAGTAGCCCTGGTATTTGGAGCTGTACATTACCATCAAGCATACCTTCCGGCACCCATACCGTAACGGTTGTAGTAACCAATCCGCTCACCAATGAGCAGGTGACGTTTGGTCCTTACACAGTGGTTGTGCCCGAAGGCGTCAGCGCACCTACGGCCAGTACGCCAGATCCCATGACTGCGTCTGTAAAAAATAGCAGCCCATCAACGGCAACGGCCGCATATGCCGTCGCTACAAACGACGGCTCGACGGTAGCTACTGATGAGACTGCGCCTGCAGGCAACAGCTCGTCGCCAACGATTACAAATAAGTCCATACCTGACGCGCCTGCCATTAAAGCTACTTCGTCAGATAGTGCAGCTGGCATATCTCCATTGGTTATTGCGGGTATAGCTGGCGTTTGTTTATTGGCTATTGCGGGAGTTGTAGCGCTAGTTATCAAACGACACAAAGTTTAATAGAGTACGCTTGAGCCACAAGTTCCCACACTCAACCCAAGAAAAAATGACCACTTTCGTGATCATTTTTTCTTGGTAGCACCAGGTGGGCTCGAACCACCGACCTCAGGCTTATGAGTCCTGCGCTCTAACCAGCTGAGCTATGGTGCCATACCTGAACTTCCTTCTCGGGAAGATTCCCTGCAATTGTACCAGATAGAGTGGTTATTTGCTAGCGCGCAACAGGTCAAAAGAGAAAAAATTCGCATATCCGAATGAATGGCTGTTGCAATGCAATAAACAGGCCGTACAATAGTAATATAAGTGCACTTTAAGATTAGTTCACTCGTTACCCTAGTCGGCACCGGCGTTGCAGTCGTTGTTGAGGCTATGGCGATCGCCCCACTCAAAGAGATGAAAAAGCGTGGTTGGGATCTCATGTTCTTCGCCCTGCTCGTCTCGGTAGCGCTGGGAATTGTCGGCAGTGTATTGTCGGTGAATATCGCCGGTATTCTCTTTGGCCTTCTCGGTGCGGCAATCGGCGCATACGTGATGCTCGAGCTCAAACATTACTTCGTAAAGTAAGTAATAATAATCATAAAATCCGTCGCGCGGGATATCTTCAAGCGACGGATTTTGTTATAATAGAACCATTCCAGGTGATACTCACTACCCCTTACCCGGGCAAGCGTCCCTCATCAACGGATCATCATTTCATCGTCTTCGGATCATTCGCTACAGAACGGGCGGGAGAGACGGGCGAACACTTCAGCGGGAACGTTCTCTAAATTAACTTTTGGAGATTTATAGCGATGGATGATGAACTTTTCTTGAATGAGCGAGTAGATGTAATTGCGATTTTCGGTGAGGGGCTCAACCCCTGCCGACCGGTACGATTTCGACGGGCGAGTGGACGGGAAGTCGAAGTGACGGAAATTGGCCTCAGACATCCTACCTACCCTGGCCGGCGGACGGTCCATGCCTTTGATGTGACGGATGGCAGCGCCGATTATCGATTGGAGCTTGATAGTGAGCGCCTGACTTGGTGTCTGACGAGAGAGGGAGACCGAGTATGACGCCCCCCTTCCGTATATTCGTCTCCTGGCTTCACGCCGGGCACTTCTTGCGTATACGGCAGGAAGTGCCCGGGTTGCAGATAGTCGTCAAATATAGGAAGAGGGGCGCAGAAGCTCAATGAATTCGACATATAACGGAGCCAGACCGCTGGTCATGCATATCGACCTCAATAGCTGTTTCGCGACGGTTGAGCAGCAAGCCAGGCCTATGCTTCGTGGCAAGCCGATCGGAATCGTCAATCGACGAACTGACCAAACGGCGATTGTGACTGCCAGTTATGAGGCGAAGGCGTATGGCGTGAAGGTCGGGATGAAACTCAAGGAGGCGCAGAGACTGTGCCCGGGGCTCATCGGTATCGAGAGCGATCCGTCGAAATATCGGTATGTGTACCACAAACTCATGGAGATCATGAGCGATTATTCGCCGGCGTTTACGATGAAGAGTATCGATGAGGGGGTGATCGATTTTGCGCAGAGTAGCGAACAGATCCGCTCTCGGGATATGGAAGATATCGGGCGGGAAATCAAGCAGCGGCTGAAAGATGAGATCGGCTGCGCGATGCGCTGCAATGTCGGGATCGCGGCCAATCGATTCTTGGCCAAGATGGCGGCCGGACTTCATAAACCAGACGGCATGGATGTGATAACGTCGCACAATATCAGAGAGATATTTGAAACCCTTACATTAACAGATCTAACTGGTATTGCATCGCGCAATGAACATCGGTTAAATTCCGTGGGTATCTATACCCCACTGCAGTTTCTCGACGCTGACCCTGAGCTACTACGACGGGTCGTGTTCAAGAGCATCTGCGGCGATCAGTGGCATCAGCGCCTGAGGGGTTGGGAAGTTGACGATGTAGCCTATGATCTCAAGACGTGTGGTAGGCAGTACGTGCTCGAGGATAGAAACCTGACCAGGGCGGAGATTTTGACGAGACTTCATCATCTAGTTGAGGCAACGGGACGCAAGCTTCGTAGTCAAGGGAAAAGTGCGCGCGGAGTCGGGGTGTATGCGCGGATGCATGGGGTCGGGGGACTCGGGGAATCGAATGGGCGATGGGGGCGCAAAGGGAATTATTGGCACGAAACATATCTCGCTCCCCTGCCCTTTTTCTCTGACAGAGCGATCTGGACGATTGCGAATCGGCTCTTCATGAACGTGCCAGCCGGATCGATTCGAGAGATCGGGATTCATTGCTATCATCTGGAAGATGGGCTCAGTGATCAGCTGACGCTCTTTGGCGATGAACTGGCACGCGAGCAGCAGGTGACGTCGGCGATCGACGAGATAAATCAGCGCTATGGTGAGCGGACGATTCACGCGGCCGACACGCTTGATGCCGGTATTTTTGTCAAAACGAAGATTCCGTTTGGGAGCACGCGCTACTTATGAGGGGTGATATAGTAAGAGCATGAACAAGCTCACGATTACTGTCTGTATGTCGATTGGCACGATCCTAGGTGGTTTCGTTCCGACATGGGTTGGCGATGCGAGCCTACTAGACGGCTGGTCAATATTGGGCAGCGTCATCGGCGGAATTGTCGGAATCTGGGTGGGCGTAAAGATAAACAAACTATTTTTCTAGTATTTAAGGAACGATTAAGAAAGCCTGCCTATACTACGGGGTAATGGAATCTCCATTGCACCTTACGACTGCATGTGACCGGTATATCCGGAACGCATGAGTACCTCACTGCACAATTGTTGTCCGATGTACCCCTTAAATCAGACAACCTAACCGAAATGAAAGCTGCCAGAATGTCTCCCTGGCAGCTTTCTTTGTACAATAGGAGTATGACGACAATTTTAGCAGCAGTAAGCGGCGGCGTGGATAGCGTGGTATTACTTGATTTGCTTTCTAAAACGTCACATGAAGTAATCGTGGCGCATGTCGATCATGGCATACGAGAAGAGTCGGACGAAGATGCGCGGTTTGTTGAAGCTCTCGCAGCGCGCTATGGCTACAGCTACGTCACGACGAAATTATCATTAGGGGCGAATGCCAGCGAACACCAGGCGAGAGATGGCCGTTATGAGTTCTTGATTCGAGAAGCGGATAAGCATGATGCGACGATCGTGACGGCCCACCACGCTGATGATCTGATTGAGACGATCGCGATCAATCTCACGCGTGGGACAGGATGGCGCGGTCTTGCGGTCTTTGGCAACACTACGATTCACCGTCCACTCACCTCATATCGCAAGTCTGAGCTCTATAATTATGCACTTGCCCACCATCTTGAGTGGGTAGAGGACCGGACAAATCGCGATCAACGCTATTTGCGAAATAAGCTCCGGGCGCGACTTGCGACCATGGACGAGGAGATTGATCGAGAAAAGCTAGCGGAATTATGGAAGCAACAGCGTGAACTCAAGGAGGCGATTGACCACGAAGATAAGATTCTCCTCGAAGAGTCGCGGATGCGACGGCATTTCTTTACACAGCTCGACGACGGGACGGCAAAAGAGCTACTCGCCGCTGCGATCGAACGGGCGGGCGGAACGCGTCCGACATGGCCGCAAGTTGAGCGCGCAGTGATCGCGCTCAAAACCGCGAAACCCGGTACCGTATCGGAGGTCGCGGCGGGCGTGCGAATCACGTTCACCTCTCGTCATTTCTCTGTTGAAGTGATATCATAGACGGGAGCAATTTTGTTACTGATAACTCATAAACGACGAGGTTAAATATGGCGAAGACACCCCCAAAAAAGAATATTGGCAATAGCATGCGACTCGGCGCCTTCTGGGCGATCGTTATATTAATAGGCCTTGGTATCTGGGCGACTATGATACCGCGCGGAGATATCCAGCAGAAACCGATCTCTGAAGTAGTCCAAATGGCAAATGCCGGTGATATTTCAAAGCTTCACATCGAGGGTAACGACGTGACCGCCACCCTAAAGGGCAAGAGTACTGCGACTATCCACGCCGTCAAAGAAGACGGCACGATATATGACCAGGGACTACAAAAAGATAAGACAGCGGTCGAAGTGGCGGAATCTTCCAATACAGGAGGCATTATCCTCAGCGTTCTCGGCACCATTGTACTGCCGCTCCTTCTCATTGGCGGACTTTTCTTCTTTGTCATGCGCCAAGCGCAGGGACAGAACAATCAAGCGATGGGATTTGGCAAATCAAAAGCGAAACTTTACGGACTCGATAAAGAGCGCGTGACCTTCACGGACATTGCCGGTAACGAAGCCTCAAAGCAGGATCTTGAAGAGGTTGTCGACTTCTTGAAGCATCCGAAAAAGTACGAAAGTCTCGGCGCAAAGATTCCAAAAGGCATTTTGCTCGTCGGTCCTCCAGGAACTGGTAAGACAATGCTCGCTCGAGCCGTCGCTGGCGAAGCCAATGTGCCATTCTTTAGCATCTCAGGATCTGAATTCGTAGAAATGTTCGTCGGTGTGGGCGCGAGCCGTGTTCGCGATCTATTCCAAAAAGCCAAGAAAAATGCCCCGAGCATCATCTTTATTGATGAGATCGATGCTGTTGGTCGTAAACGCGGCAGTGGTATGGGCGGCGGACATGATGAGCGCGAGCAAACACTCAACCAGATTCTCGTTGAGATGGACGGATTTGAGACCGGGACAAATGTTATCGTGGTTGCGGCTACGAACCGCGCCGATGTACTCGATCCCGCACTTCTTCGCCCAGGACGATTTGACCGTCATACGACGATCACACTTCCGGAGCGAAAAGATCGAGAAGAGATTTTGCGAGTTCACTTCAAGAACAAGCCCACTGACGATACTGTCGATCTCGACAAACTGGCCGCAAAAACCGCTGGTTCGTCTGGTGCTGATCTCGCGAATATCGCGAATGAATCAGCGATTGTCGCGGCTCGTCGCAACGCCAAGCACATCTCAAACAAAGATATGACTGAAGCGTTTGAGAAGGTAGCGATTGGTCCTGAGCGCAAAGCAAAGGTGATGAGCGACAAAGAAAAAGAACTCACGGCCTATCACGAAGCGGGTCACGCGATCGTCGGCCATGTGATGCCGGACAGCGATCCTGTCCACAAGATCTCGATTATCCCTCGTGGTGGCACGGGCGGTGTGACGTGGTTCCTGCCACCAGAAGACCGCAGCTACACTAGTGTCTATGAATTCAAAGATATCCTCGCTCGCGCGATGGGTGGCCGAGTCGCTGAGAAAATCGTCTATGGCAACGACGGAATCACGACGGGTGCCGGTAGCGATCTTCGCAGCGCGACTGACATTGCCCGTGATATGGTGATCGAACAGGGAATGGGTACGGAGCTACGCGACCAGGTCTTCCACGAAGATGGCGGTGGCATGATGTTCGAGCGCATGACTCACGATCGACCGTATAGCGACGCAACTGCTCAATTGATCGATCAGGAAGTGGCCGTGATCATCAAAGAAGCTGATCGCCGCGCTGAATATGTGCTCAGAGCAAACCGTGGTATTCTCGATAAGCTCAAAGACGAACTCCTCGAGAAGGAAACACTCGACGAAGATGAAGCGGCAGCGATCATGAAAGATGCCGTGATGCCAAAGGAGGCCGCTCTCTACTAGAGGGCGACGGCGTACACAGATGGCGACTAGGGGACGAGTCAAGCAGGCACTGGCGGCGGCCAATGGCCGTCTGTCTATTCAGGCATCGGCGGTACTTTTATCGAGCGCAACACTGACGTCGAGCTTGCTTGGGTTTTATCGTGACCGATTACTCAACAGTATGTATCTTGAGAAGTACCCGATCGGACTCTCAGCCTACACGGTAGCGTTCACGATTCCTGACTTCATGTATTTTCTCTTGGTTTCAGGTGCGCTCAGCGTGTCCTTTATACCTGTATTCAATCAACGCCTTGCGAGCGGTAACAAGGAATCAGCTTGGCGGCTGAGTTCAAGCCTTATTAATTTCATGGCGCTCGTGACGATGGTGGCGAGTATCCTCATTATCATCTTTGCAGAGCCACTGGTACATCATGTGGTGGCACCTGGTCTCGACGAATCCGGCCGCGCGCTTGCGGTGAGTCTCATGCGCGTCATCGCCGTCAACCCATTCCTCTTTGCGATCGCGACAGTTATCGCGAGTATGCAGCAGGCGGTAGGGCGATTCGTATTTTACGCAATGGCGCCAATGATCTACAACATCGGTATTATCATCGGTGCATTATTCTTCACCGACGGCATTACCTTGTTTGGGTGGCGCGTATTTGACGGTGGGATCATGGGTGTGGCGCTCGGTGTCGTGCTTGGTTCGATCATGCAGCTTATCGTCAGCGCGTGGGGACTGAGAGGTCTCGGATTTGACTATGAATTTAAGATTCGCTGGAAACATAAAGGGTTTCGACAGGTACTGCGACTACTTCCGGCTCGCTCGCTCGACCAGGGGCTTGATTATATTAATAGCCTAGTTGAGATACGACTGGCTTCGTATATGCTCGACGGCACGATTCGCGCGTACCAGCAAGCGCTCACGATCTCGCTTCTCCCTGTCAATCTCATTGGAGTTAGTATCGCAAATGCCTATTTCCCGAAAATGACCGTCACCGTCGCTGAGGGTGATCGATCGAAACTCATCCATGATCTACGGTCGGTGATTCGCATGATTGTGTGGATTATTTTGCCGATCGCGACCGTGACGTTCTTCGGGCGCGGCTATCTCGCGAACTTCCTCGATCGCCAGGGCAATATCATGATCGCAAACGTGATCGGTGCGCTCGTCGTGTCGATCGTATTCCGCACGGTTTACCATATTCTCGCCCGCGTCTTCTACGCGAACCAAGATACGAAGACGCCTCTCTATGTGTCGATATTCTCGATCGGGTTTAATATCGTACTCGCCCTGCTATTCACGATGTACTTCCATTTCGGCGTGTTCGGGCTGGCGTGGGCGCAGTCTATTATGGCACTTGTTGAAGTAACGATTCTCGTTGCCATCTTGACGCGTCGGATTAAGGGATTATTCGACCTTTCATTCCTAAGAGGCGTCCTAATCATGCTCGGTGCAAGTGGCGTAATGGCGCTGGTAACCTATGTATGTGTTCGGATATTCCCACTGCTTAACGGCGACGAAAGCATATGGACGACGTTCCCGAAGTTCGCGCTCGTTGCACTGATCAGCGGGGCGGCATATGTATTGATCTCGAAACTCTTCAAGATTGAAGAGTCGGCGCCTGTCATCCGTCGCATCGGAAAAATACTCTACGGACGGGTGGGAGTAAAGCACGATTGATGAATAGCCCCCAGATTCGTAACTTCTGCATTATTGCTCATATTGATCACGGCAAGTCGACGCTGGCTGATCGTATGATGGAACTTACTCATACTGTCGAAAAACGCGACATGAAGAGTCAGCTCCTTGATTCGATGGACCTCGAGAGAGAAAAGGGAATCACGATCAAGCTCGCACCGGTACGCATGTCTTGGCACGACATCGACCTCAATCTTATTGATACGCCGGGGCATGTCGATTTCAGCTATGAGGTCAGCCGAAGTCTTGCCGCCTGCGAAGGTGCGGTGCTCGTAGTTGACGCCAGTCAGGGCGTTCAAGCGCAGACGCTTGCTAATGTCTACCTCGCGCTTGCGGCTGACCTCACGATTATTCCTGTGCTCAATAAGATTGACCTACCTGCCGCTGACGTACCACGAGTGAGTGCCGAGATCATCAATCTCCTTGGCTGCAGCGAGGCGGATATCCTCAAAATTAGCGCGAAAACTGGAGAAGGCGTAACTGACGTACTCGATGCGGTAGTAGAAAAGATTCCCGCACCTCGAGGTATCGCCGACGCGCCAACGCGTGCATTGATCTTTGACAGCTACTACGATGATTATCGTGGCGTGATTCTCTACGTTCGCGTCGTAGACGGTAAGTTAACCAAAAATGATGCGATCACAATGCTCGCGACGGGTGCCAACGGCATCGCACTCGAAGTCGGGCACTTAGCGCCTGCGATGAAAGCCGATCCAGGCATTGCAAGCGGCGAGATCGGCTATATCGTCACCAACCTCAAGACGACTCATGACGCCCGCGTCGGCGATACGGTGACCACGAAGCAGGCTCATTCAGATGCTGCGCTTCCAGGCTACAAGCATGTCCAGCCATTTGTGTATGCGGGATTTTTTCCAGTAAGTAACGAAGACTATAATAACCTCAAAGAGGCGGTCGAAAAACTTTCGCTAAGTGATTCGGCGCTTCAATTTGAACTAGAGAATTCGCCAGTACTCGGTTTCGGAATTCGTATTGGATTCCTCGGACTTCTCCATATGGATATTATCCACGAGAGACTGGAGCGCGAGTACGGTCTCGACCTTATCGTCACCAATCCCTCGACCGACTATCATGTGAAGCTCACCGATGGCGAGGAGCTCGATATCAAATCGGCGAGTGATTTGCCCGACCGAAGCAAGGTAATTGAAATTGCTGAGCCATGGATCAAAGGCGAAATTGTCGTTCCGCAAGATTATATCGGTGCGGTGATTCAGCTGATTGTCTCGAAGCGTGGCCTTCAAAACAACTTGAGCTACATCGACGAACGCGCGCTCATCAGCTTTGAGGCGCCACTTGCCAACCTGTTGACGGATTTTTACGACCAGCTCAAGAGTGTGACGAGTGGGTATGGCAGCTTCAATTATGAACTTGATGGGTATCGCACTGAAGATCTCGTGCGAGTCGATTTCTATGTCGGTGGCGAGATGGTAGATGCGCTGAGCATCATGTGTCATCGCTCGGAGTCGTTGGCGCTGGGACGAGATATCACAAAGCGACTCAAGGATGTGGTTCCGCGGCAAAATTTCGAAGTCAGCTTACAGGCGGCTGTTGGCGGTAAGTTTATCGCCCGCGAAGATATCGGCGCATATCGCAAAGATGTGACTGGCTACCTCTATGGTGGTGACGTGAGCCGAAAAAAGAAGCTCCTCGCCAAACAAGCAAAAGGCAAAAAACGCATGAAGCGATTTGGTAAAGTTGATATTCCGAGTGAAGCGTTTACGGTGATGCTCAGGCGCGACTAAACTCGTAGAGCGCATCAACTACATCTGCGAACACCTTGTCACGATCTTGTTCGGCGTTAATTTCCAACAGAATTCCCATATTGCGATATATCTCAATGACAGGCAATGTTTTGTCTCGGAATTCAGCTAGCCGTCGGGCCACTCTTGCTTCGTCGATATCATCGTGTCGGCCACCATTTCGTGTGTCGTGGGCTATTTTCCAGCGTCTCCAGGCTTCCTCTTCGCTAATCTGTAGTAGCAGTACGGCTTTCGTCGGGTGGCCACTTGCATTGAGCGCGTCCATCACTGGCCCTTCTTCGCCGATCCATCTGCCAATAGTGCTGAGGACGAGAGATTCTCCATCAAGGTCAGCGCGAGAGAGCCTTTCGGTGATCATTTTCTTGAATTCTTCAGTTGGCATCAAAGAGCCCGACAGGCTACCCACTTGGGCTGCGCGCCATACGTCTTGATCTGTTGCGGTAGTTCTGTCTACGAAAGTAGCGCGCATCACGTCGCCACTGCCTATGAACTCGGCGCCAAAGACTTGCGCTAGCTGTTTGCCAACCGTGTCTTTTCCCGCGAATTGGATTCCAAATACATTAATAGATCCGGTCCCGAGCCACTGGCGAATAGAATCAATTTTATCCATAGTTAGATTATACCCATGCGGGCGCTGGCTCGCAACCTAGCACTCGACTTGCAAGAGTGCCAGATTTCAGGTATACTCGGAGGTATGGATTTGACAGAGAGACAACGAGCGATCCTCGCGGCTATCATCGAGCAATACGCAGAAATTGCAGTTCCCGTTGGGAGTGTCACGCTTGCGAAATTATTTGGTGTCAGCAGCGCAACTATCCGAAGTGAGATGGCGCGCCTCGAAGATATGGCGCTCATCATAGCTCCTCATACGAGCGCGGGACGGATTCCGACAGACAAGGGCTATCGCCTCTATGTGAATGGCCTTACGGACGCACAGATGACAGAATTACCCGGTGGGATCGATCGCGGTGCGAGGGCGCTTGAGGCGCATGTGAACGCACAGGTTTCGCAAGCTGATCGAGCGATCCGATGTGCGGTGGACAGCCTCGTTGAGCTTACGGGCAATCTGGGGTTTGCGACCATAGGGGATGAGCTCTACCTGAACGGTATCGGCAATCTCTTTAGTCAGCCTGAATTTCTGATCAGCGATCACGCACAGAAAGTCGCGCGTCTTCTCGACAATATCGAGCCATGGCTTCGAGAAGTCGCTCCAAACCAACCGCTCAACGTGTTTATCGGGAGTGAAAACCCTATCGGCAAGGCAAGCGGTGCAACCTTGATTATCAGCAAATACCGTTCTCCATTTAGCGACAAAAGCTATATCGGTGTGATCGGTCCGACGCGTCAGAATTACGCGCGTACCATGATGCTCGTCCGACGCACTGGCACGATGCTCGAGGGAGCTCTCTAGTATGGACTATATAGGTAAGTTTCGTCTCTCACTTGCGATATCGGCTGTCGTAATCGTATCTCTCATGGTATTTAGCGGGCGTGTGGCGTCCGGAGACCAAGCGGCCCTCCCCGGATTTATCATCAGCTTTCTCGCATTTGGCATCTCCGCTCCGGTGACGATCTATTATAACCAGCGCCGACAGGGCAATCACGCCTCATTCCGGGAGGCACAGTTTCTCGAAGACATCACTCGTTCACTAAAAAAGGAAGATCATCATGACGAAGCCAAAAACTCAAAAACCTGACGCCAGAGACCAAGAGATTATTGATCTTACCGCAGATTTGCAGCGAACGCGTGCTGATTTTGAGAACTTCCGTAAACGAGTCGAACCCGAGAAACAGTCTGCAGAACGACGCGGTGAAACACGGGCGATTCTCAAACTCATCCCCGTCATTGATACGATTGAACGAGCGATCGCGCACGCGCCACAAGATATCTCGGATCACCAGTGGGTACAGGGCGTCACGGGCCTCGTGAAACTACTCGAAAAAAGCCTGAGCGAGCTTCAACTCACGCGTATTGATGCTGCTCGCGGTGTAAAATTTGATCCGGAATTTCATCAAGCGATCCAGCTCGACGAAGAGGCGAGCGGTGAAGAAGAAGTGATCGACGAAGAGCTTCAGCCGGGATATCTTCTTAGCGGTACGGTGATTCGTCCAGCACTCGTTAAAGTTACTCGAAAATAAATTATTCGTAAAAAAGCGAACGGGCCGGACTCTTCTTGGGAATCCGGCCCATTTCGCACCTTTGCGTCGATCAGCTCGCGTCTTCATCTTCAAGCTTGTAGACACGCTCGTAGATGAAGAGCCACGAGTAGAGTGAAAAACACGTAGCCGTCCCGAGAAGTATCGCGTTCACGATGTCCACGACCAATCTTGCCGTACCAGTAAGCCCGAGCGCGGCCTCCAGAATGATGGTTGTGCCACCGATCATTATGGACGCGGTCTTGTACTTACCCGTGTTGTCGGCCGCGACTGACCGCTTCGGGTACTTCGCCTTGAACTTATTGCGAAGTACCGTGACTCGCCACTCTCTGTAGGTAAAAATGATCCACCAGCAGATGTAGAGGACGAGATATACCGTGATCGTGATCAGTAGTGCGAACGGCATCATGCCCAGGAGAGCGAAGACAAGAAGTGTCGGGATAGTGAAAGCCTTGTCGGCCACCGGGTCCCAATATTTCCCGAAGTCACTGACGTGGCCCCATCTTCTTGACCATCTTCCGTCGTAGAGGTCACTGAGGCAACCCAAGATCCAGATCGCCAGCGCGATCCACCGGAACACCCGGTAGATGGATCCGAGGTACAGCGAGAGAAGCAGGAGTGGCGTGAGTAAGAGTCGGGACTGCGTCAGTGCGTTTGGTACCTCCTTCGTCTCCTTGGCAGCCATCATTTTTCCCCCAAGAGGAGCAGCGATGAGTGCCGTGAAAACGACGGCGATTCCATACGCCATCTGGTCATTGATGCTGGGCTTATCTTGGATAGGCGGCGGCGGGTACGGCATGGACATTTGGTATCCTTGTCTCGAATGGTTGAGGTGCGAAAACCCACAAGGGGTAATCCGCACCTTGTGAATATAGTGCCTACCATATCATTTTCTGAATATTTACGCAATCTACAGGGGTGATTTTGCCTATTAGCACTCTTGACATGAGAGTGCTAACTCGGTACAATGAAGTAAGAGTTGGCACTAACGTGGAGTGAGTGCTAGCATAAATCAAGAATTCTGCACAAGCTAAGTTAGTAACAAGGAGAAATATTCTATGGGCAAAATTATCGGAATCGATCTCGGTACGACTAATAGTGCATTCGCATATCTCGTAGCCGGCAAACCGGAGGTTATTACGAATGCCGAAGGTAACCGCACGACGCCGAGTGTTGTCGCGGTGAACAAAAATGGCGAACGACTTGTCGGACAGGTGGCTCAACGCCAGCGTGTCACCAACGCTAAGAATACTATCTATGGCGTGAAGCGCCTCATTGGCCGCAAATTTGATGACAAAGAAGTCCAAAAAGACATCGACATTATGCCATTTAAGATCCTGAAGAAGGGCGCCGGTGTTGCCGTAGAAATGGCTGACAAAAACTATACCCCTGAAGAAGTCAGCGCCATGATCCTCAGTAAGATCAAGGCGGATGCCGAAGCCTTCCTCGGTGAGCCCGTGACCGAAGCAGTCATTACTGTTCCGGCCTACTTCGATGACTCTCAGCGCCAGGCCACAAAAGACGCTGGCAAGATTGCTGGTCTCGAAGTGAAGCGCATCATCAACGAGCCAACGGCCGCTGCACTTGCGTATGGACTCGACCAGAAAAAAGAAGAAAAGATCGTGGTCTTCGACCTCGGTGGTGGTACATTCGACGTCTCAGTTCTCGAACTGGGCGACGGCGTGTTTGAAGTGAAGTCAACCAATGGCGATACTCACCTAGGTGGTGAAGACTTCGACAATACGATCGTGAACTACTTCATCGATGAATTCAAGAAAACAGATGGCATTGATCTTCGCAAAGACAACGCTGCCATGCAGCGCCTCAAGGACGAAGCCGAAAAAGCCAAGAAAGAGCTCTCGACCACAACTGAAACCGAGATTAACATTCCGTTTATCACGGCTGATGCCGATGGTCCGAAGCACTTCGAAATGAAGCTTACCCGCGCGAAACTCGAAGATCTCGTCAAAGACCTCCTCGATCGCGTCAACGGTCCAGTTGAAAAAGCCCTCAAAGACGCTGGACTCTCAAAGAATGAGATCAACGAAGTGGTGCTTGTCGGTGGTATGACCCGCATGCCGGCAGTTGTTGAGCGTGTCAAGAAACTATTTGGCAAAGACCCGATGCAGGGTGTGAACCCGGACGAAGTCGTTGCAGTCGGTGCCGCAATTCAAGGAGGCGTGCTTTCCGGTGACGTCAAAGACGTGCTCCTACTCGACGTGAGCCCACTTTCGCTTGGTATCGAGACGATGGGTGGCGTATCAACGAAGCTCATCGAGCGCAACACAACTGTTCCAACCAGCAAGTCAGAGACATTTAGTACTGCCAGTGACAATCAACCTCAGGTTGAAATCCATGTGCTCCAAGGTGAGCGTGAATTCGCCGCCGACAACAAATCGCTCGGTCGATTTGTCCTCGATGGCATTCCATCAGCACCACGCGGAGTTCCGCAAATTGAAGTCACGTTCAATATCGACGCCAATGGCATCCTCAACGTCACTGCCAAGGATAAAGGTTCAGGGAAAGAGCAATCGATCACTATCCAGAACTCGGGCAACATGAGCAAAGATGATATCGAAAAGGCTCAAAAAGAAGCCGAACTTCATGCTGATGATGACAAGAATAAGCGTGAGGCGATCGACGCCAAGAACCAGCTCGAAAATGCGATTTATCAGGCAAAGAAGATGCCAGATGAGTTTAAAGACAAGATTTCTGACGATGACAAAAAAGCGATAGCAGACGCCGTCGAAGAAGCTGAGAAGCACAAAGATGCGACCGATAAAGATGAGCTTGAGGCGGCCGTAAAGGCGCTTAACGACGCGATCATGCCGATCGGTGCAAAGATGTACCAGCAGGCAAGCGAAGCGCCAAAAGAAGATGACGCGGAAAAGAAATCCGACAAGACCGAACCTGTTGAAGGCGAAGTCGTCGACGAAAAATAGGAAGCAAGAATTCCGCATAAAGCAGATGCCCCCGTACTGAGTACGGGGGCATTGCATGTCTACTTGTGGCCAACATGCCAGGCCCGGGAGTTGTCAGCGCAGTAGCACTTGAAGATGCATCGGTACGCGCGCATACGCGCTCCGCTTTCCTTCTCCAGTCGCTTTGCCCTTTGAATTGCCTCCCGCTTGCTCAACTTTTCCTTGCCGACGCAACTCCGTGCTCGTCTTTGTCGACGGCGATGTCGCATTGTAATCACCACCTCTCAGCGTTTGGAAAGAGCCTACGTACACCATACACTACAACATGATCCGTTGTAAATACAACTTTGAAAATAACGCAACTCGGTACAGAATAGAAATATGAAAATTACCAATCTAGTATTTTGGGTGCAGGATGCGACGCTCAGCGTAAAGTTTTACAAGAAGCTCGGGTTCGATGTGGTTCGAGTGACCGATCGTGACGCGACGGTTGCATGCGGTGGCTTCGAGATTATGCTCGTCACTATGCGCAACGAAGATGAATTCAATGGTGATTCACTCGCGGCAGAAAAAGGCAAAGGTATGTACGTCTATATCAACGCCGACAATGTAGATGCAGTATACGCTGATTTAGTGAAGTATGAGATTACGCCCAAAGCTGAACCTCGTGACTGGCCATGGGGAAATCGCGAATTTGTCGTCGCTGATCCCGATGGTTACAAACTTTGCTTCTGGCAAAAATTATAAGTCCACATACAGGGCTGCCCAAATCATACCCTCGGAGCTCTTGTAGATAAAGGATTTGTAGAGTGTACCATCGGGGTGTAATAGCTCTGGAAATGTTTGATGGTGCTCGATCATTGTAGCGAATGATTTTTCTTGAGTTTCAGTCTCAGGATGATTCTGGGCTCGAAGCAACCGGAGATAATATGCCCCATGCCAGGTCCAGATAGTATCACCCGCGTAATTGCGCATGATTGTTTTTGCCCATAGGCGATAACGAAAACTCCGCGGCGTATCGGTATATTTCATCGGATAAGGGCTGGCCAGGCGATGATCGCGAATATAGTCGAGTGTTTCTTTTAACTTCTCGGCATCCTCGATTAGTCCAAGAGCGAATGGCATCAACGCGCTCTCGGCGCTAAATGCCTGGTTCTTGTAGTCGGCCGAAAAGTAGTGACCATTCCAGTAATGTGTCCGAAGCACGTCGTGATATACGGCGGAAGTATGGGGGAATGCTTCGTCGAGCCCGAGCCGTTCGCAACATTTTGCCATGTGACCGATGAGCGCAACGGCGTAGGCACTTCGATCGTAGAGGACGCTATCGCGGAGTTCTGCGAAACCGATTCGAGAGACCAAATGACCGGTTATTGGATCGATAAAATCTTCTTGGTATTCGCCGAGTTTACTAATGAGAAACGCACGTTCGTCGGGGTTGAGCTCGTAACCAGCAGTCCAGATCGCATGGATGAGCCAGGGTAACGTATCGATGCCACTAGTGGGCGCGTTGAACAGGCGTCCCTTCGGGGTGATGCAAAGTGTGATCGCGTCGTGATTCATGTAGTGTGTCAGTGCCCACTTCAGTGTCGCTATGACGCGGTCCTGATGCCCAAGTGCGCAGAGCGACTCCGAAACAGCGGCAAAATCTCTGATCCAAAAATAGTCAAAATTGCCGGTGCTGGTGCGATAAAATGTTCCGTTCCAGCATTGCTCGACGATAGCTTCACATATCTCTTGAGCGCTTCCTTCTATCTTTGTGTGCGTCGAGAAATACCGATAGCCTATAAGATGCCAAAACTCACTCAGTGGAGGGTTAAAAACAGGGCGTTTGGGGAACTGAACCATACCTACTAGTTTAACAGATAAGAGGAGGTGCGACCCTACAGGTCGACGTAGAGCGCGGCCCAGACCATGCCTGGATCACCCTTGTAGATGGGGGCATTGTACCATGAGCCGTCGGGGTTAAGCATTTCAGGCCAGGTGCCATGGCGCTCGATCATGCGAGCGAAACTTGCTTTCGTCTCCGTATATTCTTTATGGTCGTAGTGCTTCAACATGTGCAGATAAAATACGCCGTGCCAACTCCAGACACTCGTGCCGGCATAGTTCGGCATGAGTGGCGCCGTCATCCATGGACGATACCTGAATACATCAGGTTTATCGGTGTACCTGAGCGGATATGGCTCATCGAGCTTATGGAGTTTGATATAGTGGACGGTCTGATCGAACATGTCGGAGTTGTCGACAATTCCCAAGAAAAACGGAAAGAGCGCGCATTCAGCACTAAACGCATCGATCGAATAATCGGCTCGAAAATATTTCCCATTCCAGTAGTGATTGATCAGTTTTTCGCGGTAGAGATCGGCCGGGTACGGAAAGTTAAACAGACCCAGCTTTTCGGCGCACCGGCTCATACGAGCGACGAGCGTTATCGCGTAAGCGCTTCGATCGTAAATAACTGCGTCGCGCATCTCGACGAAACGAACATCTTTTCGGATCATGCCCGTCGCCGGTTCGAGGAATTGTCTGCAGTATTTTCGTAGCATCCGTTCGAGAAATACTCGCTCAGAGTCATTGAGAGGATAGCGACTCACCCAAAGGCTATGGAGGAGCCACGGGAGAGAGTCAATACTGCGTAGGTCCGGTGCGTTAAATGTATTTCCGACGCTGTCGATGCAGGTCGTTATCAGACCGGATTTCCGATAATGCCGAAGTGCCCATTTGAGTGTATGGTGGACGCGATCGCGATGCCCCATTCGGACGAGCGGTCCGCACACCGTGCCGAAATCTCGCATCCAAAAGAAATCGAAATGCCCGAGACTCGTCCGGTAGAAATTTTTGTGCCAAAGCTGATCGACGACCGCATAGCAGATTTGACGAGCGTTGCCATCGAAGCGTTGAATTTTCCCAAAATAGCGATTAGCAAGCTGGCGATATTCAGCCCGGATTGTCCCGAATATTCGCCCCATAATTCGAAAGAAATATTGCATCGAAGAGATTTACCTACGCAGTTGCAATCGTACAGCCGCCACCGACATTGCCGATATTGATCGCTGTCGACAGGTTGCCGGTTAAGAAGTTGAAGGGAGTAATTATCACGCCTGCGCCCATACCGCATAACTCAACTTTGAGAGTGTTTGTCCCATTTGAGTTACTTGGTGTGCCGATGGCGATATTCGCAGTACCTAGAGACGATTCTTTATAGGTTGCGAGAGTCGTGATGACGGTACTGGCGGTTGACGGGTATGATTTAGCCAGCGAGTAGTAAGAATGGATCTTCTTCGTAAGCGAGTTAGCGGCTATCTGTGCTGCGCTGTTACGTGCTCGAGTCTGGATACTGTTCAACGCTACAAATGTGAGTAGGGCGAGCATCGCGACTATGATCACTACAATAAAGAGTTCAACAACTGTGAACCCTGACTTAGTCGAATTTTGCTGTTTCATAAGATGGATGCTCTTCCTTTTAAGCATAGTGTAGCGCAATATGGTTACGCTTGCAACAGGGGAGGAGTTGGTTGTTTTAGACTTCGGATAGTGAATTAGCACTCTTGTGTTTTGAGTGCCAATCACGTACACTAGTAACAGATGACAAAGCGTGATTATTATGAGATTTTAGGCGTTTCAAAAAACGCGAGTGATGACGAAATCAAAAAAGCATTTCGTAAGCTTGCCGTGCAATTACACCCCGACAAAGAGGGCGGTAATGAAGAAAAATTCAAAGAGGCCAATGAAGCCTACGAGGTCCTGAAAGATAAGCAAAAACGCCAGCGCTATGATCAATTCGGTCATGCGGGCGTGGGCGGTGCGTCTGGTGGTGGTCAATACGGAGGTTTCGACTTTAATGGTGCGGGCGGCCAGGGCCAGAACATCAACTTCGATTTCGGTGGTGGTCTCGGCGATATTTTCGGACAATTTTTCGGTGGCGGATTCAGTGGTCAGCAATCAAACGGACCAACTCGTGGTCGTGATGTCGAAACGAGCATTACGCTAAACTTTGAAGAAGCGATATTTGGTAAAGAAACGAAACTGAGTTTCAATCTCGAGGACACATGTACGCACTGTAAGGGCACGACCGCCGAGCCTGGCTATAGCCTCAAGACGTGTGATGACTGTAAGGGTGCGGGCTACCGTATCCGTACGATGAATTCGATGTTCGGCCCGATTCAGCAGCAAGTGCAATGTTCGACCTGTCACGGTAAAGGCCAGATGCCAGAAAAAGTTTGCACGGTCTGTAGGGGTTCTGGTGTGCAGCGCAAGGAGCGTGATCTATCGGTGAAGATCCCGGCCGGTATCGATGATGGCGCGACGATACGTCTCCGCGAACAGGGCGAAGCGATCGCAAATGGCGCCAAAGGTGATCTCTACCTCCATATACGCGTCAAACCGCACAAGAAATTCACGCGTGAAGGCGACCTCATTCTATCCGAAGAACATATTGGCATGGTTGATGCCGCGCTCGGCACCGAGATCGACATTGAGACGGTCGACGGTACCGTCACGATGAAAATTCCGTCCGGTACGCAAAGTGGAACCGACTTCAAGCTCTCAAATCACGGTGTTCCCCATATGAATCGCGACTCCCGTGGCGCCCATATCGTGAGTGTGGTCGTGGATACCCCCACTAAACTATCAAAGCGTCAAAGAGAGCTATTTGAAGAGCTCGGGCTATAGCAAGAGCGGACGGAAACAGTTTGTAATATCGTAAAATTATGCTATAGTGTTGTAATTATGAATACAAAACATATACTGGTTCTATTCAGCCGTAAGGATCGTCAAAAAGCCACCTACGAGCGTTTGTTCGCTATATTTGAGCGCTTCGCCGCTCAGCAAGGCAGAGACCTTGCATTTACGCGTAATACTCTGGACGAATTAGTAATTGAATTGCACAACAACGCCCTTATTGTTACGGATCCAGTGACGCGGAGGGAGTTAAATCAGTTTGATTATGTGGACTTCAATTGGTGGGGAAGGGCAAAGCAACATGCGCTTGCGGTGGCGACTTACCTAAACAGGCAGGGTGTTCCTTTTTTGAATAGGAACATAGCCCATATGGAGCCAAGCAACAAAATTGGTGAGATGGCGCTTATGGCCGATGCTGATATTGCTATGCCCAATACGTTTATAAGTAGCTTTGAGCAAATCCTAAAGGCCTTTCGCGAAAAGCCACCTATTCAGTTCCCGCTTATTATGAAAGACGCAGCAGGTTATGGTGGCAAATGTAATTTTCTGGTTAATGACTATGAGCAGCTTGCACAAATTATTGAGGTTAATTTGGAAGTAGACTTTGTCATCCAGGAGTTCGTACCGAACGATTTTGATTACCGCTGTTTGGTGATTAACGATGAGATTACTGTTGTTATACAGCGCGTCCGTGGCGCAGAGGCGACGACGCATCTCAACAATACGTCTGCGGGCGGCACGGGAACGGCGGTTCCGCGAACCTCGCTTTCACCTGAAGCGCGAGCAATGGTACTGAGTGCCGCTCGGGCGCTTGGCCGCGAACAGCTTTGCGGCGTTGATTTAATCGTTGATAAGCACAGTGGCAGGCCATATATATTAGAGGTGAATCAACCGCCGGAGATAGAAGCAGGGGCAGAGACGGAAAAGAAGATGACTGCCTTGCTCGACTACATTGAATCAGAAGTGCAAAGACCGTAAGGAGGTATTTGCTTACCGCCTGGCTGCTACGACCTACGTGTCTATTTATGGGACGATAAGAGATAATAATCAGTTATAACCATTGACTTTATTGTGCATGTAATTTATAATATGCTCTAATATGGTAATGCATAAAAAAATAATCATTCTCGTGAATGGTCCGAAGACGTTGGCAAATCTTGACAACCTCATCCATGCTCTTGAGGAAAAGGACGCGAGTATAGAGATTTCGACTGGCTTGATTTCTAATGTCTTTTTTCAAATCAACGGGGACAGCACTCATGTCGTAGAGTCGGTGAGCGGCCAAGACATCAGCTCATTTGATTTAGTGGTATTCCGCGCAGTCAGCAGGAGATTCGCCGAGGAGGCTCTGGCGATATCAATTTACTGTGATTACCACCATGTCAAATACATAGATAGCTGCGTATCTCAAAGTATACATAAGGCGAATAAGCTCGCCTCTATGATGGCACTTTGGGCTAAAGGCATTCCTGTGCCGCCTACGATGTATGGGCCAGTCGAGCAGCTTGCTGGAGCGATAAAAAACATTGGTTTCCCCGCAATCTTTAAGGCGACTGCCGCGACACACGGTACCTTTAACTACAAAATTACGTCCGTTAAGGAGATTGGTGAAATAACCGCAAGTGAGCCCGATAAGCAATTTTTACTGCAAAAGTTCATAGAGAACCAAGGCGACTACCGAATCTTAGTAGTAAATGGAACTGGGGTCAATGTTGAATTTAGGAGAGGTAACGGCCTAACGCATGTGAACAATGAGTCAGCCGGCGGTACCTCAACTTTAGTCAGAGACTTGTCTGGCCTCGGATATACTATCGATATCGCGAGGAAGTCGGCCAAAATTATTGGCCTTGAGGTGGCGGGCGTTGACATCATCATTGACAAGGATAATAACCCGTTTGTAATTGAAGTAAACCGTGCGCCGCAGCTTACATCGCAGCAGGAGTTTGCAGCCTGGGCGGACGGGATTTTGGAGATTATCAATGGATAGTATTGGCGTAGCTGAGATTATTTCTATTGGCAACTACGAGAATATATCTGCCAAGATAGATACTGGCGCTGACGCATCGGCTATATGGGCTTCAGAAATCCATGTGGACAGGGAGGGCGTGCTGAGATTCATGTTATTTGGCGAAGGGTCGCCACATTATACCGGCAGGGTATTTAGACGGACCGACTTTGGTGTAGCGAAGGTGAAAAGCAGTAACGGTACGGCACAGCTGCGCTATCGCACGCATTTGACGGTTGAGATTGGCGGCAGGAAAATCCGGGCGCTTTTCTACCTCTCTGATCGCTCTACGCAAAAATTCTCGGTGATCATTGGCCGGCGTACGATAGCCGGTAGGTTTCTCGTTGACGTCTCACAAAAAGCTACGACGTTGCAATGTGCTCGCAGGACGGGCTTGAACGAGATGCTTAGGGCGGATCCCTACGAGTTCCACAAAAAATATATGAGAAAGGACACACGATAGTGATTAATAGAAACACAATGAATCTGCTATGCGACGAGCCATTCGCCCTTGCTGGGGTTGTCCGTACTAATCATAGTAGTCATAATGCCCCTGAAGTAGCCGATAGCCATGTTCATTATCAAAAGGAGGATTCATTATGAAAATAGCGATTTTATCAAATGGTCCCGGCAACTATTCCACCAAACGCCTCAAAGAGGTGGCGTTGGCCCGTGGGCACGAGGTGCGAGTCATTAAATACAAAGAGTGCTACGCATCGATTGAAAAGAATAACCCGACAATCGCCTACAGGGGTGAGGATCTTTCTCTGTATGACGCGGTGATTCCTCGGATCGCAAGTTATATGACTCGCTATGGCACTGCTATGGTTCGCCAGCTTGAGATGCAGGGTTCATACACCGTTTCGAGCAGCATCGCTATCGCGCGCTCACGCGACAAACTGAGGAGCATGCAACTCTTGGCAAAAGCTGGTGTCGATATTCCGAAGACGGTTTTCTCTCGTAATTCAGTCGATATTGATGGCCTGATCGAGAAGATCGGCGGCACGCCAGTGATTATAAAGCTTGCTCGTGGAACTCATGGTAATGGCGTAGTTCTCGCTGAGAGCAAGAAGGCCGCAAAGTCTGTACTACAGGCATTTTATCTCCAAAACGAAGACGGGACGAACATCCTCGTACAGGAGTATATCGAAGAATCGGCCGGTACTGATATCCGTGCATTTGTCGTCGGTGGTCGTGTCGTCGCGAGTATGAAGCGTCAGAGTCTCGACGACGATTTCCGTAGCAATCTTCATAAGGGTGGCGAAGGTACGGCGATCAAGTTAACCGATGAAGAGCGAAAGATGGCGACTAAAGCCGCCAAAGCAATGGGTCTCAATATTGCTGGTGTCGACATGATGCGCAGCAAGCGCGGACCGCTTGTTCTCGAGGTCAATGCCAGCCCTGGATTTGGTATCGAAAAGGTGACGGGACGCGATGTCGCGACTCCGATTATCGAATATATCGAGCAGAACGCGAAGCGCAAGCACAAAAAAGACCGCGTCGGCGCGTAAGTTACCACGAGTGATATACTGATACTATGACATTCCTGATCGTCTTAGGAATTTACTTCGTCGCACTTGCATTCCTGGTGTGGGCGTCTCGGCGTATGCCAGGGGCTGCTTCATTGACGCTGTGCGCCGGTGCGGTACTGGCCAGGTTGTGGACTGATAGCTTAACACCCCTAGTCGCACAGACTGGAGTGATCATCGTGAGTCCTCCGCTCTCGAGCCTAGTGGCCGTCGCATTGACGCTCCTGCCGGCGTTTCTCATACTCGGAAGAGGCCCGAAAGTTGGCAAGCATCATCACGGGATCTTAGGTAGTCTACTCTTTGCGGCGCTGGCCGTTATGCTCACGTACGGCGCATTTAGTAATGCAGTCGTATTCGATAGCGGTAGTCGTCACATAGTGGAGCTCATCATGGCGCAGGAAAAATGGATCACAACTGGCGCAATTATTCTCGCAATTATAGAAGTATTGGTGTTTCACAAGCCGCATTCACTTGACGAACATGGACGATCACATAAAAAGTTCTAGAATTCGCAATGAAGTCAAAAGAAAAACCCCAACCGTAAGGTAGGGGTTTTTCTTTGGAGGGCCCGATGAGGCTTGAACTCATGACACCCTGCTTAAAAGGCAGGTGCTCTAACCAGCTGAGCTACGGGCCCGTAGCCTAGAACAACTCTATAAACATACACCTAACAGAGGGGAAAGTCAACCGAGGCGTGGTATGATACGGTTATGTATTTCCTGCGTCGAAGGGTTCACCCTACGTGGCTATTCACTATTACATGCGTCGGTGTTTTGATCGGAGTGACGCTATCTCAGTGGTCGGCACTATTTTCTCATATCACTTGGTTCATAGTGGGAATTATTCTTTTTGCGGTGACCTTGCGGCACTCCAAGCGATACATGCTTGCCATTGCACTTGTCGGAGGGTTATTGATTGGCCTTTGGCGCGGTTCAATCGAACAAGTTCAATTGTCAAATTATCAATATATACTCGGAAAACACATCGTTGTAACAGGTAAGATAACAGACGATACTGACACAAATGCTCGTGGGCAGAAGACGATCAGACTCAGCTCTCTATCGAGTAATGGTACCAAGTTTGCAGGTTCAATATGGGCAACATCGGACACTTCATCTGCGCTGCGGCGCGATGACTACGTCACCGTCGATGGAACCCTAACTGAGGGATTTTCAGGATATGTCGGCTCAATCTACGACGCTAAGGTCACGGACGTACAGCGTACGCCGAGCTGGGCGCTCGATCTTCGCGATACGTTCTCCGGAGCAATCAAAACAAACATAGGAGAACCGATGGCGAGTCTCGGTGTAGGCCTTTTGGTCGGTCAGAAGTCGGAATTACCGAAGGATTTCGTCGACGCACTGAAGATCGCCGGTCTCACTCACGTAGTCGTCGCGAGCGGCTATAATCTCACTATTCTCGTCCGGTTTGCGAGGAAGTTATTTGAAAAAATATCAAAGTTTCAGGCTGTATTTGCGAGCGCGTCGCTTGTAATTGGATTCATGGCGATTACTGGATGGAGCGCAAGTATGACACGGGCGGGACTCGTCTCGGGCCTTGGTCTTCTCGCCTGGTACTATGGACGAAAATTCCATCCTGTCACACTGCTGGCGATCGCGGCGGCGGCGACTACACTCTGGTATCCAGCGTATGCGTGGGGGAATATCGGATGGGAGTTAAGTTTCGTGGCGTTTGGCGGTGTGCTTATTCTCGCGCCCCTGCTACATGCGTATTTCTATGGTGACGAGAAGCCGAAATTTGTCGCACGTACGGTCATCGAGACCACTTCTGCGCAGCTCGTGACGCTTCCAATCATGTTCGTGGCGTTTGGCCAGGGATCGATCGTCGCGGTACTAAGCAATTTGCTCGTGTTGCCACTTGTTCCGCTCGCGATGCTCCTCACATTTATTGCCGGCCTCGGCCAATTGCTCTTTGCGCCGATCGCCGCGATTCTCGCATGGCCAGCTTCGATATTGCTGTCCTATATGGTTGGAGTTATCAAATGGACGGCGAGTTTCCAGTGGGCGCAGGTATCATGGCAAATGCCTGTATGGGTTGCGGGAATTTGCTACCTCGTCATTATTGCCTGGTGTCTCTATCTCATGCGGGTGACGAAATATGATTTGCGACAAGTAAATCCAGTAGAATAGCTTGCCCACATCTGTTATACTATAGGTAATTTTATACAACTCTAATCGGGAGATATGAGATATGTCAGGTCATAGCAAATGGGCAACAACCCACCGTCAGAAGGCGATTGTCGACGCAAAACGTGGCGCTACGTTCACGAAACTTGGTAACATGATCGCGCTTGCTGCGCGTAGCGGAACTGATCCCACTTTGAATACGACCCTTGCGATGGCAATGGAAAAAGCGCGAGCTTCCAATATGCCAAAGGATAATATCCAGCGGGCCATCGACCGCGCAGCTGACAAAAACGCTGCAACGCTCGAAGAAGCGACCTACGAAGCTTATGGGCCCGGCGGAATTGGCATCATAGTTGAAATTGCGACCGATAACAAGAATCGTACCTATCCCGAAGTCCGCACAGCGCTCACGAAACACGGCGCGACCATGGCGGATGGCGGCAGCGTGTTGTTCCAGTTCACTCGCAAAGGCGTGATCATCGTCAAAGAAACTGGCGAAGACGCACTACTCTCAGTCCTCGACGCCGGCGCGGATGATGCGATCGAAGAAGAAGGCGAAATTGTCGTCTATACTGACCATAAAGATCTCGCGAAGGTTCGCACGGCAATTATCAGTGCGGGTCTCACTGTACTCGATGCGGAGCTCCGCCATGTACCAAATGCGACTATTGCGATCACCGATCCTGAAGTGGCTCGAAAGATCGAAAATATACTCGACGCAGTCGAATCAATCGACGAAGTAGTCGGCGTACACATCAACGGCGACTTCCAAGTTGACGCCGCCGCGTAGGTCGTCGATGGGCACGTCCAAGGCGTTGGTGGATCGGCGATATTTAGCAATCTCAAGAAATTAGCTGAGGGTGACGTGATAGAAGTGACGCGTGGCGATAGCAAGAAGTTCTCATATACAGTGAGCAAAACAGAAACGATACCGGTTGGCGATGTCGACACTGGTAAGTTGCTCGTCTCGGCCGATACAAATAAGCCCGGGCTTTATCTCATCACCTGCGCGGGTGATTATGACAAGAATTCAGACGAATTTAATAGTCGCACGATCGTATATGCGGTCCAACAATAGTTGAGATTGATGTAAAATTTGCATTTCAAATGTGCTCATGGTTGACGCTGGTGGGGTGTGGACGTTAATCTTTAGATATTCACTAAATAGAGGGGAATATGCGAAAATTATCTCGAGCCATTTGGGCTTATTTACTGTGCGCTACCGTCATACTGACGGGTGTGCCATCGGCGGGTGCAATCGATGTGAGCGCGACGCCTGCAACTGAGCTTGCCACGTCGTCGCCACTAATGATTACGGCCTATCAGACGACGGGAGCCGCAACAACTTTGCTTGCGGTGGAGGTTTACAACGATGGCGATGTGCCGCTCAGCCTATCAAATTGGAAGTTGACCGTTACGGCTAAGGATACGACAACGTACGATGTCGCTACGAGCACGTCACATACCGGGCTCCTCTTGCCGGGCGAGCATGTTGTGTATGCGCCCGGCGATACGACGACATACGCACTTACGGCGACCAAACAGGTGAGTCAAATCGTATCGATCGAGTTTCACTATGTCGGCGCCGATATTGTCTATAAAAGTGCTTCGGCACTTATCAAAGATACACTCGATCTTCCGCTGTTCCGAGCATATACCTCGACTGGCTACAGTACGGCAACACAACCTTTCGCCGCCTCGCCAGCGCGCAATTTCTATGATGATGGACTATATCAGGCACCGACAGCGCCAGATGGAGTGCAGATCGTCGAGATTTATCCATATGCGAGTGATTGTGCACCGAATGATGGCTCTATCTTATGTGGCGATTATGTCAAACTCTACAATTCTTCCGATCACGATATATCGCTCGATGAGTTTGTTCTCAGAACAGATAGTAGTTCATCGTCGCGTACATCTTCAAATACAGTCACACTCGGCGGTATGTTGAATTCTCGCGATATAGTCACGATCAGCTTGGTGGATAGTGGCGGTCGTCTCTCACTCACGAATAGCGGTGGCTTTGTGTGGTTGGAAGATGTGTGGGGTCTCACGCGCTATGACACGACAATGACACAATACGCTTCCGCGGGGACAAGTGAACAGGGCTATGCATATGCGCAGGCCTCTGATGCTACGTGGCAGTGGACGACCACACCACAGCCGACTGGCGCAAATCTTATCATTCCGCCGATAATCGAAGTGACAGAATGTCCTGTGGGAAAATATCGTAACCCAGATACTGGTCGCTGTCGTACGCTTGAAGAAACAGTCAACGCGCTTGCAACCTGTGACGAAGGCTACGAGCGTAATGTCGAGACCAATCGGTGTCGTAAAATCGTTACGGCGACCGCGGCGAGTATCACGCCATGCCTTGAGGGTCAGGAGCGAAACTCAACAACAAACCGTTGCCGTTCAATCGCCAGTGCCGTTGCAGAATTGATGCCATGTGATGAAGGGTATGAGAGAAATCCAGAGACGAATCGTTGCCGAAAAGTCCAGATAGCGGCGATGCCACTCGCGGCCTTTCCAGTCCAGCCGATTACCGAGACGAAAGGTGATAGCGCCGGGACAATTGCACTTGCGGCAGTGGCGACCATCGCGGTCGGGTACATCGTGTGGGAGTGGCGTCGAGAAATCGCGCGGATCCTGAGAAACGCGGTCGGATTCCTCGCACGGAGTAAGTAGGGTATCATAACACTATGAGAGTTATCGGAATCGATCCCGGCACAGGCATACTCGGCTTCGGAGTTATTGATATGGATCACGGCAAAGTGAAACTCGTGACGGCAGGGGTTATCTCGACGCCCGCGCATACGCCAACAAGCGTGAGACTCGAGGAAATATATCGAGGACTAGGCGAAATCATGGCCGAGACCAAACCCGATCGCATGTCTGTCGAAAAACTATTCTTTTCGCGTAATGTGACGACAGCAATGAGTGTCGCGGAGGCGCGAGGCGTGGCTATGCTCGTGGGTCAACAAGCGGGTATTCCGATTGATGAATTTACACCGATGCAGATAAAACAGGCGATCACCGGTTACGGCAAGGCCGATAAGAAGCAAATGCAAGAGATGGTACGCGTCCAGCTCGGTCTCACAACGGTCCCTAAGCCCGATGACGCCGCCGATGCACTCGCAGCGGCAATTATGTGTGCGTATCAGTCTCGTGGCGCCTAGGGGCGGTCGTAGTATAATAGAACGAGTATGACTGCTAAGAAACCACCGGTGAGATTGAGCCAATATGCAAATATCGGCCGAGTCAAACACTCGAAAAAGAAACCTTCGAGGTCTAAGCGGCACTATTCGCGTCCTGTCGCGTGGTTTTTGCGGCGAAGTTGGCCCAAGCGTATCGCGCTCATAGCCTCAGCAGCATTTATCGTGCTTATCGCGATTGCGGTGGCGACCTACTTTATATATGCGAATGATATCAAAGATCCCGAACGGTTGATGAATCGAAATAATACTGGAATTGTCATCACTGACATGAATGGAAAGGCGATTTATAGCGTCGGTCGGGCGGAACATCGTAATGTCATAAAACTCGCCGATATCTCACCAAATATGAAGAATGCATTGATCGCGAGCGAGGATAAAGATTTCTATAAACATGGCGGATTCAACCTCCTTAGCACCATACGAGCACTATTTACAGGTGTCGGTGGAGGCTCGACCCTCACACAACAGCTCGCAAAGAACACGATTCTTTCGGACCAGCACTCGCTGTTACGCAAATGGCAAGAGCTTGCGGTATCGGTCGCGATCGAGCAAACCTATAGCAAGGATCAGATCCTCGAATTCTATTTGAACTCAGTGTATTTCGGTGAAAATTCCTTCGGGATTGAAGATGCGGCCAGTACGTATTTCGGCAAAGTGCCAAAAGACCTCACACTTGCGGAGAGCGCAATGCTGGTCGGTGTGTTGCCGGCCCCGAGTGCTTACTCGCCAATTAGCGGAAACGCGGAATATGCCAAAGAGAGACAAACCACCGTCCTTAGTCGGATGGTGACCAATGGCTATATTACCGAAGCGGATAAGACGACTGCCCTCGCCGAGCAACTTGCTTACCAACCAAAGAAAGACTTGCTCGGTACAGATGCGCCTCATTTCGCTCAGGCCGTACTCAGTCAACTTATTAATAAATATGGTGAAGAACAAACATTACGCTCAGGGTATCAGGTCACCACGACGCTTAACCTCGACACACAGGCGATTGTCCGCAACGCGGTTGCAAATAATATGAAGACAATTCAGGCAAATGGTGGATCAAATGCATCGGCGATCGTCATCGATCCCAAATCTGGCGAAATACGCGCCTATGTGGGCAGCGCTGACTGGAATAATCCCCAGTGGGGTAAAGTCGATATGGTGACTTCTGCTCGTCAGCCTGGATCGAGTTTCAAACCCATTTATTACTCGGCGGCACTGGCCGACGGGGACATCACGCCCGCCTCACAGTGGAAAGATGAACTGACTGATTTCGGCGGAGGGTATATCCCCTATAACGCCGATCTGAAGTGGCATGGTACCGTGACGACTCGCAGTGCGATTGCGATGTCGCTCAATATCCCGAGCATCAAAATCATGCAGCAATATGGCATCGATAAATCAATTACCGCCGCGAAAAATCTCGGTATCACCACACTGAATGATCCAAGCAATTATGGGCTCGCCCTCGCACTCGGTTCGGCTGAGGTGCCACTGGTCCAGATGACGAATGCCTACGCGGCGTTTGCGGATCAAGGTCAGCAATTTAGTCCGTCGTATATTACGTCAGTTAAGGACAAATTCGATAAAGAGATCTTTCACTCGACTCCCACATCTAAGCAGGTGATAAATAAAGAAGGCGCGTACCTGATCTCGAATATCCTGAGTGACAACAACGCGCGCGCCCCGATATTTGGTTCGTCGCTCACAGTCTCGAGTCATTCGGTTGCGGTCAAGACCGGTACAACAAATGACGATCGCGACGCCTGGACAATCGGGTACACACCGGACATGGTGATGGGCGTGTGGGTTGGTAATAATGACAATACTGCGATGAGCAATGGTAGCGTAGTGATGGCTGGCCCGATATGGAAAAATTCGATGATAAAGATGCTCGCGGGCACCAAAAACAATGAATTTACGCGTCCATCTAGTATCGTTGATCGTGAGGTCTGTCGATCGAATGGTGGACTCGCGTCTCGGACATCATCTGCAACCTATAGTGAAGTCTTTATGGCGGGCGCACTGCCGACAAACAGTTGTACGGTAGACGTCGTCAAAATCAGCGTATGCAATCTCGATACAAATAAAGTTGAGCAGATAGATGAAACCGCCTTTGATGCAGCGAAATATTCTAAGGATCTCACGCAGTGTCAGGTTACCGTCTGTGACACATCGAGTGGCACGGTGGTGACGATCGACAAGGCAACCTATAATGCATCGACCGCGCAGTATTCCACGGATACGACGAACTGCAAGAAGCAAGATACGACACCCGTGGCTGTCTGTGACTTATCGACAACGCCCGCGACAAAAGTAACAATTACACAGAGTCAATTGACTCAGTCGCCGGCGCGCTATTCGACCGATCTTACGAAATGTACCAGCGCAACAAACTAATCTGTGGCATAATAGGCGTATGATCGCTCACGTTATCGGCAGGGTTGCTGAGAAATTTAATAATGCCGTCATCGTTGACGTCAACGGTGTAGGTTACGAAGTATCTGTGGCGATCGGGGATTACGAAAAAGCCTTGCTCAATACGGAAGTAAAATTCTACACCTACCATCATATTCGCGAACAATCGCAGGAGCTATTCGGATTCTCGACACTTGCAGCGAAGAAACTGTTTGAAATGTTGATTACGGTACAGGGCGTAGGGCCGAAAGCGGCACTTGCTATCTTAAGCCTCGGTGATGCGGAACACGTGCGTAATGCGATCGCGAATTCTGATAGCGCGTATCTCGCGAAGGCGTCGGGTGTGGGCAAAAAGACTGCTGAACGTGTCGTTGTCGACCTTAGTGACAAAGTAGGTATGCCGATCGTTTATAAGCAGGGCAACGTGCAAACCGAACTTGATACCTCTGACGAAGCGCTTGAAGCCCTCATCGCACTCGGCTACACGCTTGCAGATGCGAGCAAAGCACTCGAAGGAGTCGATCAAAAACTATCGACTGCCGAGCGCGTGATGAAAGCACTGAGGGCGAAATAATTATGGCGATTGAACGAATTGTTGACACACTCATCCATGACGACGATAGCGACGAGCAGGTTATCGAAGTAACACTGCGGCCACAAAGTTTTGCTGATTACGTCGGACAAGAGCGGCTCAAGAAGAATTTGAAACTTGCGATTGACGCAGCAAAAAAACGTGATGAGCCAATCGATCATGTGCTCCTCTATGGTCCTCCTGGAATCGGTAAAACGACGATGGCGACAGTCATCGCGAATGAGATGGGCAGGAATATTCGCGTGACCTCCGGTCCTGCAATTGAACGCGCGGGAGACCTTGCGAGTATCCTTACGAATCTCCAGGACGGCGACATCCTCTTTATCGATGAAATTCACCGTCTCAATCGTGCCGTTGAGGAAGTATTGTATGCGGCGATGGAAGATTTCAAGCTTGATATCATCATCGGCAAAGGCCCGGCTGCGCGAAGCGTCCGTCTCGACCTGCCGAAGTTTACGCTCATAGGTGCAACGACGCGAACTGGTCGGCTCGCGGCGCCACTTCGAGATCGTTTTGGTCATATTTTTCGACTGGAATTTTATACGCCCGATGAGATCGCGATGATTATTACACGCTCGGCAAATATTCTCAAGGCAGCGATCGACCTGACGTCGGCAGCGATGCTTTCTACGCGCGCACGCCTGACGCCGAGGATTGCCAACCGTTTACTAAAACGCGTTCGTGATTATTCTGACGTGAATGGCGACGGCATCATCGACAGCGTGACGACTCGGTCAGCACTTGAGCTGCTCGAGATCGATGAACTCGGGCTTGATCCAGCCGATCGTAACCTACTGAAGCTCGTCATCGAGAACTACGGTGATAATCCTGTCGGTCTCACCACAATAGCAGCGCTTACGGGAGACGAGGCGACAACGATTGAAGATTTCTACGAACCATACTTGCTTCAGATCGGTTTTATCGAACGCACTCCACGCGGTCGACGAGTGACGCCAAAAGCGCGTCGTCATCTGAATCTCTAGTCGTCATGATATAATATCGGTATGGACGAGGCTCAATCCGCTACAGATTCCCGCGATAAACCCGTTGCTTATGATTCTGAAGGTCAACCGCTTTATGCGCGACCCGCTGAATACCCCATGCAATCAACTGATAAAATATCAGTAACTGAGACAACGCCTACAACCGTGCATGTTGCGCGTTTGCTTGACCCTGTTGCCGTTGAAATACCGCCTGAAGTTCTGGCAAAACACGATCTCTCGGAAAAAATGTATCCCCAGCTTGATCTGAGCGAACATGAATACGTGGTCCTGAACGTCCACCGCCATCTTGTTGGTCTCGCAGCGCCGCTTGCTGTGACGCTCACGCTACTTATCATCATTATATCCGCCATGGTGCTGCTTCCTCAAATAACCCAAGGCTTCGCGCTCTCCGCCGCCGCCTATGCAACAGTATTACTTCTGTGCATGCTTACGTGCATCTTACTGACGATTGGCATGTACGTGCTGTATTGGGTATACATTAACAATACATTTTTCCTTACGAACGAAAGTATCATTGAAAAAACCCAATTGTCGCTCTTTTCAAGCAACGTTAAGTCAGTTGGCCTCGGCGATGTTGTCGACGTTAGCTATAAGCAGGCGGGATTGATCCAAGAACTATTTGCATACGGAACAGTCCAGGTTGGGACTAAAGACGATGAAGTGCCCTGTGTGTTTAATACCGTGCGTAATCCAAAGCAACAAGCCTCGATTCTAAAAGATGCGGTAGAAGCGTTCAAAAACGGACGCCCGCTTGACGACCTAGTATAATCACCTCACACTGTAGGGCGTGGGCGAATAGCCTGAGTTTACGAGCGTGTTAATTAATGTGAGCGATTTGTTTTTACGTAGGAACTCTCACGCTCCATACTAGACTGGAGAGTATAGCCAGTGCAATGCCCGGCCGTGGTGCAACCGGAGGTATCATAGCGGTAATCACTCCCACTCGTACCGAGTGCGACCCCGTTAGGGTCATTGAATAACTCTGGATCAACCGAGCGTAATGTCTTGCTATCGATTGTCTGTGGATAGTAGTGATTTTTGTCGTAAAATACTTCTTCGAGACTGTAATACACCGCATTGATCGCGACCTTACGCTGGCTATCGCGCTGAACCGCCTGGACGGTCGCTTTCTCATTAAAGAATAGCCACGTGCCGACCGCCATGACGACGATAATAACGAGCAGTTCGATGACAGTAAAGCCAGAAGTCTTTTTCATTCAAGATTCATTGTAGCAAACGTAACCACTTCACGCTATAATAAGGGCAGTTAATAGGGGAGAATAATATGGCAAAAAAAGAAGAGAAGACAATGTCCGCTGTGCCCGATACTACTGATGCCAAATTGAAAGCACTCGGTCTTGCAATGGAACATATCACCAAAGCATTTGGTGATGGCTCAATTATGAAACTAGGCGACACGAAGCGCGCTGACGTCGAACTGATTTCTTCGGGATCACTGAGTCTCGATATCGCCCTCGGTGGTGGATATCCGAGGGGTCGCATTATCGAAATTTACGGACCAGAGAGCTCTGGCAAGACGACACTGACGTTGCACGCGATCGCGGAAGTTCAGAGATTGGGTGGCACGGCAGCATTTATCGATGCCGAGCATGCGCTTGATCCGAGCTATGCGAAACGAGTCGGTGTTGATACCGAGAATCTTCTCGTCAGTCAGCCAGACAATGGTGAGCAGGCGCTTGAGATTGTCGAGACTCTGGTGCGCTCAAATGCAGTTGATATCATCGTCATCGACTCTGTCGCGGCCCTGGTGCCACAGGCTGAGATAGATGGTGATATGGGCGATTCACATATGGGCCTGCAGGCTCGCCTCATGAGCCAGGCACTCCGTAAGCTCACGGGTGTCATCAATAAGAGCAAGTCAACCGTCATCTTCATCAATCAGATTCGTATGAAGATTGGCGTGATGTTTGGAAATCCTGAGACGACGACAGGTGGAAATGCATTGAAGTTTTATGCCTCGGTACGTGCTGATATTCGTCGAACTGGTCAGATCAAAGAAGGTGAGGAAATCACCGGCAACCGTACAAAAGTAAAGATTGTCAAAAATAAGATTGCGCCACCATTTAGGACGGCAGAATTCGACATCATGTATAACGAAGGAATTTCAAGAAGTGGTGATGTTGTCGACCTCGGTGTTCAATACGGCATCGTCGGTAAATCTGGCGCCTGGTTCGACTACAACAATGAAAAGATTGGTCAAGGCAGGGAAGCGACGAAGAAATACTTGCGCGATAATCCGAAAATCATGACGGAAATCGACAAGAAGGTCCGCGAAGCTGTCAAAAAGTCGCTTGAGGAATAAAATGACGACGTACATCTTGGCTGGCGGTAATGACCGCACTGCCGACCCTACGTATGGGGATAGACTCGCTAAGGTAGTGAGTAGCCTTGTCGACGAGCCTATCATCCTCAGCTGTTTCCTCTCGTGGCCGGTCGAATACCAGCATGAACACTGGCAAGACTACGTCTCTTGGTTCAAGGAGAAGTTTGGCGATGTCGAGGTGCTTGAGGCAACTCAGGATAATTTCTATGATCTTGCAAAAAAGGCGAACATAATCTATTTACATGGAGGCCACACAAAAGAGCTTCTCGCGCATCTACCTGATTTTGAAAAATCAAAGAAGGCATTTGAAGGTAAGGTAGTGATTGGCAGCTCTGCCGGTGCTAATTATCTCTCTACGTACTGTATACCCATGAGTGAGGGGTTTGATGTGCGCAGGGTAGTGGCACCATAGGCCAGCCCGTAATGGTCCACTATCGTGCGAAGCAATTTGAGGGTACTAGGTACTCTTCGGATGACTGGGCCGGTGCCGAGATGAAACTACGCGAACTAAGCGGGGAACATAATATCATTTGCCTTCCTGAAGGAAGTTTCGCGATAGTTGTAAGATGAAAATCACTGGAATTCCAATTCAAGCGAGGAATCCCGACCGAGTGAATGTGTCGGTTGACGGAGCGTATCGATTTAGTCTCGACGTGTTTCAGGTAGGTGAGCTTGGGATCAAAGTCGGCAAAGAATATTCCGAGGCTGAACTATCTGAGCTTGAGAAAGAAAGCCTGTTTGGAAAACTCTATATGAGAGCACTAGAGTACTCAATGATTCGTCCACATAGCGTGCGCGAAGTGCGAGATTATTTGTATCGAAAGACCCGGACCACGAAATATAAAGATAGGCAAGGCGAGATCAAAGAAAAAGAAGGTTACTCCCCTGCCCTGGCGGCACGGGTGTTGGAGAAATTACAACAAAAAGGATATGTCGACGACGAAAAATTTGCCAGTTGGTGGGTCGAAAACCGAAACCAGACCAAAGGCATTAGCCACCGCAAGCTCTCTGCTGAGCTTCGCGCCAAAGGCGTCGCAAGTGAGATATTGGAGCAGGTAATGGGCGAGTCGGAGCGAAGCGATGGAGATGAACTCGTGAAGATTGTTGCGAAGAAACGAAATCGTTACCCCGACGATCAGAAATTTATTCAGTATCTCGCTCGTCAGGGATTTAGTTACGACGATATCAAGACTGCGCTTGGTTTATAGTATCTGTTACTGAGTCGGGTTTTCGAAATGGATTCACATATGATCCAACGACTTCGGTTCGCTCTGGTTCGGGGGCTTTTGCCTGCGAGTGGACGACAATTGCCTTGTCGTTAATCTCAATAATTTGGGTGCGGTGAACCAGTAGCTCGGTATCGGTAAGGCTGCGCATCAATGGGCGTCGAACGGTAAGCTGCTGAATGTAGAAGCTGCCAGTATCGATTGTGAAGTCGACGACTTTACCGAGGTTAGTCCCCTTTTCGTCGCGGACCCGCATATCAGTGAGTGCGAACTGTAGGCGCACGATCTCATCGATTTTGATGACATCGCCAGGCTCTATAAATTCGTCGATTGAATCGATGATGACGCCAATATCACTCAGCTCTCTAATGTCGGCGATTCGTAGGTATGAGGGGTGACGGGTGAGCAGGCGCCCACTAACGACGTACGCAACGATAGAGAGTGTCGCAGGATCGATGATAGCAGTGGAGAGCTGCGCTAACTCGCTTCCTGTCTGGACTCCCATGATGGGGATGTTGTTGAGGGTTGATTCGAGAAGTATCATGGTTCAGCGGCTTATTCCGTAAATGGATTTGAGCGTTGATTTGTAGGAAGCGAGTAGGCAGTTTGAGAAGTAGCGGGCTGCAGCTTTTTTATTCGCTCCATCGTATCTTTATCAAAAGTGATCGTATTGGTCGTATTGCCAGTCGCAGACGAGGTATCTGTCTGTACGACGCGGTATATGAGAAAAGTAGCAAGGGCAATGGCGCCGATAGCCGGAACCAGAAAGATCGTGAGACTATAGCGCCACATAAATGCGCGGAGAGTATGGCTGATAGTTATTAGATTTGCTGACATTTTCATAATTACCTCACGTAGGCCGATATAGTTAAGACATCACATGCTACCATTCCGGTACTATTCTTACTTTCCGGGCTAGCCGTAATACTGACTTTGGATATCTGCATCTTATTACTATTCTGCTCGATATAGTGAATAAATGCCATCAGTTTGTCATATTGCAAGGGACTTTTGATCGAAACATCGACCGTCGTCTCCTTCACGCCGCCCGATAGTGCCGTCGCGATCGCCGATGTGGTCCCTGTGGTTGACGTCGTGCTGGAGCTGACAGGGAACTGCCAGCCCGTAACTACTACACCAGCGCGTTCAGCGATACTTCCGATGTCGCTCGTTATCAGATTTTGGTACATGTAATTTTTGCTGTCTGAAGCGAGGTTCGCCGCCTTCAGCTCTATATCTTTATTTGCATCCAAAATCGTTCGGGCATTCGTGAGCGACTGAACGCCTTCATTGCTCGAGGCGGCCGTTGCGGATACTGCCGCTGTCTCACTCGCCTTCGTCGCGAGCAAGTTGCGGGAATAGATGAAACCAATTACGCCGAGTCCAATAATAATGACTACAACAAACGAGAGAATAACCGTGAGTTTGGATGGGGACATTTGCTTACTCATGAGCAACCGCCTCCTTGTCAATTGTAGCCTGGAGTGTAACTGCCATGACATATCCATTTCCACCTTCGGTACTAGTCAGGGATTTGAATTGCACGTCTCTAAAGAGATTTGAAGATTCGAGTGAGTCTTTTAGATTGTTTGCGGCTTCTCGTGAACGTGCTTTTGCGCGTATTTCCATCGGTGTGCCAAATGTTTTTGAGTCAAGGCTCAGGTTCTCAAGGACGACACCACTTGGGATATGGGCTGAAATATCGAGGATGATTGTTGAGTAGTTTGTTTGTCTAGATAAGATGGATTTGGCAATCGCGAGATTGGACTGAAAGGTTGTAGCGCGTATCTGGATCGGTGTGTAGGAAGAGGCCTTCTGCGCATTATCTGAAATTTGAGATTCAGCCGTCGCCTGTATCCCCCGGAGGGCAAATATAGTGAACATAACGAAGGCGCCAAGGACAGCGAACAATACCAAGAGTATCCAGATATAGCGCACCAGTATGACATTAACTCGACCCGCATTGATATCTTTCTTCAAGGCCGGTGGTAGGAGATTAATCATCGTAGACCTCTTCACGACCGACAATCGCAAGCCCGGCAGCCGTGATATAGCGTGGTCTGAATTGTTTATTTGGCTCTTGAAGACCGCGGAAGTCTAGTTTCTGCCATGGGCTCGCTACGCGTGCAGGCATCACGAGGGCGTTGGTGAAATATTCACCAATCCCTGGCACATTGCCACCACCACCGACAATGAGTACTTGTTCAATTTTGCGCTCTTCGTTGAGGCGCTCGTTATAGTATCGAATTACCTTTCTCACTTCGCTCACGATACGTTCAAGTGAGGGCTTAAGGGCACTCGTAATTTTCGCTTGCCTTGGACCTGGCGCGAGTCCATTGATGACTTTGAGCTGATGGGCGTTTTCGAGAGTCGAGCCGAGTTTGCTGGCGATATCTAGAGTGAATGTATTGCCGCCAATGCCGACGCTTCCTGTCACGCGAATCACACCGCCGTCGAGAACAGCAATGTCCGTACTTGCGGGACCAATATCAACAATGAGCGTCGAGAGGTGTCCTTCTTCGGCGTTCATGAGGACGCGAGCGACCGCGTTGATACTTGGTTCAACCATAACGGGGTTTAGTCCGGAAGCTGTTACGGCCGAAAGACACGAGTCGACGAGATTTTGAGGAACGGCTGCCATCACGGTGATGAGGGCGTCCTTTGTTCTTTCGATAACTTCGTAGTCAATATAGAGCGTGTTCATCGGAATCGGAACATATTGTTCGACCTCGATTTCGACCGCGTCTTTGAGGTTCGCCTCTTCTTTCGAGGGCAGGGTAAATGTGCGCGAGAACGTTCGTCCTGTAGGAACGCCGACGACGACGTGGTCGCTCTGAAGTGAGCCGATGATATGGTCGTGGAGAAGAGAGGCGATACTCTCAGTTAAATAGGTATCATCGGTGCTATCGAGCGATTTTTGGACCCTTGCAGGATCGAGGTCGAGCGAACCGTAACCAAGCACGTGCCATTTCTTGGGATCCACAGACATAACTTTAACACCGGTCAGGCTTATATCAAGACCGATGATAGGTTTGTTTCTATAAAATAGTTTGCTCACTCTATTATTTGCCCACTTTTTTCTATCTATTAGTATACCACGAGCGGATTGAAGAGGACTAACTCTTGATCTGGTTTGCCAGACCTGAAATCGGTAACATCACGCTGGCGGCGATAAGCCCCACCATGGCGCCCATAATCACAATCATGACCGGTTCGATGAGGGCGCTCACTCCATCAATCGCGACGTCAACCTCCTCTTCGTAAAAATCGGCGACTTTGACGAGAATTGTTTCCGTCTGACCCGTTTCCTCACCTACCGCAAGCATCTGAGAAACAATAGCCGGAAATAGCGTATTCTTTTCGATGATAGCAGAAAGGTTCTTGCCTTTTTTTACTTCATCGGCAGCTTCGATGAGTGCCTTCTCGTAGACGCCATTGCCGACGGCGCGCGCGGTTACATTGAGCGCTTCAATAACGGCGACACCCGCACCCATGAGGGCAGAGAACGTGCGAGCAAATCGCGCGATTGCAAGCTTCATAACGATGACTTTGAGACCGGGGATTTTGAGCACGAGCCTGTGAAACAGCATTTTTCCAGTCGGCGTCTTAATGTAGCGCATGGTTAGGATGATGCCGCCAATTATTCCAGGGATAATGAGCCACCAGTAATGGATAATGAAGGAGCTGAGACCGAGCATGAAAAGCGTAAGGGCGGGGAGTTGCGCGTCGGGACCGCCGAGCCCCTTCACGATACCTCCAATTTGCGGAATGATGAATATCATCAGTCCAAAGAACGCGAGTACGGTGATGCTCATGAGTACAACCGGGTAAGCCATTGCGCTCTTGACCTTCTTGCGGATTGCTGCGTTATTTTCTTGCTGGAGGGCGAGACGCTTAAGAATGTCGTCGAGAATGCCAGCTGCTTCACCAGCTCGGACCATGTTAACGTAGACGTCAGAGAATGAGTTAGGGGACTTGGCGAGGGCGTCGGCAAGGGTGGAGCCATTCTCGATATCCTTCATCACTCCGGCAATAACGACTTTTAGTACTGTACTCTCGGTATGATCATGCTGAGACGTGAGGGCGCGCAGTATTGGCACACCCGCACTGACCATAGCCGAAAGTTGTCGAGTAAACATGACGAGATCGTCGGCCTTTACCTTATTTTTGCCGAAGAAGTCTCCAAGGCTAAACGAGCCTTTCTTGCCATCTGCCTCATGAACGGCAATAGGCTTGAGGTTCTGATTACTAAGCGAACTTAGGGCGACACTTCGGTCAACCGCATCAAGCGTACCTTTGATGGTCTCGCCTTTTTGATTTGTCGCAATATATTCGAAGAGTGGCATGGTTTATTCCCGCGTCACCCTTAGAACTTCGTCGATCGTGGTCGCTCCGCGGATAGCCTTGACGATACCGTCGACTTGCATCGTCATCATACCCTCGGCCAGGGCCTGGTCTTGAATCTGATTGCTGGTTGCATTGGCGACGATCAACTTTTGGAGCGGTACTGTATTGCCGAGTACTTCATAGATACCGATTCGTCCCTTATATCCGGTGTGGTTACATCCGTCGCAGCCGCCGGGGTGCACGCGCCATAGCTTCGCGATTGTCGTGTCGGTCGTGCCGAATTCGGTTTCGCCACCGATCTTTTGCTTCATCGCTTCTAGCTCAAGCTGATGAACGAGGGCAAAATTCTGAGTATTGCGGAGACCAAGTAATTTGAGAGCCTCATCTATCTCTGGTTGCTCGGGAGCGTAGCCTTCACGACAGAAGGTGCAGAGGCGTCGCACGAGCCGTTGTCCGACGACGGCACGCACCGTACTTGCGATCAAGAATGGCTCTATGTCCATATCGAGCAGTCGCGGGAGACACGTCGCCGCGTTGTTGGTGTGGAGGGTGCTAAATACGAGGTGACCCGTTAGCGCAGCCTGAATGCCGAGGTTAGCCGTCTCTGAGTCGCGAATCTCTCCCACCATGATGATGTTCGGATCCTGACGCAGAAGGGCGCGAAGACCATTAGCAAATGTCATGCCGGCTTTTGCATTGGTCTGTGTTTGATTAACGCCAGGTATCTTATATTCGACAGGGTCTTCGACAGTCGATATATTGACCTCTGGTTTATTGAGCATCGTGAGGATCGAGAAGAGACTCGTGGATTTACCCGAACCAGTAGGGCCGGTGATCAAAATCATCCCGTTTGGCTCCTTCATGGCTTCGGAAATTACATCGAGAGAATGACCCCAGTAGCCGAGGTCCTGCAAGGTGACAGCCTGGTTTGACTCGTCGAGAATACGCATTACAACCTTCTCGCCATCGGCGATTGGAAGGGTGCTGACGCGGAGTGCATATTGTTTGCCGGCGACTTTTATCTTGAAGCGGCCGTCCTGAGGCACGCGGCGTTCATCGATTTTCAGGTTGGAAAGGATCTTGATGCGCGATACAAGTGCTCCAAGCACGTTGCGGGGGAGTCGGTTTACTTCACCGAGCACGCCGTCGATACGATAGCGAATCTGGACGTATTCTTCGCGAGGTTCGATGTGAATGTCGGAGGCTTGAGAGCGAATCGCGTACTCGAGGAGCAGGTTGACAGTTTGTGCGATTGGCGAATCTTCGGCCACATCTTCTTCGGAGACTTGCTGGGCAGAGCCATCATCTTCACGTTGAATATCGATAACTTCGTTGAGCTCTTTGTTGACATCACCGCGGTACATTTCCAGGGCTTGGAGAATGTTCTCTCGGGGGGCGACGTAGAGTTGGATGTTCTCGCCAATTTCTTTTTGGATGAAGTCCACTGCTTGCACGTCGTCTGGGTCATCCATCGCGAGATGAATCAGGCCGGTGTCGTCAATCTTGAAGATCACCGCATTGTATTGACGGGCGATTCGTTCGGGGATCCTCTGGAGAATGTCGGTGGGGATATCTTCGGGTACGACTTCGACGTAAGGGATGTCGGCGTACTCAGCGAATAATTTCGTGAGTGTTCGCTCATCGATAAGTTTGGTCGTGATCGCAAGCTCTTGCAAGGGGCGCTCTGAACGAGCCCCATCTTCCTTGAGGGCGTTGATTTGCTCGGAAGTAGCCACACCGCTGCGCTCGAGCAAATTTACGAGAGTGCTATCTGAAATACGCATACTGCTTATGCTCAAGTATACAGGAGAATCGCGGTTCACGCTATCCTTTGTGGCGGTGGTATACTAGGGTTACTATGGATGTTACGGTCAATTCGGCAGATGAAATGATTCAATTTGGCGCACGCGTCGGTGCGTTACTCGTGGGCGGTGAAGTGATCGAGCTTATCGGCGACATTGGTGCGGGCAAGACGACCTTCACAAAAGGCGTCGCAAAGGGCCTAGAAATTCGCGACAACGTGCAATCACCGACGTTTACAATTAGCCGTGTATATCAAGCACGAGACGGCCTCGAGCTCGCTCACTACGATTTTTATAGGCTCAGCGATCCAGGGATTCTCAAGATGGAGCTCTCGGAAACGACTCATGATCCGCACATGATCACGATGATCGAGTGGGGCGAAGTCGTGGAGCAGGTGCTTCCAGAAGGTACGATAAAGATACGATTTGTTTCGCCAGGTGAGTTCGAGCGCCTCGTTACGATTGAAGATAACGGACAGCTCACTGCTCGGCTAAAGGAGGATGCACATGATTCTACTCGTTGATAGTTCCGAGATGATGGTACGGCTTGCTCTGATTGATAATGATAGCCGGTATGATTATCAATGGGAAGCGGGTCGGCAGTTTGCCCATGAGTTTCTTGGTTATCTGCGTGATCGTCTCGCCGAACAAGGTTGGACGATAGCGGATATCTCGGGCATCGGCGTGTTTCGCGGTCCCGGTAGCTACACGGGCCTTCGTATCGGCATGTCAGTGCTCAATACGCTTGCGGATTCACTTGCGGTCCCGATTGTGGGCGCGACAGGTGATAATTGGGCAGGTGAATGTGAACAGCGCCTTCATGGGGGAGAAAACGATCGGGTTGTACTGCCAGAATACGGTGGCGACGCGCACGTGACACAGCCGCGCAAATAATTTTGTAATTATACTTGTCTGTTTTGGCGCACTCAGGCTACAATAGTATCAGTCTTTGAAATAAGACGACTGATGATAACTTTGAATACTTCGATAGCATACTCGCAACCCTTCTGAATCTGTAATCACTATCGGGGCGATGTATCCTTTCGAGAAAGGAACCACATGATAGAGGCGATAATTGCCGCTGTAGTCGGAATCGTATTAGGCGTGGGTGGACATTATACCTACGAGCGCAAACGTGTCAGTGATGGAAAGACAAAAGCCGAGAAGGAGATAGCTTCTGCCCAAAAAAAGGCGAGTGACATCATCCTTCACGCGAAAGACGAAGCAGTTCAGCTTGAGAACGAACGCCGTCGGGAATGGAAAAAGACCGAGGATCGTCTCGGTGACCGTGAGATCTCACTTGATCGAAAGCTTGATGAGCTCGATAAGCGCTCCGAGAAGCTGCGATCGCAAGAGACTGAAGTTGAAAAACTAAAGGACGATATTCGAGATCTTCGCACGAAGCAGCAAGACAAACTTGAGAAGATCGCAAAACTTACGAAAGCAGATGCGACCGAAAAGCTGATGCAGATGACAGAACGCGACATCAAAGAAGACTTAGTCGGGTTGGTCGCAAAACTACAAAAGGACACGGAGCTTGACGCTGAAGAGCGCGCTCAGACTATCCTCGTCACCGCGATGGAGCGAATGAGCAGCGAAGTTACGGCCGAGCGCACGGTGACCGCTATTAAGCTTACTGACGAAGAGATGAAGGGCCGCATTATCGGCAAAGAGGGTCGCAATATCCAGGCGCTTCAGCGTGCGACGGGTGTTGATATCCTCGTTGATGACACGCCAGGCATGGTTGTACTCTCGAGCTTTGACCCGATTCGTAGGCAGGTCGCGCGCGTGACGCTCGAGATGCTGATGAAGGACGGACGAATCCATCCGGGACGCATCGAAGAAGTCGTCGCAAAGGCCGAAAAGCAGATCGAAAAAGACGTGATTCGCGCCGGTGAAGATGCCGCCCGTGAAGTCGGCGTCGCGGGTATTCCGCATGAACTGATCGAGCTGCTTGGTCAGCTGAAGTTCCGCACAAGTTATGGCCAGAATGTCCTCATGCATAGCACCGAAATGGCACATATTGCGGGAATGATCGCTGAAGAGATTGGCGCCGATGTACGTATCACGAAGACGGCGACACTCCTCCATGATATTGGCAAGGCAGTTTCGCACAAGATAGAAGGTAAACACCACCATGTCGGCGCTGAACTTGCGCGCAAGTATGGTATGGATGAGCGAATTGTTCACGCGATCGAGGCCCACCATGATGATATCGAAGCGACCACACCTGAGGCACTTGTCGTCCGCGTGTGTGATGCCGCCAGTGCCGCTCGTCCGGGCGCGCGCAATATATCGGCTGAGAATTTCTCAGAACGCATGCGCGATCTTGAGAATATCGCGATAAGTTTCAAGGGAATCGACAAAGCCTACGCGATCAGTGCGGGTCGTGAAGTTCGCGTGATTGTTCGCCCAGAGTCAATCGACGATCTCTCGGCTATCAAGCTCGCGCGAGATATCGCAAACAAGATCGAAAGCACGATGCAATATCCAGGCACGATCAAGGTTAATGTGATTCGAGAGACGCGCGCGATCGAGTTCGCCAAGTAATCGAATCAGACACTGCAGTGAATGAGACGGTCCAGTAATAGGGCCGTCTCATTTCGTTATGATTTACTGAGATCGATTTCGCCGAGTCGTTTGCCCTGGAAAACGATTCGTCCCGCGTCTGATCCGCCAAGCTCGCAGCTATAAAGCGTCAGTGTCGGAGCGTCAGTGCGTCGCTCGATTTCGATATCAGTTGGCTCCGCGTCGAATCGTTTCGTAATCTCGTAGCCATAGCGTTTACCCTCGTAGTCGACGACGATTTTATCGCCTATCGCGAGCGAGTCGATATGATAAAACGGAGATTTTTCGATAGTGGATTGCGGCGTCGGTTGGATACTAAATCGGTGAGCAGCGATCACGAAATTTCCACCGTCTAGAGGATTACCGCTCGTTGGGGCTCGCCACTGAGCGCCTCGATCAAGCGCGGCCGCACCTTCGCCGTACGCGATATCTACTCCGATTTTCGGAATAATGATACGGTTATCATGAAGCGCTGGCGCGGGCAATTTGGCGATATCGATCGGTTTCATGGACATGTAGGGTGCCGCGACAGGTGAGAGCACGAGTAGAAGTAGATAGGTGCCAGCAGCACCAGTCAGTAGTGTAATAATAACGAGTGATACTCGTAAAATTCCCCCTCTCGATGATCGATTCAGCTTTAGCATATTTCGATCTTTACTATATGCGAGAAATGACGAGTAGACAAGTGGTTACCAGACTAACGTGGGATCGAGTTTGAGTAGACTCGTGAAGAACGTCTGTAGCCCGAAGTAGAGTACCGGCCAAAACGCGAGAAATACCAAAATGATCCAAATGACATTTTGAGGGAGGGCGGAGACTTCTGGAAGAAAGAGCGTGAGTGCAAATGGTAGGGTGATCAGGATCGCTTTGATGGCCACAATAAGTCGAAACGAGAGACGTCGCAGTCGTGAGCGTGTGAGCTTTTTATGACCAGTTAGTCGTGGAATGACCGCTTCGGCACCTATATGGGTGACGTGTGCTCCGGTTCGGCCGATCGATCCCGGAAGTTTGATAAGTGCGTAGATCGTCGCTGCAAGACACAGTGCGACGACGACTCCCATGAGTACGACCATGAATGGCGTCATCGCTATCGGTGTAGGTGGCGGCGTGGGGATGGCGGGAGTATTCGGCATGAGCCACGATAATTTCCCTTTTTCGGCGAGGGGATACATAAACACGAGAGCAACCCATGCCCACTCGATGAGCAGAGACAGATAGCCGAGTGATCCGAGGATGTTTACTGCAAGTAGCTTCCCGTTCCGTTTTTCGTGCATATGTTTATGATAGCACGGGCAATTCGGCCAATTAAAAAAGACCGGCAGTTCAGCCAGTCTCTTTAATTGGTCGGGGTGAAAGGACTCAAACCTTCGACCTCACGGTCCCAAACCGCGCGCGCTATCAACTGCGCCACACCCCGATGCATACCGCAAAATTATACTACGTTTGCCAGAAAATGAAAAGGGACTAGAGATAGCGCGGCAATATGCGGTATAGTGGGAGAGTCTATGAAATCTTTTCTCTCTCGAACAGTCGCCCGTCTTCGTGATTGGAATAAATGGGATGTTATCGCGTTAATATTGGGAGGCTCAACCTTCTCGGCGCTATCGTTATTTAATATGGGTAGATGGTCGATTTGGTTCGACGAAGCCTTTGGGATCTTCTTGATTCGTTCGAGCTACTCAGATGTGGCGAGAATGACATCGCTCGACGTGCATCCGCCAATGTACTACTGGCTACTCAAGGCATGGACTGGCGTGTTCGGTGTCGGAAATGAGATAGCTATTCGTTCGCTGAGTCTCGTTCTTATGCTCACCGCCATTTTCTTTATCTATCTGCTCGTCCGTAAGCTTTTTGGCCAAAAGTCAGCTGTCGTGTCAATTGGTCTGTTCGCGCTTGCGCCGCTCGTGCTTCGGTACAGCATGGAAGCTCGAATGTACGGACTGACAACGGCGATTGTCGCCGCGGCTACCTACGTGCTCGTGTCGGCTATGGAAAATCCACGTCGATGGAAATGGGTGATCTATGGGCTGCTGGTCGCACTTGGTCTTTGGACGCACTATCTTACCGCTGTCGCTTTTATCGCTCACTGGGTGTGGCGATATGTAGCACTTCGTCAGCACAATAAAAAAGCTGAAATGACGCGAGCATTCTTTGATAATAGTTGGATCATGGCTCATGTGATTGCATTTATTGCGTACATACCGTGGGTATACTTTGCTGTAAAACAGCTCGTGACAGTACAGGGTGGCGGATTCTGGATATCACCAATCGGTCCATCTTCGGCGCTGAACTTCGTATCAGATACGCTCATGTATCGAGTGGCGGGTGAGGCGAGTAGCTGGTTTGCACTACTACTATGGGTGATCGTTGCCTGTCTGATCGTACTTGCATTTCGTGTATATCGAGGGCTCTCCAAGGAGAAGCGAACGTACTATTGGCTGTTCATTATTATGGCACTCGTCCCGCTTGGTTTGATGATTATTGCCTCCCTTCCGCCGCTTCGCCCGGCGCTTGTCGATCGCTACATCATGCCCGCAGCGACTTTTCTCGTAGCGCTTATTGGGGTGACCCTTGCGCATACGATTGGTACCCGGAAGCACCCTGGAAAGTTAGGGCTGGTAACGGGCGTGCTTGTTGTGATTGCGATGGTTTCAGGCATTTTCTACCTGTATCAAATAGGTAATTTCAATAAAGACGGAAATGATCCGCTCCCGATTCGACCGACGCTGGAGATTGCGTGGAGCGAGACGAAACCAAATGAACCGACATTGGTTGCGACTATTACGCGATACTACGAAGTTGCATTCTATGAAAATCGTGCACCACAAGGGACAAAAGTATATTTCGAAGGAGCGGATAACCTCAACTGGGGTTCGTATGAACCTATCCGTCATAGTCCTCAAAAGGTTCTCGATGCGGTTGCCTTCGCCCGTGGCCACGGTGGGACGATTTGGTATGTTGGTGATTGGCCGAATGAGGGCAAGCCCGCCTACCCGAAGCAAGGATCTTGGACCGTACTTCGTGAGATTCATGCAGCCGGCCTTCCGGACGGTAAGTCAGATATTCGTGCCGTCGAACTTCGTCTCAATAACTAGCAATTAGCGCGGGACGATTCGCCGAACATACGGTAGCTTAATAAACACCCAGATGCATAGGATGAGAAGAAGGCCATACACGGTGTTTATTATCCATGACGTCGTGTCGGGCAAGAATAGGATGACGAGACAGATGAAGAGCCCGTGTACGATGTATGCTTGCAGTGAATGTGAGCCTAGGTATTCCAGTACGCCACCTGTGGCGCGCTGTATAGGCCGGCTAGTCTTCTGAAATAATATTGCCAGTGTCGCGAACCATATAGTCGCCAGACCAACGCGTAGTGGCGGCAGAACGTCGGGATCAAACGCGCGCACAAAGAATCGTTGGAGTGAAGATGAAATAATATCCGGATAATAGGCGCTCACGACCGAGAGCGCTACGGTCAGTACAGATACGATGCTGAGGGTTGAGACGATCCAATATCGACGCGACTTTGCAAGTTGACGCCACCATGCGCGAACTGATTCGAGGTAATAGCCGACGATTGATGGTCCGAAAAAGAGTAGCTGCCATTTCATCCATTCGATTGAAGCAACTTCACCCACTCCATATACGACGAGTGAGATTGCGAGCACCGCCCACCACCAGCCTTTACGCAGGAGCCAGACCGCTCCGACGGCGAGACAAAGAAAGACGGAATAGAGGGCCAAAAAATGTACCCATGTATGCGGGTGAGTGAGAGTTAAGATATTTGTGAGCGCGACTCCCCAGTTCTGTTGGCTATCTGGCGTCGTCGGGGTATAGGGCATTGACTGAACGACATCGCTCCATTCGATTGCGATATAGATACAGCTTGCAACAACCATCGCCGCATATAGTGTGGCCGCCCGGATGAGTAGTTTTTTGGTCACGGTCTTAAATGGTACGTGTCTATTTCGATAGCCGCGGATATAGCCGATGAGCAATCCAGAGATCATCACAAATCCTTCAGCCGAACTTACCCAGAGCTTACCTTGTCCGCTGAGTATGCCAAATAAGCTTGGAAATCGCCAGAGATGGTCATTGATAATATTGACCACAAAATATCCTCGTAGTAAATCGAGTGCGACAAGGCGATCTGATACTGATTCTTTTTTCTTCAAAGGCACTGAGTTTATTATACAGGCCCTGGTGCTTAGATTTGGCTTAGCGCGGACGGTGCGTGGCGACTTCACGGGCTTCACGTGCGAAGTGGTCCTCAATAACACTGGAATTGAAGTTACCGAACTTTCGCGTGACGGCTTGTTCGATGAGCCAGTCTGCGACCAGGGGATTTTTGGGGAGTAGTGACCCATGGAGGTACGTGCCGATCACATGACGGTAGATAGCGCCCTCGGTCGCATCTTTGCCATTGTTTCCGGCACCGCGGTAGACGTGCCCAAATGGCTCAACGCCCTTTGCGAGATAGGTTGCGCCAGAGTGATTTTCGTAACCGATAATCTCACCGAACAACTCACTCTTCGTGAGGATATTCCCAATCATGCGCGTATTACCACCATGCGTCTCGAGGTCAAAAAGTCCGATTCCTTCGATCATCTGCCCGTCACGAGTTTTAAAGAATCTCCCAAATAGCTGGTAGAGTCCGCATATCATCAACATCGGCACGTCGTCGTCGGCAAGGGCCTTGAGCTTTGACCCGATCTTGAGTAAGTCTGCTTGGATCGTACCCTGCCCAGAGTCCTGTCCGCCGCCGCCGACAATAAGGTCGACATCGTCGGGGAAATTGTCTCCAGAATTGTAGCTCAGTAGCTCGACATCGTAGCCGTGCCATTCTAGCCTTCGCTTGAGTACGAGTGTATTTCCCCAGTCGCCATAGATATTCATATCACGCGGATAAAGCTGCAGTAGGCGAATTGTCTGGCTCATAGTACTTTCTCCATAGTGGCGTGCTTTGCGAGTTGCTTTCGAAGGGCGAGCATGGCGGTATAGGTGCAATATATCCGTTTCGGTCTATTTCGATTTGTGTCAATAAATTTCTCAATCGCCTCTGTTAAGTTAGGACAAACATTTACGACATCTACCTCGTCGTACTGTAGACGCAGCGCCATGTCATAGGCGCGAATTCCGGCAACTACAGCTACCCCCTCGCGCCTAAGTGAATCGAACTCAACGTCCCAGAGCCAACTCATATCTCTTCCGTCGGCGTAATTATCATTGATCGCGATCATTGTCGCCACGCCGTTGGGATCAAATGAGCGTAAGCTTAGTCGAAATCCTGAAGGGTTCTTGACGAGCACGAGCTCGACAATCTGTCCGTCGATAATTACATCTTCGCCGCGACCGAAGGCGGGCGTTACGTCTGAGAGGGCAGAGAGTAGCTTAGTTTCATCGAGCTCGGGTCCCATAATGCGCCGAGTGAGAGCGACAGCTGCCGTGGCATTGAGAATATTATAAATTCCCTTTAGTTTGAGCTCTACTTGTACCGAACGCGAGCCATAACAGATTGATGCAGTACTGCCCTGGAATGCTTGAAGGCGGGTATCGTCCTTGCTCGTGATCTCTGGGGCAACAGCTTGGTGTCCGGATCGCATTTGATCATCTGAGGGAAAGAACTTTGCGAGCTCGGGACTCGTTCCATATGACCATACATCCGCATCTATTCCAGAAGTAAATGACTTTGAATTAAGCCGTGGGTCATCTCGGTTGATGACGACACCTTGCGTCGTCGCTTTTGCTACTCGTTGGAGCAGGCTCGCGGTTGAATCGATTTCTCCGAATCGGTCAAGCTGATCACGCATGACATTCAGTAGCAGCGAATAACTCGGCTGGACTGATTCGGCGAATTTCACCGCGTAGGCCTCGTCAAGTTCGAGTACGGCGATATCGTAAGGTAATTTACCGGAATAATCGACTGACTCAACGAGTGCGGCGACGATGCCACGCGTGAAGTTACTACCGGTAGGGTTTGTGAATACCGAGAGTCCTTGAGCGCGAAGAAGTTCGACCACGATCTTTGTCGTCGTGGTTTTTCCATTTGTACCCGTCACGATGACGACACCTCTGCTCAGTTGAGCGAGTGTGCGTTTCATGAAATGTGGATCAAGCCGTTCTATAAATAGACCAGGAAGGGCCGAGCCACCCCCGCCACGAAGTCGTGATGCTTTGCGAATCGCCTTGCCGACGACCGTGACAATTTGTTGTCTCATGTCGACCATTATAGCCTAATCTGATAGCGTGCGGTACAATATGGTCATGGTTGTAGTGGGACTTCTCTCTTGGTGGTACGGGTCTGGACTGAAACGACACGTCGTCTTGATGTGGCGTCGAATCGCGAGGACATACGATTATTTTTCAATTGATCAGTTGCTTCGCACCTGGTTCGCACCATTTCGACAGATATCAGCGGGAGCTGTTTCAGGTTCGATGTCTGTGCAATGGCATGCATTTACCGATCGGACGGTGTCTCGATTTGTGGGTGGCTTCATGCGTACGATGATGATTATCGTCGGAACGATCGCGATCATCGCTATGACGATAGTGAGCTTTGCGGCGATTATATTGTGGCTTATTGCTCCATTAATACCAGTGGCCGGAATTATTCTTTCGTTGGCTGGGTGGATGCCGTGGTAGAAGTGACGTTCGATTACTACAGTCGACGGTCGCGACTAGCCCGTAGCGGTTGGCGTCTTCGTCAATTTAGTCGGGCGGTGCTAGCATTTATCGGCATTGCGTTTTTTGCAATAGGATCACTGCTACTACTGCAGCATATGGTAGTTGGTTGGTCATTAGTTGGTTTTGTCGTGATCCCGTTCATGATCCTCGCGTGGAGTCGAGATGCACTGCGCCATCTACCGAACGGCGCTGGTAGTGCGATTGACCAGGTACTTTCTGGAGATGTGCTGGGTCAACTTCCGCAGAAGCCGACGCCGCAGGATATTGCGCTGGCGGTTGGTAGGGTGACAAGTGGGCAATTTATGGGCGCGCGATTTGGAATTACGCCGAAGATGCTCGGAGATCTCGCTAGCTCGGAAGCGATTCATATTGATGACGTGTGGCGACGTGCCCTTGAAACAAAAGAGTCACTCGGATTACCGAGACTGACCGGTAGTATTCTCGTAGTTGCACTCATTCGAAGTTTTCCAGGTTATGAGAATATATTGGCGCAGATCCACCTCGATGATGCGGATCTGGACGAAGGAATACTGTGGCAGCAACATCTGCGTGATCTCGTGACAGGGCTGAAGTCACCGAAACGCACTGGTGGTATCGCGCGCGATTGGTCTTTCGGCTTCATGCCCTTGCTTGAGCGACTCGGTCACAATATTACAGATGAAGCGATGCGAAGCGGCGGTCTATTGGTCGTCGACAGCGAGAGCCATGTAGAGGCGGTCGATCGTTTGGTTGAGGTACTGGGTTCAGGACATCGAAACGTTGCGCTCGTCGGCAAGACCGGTTCAGGCAAAACGACGATTATTCACGCGCTCGCCGATCGCATGATCAATGCTGCCAAGACAGTGCCCGGGACGCTACGATTTCGTCAGGTTATTTTGCTCGATCCTTCGTCACTGATTGCATCGGCGCGTGGTCGCGAAGGAATCGAGGAGCTTATGATTCGCATTATCAATGAAGCGTCAGCGGCAAAAAATTGTATCTTGTGTCTTGATAACGCTGAACTATTTTTTGCGGAAGGGCCGGGATCGGTCGATATTGGAAATATTCTACAGCCTATTTTGGAGTCGGGTAATCCGAAGATGGTGCTATCCATGGACGAGCAGCGCTATTTGCAGATCAGCCAGCGTAATCCCGCACTTGCGGCGAGTCTTGAGCGAGTGAATGTGGCGCCGTCTGATCAACTGGAGACGATGCGTATTATGCAGGAGCAACTAATCCTCACGGAGATTGAGTATAAGGTGACATACCGCTACCAGGCGCTCAAGGAAGCATACCGTTTGAGTGAGAGATATATGCATGACTTTGCGATGCCAGGCCGCGCTATGACGCTTCTTACGAGCGCTGCGAGCTATCATGACGCTGGTCTTGTGACGATGGATTCCGTGCAGCAGGCCATCGAGAAAACAACTGGCGTGAAGGTTGGCGCGGTGAGTGATGGCGATGAACGAGAGCGACTCCTCAATATGGAGACATTGATTCATAAGAGAATGGTCAATCAAGACCGCGCAGTTCGGGTCGTTAGTGACGCATTGCGTCGTGCTCGGTCGGGTATTGGCAACAAAAATCGACCAGTCGGCACATTCCTGTTTCTTGGACCAACAGGAGTAGGGAAGACTGAGCTCAGTAAGGCGCTTGCTGATGTCTACTATGGCGGTGAGGATCGACTGATCCGGGTTGATCTCAACGAATATGTCCAGCCGAGCGATGTCGATCGCTTGATTGCGGATGGCGCCGATGATCCATCAAGTCTGACGGCGCAAGTTATGAAACAGCCGTTTAGTGTGATATTGCTCGATGAGATAGAAAAGGCGGCCCCAGAAGTGCTGTCGACACTCCTCCAGATGCTTGATGAAGGAATTTTGAGGGATATCAAGAACCGCGAAGTGAGTTTCCGTGACGCGATCGTGATCGCGACGAGTAACGCTGGTGCGGAACGAATACGCGAGCTTATCGATCGTGGCTATCAGCTCGATCAATTCGAACAGCAGATCACTGACGAGCTTATCCAGTCAGGTCAATTCCGTCCAGAGTTTCTCAACCGTTTTGATGAGATTGTCATCTTCCGTCCTTTTGCAAAAGAGGAATTAGTACAGGTTCTCGACCTGATGCTCGATGCGGTCAATTCGTCACTTGCCCCACAGAAGATTACAGTAGAAGTGAGCGACGAAGCCAAACAGATGCTCATGGAAAAGGGCTATGATTCGAAACTCGGTGCCCGTCCGATGCGTCGAGTTGTGCAGCGCGCCGTTGAGAACACTGTCGCGAAGCTCATGCTCGAAGGTTCGGTGAAACCAGGAGATACCATCACGATAGACCCTGGCGAAGTTGAACGCGCACTTGATAGAGGGCATACTCAACTTCCGGCGCAGTAATTATCCAAAATAATAGACCCACGCAAGGTGAGTCAATTATTATGGGGCGAACGATGGGTCTTGAACCCACGACCTCCGGTACCACAAACCAGCGCTCTAACCAACTGAGCTACATTCGCCATATTGTTAAAAGAACTCTCGTATTGTAACAGATTACAGTACCCTTGTCACCGTTTTTACGCGTAGGGATTGTAGATGCGCGTAGGTGGTTCGCGGAATGCCCTAGTCGGAACACTGAGTGAGCCGCCACGGCCGGCATTGAATGCCTGGTGATTACGTACGACGTCAATTTTCGGGGAAGGTGTCGGAATGGGAGGCGCACCTACTGGATTGGGTGGTGATGCGACCGGCTCACGTTGGTAATTTTGGAGGAGATTTGCACGGTTATATCCGTCGATAAGCGTACGCGACTTATCGCGTTCGACGCGCTGAGCAAAGGTCGTCCCATCACTGGTACCGACATGCGATCCAGCGGCAGCTTGAGCGAACGCGCTGCTATGCAGTACTTCTTCTCGCTTGACGGGTCTGAAACTGCTAAAGTTTATCACTCCTTCATTATACTGAATTTTTGTTATATACTAGTAGGGATTTTGCGGGTGTAGTACAGCGGTTAGTATACAAGTTTTCCAAACTTGGGATCGGAGTTCGATTCTCCGCACCCGCACCAAAATTAGAACCTCGGCTTACCCGGGGTTTTATTTTGGTCACTGGCAGAAGCGAACTCCGCGCGAGTTCGATGGCTGAGCGGTCAGCGATGACATATCGTGAGCCCAAGATCGCAATCTTTGATTTACATAGCGATCCTGGAGCGAGGGAGTATTCTCCGCACCCGCACCAAAATTATGATCCAGCTCTATGCTGGATTTTAATTTTGCCTTTATTTCATCATGCACGCGACGATTTTTCGATAAACATCATAACCAATCGCTCTGTAATTTTCTGATTGGCGCATAAAGTGCTCCATTGTGATCCCACTATTGATCTCGATAACTTGTTGAGTTCCATCAACGAGCGTAATGATGTCTACTGATGCAATGCGTATACCAAGAGCAGTCAGGGCACGCCTCGCGAGGGATAATTCTTCGGCTGACGGCTCAACGATTACTCCTTGTGCGCCTTTGCCAAGGTTATAAAAAAGTATTCCACCTTCATCTACTGGCATTATTTTGTCGTAGCTCACGAGCACTTCGTCGTCGAGCATGAATATTCGCTTCTCGCTCCGGATATCTACGAACGGTGAAACGCACCAGTCTGGGCGTTCCTTACCGCGCGCATACTCGATCGTCTCTTCAACTGACGAATGTCTTGTAATGTCGCGCCCACTTGTTCCCGTAAGGGGCTTGAGCACAATATCCAGGCCTTCAAATTTCTCATGCAGATCGTGTATATACTGCTCAGTCAGTACTTCGGCTCGAAGAAGTAGGTGAGGCAGAGCGGGGATATTCGCGTCTGAGAGCACCTGATAGCAGGCTACTTTGTCATTGGCGTTTTGTGAAGCCGCAAAAGCATTCAGGTCAAATCCGTACCCGAATACCCAGCGAAGTTTGTCGTCGCCTTGTATCTTAACAATCCAGTCGTCAGAGTAGGTGGTATAGCTAAATCCCAGTGCATCACAGGCCTGGCGGATGGCATCGGGCATCCAGCGATCGTATATATATTCTCCCATATGCCCTTAGTATAAGATAAGTCGTCGATTTGTTATACTGTGATTGGTATGCCCCGATAGCTCAGTTGGGGAGCCTTCAGCGACGATATGCGCAGATTCTGCTCTATCCAACTGTAAGGAAACCGCGATTACCTGTATGTGAGCACAAATTCGCCCCGATAGCTCAGTTGGATAGAGCAGAGGACTTCTAAGCCTAAGGTCGCAGGTTCAATTCCTGCTCGGGGTACCAAGAATTTATTTACGCCCAGGTGGTTTCGATATCGGCGCCGAGGGAGTTGAGGCGGTTGGCGAGGTCTTCGTAGCCACGATTGATCGAGTAGATGTCGCGTAGGACTGATTTACCCGGGGCGGCTATCATGGCGAGCATGATCACGACACTCGGGCGGAGCGCGCCGGGAGCAGTAATATCAGCAGGTTTCCATTTGGTTGGTCCGGTGATATAGACTCTGTGCGGGTCAACCATTTCGATGGTTGCATTGAGCTTCGATAGTTCGGTGAAGTAAATGGCGCGGTTCTCGTAGCTCCAGTCGTGCACGAGCGTGCGCCCAACTGCGGCCGTAGCGATGAGGCCCATGAACGGAAGATTATCCATATTGACGCCAGGGAAGGGCATCGCGTGCAGTTTGTCTTTTGGTGCGATGAGCGTAGAGCGCTTGATAGTGAGATCGACGAGACGTGTCTTTCCATTACGAGCGACATATTCGTCAGATGTGTCGAATTTGAGACCCATGCCTTCGAGGACAGCGAGCTCAAGCTCCAGAAATTCGATCGGTGCGCGGGTGATAGTGATCTCTGAATTTGTCACTGCCGCTGCGGCGATGAAGCTCATCGCTTCGATCGGGTCTTCTGATATGCAGTATTCGATTGTTTTATTGATAGACTTGACGCCGTGAACCTTCAGTACGGTTGTACCAATACCCTCGATTTTGACACCGAGTTTCTGGAGGAAGAAGCAGACATCCTGAACCATGTAGTTTGGACTGGCATTGCGAATCGTTACCTCACCGTCGTAGAGAGCAGCGGCCATGATGATATTTTCGGTCACGGTATCGCCACGTTCGACGAGGACGATGTCTTTCTTGATGTGGGTCGTGCGGACTGTAGCCTCATAATCCGTACTGGTCGCCTCAACACTAAGCCCAAATGGCGCGAGTCCAGCCATGTGTGGCTCGACGGTGCGTGTGCCGATACTACAGCCGCCCGCGAAGGGAATTGAGAACTTCGGGTATTGGAACATGAGCGGGCCGAGGAACATGATAACCGTACGAGTACGCATAGCGGCCTCTTTGTCCATTTGGTCCAAACGGAGTTTTTTTGGCGGGTTGATCTCGAGGTCATTATTGTCGAGCCAGCGACACTTCACGCCGATGCTTTCGAGCACCTCGATGATGCGATTGACTTCCTCTATGCGGGCGACCCGCCGAAGGGTTGTCTTGCCTTTGTTGAGCAGCGCAGCACAAAGAAGGGCGACCGCTGCGTTTTTGCTCGTCTTCACCTCTATTGATCCGTGTAGTTTTTTGCCGCCATTGATAACGAAGTTAGTTTTGCCACCACGGTTGAGGCGAACGATTTCACTAGAGAGTACCTCACCAATGCGGGCAATCATCTCAAGGCTGATATTTTGACCACCCTTTTCCATGCGATTAATAGCGCTCTGACTAGTACCAAGGGCACTACCGAGTTCGGACTGTGTCATATCTCTCGCTTGTCGAGTTTCTTGAATCAACGAGCCGATGTTCTTCAGATAAGCATTGTCATTCATAACAATATAGTTTATATCATGGTTGATATAAATTCAAGTGTTATATAATAGAGAGAACAAGGAGAACCGCGTGGAAGATACAGATGTACAGGCATTGATTGATGGTGAAGCTCAGCGGCAACGCTATGGGCTCGAGCTTATTCCGAGCGAGAACTATGTTTCTGGTGACGTGCTCGCCGCTCTTGGCAGTGTCTTCACGAATAAGTACTCCGAGGGTTATCCTGGTAAACGATACTACGGCGGACAACATTTCACCGACTTGGTCGAAAATCTCGCCATTGAGCGTGCAAAAAAGCTCTTTCACGCCGATCACGCCAATGTCCAGCCCCATTCCGGTGCACAGGCGAACGAAGCGGTGTATTTCGCATGGTGCGAGCCAGGCGACACGATCCTCGCCATGGACCTCTCGCATGGCGGCCACCTGACGCACGGTGCGCCGGTGACACGAAGCGCGCGTGAGTACAATTTCATTCGTTACAAGATGAAAGATGTTTCGACAGGCGAGATTGACTACGAGGCATTACGCGAGACGGCGCTCCGAACTCATCCGAAGATTATTCTCGCAGGCTTTTCGGCGTATCCCAGAGAGCTTGACTACGATAAATTCGTTGCCATCGGTAACGAAGTCGGCGCGCTGCTCGTCGCTGATATGTCACATATCGCTGGACTCATCGCCGGTGGTGTCGCGAAGAACCCACTCGACGCTGGATTCCATGTCATCACAACCACGACGCACAAGACCCTGCGGGGTCCACGTGGCGGACTCATCTTGTCACGAGGCATCGTCTCAAACCCTCTCAGAAAGCCCGAGAAGACGTTAGAGAACATTCCGACGCTTATCGATCGCGCCGTCTTCCCAGGCACGCAGGGCGGCCCCCACATGAACACGATTGCCGCCAAGGCAGTTGCGTTTGGCGAGGCACTACGACCAGAATTTCACGATTACGCGGCGCAGATTCTCAAGAACGCGAGTGTGCTCGCCGATGAGATGAAAAAGCGCGGGTTTATCCTCATTACCGGCGGGACCAGCAATCACCTCATCCTTGCCGATGTCTACAAAAGTTTCGGGATCGACGGTAAAGTCGTTGAAGTCGCACTCGACAAGATTGGCCTCACGCTCAATGCAAATGCGGTTGCCGACGATCCATTGCCACCATTCCGACCGAGTGGCATTCGTCTCGGTACACCTGCGCTGACAACGCGCGGGCTAAAGGAAGAGCACATGGCACTCATCGCCGACTTGATGATCCGTGCGATCAATAGTCGTGATGACGAAGCCGCTCTTTCGGCACTTGCCGACGAAGTCCGCACTTTTCTCGCAAATTATTAAGCACATGCTTTCAATCTGTAAAACCGAATGGTACACTTCTCTTAATTAGTGCAAAGAGGAGACATATGAAGATCGGCAAAATCGTTACCGGAGGAATGTTCGTAGGACTTGTAATCGCATCGAACATTATTGCAATTCCAGTCAAAGCAACACCCCTCGAACCAGATTGGATGAATGGAGGGGTTACCTATAAGTCTTTGGGAAAAGATACGCCACTAGCCAGTAAGTGTACGTACGAGAATAGGAAAATAAAACCCGCAGGATTACGCGTATACGATGAGTCTGACCCGAATACGACAAAACTTCTATGTGTTTATAGGGCAAGAGGTTTTGAATACGCATACTACCGACGTGCTTTTCTGATTAACCCAACTATGCCAAATGCGGGTGAAATCTATGAAGACGGCGTCGCCTTTTCTGAAGATGAGACGGGCGATATGACGCCCTCAAAGCTGAGCGGGGATAATTTAGACAGGATGTATACGGGAAGCGCAAGCGACGTATTTATATATCAAGTACGAAATGCGAACTATGCCTTAACTTTGCGCCTGTACCATAATCCCTTAATGCACATGCATATAAACTCTGATGGCTTTCTTGAGTTTAATTTGTATGATGACGGCTATTTTTACTTGAGGAATGATCAGGGGAGGGAGCTTTCTGCACTCGGTGGATCAGTCTCAAGCAACGGCAAATATCTAGCTATCGCCATAAGCGGTAACGGGCTTGGTGTCGTTTCTCTGGAAGATGCTCACCTTCATCTCATCACTGATCGGTTTGATATATCGGGTATATATCCGCCGCCGAGTCCGTCTGTTTCGGTTAATGCGAACGGGTCTATTGTAGTAGTCGGAGGAGCAAATATCGAAACTGCTGTGTACGGCACGACGAGTTCGTGTGGAGCCTTTTTTGGAGATACTGTGTCGTCAGCCCAGAACGATAAGTTTACAAAATGCGCATCCCGCAATCTTAGTAGTTTGACGACGTCGATCGGCGCTGCTCACAATAGGAATGGTTATCCGGAATTACTCAACGTTACGCTAACCGGCCGAGGGGATAGCTTTATGTATACAGACAATATAATTTGGTACGCTATTTATGCGCCAAATTATATCGCTCCTGACTCTATGGATTATCTCGCGCTTGGTGACTCCTACTCGAGTGGCGAGGGCGATATTGACCAGACGGGGAGCACACATTATCTATCCTTTACTAACGTATTTGGAAATTATCGCAACGGGATTCCTAGGGAGCTTTGCCATGTAAGCGATCGATCGTATCCATTCCTGCTAGCGGCTGATATGGGTATTTCTCGAGGCGATAGCATGCAGTCGATCGCATGCGCGGGGGCAGTGCGTAGTGACGTGTTAACGATTGGCGCCTCTCAATCTCGTGATCTAACATACCTTGGTCAGCCAACTCCACTCTATGACTCGAGTTTTTTCCATTCATATTCCGCTGCAAGACTTGGCGGGCTATCAAATGCAACCGCACTCCAGGATGGGGCGATGCAGAACTTTATACCTGGGCGGGTTCAGCAGGTTGAGACGGTGCGGAAGTATAAGCCAAAAGTCGCGACAATAGGCATTTCGGGAAATGACATCGGTTTCGGTCCTATTCTTCTCGAATGCCTAACTGACCTGGAGACTTTGACAGGCGGAGACTGTTCACGCACCAACTCCGAAGGTCTCACAAATCTGGGTCAGCTGATTAAAGAGAACTATAAAAACCAGTTGGTATTTTATAATGAGCTGAAGCAGGCGTCACCTGGCACGGATTTTTACGCAGTTGGTTATCCGCAATTCATCGGAAATAAAAATGTATTCTGTGCTGAACTCGCTGGGACACTCTCGGTTAACGAACGAACGATGATTCGCAATGCAGTAACCTACCTAAACCAGACGATCAAGAACGCCGCGGCAGCGGCTGGTATCAAATATATCGATATAGAAAATGTCATCACGAGCCAGGATCAGGATATGTGCTCACAGAGTGGTATGATCACTGGTGCTACTGACAAATTCTATTACGGCGCGCTAACTTCTATGTACCGCAACCTGACTCCGACAAAAGAGAATGAGTCGATACTAGAGTACTATATTCTAACGGGTGCCCTTGGAGATGCCGCTACTACCCTGACTAGTCCGATGACGGCGCTGATAATGTTCATGCAAGAGGCGTTCCATCCAAATTCCGAGGGCCATAAGGCGATATATGATTATATTCATGAGCATCAAAATGGCACGTCACTCCTGGATGATGCCTGTGACGGTACGGTGATTATCTGTCCCGCTGAAGCCAATAGCTACGAACCAGTCACGTCGTCATATTTCGGCACGACAGATGTGAATGTTGAGTTCACGAAACTCCTTAGTGTTGATTCGAGCACGGGAAAAGAGTACTTGCAAGTATCTGGGATCAGTACGGTTGAGCGTGGCAGGACGCTCGACGTATATATGAAGGAATCCGCCTATAACCCGGGCGTGGCCGTTCAGGTGGAATTGCGTTCAAATCCGCTTCAACTTGCGTCGACAACGGCTGGCGTGGGCGGTGGGGTATTAGCGTCCGTTACGATACCCGATGATATTCCTGTCGGCTATCACGAACTTTCAGTTATCGGTGTCGGCGCGGATGGACGTAATACCGAGTACATAGAGTCAATATTCGTCACAGGCTCCGCAGATGATATCGATGGTGATGGAATCAAAAACACGGTTGATACCTGTGAGTTTATCACACCAAGCGGGATCGATACTGACGGGGATGGAATTGATGATAGTTGCGACCTTAATATTGCCGAAACGGCGGGCGGCAGCCCTATGGGGGCCGCGTCCTCATCATCCAGTATCATCGGCGGTGCATCTGATGCAATGATAGCGCTAGATATATCGCAATTTAGACCATCCTCCACTACGGTTCTGCCAAACTTACTGGTTGATCAGAATAAGAATGCTATACCCAGGAATCTTACGAAGTCTCCTGACTTAACATGGATCCTCATTGCATCACTTTGCTTCATTGGATTAGTTTTCGCCATTCTCTCTGGGTGGTATTATCGCATGAAGCGAGAGTAAGCTGCATATCCAGTAATGGCCAACATACAAAAAACAATCCCGCAATTTAAATGCGGGATTGTTTTTATGGCGTAGCCTTCCTAGAGGGCTGTAGTGCCAGAGTCGACCGCAGTACCGAATGTAGTACACGCATTGCCGATAGTCTTAGTGACTTTTGCTGGGGCACTGAGGGTGTAGTCCCAATATGAGACTTGAGCACCAGCACCTGCAGTTGTTGTACATGGGATGTACTCAACAGTGTTGTTATTAGCTGGCGCCACTTGCGCCAGGGCTTTTATCCACACGCCTGATCCCACAAGACTAGAGTCTGACTGAGCCGCAAAGTTCGCAATAGTTGAAGGATAAACTTGAGCGACCGCGTTTGCTGCTTCAGCTTTCTTTATAACCATATTGGCAGCTGCTTGACCGGCAGAAGTCTTTGCACGATTCTGTATACCATTGTAGGCAACGATCGTAATTGCAGCAAGAATGGCGATAATCACAATCACGATCAAAAGCTCGACGATGGTGAAACCGCTTTGTTTAGTTTGTTTTGTCATTTCTGAAGTGCCCCCTAATATTTTTAATTATCGTATATCTGAATGATACCAAATCGCTTATGTCTATGCAATACCTATTCTGCTACTGCTCTGCCATGAAGGTTATGATATCCATGGAGGACCAGCCGGCGTTCACGTAGTCACGTGCGACGATATTACCGTTTGCCTGTACGTCGAATCGACAGTATATGCCACCGCAGTCACCACTTTGGAGTGAGACTTCTAGTGGCCTATATCCAGGCGGCAGGGTAGCAATGACCGTGCCGCCTGCTGTGTTTCCGTTATTTATCAATCCCTTAACCTTGACGACGCCATCTGTACCTCTGGTGTACGATGGGGGAGTGTAACCGGCATATTGCGTCCAGCCGTTTTGCAGGAGGGGGGTAAGGCTAGTCCATGATGCTTTTCCGGTGGCATAATAGTTATGCTGGATTGAACGGTAGGAGTTGAGGGCGTTGCCCTTGGCTTCCATTCCGTTAGATGTGATTGTGTTGAAGCCGGTAGCGTCAAACACATTATTACTGGTAGTGGCCATGTGCGTGTACTCGGGTGCGAGGTAGCTTGCCGGTAGCGTGGCAATCGCAGCCTGATTGGCTGTTGAGCCATTTTTGATCAATCCTTTGGTAAAGACTCGCCCAAGGCTATCCATGGTATAGCCAGCAGATACCCAGGTGGGATCGTAATTCACCCAGTTACTTTGCAGGGCGAGTGCTGTCCAGACATAGGGCACTCCGGACGCGGGCGCTCCTCCGGTCGGAATGAAGGCTATACCTTCAAGTGATTCAAATGCAGCGCCACCTGTTTGGTATGAAACAGTACCACCGGAGTATATATCAAGACGGTCTGCCGCCCCGACTCCTCCAGCTAGGAACATTAACGACTCAGAATAGCGACAGCCGACTGGCAAGGTAAAGATTGCCTCACCAGAGACTGGCGTACCGCTTCGTTGCACTAGTCCCTTGAGGAGGATAATTCCAGCACTCGTTTTCGTATAACCAGCAGTCGCATAGCCACTGAAGGTTGTGTTTGCGTTTGACCAGTTATTCTGAAGGGTAGGGATTGTCCATAGTGGAGTGGTATACACGTACTGAGCGGTTGATGAGCCGTTATCATTCATTGCAGTCACGCTGAGCGTGATGGGGACATATGAGTAAGGAGTAGATATGGTCGTATTCGTACCGGTTGTCACCACGGGCGTTGACCATGCGCCACCATTGACCTGGTAGGTGTAGCTGTATTGTGTCACGCCAGTCGATGTCCACTGGAAGGTACTATGGATGGGGTTATTGTAGTCGTTATTGGCTGGATTAAGTACGGATATAGTGGGTGCACCGGGGGCTTTTGGTGTCGGGTTGGCAGAATTGGTTCGGCTGGAGGCAATTGACATTGTTTGGTTGACGGTCTTTCCCGCGACGCCCTTGGTGACTTTTATAGTGACGCGAAGTGAGTCTGCAATTGTCGGATCGGTGATCATCACGGCTGGGTCCGCCTTATTGAAATACGTGGTAGTGAACAATGCGACATTAGTAAGGAGTTTCATATCTTTTGATGCACAGCGAAGACTTGATGAAAGATTTTGCACCGTACACGAGCCGCGTTGCCAGGGTACGCCACAGGTCGTATCACCATTATTACTTCCCGTATTATTGAGAGGCTCTATCATCCGACGATAAAGGCTTTGTGAGCCATCAGACTCGGTCTTGAGGAAATAGATGACTTTTACGAAGAATGGCTGGTTCGCCTGATATTGGCCGCCACAGGCTTGAGGCTGGTTCGCGTAATAGACAATCGCTCGAGTTGCGTCCGTAGGGTCCGACGTGGTACCGAACTGATTGATGATGATATCGCCCTCGGTTGTTTTAAACGCTTTGACGCTATCATCTTTTCCTTGAGGTGAATTAGGCACGTAAGTACTCATAAATTGCGTGCCTAGGAAACTGTCGCGTTCGATTTGCGTGAGGGCAGTTTGGATGTCGTATACCGCCTGCGTACGGGTATTGGCGACAACAGAGTCACCGACAAGGCCTAGCAAAAAACCTACGAGAGTCGCGATGACGAGGACGATAAGTGGCGCCACAATAAGCATTTCAACAAGCGTAAAACCGCGTTGTCGTTTTTGATTAACTTTTACGAATATATGTTGCATGGACAACTGTCTTTCCTGTTCCGTATGTTACGGTGGCTGTTATTAGCGTAAGGTTCGAGATCGTGCTGCCGGCGCAGGAGAGTTGTACGCTCGCGGTTGCCGTAGAGGGAAGGTTTGCGGTCGTGGGGATGGTAACGCTTGGGATGGATACGGAAGTGCATGAGTTAGTTGCAAGATATGAGTTATCTCGTAGTAGTTCGTAGGCGAGACTACTTGCATTGGCACGTTGAGTGGTGTCCTTACTGCTTTGGAGCACTACGGAATACAATTGATAGGCTGAGAAAAGGAGCATCATACCGATAATCAGGGTGATCAGTAGTTCGATAGCGGTGAATCCGTTCTCGTTTTTCATTGCCTCAGACCCGCCTTCGTCTGGGTGCCTTGCGTCGTTTCCATTAGGTAATAGAGATTGTAGCGTACGCAGAGGCTATTGATGCAGACCTTATTGTCAAACGTAATCGGCTCATAGACGTAGACTGCGGTGGATGTCAGTGCGGCGTTGATCTGGGCGGTGTTTTCCGCGTTAATTGTCGAGCAGCTCGTCGAGCAGATCACTTTGAATGTCGTCGCCATGTCAGCTGTTTGCACGGAAGTGGGTGGATAAAAGTTGCTAATTTGAGTTCCCGGTAAAAGCGTCGTGATATAGTTTGTTCCAGTGTTTGGTAGATTCATATAATCAGGATTCTTGCCCTCTGCGTGGAGAATTTCGTTGACACTCGGGTAACTGCCCGATTCCACATACGAGGTGGTGACGACAGGATTACCGCGCGTGTATCTCGTCTCGAGTCCCTTTGATATATTGCTTATATCTATGTCACGTTCTTTGTCGCGTGCGCTTGCCTGAGATTTCGTGACATTGACAACGCCGAGCACGAGGAGAATCCCCATGATGACGATGACAACCACCAACTCGACGATAGTAAACCCCCTACTTTTTGGCATACATTTAGCATAAGGGTTTTTGCTCGTGATCGCAAGCTATATCTCGAGCGGCTCTTGTTCAATTTCGATGTGGAATGTGTCGCGTACGTTAGAGATGATTTCATTACGTGCCGCGGTTAGATCGGCGTATGACGTGGCCGATTCGTTAATGAGCACGAGGGCATTTTTGTCATGGACGCGCATGCCATGGAGAAGCTGGCCTTTGAGCCCAGCTTTTTCGATGAGCCAGCCAGTCGGAACTTTTCGTTTTGAGCCCGCCATTTCGTATGATGGCATGTCGGGATAATCGGCGAGTAGTTGCGTATATTGCCATTGTTCGATGATGGCGTTTTTGAAAAATGACCCACTGTTGGGACGCTCTTTCGGATCGGGAAGTTTCTCGCGACGGATGTCGAGGACTGCGTCTCGAATAATGCGGGGGGTATAGATGGTGATATTGTGCTGGTCGAGATAATCCTGTAATGACTGGTAAAACGGCGGTTGCGGTGCGCTCTTGTAGAGTCTGAAGGTCACGTAGGTGATGACATAACGGTCAACCGCATTGCTACGGAATATACTATCGCGGTACCCAAATCCGCAGTCGGCCGACAGGAGGGTTACAAATGTGTCGGTTTGCGTGTTGTAGGCATCCACGGCGACGATAGTCTCGGCGACTTCTTGACCATAGGCGCCAATATTTTGGATTGGCGCCGCGCCAACAGTTCCCGGAATACCAGAGAGTGTCTCGATCCCAATCAGATTCTTTTCAACAGAAAGGTTCACGAAATCATCCCATATCTCACCGGCGCCGACTTTGAAGGTGATATCGCCTGCGTTTTCATGGATCATTTCAATGCCTTTGACGAGGGGGCGGAGGATGAGTCCGGCGAAGCCCTCGTCACGAACAACAGTGTTGCTTCCGCCACCGAGAACATGGAGAGTAAGTTGTTGCGATTTCGCACGCGACACAAGCTCAGCAATCTCCTTAGGGGTGTGGGCGTCAGCCATGAAGCGGGCGTTTCCGCCTAGCCGCATGGTAACAAAATTTTTGAGTGGGATATTGGTATGGATCTGCATATACCTCAAGTATAACACTGGTATATGTGGTATACTATTTCAAAGCACGCACCCGTAGCTCAGCGGATTAGAGTACTTGGCTTCGAACCAAGTGGTCGCAGGTTCGAACCCTGCCGGGTGCACCACGAAAAAAGATTACGAATTCACGTGATCTTTTTTCGTGGAGGGCCATTGTGTATGTTATCGCAACTGCAATTAGAAATAATACTTAGAGTCTTTTTGCTGGTTGATTACCGAAAATATTGAAACTCATAAATCCTTCAAGTATTGCTCGGCCATGTTTACGTACACTTAGATTTTGTATAGCAGTAAATTCGCGTTCATGAGTTTCTTGCTGTATTTCTGAGCTGCGTACCAATACGATTTCAGCGGAGCCAGGAAATGAATCTTCAAGGTACTTAAGAGCCGTTGGATTAGGTAACAAATCATCAGACACGGCTAATTCAGCAATGTGAGCAGCGAGTTTTTCACCTCCCAAATCACCAGCCACCTCTTGCATAGCATCTGAAAGATAACCACCCACCGCTTCCCAATCTCTACTTAAACTACGACCAACTTGTTTCATGTTATTAGGCATATTGCCATTATATTTCTTCTTTCTTAATTATAAAAGCAGCAACATAAAAAAACTCCTCAAAATATAGGAGTTTAAGCATGAGCGTTTTGGAGGGCCAGGAGAGACTTGAACTCTCGACACCCTGCTTAAGAGGCAGGTGCTCTAACCAGCTGAGCTACTGGCCCGTATAGAGTTTTGAACGTGCATGCATTGATATACGGTAGCGCCTCGGAAGTAGCTGAGCTACTGGCTTATCGTAAACAACTCACACACTATAGCAAAAATGCCCGTATCTGTAAATATTGAAATAAGCGCCTACCGGGCGCTTATTTCTCACTTGTTGATCAGATTTTGATTTAGTATGCGTTGGCACTGTAGACAGTACCATCCTGGTAGGTTATGGAAACGCTGTTGCGATTGAGACTGCTACTGCTGTAGTAGGCGCAGTACATATATGACGTGTTGCCAGTACAATCGCCGGTTGCGCCGTGGAGAATCGACTCTACGTGAGCTTTTGTCATACCCTCTTGGATGCTTGCCGCTTCACTCGCGCTGAAGAGTTCTACTGAGCGCGAGTTGTTATAGCTTGGCGTGTTGTAGGTGTTATTGTTCGTGCGCAACGAACCTGACATAAGACCGCTGAGCACTGCCGACCAGAAGATCAGACCGATGATCGCACCTACCACGCTGAGTGAGAGTAGGACGATAAACACGATGAACAGTACTTTTGCGAACTTCTTGTCATAGGGTGTTACGAGTAATTCCTTGCCCATCGCATCCGTCTTCGTGCCATTGAGCAAGAAGAAGTCGACAATCCCCCATACTCCGAGGCCGATCTCGACGAGGCCGACGAGTAGCGCCAATGCGGGAAGTGCGGCACTGATCATGCCCAGCACAATACATCCGATAAATGTCCAGAAGCGGCCCCAGCCTAGGTTTCGATCGCCCCTATATACTCGTGCTAAGCCAGTCGGTCCTGCAAAAAACGCGAGGAGCATCATCGCGAGATATACTCGAGTGCTTTTTACGCTTGATGCGTCTGTATCTGTAGTTGCCATAGTGAAAGTCTCCTAAGATTACCTAGCTAATATGTTTGTGAAAAATGCATCGAGCCAGAGAAGAGGCTACTCATCACTGCCGACCAGAAGATGAGGCTTAAGATAGCTGCGACAAGCGCAATGCTCAAGCCGACGATAAAGAGAATGAACAGTATTTTGGCGACACGTGCGTCGAGCTCACTGCGAAGGAGCGGTTGGTTGCCGGCGTCAACCTTCGTGCCATAGAGCAGGAAGAAGTCGACAATAGCCCATACACCGAGACCGATCTCGACGAGACCGACGAGTAGTGCTAATGCGGGAAGTGTGGCGCTGATCATACCCAGCACAATACATCCAAGGAACGCCCAGAATCGTCCCCATCCCATTGATTTGTCACCACGGTAAATGCGAGCTAAGCCAAGTGGTCCGGCGAAAAATGCCAACAGCATCATCGCAAGATAGCTTCTCTGATTTGATTGATTCACTGCCGATTCTTTTGTTACGGCTGATGTACTCTCGTCCATAGATATCTCCCCTCAAGATTACCTTATATTCAAATTGTACCACTCTTTCTATATGTGTACACCAGGTATTTTATCGTCTCATACTCTGGGCGAACGTGGTTGGCGCGCGTATAATACGTTCATAGCTATGACTGAAGTAAATATAATTGGCCGGCAGCTTGCCGAATCGCTTTCGTTCGCCCGTGAGCGGATGGATACGCGCGCTCAGGAGACGGCTCACACCACGAAACTCAATGTTGTTGGTGCTGGAGCGGTGATCACGGCGGCGTTTGAACAACTCCGTAATGTCGCAGAAAACACCGAAGAACACTTACTCCTCCAGAGCTCTATTCGACGCTTCTATAAGCGTCTATTTGTGATGAGAGACGGGGATCAGCTCGCACGTAGCGGAGAAGAGCTAGCGGTTGAACTCACTTATGCGGGGTATGTCCAGAATGATTCCCTCCCCGTAGATTGCCTTCAGAAGATCAATCAACTCGCGGTTGACTACTATGCGGCTTATGAGTATATGCTCGATCAGAAACTCACCTACGGTCAGCGCGCCCTCAGCTGGACCCTCGATGTGCTGGCGTCTCGTATCGAATCCATGCTTAATCCTCACGTCCTTGATCAAGCCTTTGTCGCGACCTCGAGTGAATATCTCGGGCAGCTCGTGTCCGATCGCGATCGGTCGGCGCAGGATTTCGGCGCGCGATTGCTTGTCGCGATTTATCGAAGTCTGTTGAAGTCAAATGACGGCGTGATTCGCTCGATATTACTTGAACGTTATGGAGTGGAGCCGACCGAACTCACCAACTACGCGCAGCTCAACAATCTTATCGACGAACTTCTCACCTCCAAGCCGGCTGAACGCCTGACGAGGCTGGTTGATCGAAATGGCGCGCCGCTTCGCGTCCTTCGACGTATGATTCATGACAATCCCGACACTAGGCAGCTACTGGGCAATCGAGAGCATTTTCTCGAAGCCTATGAAGTGCAGATCGGGAAAGAATACGAACGAATCAGTACGCGGCTCAATCGTGCAATCGTACGAAGTGTCCTATTTCTCATTATCACGAAATTCTTGATCGGCATCGCCGTTGAAGTTCCGTATGATATCTGGCGCGAAGGCACGGTACGATGGGCGGCCCTGCTCGTGAACCTGTTTTTCCCGCCACTCTACATGATTGCATTACGTCTAACGCTGAGTCTCCCTACGTATGCGAATACGACTGCTCTGATCGACCATATTGACCGCATACTCTATGGCACTAGCGAGCAGATCGTCACCTCGCGAGTCAAAGATCGTCGCTACAGCAAATCATTCTCGATTATCTACAGCGTGATCGCCCTCGCTATCTTTGCGCTGGTGACATGGCTACTGATCCACGTCGGCTTTACGGTCGTGCATATTGTCATCTTCTTCATCTTCGTTTCAGCGGCGAGCTTCCTCGGTTTCCGCCTCAGTCGGATGATTCGTGAGCTCGAGGTGATTCGCCCCAAGCAAAATTCGCTTACGTTTGTCCGCGATATAATCTACCTGCCATTTGTCGTCGTGGGGCAATGGATGAGTGAGAAATACGCGAAGTTCAATATCATCGCGACGCTGCTTGATATGGTGATTGAACTGCCACTCAAAACGATCCTGAGGATGATTCGCCAGTGGAATGCGTTTATCGATGACCGAAAGGACAACATCTAGTGGCACGCGAATTAAATGGAACCGAGCTAGTCTCATTCATAAAGGAGCGACAGGCGAAGCAGGTGCGTATGATTCGCCAGGCGCACGGCATAATTCCGCGGCTCGTCATACTGATGACCCCTAACGCGTCGGGTCCGAGCGGCGTCTATGTCCGCATGAAGCAACACTACGCTGAGGATATCGAGATTGTGGTTGATATCGAGGTGAGCGAATCGAGCGAAATGAAGAACCTCATCGCGCGCTACAACGAAGATGTATCGGTGCAGGGAATCATCGTGCAACTTCCCATCGATGACCCGAGCCTTACTGACGAGATCGTCAACTCGATCGCTCCCGATAAAGATATCGATGGACTGGGAAATAGTGCTGGATACCCGAGTGCCACGGCCGATGCGGTCAATTGGTTGCTTGCCGGATATGGGGTTGATCTGGTGGGCAAGAAAATCGCCGTCGTCGGACAAGGAAGACTCGTCGGCGCACCGCTCACCGCGATGTGGCGCGCGTCAGGATACGATGTCATGCCGCTCGATATTACTACTAGAGATATCAATAAAGAACTGCAAAAAGCGGACATCATCATCGCGGCCGCTGGCTGTCCGCGACTCATTAGCTCAGAAGTTGTGAAAGAGGGCGCGGTCGTTGTCGACGCGGGAACGACAACCGAGAATGGCGTGCTCATTGGCGATGTCGACGACGCAGTACGTGAACGAGCTGATGTCATGATGACTCCGAAAAAAGGCGGCGTCGGACCCCTCACGGTCGCGCTGCTATTTGATCACTTGATCCAGGCGTGTCTCGCTCGCATTACGCGAGCTTGAGTACTTCTTTTACTTCGGCCACGACCTGACTTGGCGTGTGCTCGGCTTTTACGATATACCGAGCGACATCGAGATCTTTGAGTCGGGCAGGAGCTTCTTCTTTGCCGACGTTCGTCAGGATAAATACAGGAGTTTGCTTGCCCCAACTAGTAGAGCGAATTTTCTCGAGTGCCGCGTCGCCATTCATATGAGGCATCTGGATATCGAGCAGGATGATATCGGGTCGGGTCTTCTCGGAGATGAGAATACCACTCTCGCCGTCACTGGCCGTGGATACGTCAAACCCGCTTGCCTCGAACTTCATACGGTACATCTGGTTGATTACTTGATCGTCTTCAATAATTACAATCTTCGTCATAATAGATTCAGTATAGCAGAGACCGCTTGTGCTTAGGGGAATATCTCGCGTATAGTATGTGGTGTAATGGGTAGCGGAATTGAGTGGGTCTTAGTATATGCTGCGGTTGCGATCGCCGCATTAGTCGGGATTGTAATCTACGAATTATTTGTTGCGGGGAAACCCCACCAGAAGATCCAGCTGGTCATCAAGAGAGAAGTAGTACCGGATACCTCAGGGACGGATCTTCGCGCTCAGGTTGACGCTGCCACAAAAGAGCTGCGCCTCGCCAATGTTAAACTCAAGAAACTTGATGAGACGAAAGATGAGTTCGTGAGCATGGCCTCCCACCAGCTGAGAACGCCGCTCACGAGCATCAAGGGCTATCTCAGCATGGTTCTTGAAGGTGATGCGGGTAAGATCACGACTGATCAGCGCATGCTGCTCGAACAGGCATTTACCAGTAGTGAGCGCATGGTCGCGCTGATCGGCGATTTCCTCAACGTTTCTCGTCTGCAAAACGGTAAATTTCTGATCGACCGCACCGAGATCGACCTAGCTAGTATCGTCACGGAAGAGGTAGACCTGATTCGGGAGGTAGCAAAGGCGCGCGAGATTGGTGTTGCCTACCACGTGCCGTCGCACTTCCCCCGTCTCTTTCTCGATGAGGACAAGATGCGTCAAGTCGTCATGAATTTTCTCGACAATGCCGTCTACTACTCGCCCGAACACACGACGATCGCCGTCCGTCTCTATACTAGTGACGGCTTTGTGATATGCGAAATTGTCGACCACGGTATTGGTGTTCCGCTCGACGCTCAGGCGAAGCTATTTTCGAAGTTCTTTCGGGCCGAAAATGCCAGGCGCCAACGGCCAGACGGCACGGGCATCGGGCTTTATCTTGCGAAGAAAATCATTGACGGTCACGGTGGTAAGGTCCTATTTAGTACAGTAGAAGGCGAGGGAAGCACGTTTGGATTCCGGCTTCCTATTAAAAAGTTATCCACAGCCCCAATAGATACTTCAGCAACATTGTGAGAAAAATCACGAAATATCATTGACGAAACTAAGCGTATGCGTTATTATTTTGATCAGATAGAGATAATATACAAAAATATACAAAAATATGAAAGGTAACACTACCATGTCGAAATCATCAAAAAGGTTCCTCGTAGCCGCTGTTGGCTTCGTCGCGATCGCGGGCGTTGCTGCTCCTCTCTCGGCGAGCGCAGCTGTTAATAGTGCGAACACTACGATTAACGCAACTGTTAACGCAGCAATTACGGTGACTACATCAAGTACGATCCCAATTACATTGACTCCTGGTGCCGTGGCAGTCGAAAGCCGTGCAAGTGACACGGTGACAGTGAATACGAATAATACTGCAGGTTATACACTCACGCTTGCCGATGCCGATGCAACCACGACCCTCGTAAGTGGCGCGAACACGATTACCGCACACGCTGGCACGTTCGCCGTTCCAACGACACTGGCTAATAACAAATGGGGTTATGCAATTGCCGGCGCTCCCTTTGCCGCGACATATACGGCCATCTCGAACGAGACCAGCTCAGTCGATAAGTGGGCGGGAATGCCAGCGACTGGTTCGCCCGTGACTATTAAAACAACCGCGACAACCGCAACAAATGACGCAACAACCGTCTGGTATGGCGTCAAAGTTGACAACACACAGCCAACAGGTGTCGCAACACCATATTCTGATCAGGTTACCTACACAGCAACATCAAACTAGGAGATAAAAGTTTTGCCTTCGATGCGATTTCGAGGCGTGGTGGCGGGCCTTCTCGGAGGCCTGCTCATCACATCAGGCCTCTTGAGCTCACCCGTGCACGCAGCTGATCCGACAGCAGAGAGTATTACGTTGTCTCCCGTATCTAAACGGTACGACATTGATGCTGGAAGCTCCTTGACGGATTCATTCAAGATAATCAATAACGGTGCCATAGCCTACACCTTCATCGTGTACGCTCGCCCCTATGCAATTATTAATTCTGACTACCTCAACCCAAATTATGGAGATGCCGCTGGTAACATAACCAATGCCGACGCCTACAAGTGGGTTCAGTTCGCACAGGGCAGCTATTATCTCCAGCCAGGACAATCGGTCGACGTGCCGTATACCGTAAGAGTACCTGCCGGCGCCACGCCAGGCGGTCACTACGGCGTCCTCTTTGCGGAGACACAATCACCGGCCGACAACGGAGGGGCCATAGGACGAAACAAACGCGTGGGAGAGGTGCTCTATGCGACCGTGAACGGAACATTCACCAAAGGTGCCGAGGTACGAGCAGCCTCAACGCCTTTCGTCCAACTAGCGCCCCCACTAAGTTCAAATACGAGCATCAAAAACATCGGTAACAGTGACTTTCTCGCAACCGTGAGCCTCAAGGTGTCGGATATATTTGGTAACCAGAAATATTTTGAACAAAAGGATTATCCGGTACTGCCCGAGTCGACACGAGCAATCACGATGCAGTGGACGAACTCGCCTCAGTTCGGTTTATTCCAGGCAGAAGTGCGCGCAAAAGCGCTTGATAAAGATATATACACGAAGTCATATGTATTGATGGCGCCGTTCTGGTTCTACGGTGTGGTTGCGGTAATGGCAGTAGGAGGCGTGATTTATGCGCTTGCTCGACGCCGCTAAGGCCGGAATCTTAATAAGCACACTTGGATTTACCACTCTCGCGCATGCGTATGGCACAACCATCACCACAGTAGTCTGCGGTCCCCTAACGGGTTCGATGGTCTCCATCACGAGTCCCGCAAGCGACAGTACGGTGAATCAGGCGTCGTTCCTCGTCTCGGGCATGGTGTCAGGAGCAACGCAGATTGAAGTCAGAATAGATGACGTCTATAACTCAACTATTCCTGTCTCGGTGGGGCAAACGCAATACCTAGTTACAGTGACACTTACCACGGGTACTCATACCATCAAAGTGATTGCAAATGATATCTGTGCGGTGAAAAATGATGAGGCGAGTCTCGTCGTGACGTATCAACCGTCAGTAGTTCCTACTCCCGGGTCAGAGGTTCCGACTGAGACAGATCCGACTTTGACCCCTGATGGATCGGCCTATGTGGGGAATGTATCCGCTGGAGTCATCGTCACTAAGCCAAAGCAAGCTCATGCGACTGGTGTGATCGTGATGCCGTACGGGAGCTCTAAGACATCGATCGTCGCTAGCTTACCGCAGCGGGTGATTGATGAATCGAAGCCCGAGACGCCATCGCCAATCGCTCCTGTAGTGGCCGCGGTCCCGTTCGTGGCGGGTGGCGGTGCTGTGGGCTTTTGGTGGAAGTTCAAGTGGTTCCGGATACACCGTTAGCTTGATAGGGCCTCTTCTTGCGATCAACAGAGGTATTTGATATAATCACTGAGGTTTCTGGTCTCGATACGTAACGTAGGAGTCCGGAATAGTCTCATCTGAATACAGATGAACCCACTCGGTTCGGAATGAAAAATGAGTTATACTCATTTTGTCCTTCACTCACCTTCATGGTCTCATCGTCTAACGGTTAGGACACCAGGTTTTCATCCTGACAATCGGAGTTCGACTCTCCGTGAGATCACCAAAATAAACTACTCATCCCCGCGATGGGTATTTTATTTTGGTAGGGTATAATAAATCTATGCCAGAATTTGACAACTTACATTATGACTTACCATCCGATCAAGCAAATAATGGAAAACTCAACAGATTACGTGCCGCAGTCCTCGGCGCAAATGATGGAGTTGTCAGCATCTCGAGTGTCGTAATGGGCGTGGCGGGGGCAACTTCTGATACAAGAGCCATTACGATCGCCGGACTTGCCGCACTTATTGCGGGCGCTCTCTCCATGGCGGTAGGGGAGTACGTCTCCGTCAGTAGTCAATCAGATGCCGAAAAAGCCTACATTCGTGAGGAGAAAAAAGACCTCAAGGACAGTGCCGAATATGAGCTTGATGAACTCGCACGTGAGTATATGAAGCACGGGCTTAGTAAGCCGCTCGCCCACAATGTTGCCGAGGAGCTCACCAAAAAAGATGCCCTCCGTGCTCACCTGCGCATGCACTTTAATCTCGATCCTGATGACATTAATAGTCCGTCGCATGCAGCGATCGCATCGCTCCTTGCATTTTCAGTCGGTGGAATCATCCCATTTCTCACGATCGTGTTCTTCCCAGTCAATATCAGGATCATCGCGACAGTTGTCGCCGTCATCATAACGCTCCTCATAGTCGGATATGCAAGTGCTCGCGCGGGAAATGCGAACAAAAAACACGCGATCCTGCGCGTTTTGATCGGCGGTATTGCGGCGATGGCAATCACTTATCTCGTAGGCGTGATTTTTGGTACAAGCGTCAGATAGCACTGGACATCTTTTGAGCGCCCCTAGCGTGTACTGAGGGAATATGATAAGATCATCGATCTTTCGTCGAGGGGTGGGGTGATTTCGACGGGCACTCAGTGATCTAATCTGTTATAATTAAAAGAATATGACATCTATTTTTAAACGCACCAAGATTTTGGCGACGCTGGGCCCTGCGACGCACTCACAAGAAAAAGTTGAAGAACTCATCAAAGCAGGGGCAAATGGCTTCCGTTGTAATTTTAGCCACGGTACCTATGAAGAGCGCAAAGAGCAAATCAAATGGATTCGCGAAGCAAGCGAAAAGAATGACCGTCCGGTCGCAATTCTCATGGATCTCCAGGGTCCAAAAATCCGCCTCGGCATACTCAAAGACAATCATTTTGACGTCAAAAAAGGCGATCTCATCACGCTTGACTACGCGGTGAAAGAGCATGATGGTTCGGCTCGACTGCCAGTACAGTACAACCTCGCAGAGCGCATGAAAATCGACGAGAAATTATCCTTGTTTGATGGAAAGATCAAGGCAGTTGTTCGAGAACTCTCTTCGCCAACAGCTGTCGTGATTGAAGCGCTCAACGACGGCTTCCTGATGAGCCGAAAAGGGCTCAATCTACCTGACACCGATTTCGGTGGTGATATCCTGACCGACAAAGATCTTGCGGATATTGAGTTCGGCGCATCACAGGACTTTGACTATGTATCGCTCAGTTTCGTTCAGACCGACGATGATATCAATAATCTTCGCCAGATCTTGGTGAGTAAGGGTTCGGATGCACAGATAATGTCAAAGATCGAGACTCGCTCAGCAATCGCCGGAGACATGCTTGAGCGCATCGTGCAGGCAAGTGATGCGGTCATGGTCGCACGCGGTGACCTCGCAAGTGAAGTCGGTCCTGAAGTCGTGCCAGTTATTCAACGAAAAATTATCGCCCTCTGTCGCAAGTACGGCAAACTCAGTATTGTCGCAACCCAAGTTCTCGGTAGTATGGTGGACAATCCCGAGCCAACCCGCGCTGAAGTAAGCGATGTCGCAACTGCCGTCATCACAGGCGCAGACGTTATCATGCTCTCTGACGAGACGGCTAACGGCTCATTCCCAGTCCAGGCGGTCGAAGCGATGCGTAATACCATCATTTACACTCAGGAAAATTGGCCAGTTGATGGAATCGATGAACAGGAGATGAGTGGTGAAGAGGACGATTACCGCTATGCTATCGCACGAGCTGCGGTCAGTATCGCTGACGATATCAACGTGACGGCGATTATTGCCGAGACTAAATCTGGCGCAACCGCGGCGAATATTGCCGCTTGTCGGCCGAGTCATTCTATCGTTGTTGCGACGAGCTCGAAACGCACCGCTCAGCAACTCGCGCTGACGTACGCGACGCGGAGCTTCTTACGCCCGGTTGGTGAACGTGCGGGCATCGAACTTGCAAAAGAGCTAAAAGCAAAAGATTACTTCAATAATTCAGAGGGTCCTGACACATTTGTAATTGTGAGTGGCAAGCAGCCTGGTCTCGTCGGTGGCACCGATACTATTCGTGTACGCGTGATCGGTTAATCAACCGAAAAGTCGCTAGACGCTCTCACTAAAATAGAGTACACTTATACCAGTAACCATAACCAAATTGATTCGAGCGTGGGCAAAAAACTACTTATAGCAAACTGGAAGATGAACCTCACTATTCATGAGGCGAGTTTACTCGTTCACAAGCTTGAACGAGAAATCGAATTTCATCACGATGTAGAAATTGCACTGGCACCTGGATTCCTTGGTCTGCAGTCGCTCTCATTACAGATCGATCGTCGACACTTTAAACTAACGGCCCAAGATTTCTACTGGCGCGATGAAGGTGCATTCACCGGTGAGGTCTCGGCGCATCAGCTTGACGGACTTGTCGATTATGCGTTAGTTGGTCATTCGGAACGACGCTATGTGTTTAATGAAAAAAATCGCGACATTCGATTTAAGGTACAGGCTGCCTTTCGCAACAACATCACCCCGATTCTGTGTGTTGGTGAGACGGCAAACGAACACGCTAGTGGCGAACGTGCCGACGTCATTCACGACCAGATTGTCGAAGGCGTCACGAATATCACTGCCGAAGAAGCGAAGCAGTTAGTCGTGGCATACGAACCTGTGTGGGCCGTAGGAAGTGGCAAGCACCCTGATTCGCCAAGTGATCTCGAAGGGGCTGTCCGCGCGATTCGTAGTCAACTAACCCATTTGTTTGGCGAAAAGGTCGCTCAGAATGTTCGAGTATTATACGGTGGAAATGTCCACCCTGATAATGCCGCCGGATTCTTGAACGCGAAGGGAATTGATGGACTCATCATAGGTGGCGCTAGTTTGGATGCGCATGCGTTTTCTGCCATCGTCAATAAAGCACATGAAAGCAAAGGAGAGTAGGAGATAATGACGGAGTTTGATTTTGACGAGCTTGATCGTGCAGTCAATAACCTAATGACCGATGTTGATACGTCGAAGCGTAGTGAGGGTCTTGACGACCCTGAAGAAAAAACCGTTGAACTCGCTGATACCCAGGATCAGTCGTTGCCAGCGAGTGTCGCTCCATCTGTCATGCAACCACTTGCGGCGAAGCGGCGCGGTCGGTTTATGGACGTCGTCCGTCCTTCATCTGGCATGAGCTCTCCATTCCCGCCGAAAAGGGAAGGTAACGTAATTACGTCTCCTGTATCAGTCCAAAGTAATGATGAAGTGAATACGCCATCGGTTGATTCTAACGCAATGCAAGACGAGTTACCAAAAGAGGAGGCCCCATTGAATAATATGAACAATCTTCCTGATTCGCATGAATCGCAAGAACCAGAGGCGACCGAGCAGCCGAGCGAAATCGGTAGTTCCGATGATGAACAATCTACCGATTCGCATGAATCCACTGAACTTACTGAAAATGACACTAATCTTCCGATGGAGTCACCCTTCCTGGCGGACGCAAAAGTAGAGAAACGACCGCTTGGCGTGCTAACTGAGCCAAGCGAAGAATTGGGCGTTGTATTTACTCCAGAAACAGACGAATCACAAGCCGAGTCTTCGCAGCCAGTCGAGGAAACGCCAGCACCCGAGTTCGCTCCCCAGGAACTCGCTCCTGAAATTATGAATATTGAGTCCAGCCCAATTTCCCAGGAGACACCAGAGCAAGATACTTTGAAATCGGCACCGATGGAAGCTTTAGTCGCAGTCGAGAGTGCAGCGCCTACTGATATTGTTCCTCAATACACCGAGTCGGAGACTCACGACAGTGAACCGTCAGGCGCGATTTATGATACAGCAGCCTATCACCAGCCACTCGAGCATCCCGCGAAGAAACACAGCGGATGGGGAATTGTCGTATGGATTTTGCTTCTCCTGATCATCGGTGCAGTAGCCGGCGCGGCATACTTCTATTTCACAACACAGTATTAGTAAGAATTTAAGTAAAATAGAGATAGATGGATATTTTTAGTGGGCTTAATGATGCACAAAAAATAGCAGTCGAGACGACGGCTGGGCCATTGCTTATCCTCGCTGGTGCGGGTAGCGGCAAGACCAAGACATTGACGCATCGTATCGCGCATCTGCTCGCAAATGATGGCGTCTGGCCCAATGAAATCTTGGCAGTGACGTTCACGAATAAGGCCGCGAAGGAAATGCGCGAGCGCCTTTCGATGCTCACGGGCCAACCAAATACGCGTGGCTTTATGCCGTGGATGGGAACATTTCACGGGATTTGCGTCAGAATACTACGCCAAGACGGTGCAATGATTGATATTTCGCCGAACTTTATCATCTACGACGAAGACGATCGGCAAGGTCTCATCAAGCAGGCGATGAAGGCATTATCAATATCGAGTGAGCAGATAAAACCGAGAGCTGTCTCGAGTGCGATTTCGACCGCAAAAAATGACCTGCTCTCAGCCTCTGATTATGCCGATGGGGCAGACTATCCATTTCAATTGTCGGTTGCAAAGATCTATCAGAAATATGAGAGTATGAAAAAGACGGCCAATGCTCTCGATTTTGACGATCTGTTGGTGGAGACGGTGCGACTTTTTCGCGAGTCAACAGAAACGCGCGAAAAATATCGCCACCAGTTCCGTCATATTCTCATTGACGAGTATCAGGATACCAATGCCGCGCAGTATGCGATCGTGAAGAGCCTCGTCAACACCGAAAAAAATATTTGTGTGGTTGGTGACGACTGGCAGTCGATCTACAGTTGGCGTGGTGCTGATTTCAAAAACATTCTCAACTTTGAGCGTGACTTTTCGGGTACAACGGTCATCAAACTCGAACAAAATTACCGCTCAACAGGTGCGATTCTCGATGCAGCGCACAATGTCATCTCGAAGAATGTGGAGCGTACGGACAAGAAACTTTGGACCGCGTCGGAAAATGGCGCACCGGTTGAAGTGCACGCCACCTATGATGAGGCGGAGGAGGCCTTCCTGGTGTCAAGCCGAATCAATGCCCAGGTCATGATGCATGCGAGGAAATATGGTGACTTCGCAGTCCTCTACCGTATGAATGCGCAGAGTTATGCGCTTGAACGTGCGTTCATGCAGCAGCACATCCCCTATCAGATTGTTGGCGGTGTGCGATTTTATGATCGAAAAGAAGTGAAAGATATCGTTGCCTATCTTCGGCTTATTTATCAGCCAAACGACCGAATGAGTTTTACGCGTATCGTGAACGTACCGACGCGCGGTGTCGGATTGACGAGTCTCGAGAAATTTCTCGAGTGGCAATCGGATTCGGGACTTGATATTATCACGGCCCTTGTCAACGTCGACCAAACAAGCCATCTCCAGACGCGAGCCAAAACCGCACTTCGGACATTTGGCGAAGCATTGATAGCTCTAAGGACAATGAGCCTCAATCAAACAAACCCGGGTGAGCTGATCGAGCGAATTATTGAGAAAATATCTTATCGGGAATACCTGATCGACGGTACACCACAAGCTGAAGAGCGTGATGCGAATATTAGCGTGCTTATGTCAGACGCCAGGGGGTTTGCGGCACTGCCTGATCTGCTCGAAGATGTCGCCCTGATGTCCAGCGCCGACACGGCGAGCGACAAAGATCGGGTGACGCTCATGACACTTCATGCGGCGAAGGGTTTGGAATTTCCAGTCGTATTCATGGTTGGCATGGAAGAAGGTTTATTCCCGCACTCGCGTACGTTTGAGGCTGGACCAAAGGAACTCGAAGAAGAGCGTCGTCTCTGCTACGTGGGGATGACACGTGCTAAACAAGAACTTCACCTAACCTACGCCCAGAGTCGTATGCAGTTCGGCACGAGAAACTATTCACTTCCGTCGAGATTTTTGAGTGATATGGGGTATGCGGTCGCAAAATTTGATCTTGATAGGCCAGCACAGCCGCTAAGCGATGAATTCGCGGTCGATCTCATCAATACATTTGATATCGCTGACCGGGTGCGATCAGCTCAGTTCGGGATTGGTGAGATTATCGACGTCGACGGCCTTGCGGTGACAGTAGAATTCGATAATGGCACAACGAAGAAATTAAATATCGAGTTCGCCCGACTCGTAAAAATCAGTGAATAGAACACCGATGATAGTGGATAACAATGATCGGTTTTTCGAAAAAGCCTATGTTTTTGGTATAATGGTATAAGCGTGCTCGAGGTAGAGTCCGTATTTTATGATTGAAATTACCATTAAACATCACCCGATTCGGTCTATAACAATTGCCCTCATGGCATTTGTTTGCTTGGTTTCTGTCGCCGTAATATCGACGAGGATCGCCAACGCAGGCGATGCAACTGTTCACGACGGCGAGCATATCCTGAAGGTTCACGACGGCGATTCGGAGCAAGGATTTATCACTAAAGCTGCGACATTACGGGTGGCTCTGAGCGAGGCGCATATTCGCATCGATCCAAATGACATCACGGAGCCGACGCTTGATGAATCACTCGTCGCGAGCTCGTACGATGTAAATATTTATCGCGCCCGACCAGTCGTGGTTCGTGACGGATCGTCGAGCATAAAGGTGATCACCGCCTACCGCACTGGCAAACAGATTGCATCGCAGGCAGGTATCGTGCTCAATGACGCCGATGTAACGAAACTGACACCGTCGAATGATCCGATTGCTGATGGTGCAGCCGAAGTAATGACGATTGATCGCGCAACACCGGTCACGTTCGTATTCTACGGCAAGCGTACCGAGACATCGACGCGCGCACTCACCGTCGCAGATTTCCTCGCACAAAAGGGCGTGAAGGCGGCCGCTGACGATACACTTAGCCCCAGCGGATCGACTCCGATCACGAGGGGAATGGTCATTCAGCTATGGAAAAACGGTAAACAGACGGTCACCGTCGATGAAGAAATTTCGTTTACGACGCGCCAGGTTAAAGACGCTAACCGCGACCGCGGATATAAAGAGGTTCAGACGCAAGGCGTGAATGGTAAGCGTACGGTGACATATGAGATCGAGATGCGCGATGGCAAAGAAGTCTCACGTACGGCGGTAAACAGTGTTACGACACAGCAACTGGTCGAGCAAGTGGAAATCATTGGCGCAAAAGGCACCTACACGACACCGACAGAAAATGAGCAGATCACGTGGGATTATCTGGTCGCAAAGGGCCTAACTCCGGAGCAGACCGCAGGCATTATGGGTAACCTGATGCAGGAACACGGTTTCAATACAACTGGAGACGGGCTTGCGCAGTGGACGGGCAGTCGTCAGGCGAAGCTACGGGCGATGTATCCTGATAGCTTCACGACGATTCAGTCACAGCTCGATTATCTGTGGTACGAACTGGCGGGCCCATACGCGAAGGTGCTTGCGAGCATACAGGCTCAGTCAACGGTTGAGGGTGCGGTCCGCGTGTTCCAAAATCAGTATGAACGATGCGGTTGGTGTGTCGAAAGTCTGCGCATCCAATACGCCTACGATATTCTAGCGAGTCACTAGATGCCGACCAACAAATCTCTGGGTCAACATTGGCTGCATGATCGTGATACGCTTGCGGCGATTGCGTCTGAGGCTGATATCACTACGGGTGATACCGTGCTCGAAATCGGTCCAGGCCTTGGCACGTTGACAAGCGAGCTTCTCCGTCACGGTGCGCGCGTCACGGCGGTCGAGTACGATCAAGAGTTAGCGCGCAAACTGCCTGGACAATTTCCCGGTAAGGACCTCACGGTTATCAATTCTGATATTCTCCAGTTTGACATATCGCAGTTACCAGCTGATTACAAAGTAGTCGCAAACGTGCCGTACTATATCACGAGCAAGATCGTCGAGAAACTAGTGCGCGCTCAGAATAGGCCGTCGGTCGCCGTTCTCCTCGTCCAAAAAGAAGTTGCTGAGCGTATCGCGGCTCGACCAGGTGATATGAGCCTGCTGGCGCTCAGTGCGCAGATATATACTGATACTCGACTCGGTGCGAAAGTGCCTCGCAAATTATTTACTCCTCCACCGAAGGTAGACTCACAGGTGATCGTATTAGAATTTCTCGATACTCCGCGAATTGCCCCCGAAGACGAAAAGGCTTTTTGGCACATGGCTCACGCTGGTTTTTCGTCGAAGCGCAAAAAATTACGAAGCTCAATTTCTGCTGGTCTCGGAATTTCAAAACCCGAAGCCGAGGGGCTATTACGCCACGCAAATATCGATCCCAATGCTCGTGCCGAAGATCTCTCGATCGCTGACTGGCAACGTCTCGCCCGCGACGGCGTATAATACAAAGCATGATTTTAGCCGATCAACCAGATTGTTTTCCCGATAATATTCTCGCCGCAGTGTCATCGAAAGGTGATGGAACAATGCTCGATAAAGCGATGGGGGTGCATAATGGTTCGATCGTCTCGAATCGTACGCGGCTATGCGCGGCGAACGGCATTGACTATGGCGATACAGTATACCAGCGAATTATTTATGAGGAAATCCAGACGTATGCGCATATCGCTGATGTCGACGAACGCTCGACTACAAAATATGTGAGCGAGATTGCTGCTGATGCGATTTACACGAAGTCGCCCGGCATTGCAATCATGCTCCCAGTTGCCGATTGCGCCGCGACGGTTATCTATGATCCGATCTGCAGCGCACTCGCAGTCGCTCATCTCGGACGACACTCATCGTACGCAAAATTAGCGACGAAGGTGGTCGAACATTTCATCGCCGGCGGAAGTAGGGCTGAGGATTTAATTGTTTGGATGTGTCCACACGCGGGAAAAGATAGCTACCGGCTCGACTGGTTCGATCAGCAGAATGATCCCGATTGGCAAGGCTATTATGATGAGCGCGCGGATGGCTACTATCTCGATCTGGCTGGATTTAATACCCGGCTCTTCCAGCAAGGCGGAGTAGGTAGTGGGCGCATCCATGTCTCGCCAGTTGACACTATGATAGACGAGCGGTACTTCTCTCACCACAACGGTGATACGACGGGAAGAATCGCGGTTGTTACGATGATACGTGGGTAATTATTTCGCGGAACGATAAAAGCTTGCACCCTGGGCGTAGTATGCGGAACCGAGTTCATTTGTCGTACAGTCTCCATCGCTGGCTTGTTCTTTGGGTAGGGCTTCAAGGCGATAGACGATAATGTACATTTGACCGACCGATGACTCTCCGCAATAACTTCCACCAAAATAGGCATAGTTGTAGGCAGTCGAGACACTCGTTACGGCTCCCGCCGAGTTTTTTGGATCACTTGGGAGTGTGTCGATGGCACCGGTGAGCACGCCCTTAAATGAACTCCAGCTGGTGGTGTCGGACGAGTACCAGGATCCGTTGACGCTCGAATTTGTTCCAGAAGCCGTAGGGTACTTGCCGTTGTCCGAGTAGTATAGCTCGAGCGCTTTTATCATATTAGAGACATCAGTCTTTCGTTTAGAATCGCGAGCTTGGGATTGGACTTTGTTATAGCTGACGATGACAATGCTCGCGAGAATGCCGATAACAACGATGACGATTAAAAGTTCAACAATCGTAAAACCGCTTTTGCTTTGTTTCATGAGCCTAGTATAGTGATGACGAACACTGCGGTCAAACAAGTCATCCTCTGGTATACTAAAAATGATGGCAAAAAATGCATATATCACGACGGCGATCCCGTACGTCAATGGCGCACCGCATATTGGTCACGCGATTGATTATCTTATCGCCGACATTTGGGCCCGATATCAACGCCAAAATGGTCACGAAGTTCGATTTCAGGTCGGCACTGACGAACATGGCAATAAAGTTGCCGCCAAAGCCGCCGAACAGAATCTGACACCGCAAGAGTTTGCTGACAAAATGACGCAGGTGTATGTTGCATTTATCAACAAAATGAACGTGTCCTATACTGACGTGATTCGCACGACCGATCCTCATCACATGGCAGCCTGCCAATATATCTGGCAACAGCTCAAACCGCATATATACAAAGGTACTTATGAGGGCTGGTATTGCATCGGACATGAAGCTTTTTTCACCGACAAGGAAGTCCAGGAGACGGGAGGAATCTGCCCAGATCATCAAATGCCCTACGAGCATATCAGCGAGGAAAATTACTTCCTGAAGTGCAGTGATTTTACCGATACCGTTCGCGAAGCGATTGAATCGCACAGGATGGAGATCGTACCCGAATTTCGCGCCAAAGAATTCCTCGAGCTCATGAAAGATGGTCTCAAGGATGTTTCGATATCTCGACCAAAAAAGAGTCTCAGTTGGGGCATTCCCGTTCCTGACGATCCCGAACAGGTGATGTATGTATGGCTCGATGCGCTCGCAAATTATATCACCGTGCTTGGCTACCCAGACCGCGAGGGCTGGCAGGCTTACTGGCCGGCTGATGTGCAGGTAATTGGTAAGGATATTCTCCGGTTTCACGCTGGCATCTGGCCACCGATGTTACTCGGGCTCGGTTTACCTCTCCCGAAGAAACTGCTCGTTCATGGCCACGTTAATTCGTCTGGCTCAAAGATGAGCAAGACTGTTGGCAATGTGATCGATCCAAATCAAATCATGGATGAATACGGCGTTGATGCCTTCCGTTATTATTTTGCACGCCATATTCCGACACTCGATGACGGAGATTTTACGTGGGAGAAATTCGAACAAGCCTATAACACCGAGCTCGGCAATGATCTCGGCAATCTTGTTCAGCGAGTCGCGAGCATGGTTCTGCGCTATGAGCAGGGCGTGATCGGCGATGCGCCACAGAGCGAACACGACATGGGGCCATACCGCAGTGCGATAGAAGCGCTCGAATTCAATCGCGCACTCGATGAAATTTGGCAAGCAGTACGTTCGCTCAACCAATATCTAGAGCGGATTAAGCCATGGGAAATTGCCAAGAACGCCCTGAAGGATCCCGAGGAAGCCTCACATCTTTCGGAGGTGCTTGCCTATGCCTCTGGTATGCTCCTCCAGATCTCAGATTTACTCGTTCCATTTATGCCGACAACGGCGACGACGATTCGCACAATGTTTGAGACCGGTGTGGTTCCCAGTGAGATCCAACCGCTATTCCCGAGACTTTATCTCCATACTCCTGATCCTCGCGTGAAGGGCTAGCCCGTATGCTGATTGATACCCATTGTCATTTACATGACAGCGAATTTTATCCTGATAATCGGGAGCAGGCCTACAAAGAATCGGTTGACGCTGGTGTCGTGATGGTATGTGTTGGGACGGACGAGCGGTCATCGCGTGAAGCGGTAGAGTTTGCCGCGACGCATTCGTCGGCGTATGCCGTCGTCGGTGTGCACCCGCACGAAGCAGTGAACGGATGGGCGGGGATCGCTGGTCTACTTGCGATGCATCGGGATTCTATCATCGGTATCGGCGAGATTGGTCTCGATTATTATTACGATCATAGTCCCAAAGAGTTACAACATGAGGCGCTCAGGGCACAAATTCAGCTCGCGATCGATTATGATCTGCCGATTAGCTTTCATGTACGCGATGCGTTTGACGATTTTTGGCCGGTATTCGACTCATTTCAGGGAGTGCGCGGGGTACTTCATAGCTTCACTGATTCGCAACAAAACCTCGACGCTGGTCTCGAGCGCGGGCTATTTATCGGAATCAATGGTATCTCGACGTTTACGAAAGACGTGGCTCAGCGGGAGTTGTATGCATCGATTCCGCTTGAGCGAGTCCTATTAGAGACGGACGCACCATTCTTGACTCCTGCGCCATTCCGTGGTAAAATGAACATACCAGCATATGTGTCGAAAGTTGCGGAGGTTCAGGCGGATACACGCCATATATCACTTGGTGCCATCCGGGACGCAACGACCGCGAATGCTCAGAAACTATTCGGGATATAACTATGGCAGAATACAACCCTCAACCACAAGAAATCGTACCAGGGCCTTTCGAGGCGTTTGTTAAACCTAAACCCGACATCATGGGCGTACTTGACCTCACGCGTGAAGCGAAGAGGTTAGCTGTGACCGCTATCGAAGGTGGCCTGGACCCCGAGACAATCGTTGTTGAATCTCCACCCTTCGACGTAGTAGACGCGGATACTCGCGAACCCCTCACGCAACTCGAGATCATTCAAAAAATTAAAGAAAGGAGTAGCTACGTAGCCAGCGTACGAGCCCAATTTATTGCTACCACTGGGGGGAATTCATAATGGGTCGTCTTCTCTCGAAGATTCTCACGCTGTTCGTTGGTAATACGAGTGACCCCTTCACTTTTTCTGTTCCCTCATTTCCGAAAACAACATTGCCTCGTTCATTCTCGAAGTACTCACGCACGCCTCATATTCTCACGGAACGCGAACTCATCAGCCAAGAGAGCAAGATCGGAGCACGACTCTTTGGTCCTATTCCTGCCGGTCACCGTCGCGAGTTTTTCTGCCTCGATGATACCAACTGGATTTGGCACGAAGCGTGGAAAGACCAAAACGGTGCCGATAAAGAAACCACAGTTCGTTACGAAATCAATCAGCATGGAATCTTGAAAGTACAAGAAGGCGCTCGCTATAGCTATCTCGAAGGGCAAGAGCTCACGAATTTCGCTGATGCCGTCAAAGCCTATCACGACCAAGTCATTCGTACGATTTATTCACAACTTCCCCAGACCGCGTAGCCTGGTACAATAGAATGGTGAGTAGCGAGGATATCATATATCTCGATCATGCCGCGGCGACACCAATCGCCGATTTTGTCTTTGACGAGATGCGTCCATTTATGACGGAGAAATTTTTCAATCCGTCGAGCCCTTATGCCCCTGCGATTTCGGTTCGTCGAGAGTATGAAGCCGCAAAGGCGGATCTCGCCCGGGTACTTGGTGCGAAAAGCGACGAAATTATCATGACAGCTGGCGCAACCGAGTCGATTAATCTGATGATCCATAACGTGACTGGACATATCGTGACGAGCGCGATAGAGCATGCGGCGGTACTCGAAGCGGTAAAAACACACGAGCATACACTTGTCGTACCGCGACCCGATGGAACAATTATTCCCGAATCGATACGCGCAGCCATTCGACCAGACACTGAACTTGTGACTATTGCCTATGCGAATAATGAAATCGGGACAATTCAGTTGCTGAGCGATATCGCTGCGGTCGTGAAAGACGAACGTAACAGGCGTAGCGAAGCGGGCGAGACGCAGCCAATCTATTTTCATAGTGATGCATCACAAGGAGCCGGTGTACTTGATCTGCATGTCTCCCGACTCGGACTCGACGCGCTGACGCTCAATGCTGGCAAGGTCTACGGACCGAAGCAGGTTGGCTTGTTGTGGGCGAGTAGCAACGTGAAGCTTCATGCCTACGTAGTGGGTGGCGGACAAGAGCGGGGTCTGAGGAGTGGCACCGAAAATATTGCTGGCACAGTCGGATTTGCGAAAGCACTCCAGGTTGCCCAGGACCATCGTGGCGCTGAGGCATCACGACTTCGCAAACTTCGCGACATACTACAAACGCGACTTATTGAGTCCTTTCCCGACGCAGTCATATCAGGTAGCCGCAAGAAACAACTACCTGGATTTTTGCATATTTCATTTCCCGGTCTCGATGCAGAACGGTTGCTCATGATGTGTGAGTCGCGCGGTGTACTTGTCGCGACAGGAAGCGCGTGTGCGGCCAATAAAGGTACACGCTCGCACGTACTCACCGCCATCGGCCTTGCACCCGAAGTTGCGGACGGAAGTCTGCGTATTACACTCGGGAAACTATCCAATGAAGACACGATTGCTCGTGCGGGAGATATTATCATTGACGTGGTATCGACAGAGCGAGCGAGACTAGCGCGATGAAGCACGCGGTAAAATTCATCATAGGTGGCATCGTGCTGTTTTCGCTCATTGTATGGGCGATCGCGTCGTGGCTAGGCCCGGATGATCTCAGCGGTTGCCAAACCCGACCGACGGACAAAAAGGGATGTGCTGCTGCCCAGGCAATCGTCGTTGTAAGCGGTGGTGATACGACGGCCCGAACCGAAGAAGCGATCAAGCTGTATCGAAACGGTTGGGCGGCAATCATCATCTTCTCCGGTGCTGCTGCCGACAAAACTGGCCCATCAAATGCCGAATCAATGCGCGCCCAGGCTATCAGTGAAGGGATACCAATCGGTAACACGGTGATCGAAACGGCGAGTGAGACGACCGATCAAAATGCAGAGAATACTGTGAAGATACTAAAAGACAATGATATTACATCTGTTATTCTCGTCACGTCGGCGTATCACGAACGTCGGGCATTGCTGGAATTTCAGAAAAGGACGGCAAGTATTACGATTCGCGCTCATCCTGTTCGTGAAGATAAAGATTGGAATCGATTCTGGTTTCTCAGTCCCTTCGGATGGTCACTTGCAGGTTCGGAATTAGTTAAATCATTCATCGCAGCCGCTGGCGGAGCTCAGGCGCAATGACTCGCGTGTATGTAGGGATGAGTGGCGGGGTTGATTCGTCGCTTACCGCCGCGCTTCTCGTTGAGCAGGGCTACGATGTGACGGGTGTCTATATGAAAAACTGGAGCCAGGATCTACCCGGGATGCGTTGCCCGTGGGCGGATGATCTGGCGGACGCGAAGCGGGTTGCAGTGCAGCTGGGGATCGATTTTCAGGTGTTTGATTTCGAGCAGCAGTACCGTGATCTCGTCGTGGAGTACATGATCGACGAGTACAAGATAGGCCGGACGCCAAATCCTGATATCATGTGCAATCAAGAGATCAAATTTAAGTTATTTCTCGAGGCGGCGAAGCGTGATGGCGCCGATATGATCGCGACTGGTCACTACGCGCGAACTCGCGACGGTCGACTATATCGTGCTGCCGACGAGCGAAAAGATCAGACATATTTTTTGTACCGCGTAGACGGGTCGGCGCTCGCGTCGACACTCTTTCCTCTCGGTGATCTGAATAAAACAGAAGTGCGTGATATGGCGAAAGCGCGCGGGCTCTACACTGCAGATAAACCAGATTCGCAGGGCATCTGCTTCGTCGGACAGATCGGTATTCGAGATTTCCTGAGTGAATATGTGACGAGCGCGCCAGGAGATATTATTGATCAGGATACGCGCTCAGTAATCGGGCGTCATGATGGCGCGATATTTTATACACTTGGTCAGCGTCATGGCCTCGAGCTGGGCGGCGGTCTGCCATATTATGTGACGGACAAAGACATGGATAAAAACATTGTCTTCGTCAGCCGCAATATCAACGATGAGCATATGTGGCGACACGAACTGCATTTCGGCGCACCGCACTGGATCAATGAACGTCCGCAGGACGGTGAATTGCTGGTTCGTCTCAGGCACCGTGGGGAATTAAAAACATGTCATCTCGACGGCGACATATTGCGACTCGATCAGCCAGAACGAGCGGTTGCCTCTGGTCAATCAGCGGTACTATACCGTGGCGATGAGTGTGTCGGTGGCGGCATTATTGTCTAGCCGCAGATCGACAGTTTATTCTTATTGGCAGGGCTGGTATAATTACAGAGATGAACACGCAGGATATTCGAAACGCCTACTTGAAATTTTTTGAAGACCGTGGCCACGTCGCTGTTCCACGTGCCCCACTTGTGTTGCAGGGCGACCCCACGACGCTATTTACCGGTAGCGGCATGCAGCCGATGATTCCATATCTCCTCGGTGAGCCACATCCGAAAGGAACCAGAATTGTCGATAGCCAGACCTGTCTCCGCGCCCAAGATATCGATCACATCGGAGATAATCGTCACACAATATTCTTCGAGATGCTTGGGAATTGGAGCATGGGAGATTATTTCAAAGCGGAGCAAATTCCGTGGATGTTCGAGTTTCTAACGAGTGTCGTCGGTCTTGATCCGAGTAAGCTGTACATCTCCTGCTATATCAGTAACGAAGAATTCAATATCCCCAAAGATACTGATGCCGCTGAGATTTGGGCGAATCTTTTCGCCGAAAAGGGTCTAAGTAGTGGCACTGCTGATATCGGAAGCGAAGAAGCAGGTTATAGTCGTGGCGTCAAAGATGACGAGCGAATATTCTTTTACGATGGTAGTAAAAACTGGTGGAGTCGCAACGGCAATGAAGCAAACACACCCGTCGGTGATCCATGCGGTCCCGATAGTGAGATGTTCTACCTCTTTGATTTTATCGAGCACGATCCATCGTTTGGTGAGCATTGTCATCCCAACTGCGACTGCGGTCGATTTATGGAAGTCGGCAACAACGTCTTTATGGCCTACAAGAAAGTCGCCGAAGGTCAATTCGAACCACTCGCGAAACCAAACATCGATCATGGTTCTGGTCTCGAGCGTATCGCCGCAGCCGCTAATAACAACCCGGATTTATTCAAGATCTCTCTCATGTGGCCGATTATTCAAAAGCTTGAGGAACTAAGTGGCAAGAACTACGAGAGTCACACCGAAAGCATGCGCGTCATCGCCGATCACCTGCGCGCAGCGACATTTCTCGCTGTTGACGGCTGTGTACCAAGCAATAAAGAGCAGGGCTATGTCATGCGCCGACTGCTTCGTCGGGCAATTCGTTATAGCTTTGACCTCGGTATCGAGCAAAATTTCCTCGAAGCAATCGTCCCAGTTATCGCCGATCTGTACGTGAATGATTTTCCAGAAGTTGCCGAAAGTCGCGATAACGTTATTGTGGTCCTCGTGAAAGAAGAAAAAGCTTTTCGTCAGACACTACGGAAGGGTTTGCGGGAATTTGAGAGGCTAACAATTGAAAGTGTACAAAAAGACAAAAGCGGCAACGAAAGCACTCTCGCTTACGATGTTGATAAATTACGAAGTGGCGAGATTGATGTGGTCTATAAGAGGGTTTTAGATGGGGAGACGGCCTTTGTCCTATATGACACTTACGGTTTCCCCTTTGAATTAACACTCGAAGAGGCGTACAAACGGAATATTACTCCTGATGACTATATCAGGATGGACTTTGATGCAAAAATGAAAGAGCAGCGTGAGCGCAGCCAAACCGCGAGCAAGGGCACATTTAAGGGTGGCCTCGAGGGTCACGAGCTTATCCATCTCAAGTATCACACGGCGACTCATCTCTTACAGTCAGCACTGAGGCAGTTGTTTGGCGACACGGTTCGTCAACACGGCAGCAATATTACAGCCGAGCGGATGCGTTTCGACTTTAGTCTTGATCACAAGATGACACCTGAAGAAATCGCGAAGGCCGAAGAACTGGTCAATGGCTGGATCGCCGAGGATAATCCTGTCAAATTCACGCTCTATTCGGCCCAAGAGGCACTCGATATGCGCGCAATCGGTCCATTTGGTGAACGTTACGGCGATACCGTCAAAGTCTATCAGATGGGTAATGACGATCATATTGTCAGCCTCGAGATATGTGGTGGCCCACACGTCGATCACACCGGTCAGCTCGGCGAAGATGGAAAGCACTTCAAGATCACCAAAGAAGAAGCTAGCTCCGCCGGCATTCGCCGCATCAAAGCGGTATTGCAGTAGCACCTCGGTCTCTTTAGCCAGGGCTAACCACAAGTGGTATAATGATCAACAGCTATGGTATTTGAAAAAATTCTCCATAAATCAGCCAAGCACGCGCAGGGTGAGTACCTTGTTGGCTTAGATATTGGTACAGAATATGTCAAAGCGTTGATCGCAAAGGTCGAGGGAGACCATATCGAGATCGTCGGCGTTGGCCGCACCCACCAGCAACTCGGTGACATGCACTCGGGTGCGATCGCTGATATCGCGGGTGTCGTCAAAAACTGCGAAGACGCGCTGTCGCACGCTGAAGAACAAGCGGGTTTGCAAGCAAAGCGTGTCATCATCGGTATCGCAGGTGAGCTCGTCAAGGGTGTCACGAATACGATTCGCTATCGTCGCCCCCAGCCGGATCGACCACTTGATGAGACCGAGATGGAATTTATTATCGAAAAAGTCCAGGATAGGGCCTCGACGAAAGCCCAGAAGCAGATCGCGCTTGAGACGGGCAATGAGGATGTTGAAATAAAGCTCGTGAACTCCGCGCTCGTGAGTATCCATATCGATGGCTACAAGGTGAGTAATCCAATAGGTTTTCAGGGTAAGGATGTTGCGGTGCAGATCTATACGGCATTCGCCCCGATGGTTCATATCGGCGCGCTCGAACGAGTGGCGAGCGAACTCGCACTTGATCTTATCGCGGTCGCCGCCGAACCATTTGCGGTCTCTCGTAGCGTACTCGGCACGGATGCGAACAGCACATTTACGGCTATTCTGGCTGATGTCGGCGGTGGCACGACGGATATTGCCGTGGTCAACGATGGTGGCGTCGAAGGAACGAAGATGTTCGGTATCGGTGGGCGAAGTTTCACCAATACGATCGCGACCGAAATGAATGTCAGCTATGATAACGCCGAAAAACTCAAGATCAACATGGATCACGAACAGGTAAAAGCCAGCGTCAAGAAAGACGTTGAAGCGGCCGTCGACAAGACGCTCGAAGTCTGGATTACCGGTGTTGAACTCGCGCTCGGTGAATTTGACTCAGTCGACCATCTACCAAATCGTATCTTACTCTGCGGTGGTGGCGCGAGCCTTCGACCGCTCGTGGAAGCGCTTGAAACACGTGAATGGTACAAGGAACTTCCGTTTACCAAGCGACCAAGCGTACAGCTTATTGATCCAGGAGATGTCGTCGGCATCACCGACGCGACAGGCGAAGCGAATGACCACACCTACATCACGGCGATGGGCCTGCTCAGAGTTGGCTATGATACAATAATAGGCAGCAACGAAACAGATACGCTCAAAGAAAAACTCAATCGTATGCTTAGGGTATAACAGATGCAAAAAGACGTTGTCTATATCGATACCGAAGATGATATTACCGCCATTATCGGCAAAGTGAAAGCCTCAAAAAGCCATATCGTCGCTCTCGTTCCGCCAAAGCGTATTGGCGCGATTCAAAGTGCCGTAAATCTCAAACTTGTGCAACGTGCAGCGGCTAAAGCCGATAAACGCCTAGTCGTCATTACGAGTAACCAGGCACTATCTGCACTGGCGAGTTCCGCACATATTCCGGTTGCAAAAAACCTTCAATCAAAACCCGAGCTTGCAGAAATCCCTGCCCTCGAGGTTGATGATGGAGACGATATTATCGACGGAACCGAGCGACTCGAGCCAAACACTGCTGCTTCTGATGCTGAGGGTGTCACGCCGGCAGCTTCGGTTGGTGCCGCAGCCATCGCGGTCGCCGCAAAAGAAAAGCTTTCAAATGCCAGGCGCGTCGGTGGGGCAACGCTTGCAGCCGCCACGGCCAGGGGTCGCACAAAGATTCCGAACTTCGATAAGTTTCGAAAGAAATTATTCCTTATTATTGCCGCGGTTGTCGTACTCGCGGGCTTTCTCATCTGGGCGATTTTCTTCGCAGCGCAGGCAAAGATCACTATTTCGGCAAAAACGACAGTTTCGGCGCTCAATAGTAAGGTGATCCTCGGCCCGCTACAGACGACGTCACTCAAGGACGGTACTATCAAATCTGTAACCAAGACCACTGCGAAAGACGTATCGATCCCATTTACCGCTACTGGCAAAAAGGACGTAGGTGACAAGGCCACCGGTTCCGTGAAGATCAAGACCGATGCAACGACTATCTTGGTGTCTGGGCTCGTCGTTAAATCTGGTACGGCGATTACCTATACCGGCCTCACGTACTACACCAATAGTGACGCCGTGTTCACAAAGGGTGACGCGAGTGGACTCAGCGGTGTAACGGTTGGCGTGACGGCTGCTGCTTCTGGATCGAAGTACAATGGCGCGACGGGTAGCGCTCAGACCGACGCGGCCGGTGTCAGTTCGGTTACATTTACCGCTGCGACTGCGGGTGGTACTGACAAAACAGTAACTGTGGTTCAGCAGAGTGATATTGATGCGGTATCTGGTAGTGTCGTGCAAAGTGCTGATTCGGATGTCGCAAAGAAGGCCCTCAAGGACCAGTTGGGCACTGACTACATCGTGGTTGACGAGACATTCAAAGTCGACACGTCGGCCGTAAAGCCCACACCGGCAGCTGGACAAGAATCGGCTGACGCAAAAGGCGCATTAGCTGGTAAAATCACCTACAGTATTATCGGTGTGCCAAAGATAGAGATTACCAAGTTCCTCGACGCGTACTATGCACAGCAGATCGACGGTAAGGCAAACCAAAAAGTCTACGACAACGGTGTTTCGAGTGTTAATTTCTCAAGTGTAAATGCTGGCGACGGTGATACATGGCACGTTGCTATGGCGGCAAATGGAAAAATCGGTCCAAACATCAATGAAGCAGATCTCAAGACATACGCAAAGGGTAAAAAAGTCGGCGAGATCAAGACCTACGTCGAAGCGATCTCCGGCGTTCAACAAGCCGATGTATCATTCTCGCCATTCTGGGTTGTAAACGCACCAAACGACGTCAATCGGATAAAGGTAGAATTTCAGCTTAATGGTTAGCGCGGTGATAGCACTTGATGTGGGCGAAAAGCGCATCGGTGTAGCACTCGCGCATGGTTCTGTCGCGATCGCGATACCGCTCGAAACGGTCGAGGTTGATGGCCAAGAAATCGACAAAATACGTAATATTATCTCTCGCGAATCAATTTCGCAGATCGTGATCGGCTATCCACGTAACCAATCTGGTGAAGCGACGGCGCAGACGGCCTATGTCGAGCAATTCGCGACCCACCTCAATGATTTTCAGCTACCAATCGTATTTCAAGATGAATCTCTTACGAGCGTGCAAGCCGAGCAGTACCTAAAAATGCAAGGCGGAGCATACGAAAAGGGTGATATTGATAAGATCGCCGCGAGCATTATTTTGCAAGATTATTTGGAGCAGCATAATGGACGGGTTTAAGCGCCCTCCCCAGCCGCCGCGAAAGACGACGACACTGACGCAACCGGTCAAGTCTGACACTCCACCACTTACGCCCTTGACACCACCACTTGATGAGCTCGTCATGGAGCAGGCAAATGAGCCAGCCGCGCCCGATCAACTCAGCCTGACGCCACCTCGGAAACGTAGGCATATTCTCAGATGGATTCTTGTGGGACTTCTCGCGCTCCTGCTTATCGGCGGCGGTCTCGCATTTATGTTGTACGAAGATATGCTCGGTCCGGTCAATTCGCACGCAACTGATGAGATATCTATCGAAATCACGCAGGGTGAAACATCAAGCCAGATTGGTTCAAAACTCAAAGACTTGCAACTGATCCAGAATCCCCTCGCGTTTGAACTATACGTACGTACCTCGGGTCTATCGCTCAAAGCTGGTACGTGTCGTCTCACTCAGGCTCAGCCGGTGCGTGATATTGTCAAAAAGCTTGCAGATGGGTGTCATGATTTCAAATCAGTTACATTTTACCCTGGTGCGACCATAGAAAAACCACTCTACGTGTCACCGAGCGCCACTATCAACCAGACCATGTATGTGAAATATCGCCTCCAGCAGGCAGGATTTAGCGACGCCGATATTACCACCGCCCTCAATAAGACCTACACCGGTGCGCTTTTTGCCGATAAGCCGGCGGGCACAACCCTCGAGGGTTACATCTTTGGCGAGACGTACTATGTGAAGCCTGATGCGACGGCCCAAGAAACACTCCAGGCGGCATTCGACCAATTCACTCTTATCGTCCAGCGGGATGATCTGGTGAAGAAATTTCAGCAGCAAGGACTTAATCTCTACCAGGGCATCACTCTTTCCTCGATTGTCCAGCGTGAACTTAACTGCGAGGGAAAGTTGAACTCCCAAGGAGTTATTGATGAGGCTCGCACGCAGCGCTGTTATGGCTATCAGCAAACTATCGCTCAAGTCTTCCTCAAACGCTTCAAAGAGGGAATTTCGCTCGGATCTGACGTTACCTTCATCTACGCCGCCGACATGCAGGGCGTAACCCCGACGGTGGATATTGCTTCTCCCTACAATACGCGCATCCACACCGGGCTTCCACCAGGGCCGATTGCGGCACCGGGTGAACTCGCACTCAAGGCGGTCGCGAACCCTTCGTCGACGGACTATTTGTACTTTATCGCTGGTGACGATGGGCTCATCTATTTCGCTCGTACCCAGGCTGAACATGAGGCGAATATAAAAACACATTGTCAACAGCTTTGCAACGAGCTTTAAGGGGTGGGCAAGCTTGACAGTATGCTATCTCATTGATATTATGGACGGTAGCAGCTTGGTACAAGGGCCGTCGAATCTCGACGGGTGGGTTATCCCATGGTGTCAAGCGGCCTACCTTCAAATGTCGTACGGGTATCGAAATAAGCATAAATTTTAGTACAAAAATAATAAAATCGGTCGACACGCGTACCCTGTTCCAATTCTGGAAGTAAGACAAAGTGAGGCAGACGTACCACTAGTAATAGGGGTGCAGGAGAACGATTATTCGTAATCAACCAGAAGTTAAGGTCAGTACCTTAGCTCAGCGAGTAGAAGCGTTCACGCCATCGCCAGTTGCGCCCAAAAAGCGAGGACGAAGTCTACGTAAATCAATCAGTGCCACCAATATCGCCGGATATCTCGGCGTTTTTCTCTTGATAATTTCTCTCGTCGCTGTGGGCTATCGAGCACCGCAGCGCCAAACGGCACTCACAAACACCAGCGATCAGTTGGCGTCAACTGCCTATGCCTCAGAGATCCAGCCGGCGTCACCGGTTGACACGCTTCTCGCGACTAGTGTTGCGGCAAATATCGCCGATACGACCGATATGCCGATTGCCAACAACGTCGCCAACCTCTCTCAGTCGCTTGCGGCCGAGAGCATTCTTGCGCAGACAGACACAAATGTCATTTCAAAGCCCCAGGTCGTTCAGCTGTCAGCGGATTCGACTACGACCAAGCAATACACTGCGGTTGCGGGTGATACCGTCCCAGTAATTGCGGCCCGTTTCGGTGTGAGTGCGCAGACGGTCCGCTGGGCAAATAGCCTCACCTCTGATGCCATCGAACCGAACAGGGCACTCTCGATTCCACCAAAAGACGGCGTACTCTACACTGTCCGCGCTGGCGATACGATCGATAGCGTTGCGGCGAAGTACAAATCAGACCGTCAACTCATTATCAATTACAATGACCTCGATTTAACACAGATCCTTCCTGCGGCCGGTTCACAGATCCTGATTCCAGGCGGCGACCTACCAGAGGCCGAACGTCCTGGTTATGTTGCACCGCGCACGTACTCGACCTACTCGCCATCGTCATACGGCATTGGTTCGGCGTCCTACTCAAATCTGAGCGCTTCGGTGGGAAACCGCTACGCCTACGGTAACTGTACCTGGTACGCCTATGAGCGTCGGGAAGAGCTCGGTATGCCAGTTGGAAGCTTCTGGGGCAACGCAAGTACCTGGGCCTACAACGCGTCTCTCGCAGGGTATCGTGTCGACGGCAACCCGGAGGCGGGCGCTGTGATGTCAAATGGTGGCGGCGCTGGTCACGTTTCAGTTGTCGAATCAGTCAACGTCGGTGTATCGATCCATATCTCAGAGATGAACGGCTATCGCTGGGGCGGTGGCTTCAACCGTATCGGCAGTGGCGATATTCCATGGAGCGAAGCCGTTAGCGGCATGTACCGCTACATTCACTAGAATTACAAAATCTCAAAACGCCTCTGTCAAATCAGGGGCGTTTTTAGTATAATGACGGAAGTATGTTTGCAGATACGGCGAAAGTTATAGTGACGGCAGGCAAGGGCGGCGACGGAGCCGTCAGTTTTCGTCGTGAGATTTATATCGACAAAGGTGGCCCAGATGGCGGTAACGGTGGCAAGGGCGGCGATGTCGTCTTTTTAGCGACGACAGGCGAGAATACTTTGCTCGATTTTCGCTATCAACCCAACCTCAAAGCCGAAGTGGGTGGCGCCGGCAGCAAGCGCGATCGGCACGGCAAAAACGGCGACAATCTCATCGTCAAAGTGCCACTTGGCACGATCGTGAAACGCGACGGTGAAGTGATCGCTGATCTCGCCGTTGACGGCCAGGAAGCGGTTATTGCCACTGGTGGAGACGGTGGATTCGGCAATGCTCACTTCAAATCTTCAGTTCGCCAAACCCCGAAAATGGCCGAACTTGGTGAACCTGGTGATACCTTCGAGGCCGAACTCGAGCTCAAATTGCTGGCCGATATTGGGCTAGTCGGCTTTCCAAACGCCGGCAAATCGACATTCCTCTCTGTCGTCTCAAATGCTCGTCCCGAGATCGCGGACTATGCGTTTACGACCTTGACGCCAAACCTCGGCGTTGCCAGTATCGACGGCGATTCACTGCTCATCGCTGACATCCCTGGTCTCATCGAAGGCGCCAGCGAAGGCAAGGGCCTCGGTGACGATTTCCTTCGCCATGTTGAGCGCACCGCGGTCTTACTCCATCTTATCGACATCTATAACGACGATGTGGCCGCCTCCTACAAGACGATTCGTCAGGAGCTCGAGAAGTACAATCCTATCCTGGCGATTCGCCCTGAAGTTGTTACGCTCACCAAAGCTGAAGGTCTCGATGAAGAGATTATCGGCATGCAATGCGATGCACTTCGAGCGGTGATTCCAGCTGAAACGCCGCTATTCGTCATATCTGCCCAGGCTCACCAGGGTACCACGGAGGTACTACGTGCGCTGAGCAAGATGGTGCGGGCCGCCCGCGAAGCGGTTATTGAAGAGGCCGACCCTGGCGACGAACTAGATACGATCACCCTTTCATCTGAACAGCTTGATGATCACTGGGACATTACCTATGACGAGGAAAACTCCACGTACCTCGTAACTGGTCCAAAGATTGAGAAGTTCGCTCGTCGTACGAATTACGACCAATTTGAGAACGTGAACCGCCTCCGAGACATTATGCGCAAGATGGGAGTTTACCATCAGCTCGTTCGTGATGGCGCCACCGGCGAATCACTCGTCAAAATAGGTGATTCTCCCGAATTTACCCTTCTCGAACAATAGGCTGGCTCAAGTTAAGTCTTTGTTCGCACCCGAAATCGGGTGTTTTTTGTTATGCTAGGGGTATGACATTTTTCTTTTATGACCTCGAGACGAGTGGTCTATCAGCGCGCAAGGATAGGATTATGCAGTTTGCGGGACAACGGACAGATAACGAGCTCAATCCTATCGGCGAACCCGTCAATGTGCTCGTAGCGCTCAATGACGATACGTTGCCAGACCCGGAAGCGATCATGGTCACCGGAATCACGCCCCAAAAGACCCTCGAAGAAGGGTACACCGAAGCGCAATTCGCTCACATGCTCATCACCGACATCTTCACCCCCGATACGATAGCGGTGGGGTATAATAGCGTGCGATTTGATGATGAATTTGTCCGTCATCTCCTGTGGCGAAACTTCATCGACCCATATGAGTGGTCGTGGAGAGAAGGACGCTCGAGATGGGACATACTCGACGTCGTGCGAATGACACGAGCTTTGCGTCCCGAAGGGATCGAATGGCCGGTTGACGGCGATGGCAAGGCGGTTAACAAACTGGGACCCATCGCGAAAGTAAATCACATCTCGCACGAGAACGCGCATGATGCGCTGAGCGACGTCAATGCCCTGATCGATGTGACGCGATTGATCCGCAGCAAGCAACCACAGCTATTTGAATATCTCTTGAAACTACGCGACAAAAAAGAAGTACAGAAACTTATCAATCTCGACGACAAGCAACCGTTTGTCTACACAAGCGGGCGGTTCGACGCTCAGTATGAGAAGACGACCGTCGCATTTCCGATCGCGCCAGCGCCAAATAACAATGTCCTCGTCTATGATCTTCGAGATGACCCGACTCAGTTTATGTCACTCAGCGAAGACGAGCTCGCGGCGAAAGTGTTTGCCCCATGGGAAGAACGATCTCAGGAAGGGTTCGTGAGACTACCAGTAAAAGTCTTGCAGTATAATCGCTGTCCCGCGGTGGCACCGCTCGGCGTACTCGAGGCAGGTGAGGGATGGAAGAGAATAGGACTCGACCTCGCGACCGTCGAAGCTCACAAAAAAGTTCTGCTCGGTCGTCCGGATTTTGCCGAGCGTCTGCGATCGGTGTTTGAGCGAACTCGCGAGTATGCGGCGTCGAGTGATCCAGAGGCGCAGCTCTACGATGGGTTCCTGGCTGATCGTGATCGTCTGCGGGTCGAGGCCGTACGAGTCGCAAACGACAAAGAACTTGTCGATATGCATCCTGATTTTTCTGACGAGAGACTACCGGCCTTGCTGCTCCACTATAAAGCGAGGAACTTCCCAAAGTCACTGAGCGAGGATGAAGTCGGCCAATGGGAGGCGTGGCGAGCCCAGCGAATTAATGACGCGTTGCCACGATATCTCGCAGCTCTTGAAAAGATTAGCACTACGACGAATGATAACGAAAAACAATTCCTAGTCCAGGAATTGCAGCTCTGGGCCGAATCGATTATTCCCGTACCAGATTAGTGACTGTAGCGACGACGAACGGACGCTTGGCGCGGGATGACGGTACGCTTGGTTTTTGGTTTCTTCTCCGTTGTCGGTATAAAGAAATGCATCAAAATGCGATCTCCGACGATGAGCGTCAGTATGCCAGCGTAGAGTGTGAACATGCCCCATACCGGTACCACGACGCCGGTTCCTTCGATAATGCCGGTGAGCATAAAGACGAGAACATTCTTCATAATGCCACCGCCGATGGCAACCACAACAACCGCCACGAGCGAGCCCGTCACTATATTACGCAAAAATTGGTGTGGTGTTTTCTTGACTCTCCGCATACAGATCTCTATTAGATTGATTGCATTATACCACGCTTATGCTTAAAAGTCAATAGTGATTATATACTTATTCTGCCACTAGGGGTATGGAAAAAACCGTCAAAACCGCGTATAATATCACGGATATGTCTGAGTATATACGGATTAGAGGTGCCCGTGAGCACAACCTAAAAGACATCTCGATTGATATACCGAGAGATAAGCTCGTGGTAGTGACGGGTCTATCTGGAAGTGGTAAATCGAGCCTGGTATTTGATACGGTATACGCCGAAGGGCAGCGACGGTATGTTGAGAGCCTCAGCAGCTATGCACGGCAGTTCCTAGGCATTATGGACAAACCTGACGTCGATAGTATCGATGGGCTTAGCCCGGCGATCTCGATCGACCAGAAATCGACGAGCCGCAACCCACGCTCGACGGTTGCGACCGTCACCGAGATTTATGATTATCTCCGCCTTCTTTACGCGCGAATTGGAATTCCGCACTGCCCAGTATGCGGGAAAGCGGTGCAGCGTCGCACGGTTGAATCGATTGTCGACGAAGTGATGCGGCTACCGGAAGGTTCGCGCGTTATACTGCTCGCGCCAATCGTGCTGCAGAAAAAAGGTGAGTTTCAGCATATTCCAGAGCAGTACCTGAAGCTCGGCTTTGCCCGTGCTCGTGTCGATGGTGTGGTCTATGCGCTCGACGAATTCCCAGAATTACAAAAGAGCTTCATGCACGATATTGAGATCGTCGTCGATCGTCTCGTCGTTAAGCCCGACGTGCAGGGTCGCGTCTCCCAGTCGATAGAGCAGGCGCTCGGACTAGCCGATGGCGTCGTGCATATTCTCGGGGCCGAAGATGATATTTCAATCATTCTGAGCCAACGCTATGCCTGTGTCGATCACCCGGCTGAAGAGATACCAGAGCTTGAGCCGCGGCTATTTAGCTTCAACGCGCCGCAAGGAGCCTGTCCGGTATGTACTGGTCTCGGATATCGACTCGAGATTGATCCTGAGCTCGTATTCAATCCTAACCTCACGATTTCCGAGGGCGCAATTCGTCCATATAATCGCTTCAATGCCGACGCGTGGTATATGAAACGTCTCGCGGCCGTTGCCGAACGTCACGGATTTAGTCTTCAGGTTCCCGTGGGGACTTTGAGCGCGGACGCGCACAACAAGGTACTCTATGGCACGGGCGACGAGACCTACAAGATCATGCTCGATGGTCACCGATTTTACAACTCGACCTACGAAGGTGTGATTCCGAATCTCGAACGTCGTCACCGCGAGACTGATAGTGAATTTATGAAAAAAGATATTGAGCGGTTCATGCGCGAGCGCAAGTGTCACGCCTGCAAGGGTCTTCGGCTCAAGCCAGTAGTGCTCTCCGTGACCGTACTCGATATGAGCATTATGGATATGTGCACGTTTAGCGTATCCGACGCGCTCGAAGTCTTGGAGAAGGCGGAGTTTAGTGAAGAGGAATTGATGGTTGCTCGACCTATTATGAAGGAAGTTTCAGCGCGTTTGGGATTCATGAATAATGTCGGTCTCGGCTATCTTGAATTGACGCGGGCTGCCAACACGCTATCGGGCGGTGAGGCGCAGCGTATTCGTCTTGCGACACAGATAGGCTCAAAACTTCAGGGTGTGCTCTATGTGCTAGATGAGCCATCAATCGGCCTCCATCAGCGCGACAACGACAAGCTGATCGCGACACTCAAAGAACTACGCGACCTCGGAAATTCCGTGATCGTGGTCGAACATGATGAAGATACGATCGCCTCAGCTGACTACCTGATCGATGTCGGACCTGGCGCGGGAGTGCATGGTGGAAACATTGTTGCGTTTGGTACGCCAGAAGAAGTCGCGAAAAATCCTGACAGCATCACCGGCCGTTACCTCGCAGGAACGGAAAAAATTCCGGTGCCGAAAAAGCGACGTCCAGTTGAGCGTGACCGCAAGCTTATCGTCAAAGGTGCACGAGAAAATAATCTCAAATCGATCGATGTCGAATTTCCACTTGGCGTGCTCACTGTCGTGAGCGGCGTCAGTGGAAGTGGTAAATCAACGCTCGTCAATGATATTTTGTCGAACGAACTACTCGCGCGACTCAATCGTGCCCAGACCGTTCCGGGAGCTCACGATGAGATTCTCGGTATCCCGCAGCTTGATAAAATTATCGTGATCGATCAGTCGGCGATCGGACGAACGCCGCGTTCAAACCCCGCGACCTATACGGGAGTCTTTACGCAAATCCGCGAACTATTCGCGAGTACGCCCGAAGCTAATATTCGCGGTTACAAGGCCGGTCGGTTTAGCTTCAATGTAAAAGGTGGGCGATGCGAAAACTGTCAGGGTGACGGCATGATCAAGATCGAGATGCATTTCCTCGCTGATGTCTATATCCAATGTCCCGATTGTCACGGCAAACGCTATAACCGCGAAGCGCTCGAGATACACTTCAAGGGAAAGACAATTTCTGACGTACTCGATATGACTGTCGAGCAGGCGGCAGAATTCTTCCAGAATGTTCCGGCGATCTCACGCAAGCTTGAAACACTCGTCGAAGTAGGGCTTGGCTACATCAGAATGGGCCAACCAGCAACCACGTTTAGTGGCGGCGAGGCACAGCGCATCAAGATTGCCACTGAGCTTTCACGTCGCAGTACTGGTCGTACGCTCTATGTTCTCGACGAGCCGACGACTGGACTTCATACCGCTGATGTCAAAAAACTTCTTGAGATTCTGAGTAAACTTGTCGACGGCGGTAATACGATGATCATCATCGAACACAACCTCGAAGTGATCAAATGCGCCGACTGGATTATCGACATGGGCCCCGAGGGCGGTGCGGCTGGCGGCTATATCATCGCGACAGGTACACCGGAAGAAGTTGCCAAACACCCGACAAGTTTCACGGGATTCTATTTGAAAGATCTCCTGTAATTTCCGTAACTTGACTTTCGGAGATTGAAAGAGTATTATTCTCTCATAAACTAAGCGCTAGCGGAAAATAAAAAATACTATGACCGAACAAGACCCTGATTCAAATGCGAGAGTGGAAAACGTAGAAGAAGTATCTGCCGAGCAACCAGTGAACGAGCAAATGGAGGCATCGCAATACCAAGGGCAAAACCCGGAAGACGATGGTCGCTGGGATAAACAAAAAGCCGAGACTATCGGCGCAGTTATGCTCGAGGGGTCAAATATTTCTCGAGGTGGTGGTCGTGAAAAACAGCCTTTTAGTGTTACTAGTGAAGTTTACAACTTTAAACCAATGAATCAGTTTGCTAGAGCTTTAAAGGTGGAAGACTGGGACTTACCGTTTCTTAGAAACACTTATGAGGTTGAAAAGGAGCGAGAATCTCTCAGGGATGCTCTTGCTAACTACGGCGAAGATGGTCTTGAAGATGGCCACGGTGCTCTGTCTAGACGCGAGCAACGGCGACGCTATGAGGAGTTGTTGGAACTTCTCGATGGCATAGCCGAGCCATCACGCGATGAGTTGGTTAATAATGCACACAGTGTTGCTGCGAAACCATTTGAGAAACTTTATGATCAAAATCCAGAATATGCGAATCACATGGAAACTCGTGAGTTTGTAGAAAAAGCCCGAGAATACGATGAGCTAAACGAGGAATTATCGGGTGCTCTTGATGGGGTCAAGAGGGCTAATAGATTGATGGACAGCATGTATCTCGTTATACTTGCCGATGGCGACAGTAAAGAAAAGTCGAATACAGAGGAATTTAAGTCAATCAAGATGCTAAACGATTTAAGTGGCAGCTCGCTTGAGCTTGATTGGCATAATCTAGTTGACGAGTATTATGTCAGACGCCATTTGTTGCCAGCATCTGGTGTAGACGGTGATGGACTATACGGTAAATGGAAAGACGATGAACATGACACGGCAAACAGTCGGAGTTCTGAGCTAAAAGAAGCAACGGGAAGTGAGTATGTTTATCTGGTTGTAAAAAGTGAGTTTGACAGTATTTCAGAAAAAGATTTTCTGCTGTCACCTAAGGACAAATTAGACCTGATAAGTCGTGTTATCCAGAAAGCTAGGCGTATATACGAAGAAAAGGTTGATGCAACACGCAAAAAGATTGCGGAATTCGAAAGTTCATTTGCTTCAAAAGCTGAGTACTCTAACCCTGAATCCTAAGGAGCGTTAACTAGCGTTTTTCCTTGCTTAGGAGGATGCGGATTTCGCGTATTGTGCCTTGCCATAGTGCTTTGCGGCGGCCGCGGTCTTTGAGGCCGTGGTAGAGCATTGGGGAAATACTGAGGAAGATGATGATGAGCGCGGCGATTTCGACATTGATGCCGATCGCATGTAGTCCAGCTCCAGCGTAATAGCCGAGGTAAGTGAAAATATACGTCCACGTGAATGCACCGATGAGGTTGAATGGCACGAATTGGCGGTAAGTCATCTTGCTCACACCGGCGACGATTGGCGTGAAGGTACGAACGATTGGTATGAAGCAGGCGAGGATGATCGCGAGCGGGCCATATTTTTCGTAGAAGTTCTCGGCGCGGACAAGATTTTCCTTGCGGAAGAAGCGGCTATTGGTGCGATCAAATAGCTTGCGTCCAACTTTCTTGCCGAAGAAATAACCCGTGCTTTCACCAGCGGCTGCGGCGAGGAACAATAGAAATGCGAAGATGTGGATATTGATAGGAATCGCGCCAGGTAAGATACCTTGTTGAAAGAGAAAGCCAGCCGTGAAAAGCAGGCTATCACCAGGGAAGAAAAAGCCAATGAGGAGGCCTGATTCTGCGAAAATGACGAACAGTACGGCGAACACGCCAAGACCAGCGATGAGGTTAATAAACGCTTCCATATCTGTGCTTATTGTACCACGACAGGGTAAGATTTCGGCTTATGGTATAATAAAGAGTACTAAATTACTTAACTCCGGAAATATATCCGAAAAGGAGAAATATGGGAGAAAAAATCACTCTTAACGTTACCGATCGTACGGTCTTCGGCAAAAAAGTCGCAAAACTTCGCAAAGAAGGTCTCGTACCTGGTGTTGTCTACGGTGCGGGTATTGAGCCACACGCAATCCAAGCACAAGAAGGTGAACTTGCGAAGGTCCTGAAGGCCGCCGGTAAGCACACACCAGTGATGCTCACTATTGATGGCAAGAAGCGAATCGCGATGGTAAAAGATATCGAAACCGAGCCGACACGCGCTAAAGTCACGCATGTTTCTTTTCACGCAGTGAATCAGAACCAGCCAGTGATCGCAGAAGTGCCAATTCACCTCGATGGTGAAGGTGAGAGCCCGGCCGAAAGGGCAGGACTCATCGTGCTCCAGAGCCTTGAGGTTGTTGAAGTTAAGGCACTTCCACTTGATCTTCCAAGTGAACTCCTCGTCGATATCCGTGGCCTCAAAGAGCCTGGTGATCGTATCACTCTCGGCGACGTCGTGTTGCCTGAAAATGTTGAGTACGTCGTTCACAGCACGGGCCGTGACGAAGAAGCTGACGAAAATGAAGAGCAGCCTAGTATCACCGACCTTGTCGTTGCGACGGTCTACGAACCGGGTGCACTTCAAGCCGCTAATGAAGCCGCTGCAGGCGAAGCAGAAACTGCTGACGCCGAGCAGGTCGAGGCTGAAGCAGGCGAAGAAAAACCAGCTGAATCAACTGAAAAAGCAGAGTAATAACAAACAAGAACGTTTAGCCCCTCACCAGTTAAGGTGAGGGGCTTTGCTACTAAACGCTATTTTTCGAGAAATCCGCCGCTTTGGTGACGCCACAGTTTGGCGTATTCACCATTTGCAGCGAGTAACTCGTGGTGGGTGCCCTGCTCTGCAATCGCACCGTGACTTAGCACGATTATCCTGTCGAGTGTAGAGATTGTCGATAGTCGGTGGGCGATCACTATCACGGTGCATCCATGCATGAGTTTCGCGAGTGCGTCTTGAATGAGCCACTCGCTATCGCTATCAAGTGCACTGGTCGCTTCGTCGAGGCTACACTAAACACCTCTTATAGCGGTATAATAGACAACGTGAACGAGAGACTGAAAGACAAGCTAAGGACACTGCCTTCTACGCCAGGTGTCTATTTCCATAAGTCAAAAACGGGAGAGATTATTTATGTCGGCAAGGCGGCGGTGCTCAAAAATCGCGTCCGCCAGTATTTCCAGAGCAAGAAAGATTTCGACCTAAAGACTCTCGCGCTCGTGAATGAGATCGATGATACCGATTGGCTTGAGACGGAAAGCGAAGTTGATGCATTGTTTCTCGAAAGCGAGATGGTCAAACGCTATATGCCGCGGTTCAACATCTTGCTTCGCGATGACAAATCACAACTATTCATCCGAATCGACATGAAGAATGAGTGGCCGACAGTGAGCTTCACGCGCAACCCGGCAGACGATGGCGCGGACTACTATGGACCATATTTCAATGGTTACGCAATCAAAAAAGCGCTGCGATATCTGCGAAAAGTATTTCCGTATTATACGAAATCACCCCAATTACCACGCAAAGTGGATCTGGATGTTCACCTGGGCTTGAACCCATCGCTTGACATGTCATCGCCGCAATATAAAACAATACTGCGAAAACTAGTGCAATATATTCACGGCGGTCGGCTGAAACTCGTGAGTGAAATTGAACGAGACATGAAGGCGGCTGCAAAGACGCAGCAATTTGAAGAGGCCGCCAAGCATCGCAATAGACTGAATAATTTGCGTGAGTTGCAACATCGTATCATGTTCGGTGATAGGGAATTTCTTGATATCTCCAAAGACCATGCCCTGCGTGAGCTTGCGACATTATTGTGTCTCGAAAAAGTACCGGCGCGGATCGAGGGGTATGACATTTCGCATATGAGCGGCTCAAACGTTGTCGCCAGTATGGTGGTATTTACGAATGGCGTGAGTGACCGTGCCGCTTATCGAAAATTCAAAATGACAAACCAGCGTAATGACGATACTGGGAATATTAAAGAAGTAATCCTGCGAAGGTTTAAGCCAACTAACGTCAAATCATGGGGCGTGCCAGACCTCCTCCTCATCGATGGCGGTAAGGGACAGCTCGGCGCAGCGATCGAGGCGTTGAACGAATACTCACTCACAATTCCCGTGATTAGTATTGCCAAACGAGAAGAGGAAGTTATCGCTGCAAAGACCGGGTCACATATAGATACGTCGGGTATCGTGGCTCTGCGCGACATGCGTCAGGATGGAACTTATGTGTATGAAGAAGGCAACTATTTCATGGTGAATCTTCACGCCGATCAGCTCAATGCATCGGGGCATTCAAAAAATTTGCGTGGTGGCTCACAGACAAATGCATACAGTGATGTGACGAAATTGTTCCAACGTATCCGCGACGAATCACACCGATTTGCCGTCAGTTATCATACGGTACTCAAGCGGCAGGCACAGACGAAAAGTGCACTTGATGATGTTCCGGGGATTGGGCCGGCTTCGCGCAAGAAACTACTTCGGATATTCGGCAGTGTTCGTGGTATCGCGTCGGCAAGCGATGATGAGCTGAGTGTAGTTGTCGGAGCCGCACGGGCGCGAGTCCTCCGCTCGCATCTGGCAGACAACTAGGCGTTTATGCTACACTGTAGCCAATGGGTAAACAAAACAAAAACGGATTCACTATCGTAGAAATTCTCGTTATCGTCACGGTAATCGCCGTACTGGCAACGATCACTATCTTTGCGTTTGGGAGCTGGCGAGCGCGTACGGCAAAAACTGAGGTCCAGAACGATCTGAGGAATAGTAATAGCGCAATCAAAAATTATCAAACATTCAATAACGCCCTGCCTCTCAGCCAAGCGGCCTTTTCGCCGATCTATACGCCTTCTCGAAACGTGACATTGAACTACGTACGACGCGGGGATGCCGCTAGCTACTGCCTGAAAGGCCAGAGCACCGCCAAAACAACCGTCATTTGGTACGTCGATTCGCTTGTCTCTCCTGATCCGACAACAACGTCCTGTTCCTAAAAAGTGGCGTATACTGATAGCATGTTTCATGCACATAATATCGAACGGCTCTCCGAGTTAGCTCGCGGTGTGCCAATTGTTCTCTCGGGCTACTACGCGATGCAGCTTTCAGGCGATATGGGCGCGCCTTTTTTGCAAGAATCGAATTTTTGGTGGCTTACGGGAATCGATGAGCCAGGGTGGCGAGTGATTATCGAACCGGCGCGGCATCATGTTACGCTGGTCGCTCCGGAAATTTCTGAGGTCGACCGTATATTTACTGGCGGCATTGATTCGGATGAGGTGATGAAGCGTTCCGGCGCCCAAGAGGTAATCGTGGCGAGCGAATTCGAACCGCGCCTGCGTCATTTGGCACGGACCCATACGGTTGTGAATACGCTTGAAGTTGAAAACGAATCATTTGTCGTCAACCCTGCAAGAAAAGAGCTCGTCGTGATGTTGAGGCGTACATTTGCTGATGTCGAGATGATCGATAAAGACCTGTCGTCGCTACGGGCGATAAAGACGGACGAAGAGATTCGTCGAATTCGGCACGCTTGCGCTCTGACGGTTGATGCATTTGAACGCATACATAATCAATTCGCACAGTACAAACATGAATATGAAGTTGAAGCGGATTTCACGGCTGCGTTTCGTTCGCACGCCGCGACCCACGCCTATGCGCCAATTGTGGCGGCAGGTGATCGAGCGTGTACGTTGCATTATGACAAGAACGCACACAACCTGCGTGCACGAGACCTCGTGGTGATTGATATTGGCGCGCGCATAAATGGTTATGCAGCCGATGTGACGCGAACCTACGCAGTCAAGCCGTCAAAACGCCAGCAGGCGGTACATGCCGCCGTGCAACGGGCGCACCAACAGATCATTGCATTACTGAAACCGGGTTTGCCGGTAGCCGAGTATACACGATCGGTGGATGAGATTATGAAAGATGCACTCGAGTCACTTGGACTCCTGGCGCGACGTGACGACGAGGCAACCTACCGCAAATATTTCCCTCATGCAGTCAGCCACGGACTTGGTGTTGACGTGCACGATAGGCTCGGTTCCCCTCGGTACTTTGAGACCGGGATGGTGGTTACGGTAGAGCCCGGTATTTATATTCCCGAGGAGGGGGTTGGTGTTCGTATTGAAGACGACATTCTCATTACTCAAACCGGCCATGACAATCTGACCCGTAAGCTGTCGACAGATCTCTAGTGTTCAGCTATACTAGCACCAGCATGTTGCGTCAGTTTCTCGTATTTGTGGTCCGATGGCTACTCAATTCGTTTGGGCTCTGGGTGGCGGTCAGGATATTCGGCACCGGATTCCAGAATGGCTCAGCTATTCACGCGAGCGTTGGCGTATTTTTGGTCGCAGGTCTCACGTTTTCTCTCGTCAATGCGATCCTCAAACCTATCGTGACGATCTTATCCCTTCCAGCTATTCTGCTTACCCTCGGTCTCTTTACGGTTATCGTGAACGGAATTCTCGTCTACATCTCACTGCAGTTAGCGCCAGGCATCGGCATGACATTTTGGCATTCGGTACTTACCGGATTGGTACTAAGTCTGGTAAACTATATCGTAAGTAGTGTGCTCGAACTAGACTACGTTAATCCAGCACGCACAGAGGAGAATACATGAACAAGAATCTCATACTAGAAGTGATCATGATCGGCTCATCTGCATTGATGATCCTCTCCATCCTTCTTCAGCAGCGCGGTGCAAGTCTCGGCGCGGGCTTTGGTGGCTCTGGAGAACTCTACACCACCAGGCGTGGTATCGATAAGAACCTATTTGATGCAACGATAGTGCTCGCGGTTCTATTCGTCGGCTCTATCCTCGCAGGTTTGCTGCTGGGATAAGGGGTATACTCGCGGTGGACGAGAGACACGAACGAACCCATTGGAAGAAATTGCCGAAATTGCGCCTGGATCGTAAGGTGGCGGCTCGTCGGCTTCATCGCGCGGAGACTGTCTCATCGCGGCACGCTCGAAAATTTTTGATCTCTCGGCTTCAAAATGCCCGGCTCGTTCGTCGCGAAATCCTCATATGGGCGACGCTTATTGGCCTGATGATTGCCGGGATGGGCATTCAGTTCGCTATGTCGCAACGTGGGTATATGCAACAAGTCCCCGCGAGGGGCGGCACCTACGCGGAAGCCTCTCTTGGTCCCATTGATTCGCTCAATCCTCTCTATGCTTCATCGTCTGCCGAAACCACAGTCGCTCGTCTGTTGTTTTCTTCGCTCTATAACTATGATCAAACCGGAAAACTGCATGGTGACATCGCGACAAGCCTCACCCAGTCACAGGAGGGGCGCCTCTACACGGTTACAATCAGAAAAGATGCCAAATGGCACGACGGTCAACCGCTGACCGCAGAAGACGTGGTATACACAGTTAATGTCATCAAGAACCCCGCTGCACGCTCACAGCTACGCGTCAACTGGCTCGATGTATCGGTGCGCGCAATTAACGCGCAAACCGTCGAATTTACTCTCCCGACGCAGTACGCCGCGTTTCCGTATGCATTGACATTCCCGATCCTGCCGAGCCACCTGCTCGCATCGGTCAATGCAGGTGCGCTACGCGAAAGCACATTTAGTCAGGCGCCGATTGGGAGTGGTCCGTTCAAATATAGCCTTATTCAAGCGGCGGATGCGATCACGAATCACGAGGTCGTTCACTTGACCGCCAACACGGAGTATTATGGGGGCGCGCCACTACTCGATCGCTTCGAGGTCCATGCCTATGCAAATGAAAATGACATCAGTTCTGCACTCAAAAAGGTAGAGGTGAACGGTGCGGCCGATCTGTCAGTTGTCACAAATGATGAGAAGGGTGGATATTATCAGGTGACGACCGAGCCTATCGCAAGCGGCGTGTACCTCTTATTGAATACAAACAATCCCATTCTAAGTGACGTAAAGGTGCGTAAAGCACTTCAGGTTGGGACTGACACCGCGGCGATTCGCAAGGCAGTGGGCGGGGACGTCAAACCACTCTCGTTGCCATTTATCGATGGGCAATTGACAGGGACGGATGTACCGGTCGCTCCTTTGGTCAATAAGGCTCAGGCGGCAATCATGCTTGACGAGGCGGGTTGGAAACTTGATGGAACCCAGCGCGTTAAAGATGGCAAACCACTGCAGATATCTGTCACGACGACAAAAGACAGCCAGTACCAACGGGCGATGGACGAAGTGACCGAGCAGTGGAAGGGTCTCGGCGTGGTGGTAGACAAACGAACTGTCGATGCGTCAAATGTTTCGGCCGCGTTTGTGCAAAACGTACTCCAGCAAAGGAATTTCGATGCATTATTGTATGAACTTTCTATTGGGGCGGATCCAGACGTATACGCCTATTGGCATTCATCACAGGCGACCCGAGAGGGCTATAACTTTACAGGATATAGCAACCGAAACGCCGACGCCGCACTGGCAAGTGCCCGCACCCGCCCAGAGGTAGATCTGAGAAACGCGAAATATAAAGCCTTCGCTCGTCAGTGGCTGGAGGATGCACCGGCGATTGGCGTGTATCAACCCGTCCTTGAATATGTCGTCAACAAGACAAATCGTGCGGCTGCGGGCGGCGCAAACCTCATTAGTGCTGCGGATCGCATGGATAATGTCATCTATTGGTCGGTGAATACCGAAACAGTTTACAAGACGCCGTAAGCCTGATACAATTTATCTCTGTTATTGATCTCCTCAATCATAACAACCAGTACGGTTAACAATTTGATACGAAACGTGGCGGGTCATCCGTAAGGATGCCTGAGAAAAATAGTAGACGCCGTCTACCAATTCCTCATCTACGCGTATAGTATCTGTTTGGCACGACACTAAACTACTGTTAAAAATTCAATATGCGGACGTGGCGGAATTGGTAGACGCGCTAGCTTGAGGGGCTAGTGATTATTGCAATCGTGGAAGTTCAAGTCTTCTCGTCCGCACCAAGATAAAAAGAGGTCATAGGACCTCTCTTTATTTGCTATAATGTCTAAAGTGGCGCGTTGGCGGAGCAGTTACGCAGCGGTCTGCAAAACCGCGTAGATGGGTGCAACTCCCATACGTGCCTCCATAATATCCTCTCGAGTTTCGAGGGGTTATTTTGTATAATGGGTAAAGATGCGCGGATGGCGGAACTGGTAGACGCGAGAGACTTAAAATCTCTTGTCCAAAAGACGTGCGGGTTCGATTCCCGCTCTGCGCACCATAAGATTATTCACTAAGGAGGGCGATATGCCGAAACGAGCGATGACAAAGCCTATAATGCGCCCTTATTCCCTTATCTCACGTGCGCAGGAGTTGGCTCATTCCCTCCGTGTTCGCGTCGACCGATTTCTCGCGAGGCGCCCACATCGGAGCTTCCGCCGTACGCGTCGGCGCGATTATCGCCGTTCGCTCGTACTGCCTGGTTATGCGGCATTTACTAAAGACGTTCTCGGCGTGTTATGGGTCAAGCGACGCCTTTTTGGCACACTTATCCTGGTATATGCCATCATGACCGTCGTGCTCGGTGGAATCACGAGTCAAGATACGTATTCCCAAATTAGCGATCTTATCAAGCAGGGAAACGGCACGGCGGTCTGGGGATCGATCGGTGATGCGGCGATTTTGCTCGCCTCGGCCTTCGCTGGGGGGTCAGGTACGCTCACGGCTGATCAACAAGTCTATCTGGGCCTCCTTCTTATTCTCGCATGGCTTACGACCGTATGGCTGCTGCGTGAAGTACTCGCAGCAAAACGCCCGAAATTTCGCGATGGCCTCTATAGCGCCGGTGCGCCCCTTGTATCAACGGTGCTCGTGTTCATCGTAGCGCTTCTTCAGCTCTTACCAATCGGTATTCTTGCACTGATATATGCGGGTCTATCGTCGGTTGGGTTACTCGATGGTGGATTTGGTCTCATGTTATTTTCGATATTCGCAGCCCTCGTCGCCACGCTGACACTCTATTGGATGACGAGCACATTTATCGGTATGGTAGTCGTCACACTGCCTGGCATGTATCCGATTCGCGCGTTGCGTTCAGCGGGAGACCTGGTGGTCGGACGACGGCTCAGGATACTATATCGCGTAATCTGGCTCGCTATGACGGTACTACTTACCTGGGCGCTCATCATGATTCCAGTAATTCTCCTCGACACGTGGATCAAATCGATATGGCCGGCCATTGCAGGCGTACCAATCGCACCGCTATTCGCCGCGCTCACCGCGTCCCTCACGATCGTGTTTTCCGCCTCATACATCTATTTGCTCTACAGGAGGATCATTGACGATGACGCTCGACCAGCCTAAAGAGCGCGCCGAAGAACTTCGTGCGTTGCTCGCGCGCTACAGCTACGAGTATCACACACTTGATCAGCCAAGCGTGAATGATGCCGTATACGACGGGTTGTTTGGTGAACTAAAACGAATAGAAGCCGAACATCCGGAACTTGTTACTTCTGACAGTCCAACCCAGCGCATTGGCAATGCGCCACTCGATAAGTTTAGAAAAGTCACTCACTCACGCCGGATGATCAGTCTGAACGACGTATTTGATACAGCCGATGTTGAGGCGTGGCTCAAGCGCATTGATAAATTGACGCCAGGCGTGAGACACGAATATTTTACTGACATAAAGATGGACGGACTTGCCTGCGCGCTGATCTACATGGATGGAATGTTAGTCCAAGCAGTCACGCGAGGTGATGGATTTGTGGGCGAGGATGTCACGATGAATGTGCGGACGATCAAAAATGTCCCACTGCGATTACAAGAGACGAATAACTACGAAGTATTTTTGCATGGTCGCACCGAGATTCGCGGTGAAATCGTGATGCTGAAAAGCGATTTTGAACAGCTAAATCAGCGCATGCGCTCGGAAGGCAGGCCGGAGTTCGCGAACCCGCGCAATCTTGCCGCCGGGACGATTCGCCAGCTTGACCCACGGCTTGTCGCCGATCGCCCGCTCGTATTTCGCGGTTACGATCTCATTCGTGACGAGACGAAAGAGGTGCCGACGAACATGTATGCCTACGAGGCCATGACGGCTCTTGGGATTACACGCAACATGCAGGCGAGCTTATTTACTAGTCTCGACGAAGTACTCGCGTTCATCCACGACTGGGACGAAAGACGCCACAACTTGCCATTCAATACCGACGGTTTGGTGGTGAAGGTTAATGACCGCAAAGTGTTTGACGAACTCGGTATTGTCGGCAAGCAGCCCCGTGCAGCGGTTGCGTATAAATACGCGGCCGAGCAGGCCACAACAGTCGTGAAAGATATTGTCATTTCAATCGGTCGAACTGGGGCGGCGACACCAGTCGCGGTGTTCGACCCCGTGCACGTAGCGGGCACAACAGTCCAGCACGCCAGCCTTCACAATGCCGATGAAATCGCTCGACTCGATGTCCAAATCGGCGATACGGTGGTCATCTTTAAGGCGGGGGATATTATTCCACAAGTCGAAAGCGTGGTCATGGAGCTTCGGCCAAAGGATGCGGTAAGATACGATTTTGAAGCCGCCCTCGCTCATCAATATCCCGAGCTTGAATTTGAGCGGCAAGGCAAGGACGTCGTGTACCGAGTAAAGGGACTAACTGGTGACCTAATTTTGAAACGCTCACTTGAACATTTTGCGAGCAAAGGCGCGCTCGACATCGATACACTCGGCGAGAAAAACGTCACGGCGCTTGTTGATGCGGGTCTCGTGAGCGATCCTGCTGATATTTGTAAGTTGCAAAAAGACGACCTACTGGGTCTTGAGCGGTTCGCGGACGTCTCTGCTCAAAAGCTTATCGACGGTATTGCCGACAAAAAACAGCCGGAACTAGAACGCTTTGTGTTCGGGCTCGGAATCCGTCACGTCGGTATCCAGACCGCGATTGATTTGGTGCGGCGTTTTGAAAAAATTGATGCGCTTACGGTCGCGACAATTGATGAGCTCAAAGGCGTCGATGGTGTCGGTGAAGTCGTTGCCGAATCGATTGCCGCGTGGTTTGCCGATGAGGACAATCTGATGCTTCTACGTAAGTTTGGTGCGCTTGGCGTTCATCCGGTTTACCACAAAAAGACCGGTCGTCTCGCTGGCATGAGCTTCGTAATCACTGGGTCTCTCGAATCAATGAGTCGCGATGAGGCGGCCGAAAAAATCCGCGCCCTTGGTGGCACATTCCAGTCGGCTATCGCCAAAGACACGACCTACCTCGTTGCCGGTGGCAAAGTCGGCACCAGCAAACTGAAGAAAGCGATAGAGTATGGCGTAAAAGTTACTAGTGAGCAAGATTTTCAGGAAATGCTGTGAAAATTTTTGTGTCATATGCGGCTACTGGCGAAGATCCCGCAAAAGTAAAACAGCTTCTCGAGCGTGTCCGAGATGCACTAGAAGAATTACATGTCTCCTATCACATCAACTGTTTTGCCGACGGCTACGAGTCACTTATTCAAGGTAAGGCAACGCCTGATGAGTACCTGCGTTTCGCATTTAACCAACTTGGCGATAGTGGTGTAGCCCTTATCCTTATGACCTCGCCGCGGCGGAGTGAGGGGATGCTTATGGAGGTCGGTGTGGCCGCGTGGCTTAAAAAGAGAATTATTTTGGCCCAGCATGAGAGCAGTGTCGGGCAAACATATCTACCGACGATAGCAGATGAGACGTTTATATGGCAAACGGAAGATGATCTGTTCGGTAAACTCGAGGACAAACTTCGCCCGCTCATCCATCAATAACAAAAAAGAGACTGGATGAACCAGTCTCTTTTTTATCGTTGATACGATTACCAGCTGCGCTGTCGGAAGCTGTTGTTACCACGGTCACCACCGCGGTCGCTGCTACCGCCGCCGTTGAAGTCGCGCTTTGGGCGATCTTCTTTAGGACGAGCGACACTTACTGTGATGGCGCGGCCATCAAGTTCTTTGCCGTTAAGCTGATCAACAGCTTTTTGGTTGTTTGCTTCGTCTTCGAATTCAACGAATCCGAAGCCTTTTGAACGACCGCTGTCGCGATCTGTAATGACACGTGCGCTTGATACTGGGCCAACTGCTTCAAAAAATGCTTTGAGGGCATCATCGTTAGTCGCGTAGGCGAGGCTACCGATGAAAAGGTTTTGCTTTTGCATAATAGGTTATTCTTTCCTTATCTTCATACTAATAATCGTCAGGTCGACCTTTAGCGAAGAGTAGGGAATATAAATTTCTATTTCTTGCGTCTGCTCTGAACATGATTAGTTAAGCATACTAGCGTAAGATTAGCAAGCGGAATATCGCGAGGAGCGCGATTACCGAAAATATTAGATTTAGGATAGCGGGTTGCTGGTCTTTTTTTGCCCAACATTCGATCGCAACCGCCAGAGAACCGACAAGTGTTGGGATCTGGAACGCATAACTTGAATTGATCGCGCCAAAGCTCAGCAGCGCATAGGCGCCGAGTACGAGAATAACTCCGATCCAACCGAGCCAATCGATCCAAGAGGGTACCCGTATCTGTTTTTTCATGTCTTCACTATATCACGCTTGCGCTTTTTTGAGTCGTGGGGGATAATATGTTTAAGCTGGTGCGCAACGAGGGGTGCCTCTGCGCTTAAAACAAACAGTCCAAAAAACATACGTGCCCCGGGTGGGCGCGCAACAGCGAACAAAAATTCACCTCTTAACTCAGGAGGTGAATTTTGATATAGTGTCATATGCGAGGGGCATTAGCTCATTTGAGAGCCTTCAGCGTAGAAAATATGCGCAGGCGCTCTACCAAATGAAATTCAGCTAAAGCGTCGACGTAGTACGGGGCATTAGCTCATTTGGTAGAGCGTTTCCATGGCATGGAAAAGGCAATCGGTTCGATTCCGATATGCTCCACCATATATATTTGGGGTGCTAGCTCATCTGGTAGAGCGCGACATTCGCATTGTCGAGGCGAGCGGTTCAAGTCCGCTGCACTCCACCACGTTCGGGGAATTAGCTCAGTTGGCTAGAGCGCACGATTCACATTCGTGAGGTCACAGGTTCGAGCCCTGTATTCCCCACCAAAACGCTAATGGTTATCATTAGCAATAGCAATTTCAACAGGGGTCGACTCGCACGTGTGCGGGCCGTTTTCGTTGGGTGCGGTGCCTGTGTCGTTGCATCGGCGATGGCAGG
>Ga0209540_10000088_pt1 | contig 120043 bp, 114 predicted proteins | sample BarGraIncu01121A_FD_184501 | JGI IMG/M metagenome (GOLD analysis project Ga0209540, IMG submission 184501) | Arctic peat soil microbial communities from Barrow, Alaska - Barrow Graham LP Incubations 011-21A (SPAdes) (version 2) | ecosystem: Environmental > Terrestrial > Soil > Wetlands > Peat... | reverse complement strand
AACTAATACTGACCACATATAGCAGCCTGATTTTATAGGATTTATATTGAAGAAGTTTTTAAGATAAATTTTTACTTAAATTTGTAACACGCTTAGGGCGGTGCTTTTCATAGCACCATCCGTGTTAGCATTTGTGAATATTTTAAAACTGTCAAAGTAAACAAAGCTTTCGGTGCTGATTTATTTAGCTCTATAAGGGTCGCTGTATAATTTTTGGCTAAGTGTTGAATTAAATTTTAGTCTTTAATACAGCGAACAGATAAGAAATTAATTGGACCTCCTTTGGACAAAAACCCGCCACTTACTATTATGGAGCTGTTATAAAACATTGTCTGGATAATAATCATCCCCTGGTCTACATCAAAAGAATAGTCGATTGTTGAGGACCACCAGATTCCTTGAACTTCTTTCAGCTTGAAATAGCCACTTGTAGCTGAGGAGGCACCTCCTGGGAGAGCGCAAAATCCAGAGTAGTTTGTTGCTCCAGAGTTCGGAGTGTCCCAATTATCACCAACAGCCTTTAAGAAACTGCCAGCATTATCTTCGCCCCCCAGATAATCAAAAAGAGCAATCCATTCTGAATTAGTTGGTACATGCCATCCTGTGGGACATAATTTCTTCGAATCTAAAGAAGGCCAATTATATAATGCTCCGTATTTATTCTTATTCGCAACACTAAACTCGTACCAGCAATAGCCTGGCGTTTCAAGACCCGCCCATCCTGTATTAATAATTGAAATATCACTTCCATCATTGTATTTAGTTGTTTTAAGGTTTTCAACAATCCAAACCTGTGTGCCTAAAGAGACTGTATTGTAAACATTTCCATCAATATCCATAATGGTATTATTTGTTGTAAATTCGATTTCATCCCCATAACCTGTCCCCTCAGTACTTGTTGCCAAAGCTCTGGCATAGTATTTTGTATTAGTTGTCAATCCTTCAATACGACAGAACAGAATGCTATCTTTTAAATCTCCAACTGTATAGTTATTATTATTAACTGTAGGGTTAGGCATTAAACTCCAACAAATTCCCTGAGAAGTTATTTTTGATCTCTCATCATTTTTGATGACGCTTCTTATTGTTACTGCATATGAACTAAGACTAAAAATTTTTGACGTCTTTATAACTGGTGGTTCAGGTGTATTGTCATCCTTCTTGCAACTGCCTTGGAGTATTAATAAAAGGGTCAACAAAATAATTGAACTATTCCATGAGAGTTTCAAATTTATCATGGTGTTTACTTTTAAGGTTTTGTAAATATCATATTGTTGTTTGTCTTTTAATCATCATACATTTTTTGAATCAGGATATTTATTCTTAGTTTGCACCGGACTCTTTCTTAATGTTCAATTAGCAATGTAAGCATTTAAAACGGTTTAAATCCACTGAATATTTGCCTTTTCTGTTAGCATTTGTGCGATCTGTCAATGTTACGTAACTGTCATGTTAAAAGTAAATTATCACGAATAATGGCACGCCGCATGAATGCTAACTCATTTTTATAATCAATTTCTTTAATTAAAATTCCATGTAGCCCACCGAAATAGTTATGTTTTCCTGGTCAGTAAATGATTAAGATTCAACCTAAGTCTAAGGTTAAGAACCTCTCAACCTCAACCTTAACCTCAACCTCTTCCTCTTCCTCTTCCTCTTCCCCCCGGAGACGCTCCCGCCCCGTCAGTCACAGGCGTAAACCGCTGTAATATACTGTAATACATACAAATAGAGTGCTTTTGTCTAACTTTCAAACTTTTATCGAATCTAAGTTAAACAATGCATTCGGGAAAAGCAAATTTTGGGCGTATGGCGTACGGTTTACGGTGTACGTCTGACAACTAGAGGAAAGACTAAGAGACTGTTTGGGATATTTTCAGGATGGGATTGACGGATTGCTTCGTCGCGAGCTCCTCGCAATGACAGTACAAGTGAGTGGGTATTTGGGAAAGGCTATGAGGAGACTGGGAGACAAGAAATTAGTAGGTAGTAAGTTGTAAGTAGTAAAAAGTATGATTTTCCAAAACCCGTTAACAATTAAACTGAAGTCTAAGAGGCGAATGTAACGTTACCAGCCGGTTTTACTTATATTTAACAAATGCAGGTTCCATTTTTTCCTGCTCATATCGGAAGATGCCTGCTTCAGAAGCCAGGCTATGCCAGGTTTTGATTACTGATTTGATTTGTTCAAGTATATCGTCCATCTGACTACTCGTTAACATAAAATACTTTCCAACACTTTTTGCAAGAGAAAAGTCTAATTCATTATTATCCATATCAATGTTCAGGGCCAGTCCCTGCTTGTCATTCGATGGATTAATATCATATGCAGGAGAAAGTCTCCACCCTTTGGAGGTCAATAGAAAGCCATGGTTCCTTAAATGATCATCAGTATTTGAAATTGCAATATTAAAAACCAACCGTTTCCATAGTTGATGCAAATCTTCAATATTCTCTGACCCTGTAAATTTAATAAACTCAGCTATTTCAAGATAACTTCCTTTTGAATCACGTAATGTTTCTTCTGTATAACCTGTCATGGTCATGGCGGATGCGAAATGTATCCTTTCATTTATACAACGGTCGAAACGTTTTGTGAGGAAGGTATTATAGTATCCATTTTATTTCCCCCCTAATAACTTAAGATCCTGCAACTTTCTGCCAAATTCATCATCAGCTGCCAGTTTTAACATATCTTCTTCTAATCCCAGAACCCGAAGTGCGTTGAAATATGCTGCCATAGACACCCTGCCGTTTCCTTTCTCTATCATTGTCAGTGTTGCCCTGTGTATTCCGGCTCTTTCTGAAACCTGAATTGTTGTCAGACCTCTTCTCTTTCTTGCAAGTTTGATATTCTCTCCAACCTGATCCATGATTTTTTGATGCTTTGGAAAGAGAATTTGTTTTTTAGTTTTCATTACGTGTGTCGTATATTATCGACAAAAATAATGAATATGGGTATAATAAACAACAATAAGGATAAAATTAATGGCACAGGGCAAAGGGCTCAGAGCACGGAGCTCAGGGACTCAGAGACGAAGAGACCTGTTTTGAATATTTTCAGGATGGGATTGACGGATTGCTTCGTCGCGAGCTCCTCGCAATGACTGTATAAGTGAGTTGGTATTTGGGAAAGCCGATGAAGAGACCGGAGACCCACACACATGTAATAATCATATTAACAATCAGATACGCAGTTTAACCCCCCATTTGGGGGGATGGGGGGTAAATAGTGGGGAGTGACGGATTGCTTCGTCGCGAGCTCCTCGCAATGACAGTACAAGTGAGTGGGTATTTGTGAAAGGCGATGAAGAGACTGGGAGACAAGAAATTAGTAGGTAGTAAGTAGTTGTAGGTAGAAAGTTGTAAAAAACAGGAATGACACGAATTACTAAAGTGTTTGTATTAGTTCTGAAAAATCTTTTAAACAGAATACCGTAATGTCTTCTCTTAACCGGTACTTTTCACCATCAGGGATAATAACATAATTCGACTTTGTCTTTAAATCATTTATTACACTTACAAAACTCCTGGATAGTTTGGGCGAGGAAGATAATTTAATTTCGATACATATTTCAGCTTTCAAACCCTTTCCCAAAACCAGATCGGCCTCCATTCCGGTATGTGTACGGTAAAACCAGATATTCCAGTTTTTTCGTATTAAAGGGAGTATTTGTATCAATACGAAATTTTCCCATGAATGTCCTGCTATATGGGTACCCATCAGCTGATTATAATCTTCAATTCTCAATAAACGATGAAGTAATCCTGTATCAGCAATATATACCTTTTTTGATTTTACAATCCGCTTGCCAATATTCAATTCGTAAGGGTCTATTCTATAAATCATAAAAGCACCCTCAAGATAATCCATATATGCGTTTACAGTATGATTAGATACACCTAAAGATCGTGCCAGCGATGATGAATTAAGCAAACTTCCAGCCTGATATGCAAGCATTTCCCATAGTCTTCTTATCTGAACAGGAGATGCCTTCAGACCAATCATAGGCAGATCGCGCTCGAGGTAGGTATATATGAAATTATCCAGCCAGTCTTTTCTGAACTCAATATTATCATCTAAAACTATATTGGGAAAACCACCCCAAAAAAACAAGTCTCTCCAGTCTATGCTTTGCTTCAGTTCGCTCAGGATGAATGGATAGAGATGTAAGTATTTTACCCGGCCTGCCAATGATTCTGATGTGTTGAGAATAATATCCGGACTAGCCGAACCAAGAATTAAAAACCTTCCTGGTCTCCGGTCAGTATCTACTTCTGCCCGGATCTCGGGAAACAAGTCCGGTTTTCGCTGTATCTCATCTATAACAATAAGTTTCTCCCGATTATCCTTAAAAAACAGCCCCGGGTCCTGAATTCGTCTGTAATCCTCCAGTTTTTCCAAATCAAGATAAACAAAATCATTATTACGTTCCGAACAGATTAATTTTGCCAGAGTAGTTTTGCCACATTGACGTGGTCCGCTTATACACACTACAGGGAACTTTTCGAGTGAAAAATTTAATTCACTATAGATATAACGCTTTATCATCTGATTTAAACCTTATTATTATTCTTCAAAGGTAAGAAAAAGGTTGAAATATGGAAATACAATTTCCAAATATCAATAAAATAAATTGGAGCCCATGGCCCAGGATGTCTTTTTACAAAGAGACTTATTTGAGGGATTTTCAGGATGGGAGTGACGGATTGCTTCGTCGCGAGCTCCTCGCAATGACAGTACAAGTGACTGGTTTGGGACTGCGCACCGCATACTACTTACATAAACTTCTCCCTCTTTTGCAGATTAAATAGTGCGATAAGCAGAAATAAAACAGACCCGATTACCATGATAATCCGGTTCTTGAGCATTATGATAGCCCAGGTTCGCTCGTTTACATCATAGGGGAGTTCGTATGGATTCAGGAATATGTTCCACTGACTTTTGCTGAGTGCATCGCTGAGGATCATGAAGAACATACCAAAGATGATCATTATAACCGCTGTTCCATTGCCGCTCCTGATTACCGTTGATAACATAAACGCCATGACTCCCAGAAAAAGAACAGGAACCATAACCGCTGCTGTTACATCGACAAAGCGGAACTTGACTATCAGTACCGAGGAGAGAAAGGTAAAGACAAGCATTATCAGAAAGGTAATTATGAAGATGAGAATTATCCTTACAAGCCACACTTTATACCTGTAGTTTGGGATCCCGAAAAGGATCTCAATAGTTCGGGCATCCTGGTCATTCTGGACCCCGAAAACAGATGGGTAAAACACAAGTAGCACCCCCGAAAAGAGATACACAAAGTAAAGATCATTCATCTTCGAGACATCATTTTTAACAACATAGAGAATTGAAAGTCCCAGATAAAATATAACCGACCCGGCAAGAAACCAGATAAACTTGTTGGCAAAGATTATCCTGAGATTGTAGACAATCATCTTGTAAACGAGTGTCCAGATATTATAAAGCTTCTTCGTTTTCATTTTAGTTAGTTTTAGAACCCGACCTTTCGTTCCTTCTTAACAGCCACAGATACGCATCCTCGAGATTTGGAACCGCATTTATTGCCCCTTCCCATGGTGCGAATTCAGAGATTACCCTTATCCTTACATTTTCACCTTCCGACATATGGTGCACAACAAGGTTCTTCTCGACAAAGGCTCCAAAATCCTTCGCCGGAATATTAAACTGCCATACATGTCCTTCTGCTTCTTTGGTCATGTCGATCGGTTTTCCGAAGTATCTCAGTTTCCCTTTATTTAATACGGCAACCTGGTTACATGAGCTTGAAATATCCTCGATGATGTGCGTTGAAAAGATCACAACCCTCTCGCGGCTGAGTTCAACAAGCAGGTTCCTGAACCTGATACGCTCGCGAGGATCGAGTCCTGCTGTAGGCTCATCAACAACAAGGATACGTGGGAGATGTAATAATATCTGTGCAATACCCATCCTTTGTTTCATACCTCCCGAGTAGGAACCTATCTTATCGTGACGTCGATCTTCCATGTGAACTGCACCCAGACAATAAGTAACCCTTTCTTCCCTCGTTTTTACATCGGTAATGTTTTTCAACATTGCCTGGTAATGGAGGTACTCATGAGCTGTCATGTTTTCGTAGCTGCCAAATTCCTGAGGAAGGTAACCGATAAGTCCCTGGAGCTCTTCCCTCATCTTTTGGGTATCGAGTCCGTTTATCCATACTTTACCATAACTCTGTTCAAGGATCCCGCAGATGATTCTCATAAGAGTGGTTTTTCCTGCCCCGTTTGGACCGAGAAGTCCGAACATTCCATTTTCGATATGCAATGAAACACAACTCAATGCTTTAAACGGTTTTTTCTTTTTCCCGATTAGAGGTACTGAAGCAACGAGTCTGTATACATTTTTCCGGAGTCCTTTAAACCTTCCTTCGAGACGATATATATCAATATTCTCCCTGGTAAGCTTTTGTCCGGTTTTATAGATGAATAATCCTGAGAACCAGAGAACTCCGAGAATGAGAACAACTACTAAGTTTTCCCATTTAAGCTGGAAGTAGATGAGGTTCAGAAGCGGAATAATCCAGAATACAACAAAATCAATTACCGGAGTTAATTTTTTTAACCATTGTTTTTCTCCGGTTGCAGTAAGGTTCGTAAACAGTTCCCTGAAGCTTGTCCATACAGCCGAAAGGAAGAACCATGTTGCCATACTTAAAATGAAAACCCAGAATCCGGATGTGAGGTAGAAATAGGTGAAATAGATAATAAAACCAAGCAGAGGAGCCTGCCATGTTATCTCACTCATATCCTTCCAGGTCTTGAATTCTTTTTCCAGACCCAATCGTTTTCTGATGCTGGCGCCACCTTTCCACTCCCTTGCCCAGCGGTTTTCTCTTTCATAGATCTTTACAAGACTCTGGATATAGATGTGAATAGGCTCATCGGGAGAGATTACTGTTTCCCTGGCTTTCTTCAGGCTGTTCATCACAAACCATGTACCCGCTGGTACAAGGATCACTGCAAGAATTGTTGTGATAAGTTTCCATAGAAATGCATCTATATAAGTGTAAATGAGAAATATAAATGCCAGAAAGATAACGAGCTGAGTAATTTTATTTTTCCAGCTCAGGGCATAAAACCATTTTAAGGCATTCTCGAGCCCCGTATAGAAAGTGGGAATAAATACCAGTGTGAGCAATGTACTCAGGCTCAGACCGCCGATAACTGTAATGGCAAATGCTGCCCCGATAACTGAAACATATTCTGATTTACCCATAGCCAGAGGAACCATTGCTATTACTGTTGTTGAAGCAGTAATAAGAATTGGACGCAAACGGGATACACCGGCTGTCATAAGGGCTCTCTGTACGCGATTACCTCTCTTCCTCAGAATGTTAGTATAGTCAATGAGAATAATCCCATTATTTACAACCACTCCGAGCAAAATAAGGAAGCCCATGAGGGTATTTGCATTCAGGAGAGAATTATTGGTCAGAATAAGAGCAATGAGGGATCCGAGCGCTGCAAGCGGTATGCTGAACATCAGAACCACAGGGGTTGCAAGCGATTCGAAAACTGCAGCGAGAATCATAAAAATCAGGAGAAAAGCAACTCCGATGAGGTAATAAAAATCTTTAAGCTGATCTTCTTCATGTACAATCTCGACAGCAATACCCGGTGGAATTGTAAGTGCGGCTATAAGCGATTCTATATCAAGTCTGGCACCTTCAAGAAGATCTTTTGAATTTTTGATCTCATCATTGAAATTGTAAGTTACAGTAACCCTTTTTTCCTGGTTCTCCCTGTGAATGTTGCCCATACCCGAAGAGAAAACGATATTGGAAAGTTCCTGCATCTCCATGATTGAACCATTGGATCCGCTTACTTCAAGATGCTTGAGATCATCAATGCTTTTATTCTTGTTTAAATTAGCCACGCTGTCTGGCTCGTTGTATTTGATCATAATGTCGTAACTCTCGGTGCCTTGTTTGAAAGTGGCTCCGGAAGAGTATTCCTTGCCGAAAGTTGACAGGGAAGATGAGAGGTTGGCAAGAGTGAAGTTATTCCTTCCCATATAATCCATGTCGAAGAGAAGATGTACTTCAGGCTTATTATCCTGGACATTGACACTGGAATTGCTGATAGTTGAGAGATTATCAATATTCGACTTGATATCATCTGCCAGATTTTTCATCTGAACGAAATTCTGACCTTTAATGATAACACTTTCTTTAGTCGAGCCGATCCCAAGCAGGTTCATAAAATCGGAACCGGGGTTGTAAGTATTCCCGCCTCCGCCACCGCCGCCTGAAAACCCTCCGCTGGTTGAAAGTTCATCCATAGTAACCTGGGCAGCAGAGATATTCTTAGTTTTTTCGGATATGGCATTTTTTATTTCAGGAAGGGAACGTTTGCTCTTCTTGTCCCAGTCTTTGAAAAGTTTTATTGTTACTGTTGCCTGCGCTTCCTCGATACGGCTTACAATATCTTCTTTTTCGGGAATCGATGCCAGTCTTGTTTCAATCTCTTCAACTACTGCATCTGTTTTTTCAAGAGTGGCGCCGCTTGGCATTGTAACTGTCAGCCTGAAGTTAGGTGTATTGATCTCTTTCGTTGAGGTGATACTCAAAGTCAGACTGATAAGAAGAGCAGTAAAGAATATTACCAGTGTCCCTATGATTGTTGAGGCAGGATTTCTCATACTTGCCTTTAATACAAGATGATATCCCTGGATTACCCTGTTATGGATTGAAAGCTTTTTAAATATTTCCGAATTGCTTTTTGTTGAATTGGAAAGGAGAAAGTAGGTTGCCATCGGGATGAACAGCAATGCTACAAGAAGAGAAATGACAAGTGTTGATATGATTGATACCCCTATATTCTTACCAATCATTTTAACAAGGAAGTTGTCTGAAAAAATGAATGGAAGAAATACTATTACCGTTGTAAGCGTCCCGGCAAAAATTGATCTCCACACTTCATTTGAGCCTTGTTTGACAGCTGTTTCGGGGTCCTTCCCCTGTCCGGCAAGACGGTATATATTCTCCAGCACCACCACGGAATTATCGACAAGCATCCCAATTGCGAGAGCCATTCCTACGAGTGTTAGGCTGTTGATTGAAATATGGAAAGCGTAGAAGAAATTAAAAGCTGAGTAAACTGATACCGGAATTGAAACTGCAATGATTGCAACCAGACGGAGGTTTCTGAGAAAGAACCATAAAATCATAACAGCCAGCAAGCCGCCAATAACAGCAAGATGAATGATTTCATTTATATTCTTCTCCATTATCTCGGCGCTGTTGCTCTGAACAACAATTGTCACCCCTTCAGATGCAAGAGTATTGTTTAAGTCATCAACCTCTTTAATGGCTGAATGGGAAAGATCAATGAGGTTAGCCTGGTTGTCATTTACAAGGGTAACAGTTACAGCATCGAGACCATTAACCCTGCTGTAGGAGGTTTGTTCCTTTACTCCAAAGAAGATCTCGGCTACATCACCCAACAATACAGGACCGGCTGATTTTAAAACTATATTCCCTATATCCCTTACATCGGTATAATCAGAAGTTACATTTACAAATAGTTTATTGCTTCCGTCAACAACCTTCCCGGCAAATGTTTTCTTAGCTCCATTGTTATTGAGGACATTCCTGACCTGACTTATAGAAATTCCATTGGCCTTACAGGCTTTTTCGTTCAGTCTTACTTCGATTGAATTCTCTTGTCCGCCATAAACCTGAACTCCGGCAATACCGGTAATCTCTTCAAATTTTGGTTTGATTTCCCGGTCGGCAATGTTTCGTATCCTGTCTATTCCACCTTCACCTCTTACCTGGAGTTCCATAAACTGGTTAGTAAGCTGCTGGAGATCTATTTTAATTACGTTTATTATAAACTCTGAGGGAATAGTACTCTTAACCACATCAATTTTTTCCTGTAGTTTGAGATTGGCATATTTCAGATCGGCATTCTGATTATAATAGATCATTATGGTCCCGCTCCTTGAAGAGATGTTTGATTCGATCTTTTCGATCCCTTCAAGAGTTCCAATGGCACCCTCAATTGGTACTATGGCTTGTGCTTCAATATAAGCAGGATCTACTTCAAGCGGAGTCGCTACCTGTACAATCAGTGTCGGAAGCTGTGCATTCGGGAACAGTTCAACTGACAGCTTTTTGTATGAAACATAGCCCAGCATCGACAGCCCTATAAAGAGCATGCTGATAAGGATTCTTCTTTTTAAAATAAAATTCATTTTCTGTCTTATAAGAAAATTATCTCAGATCTGCAGTTCTTTTATTCGCCCCTGTAATCCAATCTTTGAAACTATCGAATACCCAGTACACACAAGGAATTACTACCAGTGTGAGCAAGGTAGATGACACTAATCCGCCAACAACAGCAAGAGCCATTGGTGAACGGAGGGAAGCGCTTTCGCCGATACCGATAGTAAGAGGGATAAGGGCAAAAATAGTAGTAAGGCTTGTCATCAGAATCGGTCTGATCCTTTGCGATCCTGCAGTAACAATTGAATCTTTCTTCGATAATCCGTTTTCACGCAGCTGGTTGATTCTGTCGATAAGGATAATCGCATTACTGACAGCAATACCGCAAAGCATTATTATTCCGATATATGCCATCATATTAAGTGATTTTCCCAGAATCAGGAATGTCAGAATTGTACCAACAACTGCAAATGGCATAGTAAGCAAAATAACAAAAGGCTGTATCAGTGATTCAAACTCAGCTGCCAGAACCATAAATACAAGAATAACTGAAAGGATCAGCGCAAATGTCAAGGCCGACATTGTTTCCTTTCTCTTTAGCTCTTCACCGGTAACATCTATTCGGTAATCAACCGGAAGAGCAATGGTTTTTAATGATGTTTCAGCCTCTTTTACTATCTGGTCGAAAGGTTTTGACTTGTTAACCATTGCATACAGGTAAGTAGTTCGCGACTGGTTTGATCTTGTAATTTCCCTTGGAGTATTTACAGTCTTTATTTTAGCCAGTTCGCTTAGAGGAACCTTTACCGTCCCTGCAGTTATCGGGAGGTCCTGCAACTGATTTAGAGAGATATCCCCAAGTTTGATTGTTATGGCTTTTAATTCTCCGTCTTTCTCAAATGTTCCTGCCGATGCGCCTGATAAATAGCTCTTCAACTGGTTAATTACGTTATCGACTGAAACATTATAATAACTGGTTTTAAACCTGTCTATAACTATTTCTACTTCGGGAGTACCTTCGTCAAGGGATGTAGTCATATTATATAAGCCACTGTTTGACTGAAGAATAGCCTTAGATTCGTTAAGAATTTTTTCAAGCTGATCATACTCTTTTCCCTTAATTTCGACTACAAACGGTGCTGTATTTGTTCCAAGTGTTGCCTGAAGCGATGTTTCTTCGCGACTGATAGCAACTTTAATATCGGGGATTGTTTTAAGGAATTGTTCAATCTGACTGACAGACTGATCGGAAGTGGAAGCAAATTCTTTCTTCAGGAAGACTTTCAAATTTGCATAATTCTCGTTATTAACCGTATTTGACTGAGAGGCAGATGTATTATTATCACCCCCGGCCTGACTATAGATCAAATCGAGTTTATCGCCAAGAATTTCTTTTATGATACTCTCGGTCTTGATTACGGTACTCTGCGTTCTTGCGAGGCTTGTCCCTTCCGGAAGAGTCATTTCAATTGTAAATTCAGCCGAAGATGCTTTTGGCATAAACTCACTACCGAGTTTTGGGATGAGCAGGGCAGAAATTATCATTAGAACGAGCGAGAGAACTATTATCAGTTTTCTTCTTTCAAGTACTTTCGAAAGAAATCTGGGGTACCATCGGAATTGCATAGGAGAACTTAGTTCTGCAGAGCTTTTTTTCTTCTTGTCATTGAAGAAAACATTTACCAGCATCGGGATCACGAGCATTGCAACAAAAAGTGATGAGATGAGTGCAAAGGCTACTGTCCATGCCTGGTCTTTGAACATTTCACCTGAGGCCCCGCGAAGATATACAATAGGAAGAAATACAACGATTGTGGTCAGTGTTGAGGCGGTTATAGCACCTCCTACCTGTCCGGTTCCTTCAATAACCGCCTGTTTCAACGGCATTCCCTCTTCCCTGTTTCTTGTAATATTTTCAAGGACCACGATGGCATCATCGACAAGCCGGCCCGCACCGAGCGCGAGACCCCCCAATGTCATAATGTTAAGGGTTAAATGGCTGAAATACATTAAGTTGAAAGTCGCAATTATAGAAATTGGTATTGCAACACTGATGACCATGGTTGTTCCGATCCGGCGAAGGAAAACATATAGGATAACTACCGCAAGGAATATCCCCAGGAGTGTAGAATTCTTTACCTCTTTTATTGCATTATCAATGTATTTTCCCTGATCCTGAATACCTATAAATTCGTATCCGGGTAATGCTTTTTTAAAATCCGCAAATGTTTTGTCAAGACTTTTAACTACCTCAACGGTATTGAATTTTGGCTCTTTGTATATTGAGAGGCTTATGCACCGCTCGCCATTAATCGTAACTATATTCAGAGGATCCTTGTTTTCGAACCTTAATGTTGCCACATCCCGCAGATATACAGGGACTCTCTGTGAAGCAGAAGCGCTTGCGGAAGCAGCAGAAGCTGAGGTTGTTGTAGTTGCAGCAACCTGTTTAAATCCGACAATAATATTCTTCATATCCTCAAGATCATTCAGGACGCTGACCCCCTTAACTGTATACTTAAGCCCCATATCAACTATTGACCCGCCTGATACATTTTTGTTATAGTTATTGATCTGGGCTGCAATACCGTCGGCAGTGAGGCCGAAAGATTCAAGAATATATTTATTTGTTTCAATTACAACCTGGCTCTCTTCAATCCCGGTAAGCTTTACATCTGCCACTCCTTCGATTCTTACCAGTTCGTTTCTGATGTAGTTTACAGCTATTTTTCTGAGTTCATCCATATTGGTGATAGTCGAATTTTTCAAACCGACAATCATTACCGGAGCAGCATTGGGATCGTATTGGGAAATTGTGGTACTCTCGAGATCGGAGTTCTGGGTGAATGCGTTTATCTCTTTCTGGAGATCGAGAAAAGCTTCATCCATATCTTTGTTCCAGTCGTATTCCACCGTAATAGTCGCTGACCCTACCTGTGAGACAGATGATACCTTCACCACATCACTCTGACGCATTGAAAGTGATTCGATCTGGTCGACATAGTTTTTCTCTATTTCTTCAGGTGGCTTTTGTCCGGCCTTTAGCTCAATATAGATCTTTGGATTGTTCAGGTTTGGGAACAGGTCCGTTCCCAGTTTACCAAAGGAGATAAACCCCAGAAGAACTATCCCCAGCACAAACATTAATACTGTAACGGGGTATTTTACAGCAAATTGGGCAATCCTGTTCATGTCAGTTATTTAATAATTTTTACCTTCGACTTGTTGCTGAGAGTCTCAAAGCCGCTTATCACAACACGCTCATTTTTTGTCAGGCCTCTTATTATCTGAACATTTGTTATGTTTTCAAGACCGGTCTCAATAATTCTTTCTGCAGCCACTCCGCGATCAATTATAAAGACTGTCTTGCCTCTCTGACGTGAAAGAATTATGTTTTTGGGGATTACAATCACTGAATCTTTATGATTTGTAACAATATCTGCCTTTACAAACATTCCGGGACGGAGCAGTAAATTCGGATTATTTATCGAAATATTCCCTTTGAATGTCCTGGTGTCGGCATTAATTGCCGGTGATAACTGGGTAATACTTCCAATAATAGTATCTTCCGGAATAGTATAGTTTGTCAGTTTAACAACCTGTCCCGGTTTTATTTTTGATATGTATTTTTCAGGTAGCTGCACATCCATATACATTATCTGGTAATCCATTATTTTCGCGATAGTGGATCCGGTTTCAATCTGGGTGGACTGTGTATAGTAGGGGAGATCAACGATTACGCCATCTATCGGGGCAGTTATTTTTGTTTTGGCAAGCTGAAGTTTAGAGCTTTCAACACTTGTTTTCGCATTCGCATTATTTATGCTTGCAGTTTTTAAATCCATTTGCGTAACCCCGCCTTTTTCGAAAAGGGACTCCTGTTTTTTAAGTTCGCTTTCTGTAAGCTCCAGATTTAGCTGGTTGGTTTCGAGTTTTAATGAATTTACATATTCTTTATCCTCGAGCCGTGCAATAAGGGCTCCGGTTTTTATTTTATCGCCAAGCTGCCATGGTTTTCCGGTCTGCGGGTTATTTTCAAGATAGTAAGATGCTGTAATACTTGATTTAAGTAAAATTTCCCCTTTCGGAAATGCAGTACCAGTGGTATTAATGAATTCCTCAATCGATTTGAGCTTAATATCCTGGACCGAAACAGGTACTTCAACGTCGGCATTAAGATTCTGAGGCTGATTATTGCAACTGATGGCAGTTAAAGCTGCTGCAAGTATGATTAATAAACTTTTTTTCATGATTTTAATTTTTTTATTTTAATGTCTTCACCGGAACGACGGGTTGTTTCGTTTCAAAATTGTAAAGGGTTTGTATTTTAAGATTCAGTAATTCAAGTTTATAAGAAATTAAGGAATTAGTGTAATTAAGCTTATTCTGAGAGAGCTGATTCTGATAAATATTCAGATCCATCCCCGTCAGGTCACCGTTTTTATATTTTTCGAGATTCAGGTCGTAAGTTAATTGTGCGTTAGTTACAGACTTCTTAGCTATTTCTATCTGGTTCTGAAGATTATTCAGACTTCTGTAGCTCTGTCTGATACTTAAGATAATATCGTTCTGTTGTGATGTAAAGTCGATATCATTCGATTCAATAGCTGCCTTACTGGCTTTTATCCTTGACTTCTTTTCTCCCCAGTCCCAAAGAGGAATGTTGAAAGATAAAGAAACTATTTCAGCGTCAGTTGGTTTTGAATATACATCTGCAAATTTGGGATTATCCCCGGTCAATCCAACAGAAAGGCTCAAGTCACCCTTGAATTCGTTGAGCGCCATAGTCTGAATAAGATCAAACTGAGATGTCTCAATGGTTATCTGTCTTTGTCTTAATTCCATCCTGTTGGCAAGTCCCTGATCGAGAGCATAAGCTATATCGACATTTATAGTATCAACCGCAATGTTTGGAACTACTAGTATATCGTCATACAGGGTTACACCAATCAGGACTTTAAAGTTGTCTTTGGCATTTTCAAAAGCAACCTGTTTGTTTTCAAAATCAGACCTCGTTGTTGCAAGGTTTAACTCAGCCTGAAAGATTTCTGACTGGGCTGAAATTCCTGCATTTACTTTGTTCTTGGATATTTCATAGCTTTTCTGCATGTTATCGTAAGCCTGTTTTGCAATATCGAGACTTTGCTGTGCCTGATAAACAGCGTAAAATGCCTGGGTAACGCTTTTCTCCATCGAAAGAAGCTGTATTGCATAATTGAGCTGAGCGTTCTCGAGTGACAACTGGAGCCCTTTGAGTGCAAGTTTAGTCCTGTTATATGTGAATAGAGGTTGGTCGATACTCAGAGAAAGATTGTTATCAAATCCTTTGGTAGTAGAATTTGCATATTCACTGTATGAATCTGTATAACCGAACCTGTTTGTAAGAGAAACTCTTGCATCGGTCAGCAGGATAGGCTGGGATACTGTGAATGAACCAAAGCTCTGTGTCGTTTTCCTTGAGTTCCATTTTGAAATCAGGTCGTTAAAATCTCTGCTCTGGTTGTAGCCTATTGGGTTAATTGACAACGAGAAGTTGGATTTTAATGCTGCATTCTGTGCATTAAGGTTCTCCTGATTCCTGATAAGGTTAAGCCGGGTCTTTTTAATTGTGGGACTATTCGATTCCGCAACAGAGAGAGCTTGCTCGAGGGTTAGCGCCTGCTGAGAAAACCCTACCAGACTGACGGAGAACATCAGGAACAAGATTAAAAGTTGTTTTTTGTTGGTAGATAGTAAGTGTTTCATATTGAGGTTTTTATTCTAAATTCTTATTTCGTTTGGTCTTCATTCGTATGTTATGTTTCCAATCCGGAATCCTTCTCCATTTACCCTATTTTACCCCCCAACCCCCCCAAGGGGGGGCTTAAGCGGCTTATTCTTACACTTTTGTCTTTTTACTTTTGTCTTTTGTCTTTTAGTTCTGTTTCACCCATTTTATCGCATCACCAATGACCAGTTTTCCTGCCGATTTATTTGTCAGGACCACCTTGGCTGAATCGGGGGATAGGTAGTAGCGGCCTAAGCTGTTCCAGCCTCCCTCGGCAGTTTCATAATCAACAGTTATATCTTCTACGCCTCCATCGTGATACACCTTATAATGCATGTCTTTATACTCACTTTCAGCCTGCTGGGCTCCACCAGGTCCTCCCTGTCCGCCCTGTCCGCCTTGTCCATCCTGGCCTCCGCCGCCACCTTGTCCGCCCTGACGACCCTGTCTGGCCTGACCGCCTCCGGCACCGTTTCTGACCATCATTCTGTCGACTGACTTTCCAATATAGCAGTAGATATCATAATATCCGGGTTCCTTAATAATAGCGTGCCATGTAATTATCCTGTCACCTGTGCCACCCCTTGTATAAACTGATGAGCGAATATATTTTCCATAATAGTTGGCAGATACTACTGGCTGCCAGAATTCGGGTGTGTTCCACTGACTGATCTGCATATAAGTAGTGCCCTCTCTGTTCTTAATTCCAAGGAGTCTTTTCAGTGGACTTACAGTTGTCCGCTTGGTAATATTGAAACCGGGATCTTCATTATCAACGATTATATCGGAAGGGTCAACGAAAGGAGGGATGGTTGATTGAAGCTCTTCTCCCGAAAACTCTTTAGTGGTGCTTTTTGATTTAATTATCTCACTTATAGGTTTGGTGATTTCACCAGGAATATTCTTAGCAAAGAGTGTGTTTATCATCATTGCTCTCGGCTGAGCATCGAGGATGATTCCTATTTTCTTTGATTCGCGCGGACCCATGAGAACGATCTTGGATATATTGGCAGCTTCCATGCCGCGCCCCTGCATCGAAATGGCGAATCTGCCGCCGCCGCCACCGCCACCCTGAAAATTCATTGCCATCCCTTGTCCACCTCCTCTGCCGCCTTGTCCTCCGCCTCCGGTCCTGAAGGATACGTTAAACAATCCTGCAACCGGTTCGGGATTTGAAGCAATGAAAGTAACCTGGTATCTCGACCTGTCCCCGACGACAATCTGATTGGCCTGTACATTATCAATAAGAAAGCCGGGTTGTTCTTTTCCGTTGAACCAGTCGTTCAGGTAAGGATAGAATTCGAAGCCGAATTTCTCCTTTACGTCAGCATTAAACTGCTGAAGATCAACTCTTTTAAACTTATGATCATCAATATATTGCGAGAACCAGGTTTTGAATTCTTCAATCCCCGCCTTCGATCTTAGAAGATTGAAAAACCAGTCGCCCTTAACAGTAAGTACAGTTCTTATTGTATCCCCTAAAGGATTTTTTGCAAGGAGATCCCTGAAGCTGGTTTCTTTAAGAATGAGGTTTGCTTTATCATTATCAGAAAGAGCTCCAAGCATAGCAGAGAATCCTGTACGGGGACCTGCCTGTGCTACCTGCTGAAGATGCGATTCGAAAACAGCATTGATTACAGGATAATCTGCAGAGTAGAAATTATTTTTAAAGAAATAAAAACTCGGACCGAGACGATATCTTGTTGGCTCGTTGGATGCGACTCCGTTTCTGAACCTGAAATTTTCCCCGCTTATAAATGCATTTCTGACAAATGTGTTGAAAAGCCTGACCTGTAATTCTTTATCTGTAACGATCTGATTGTTCCGTACGTTCCTTTTTTTCTGTCGTGTAAATTGTTTATAGAAACCTGCATTCTCGATAGTGGATAATTTTTCAGGAAGGAGAACCATAGAAGGCTGTACTTCAGCTCTGGTTTGAGTGTTGTTCTTTGGAAAAGAGTAGAACTGAACCGGAACTTCAACAAGATTAAGAGTTTTAAAAGGATATTTCGTTGAGAAATTTGTTTCAAGTTCCCGCATAATTCCTGAAATCAGGTTTGGAAGAGTGTCCTTGATCAAAGCCAGATCCTTTTTATAATAATCATTTCCCGGGAAATAATAGCTGATGTATCTGACCGAATCAACTTTAAGTGTATCGGATTTATAATTTCCTATTGCAAGTGTGATTCCTGTTAATGGGCTTTCAGATTTGAAAATACTGTACTGATCATCATGACTCTTTTTACCCTGGGAAACTGCGACAAGCCCCTTTTCTGTTTTAACACGAAGAGTATAGTTTGTAAAATCTATCTTTATGCGTGCCGGATTTGTAGGATAATAATTTAATGCAGAAACAGGATACCAGTGAGTTTCAGGAGTAAGAAGGACATAGTCTTTATCCAGAAATGCCTGCCGTTTGTGTACGTTTAAAAGTGTAATCCTGTAGGCCGTTTCTTTAATATTATCGTCATATTTCGGATAGCAAAAAGATTCATTTATACTTCCCGAATATGATATCTCCACACTGTCAATCTGACCTGGATTCAGAATTCTACCCGGGTCAATTTCAATTATATGATTTGTTTTTGTGAAAGCTAAATTCTTTCCTCCACTTGTTATCTTATTTACATTCAATGAAGGATTCAGAGAAAATATATAACTGCTGAGAGGATCTTTATTGTCATTTTGTATTTTAAGATTTGCAGTGGCTTCGAATGATTCTCCCTTATGAATGAAATCTATTGAAGCATTTAGGGTAGTTGCAAAATTTTTATTTTCAAACTTCCGGTTTGTCTCAATTACCAGATTTTTATTCTCCATTGAAGTACTATAGACAGTGTACACATTGTATCCGCATACAGCTGCCCCTGCAGTGAAAACAAACAGGAAAATAAATGTCAGGCTTCTGTGAAATTTTGACTGAGGCAGACGGTTGAAAAGCAATATTGTTGCTGAAACAAGTGCCATCCCCAGGAAAAAGTAGAGGAGCCTCTGGTTAACAATAAAACCAAGATTATCAAAACCGATGACTGCCGATTTGAAAACGGGAACCCCAAAAGCCATATAGTCGAATATTGATCCCATTCTGAACCAGAGGTAGAACATGTTGAGGGCTGCAATACCCAGCAGGATCAGGAATGTAATAGCCTGATTACGGAGCAAAGACATAAGTACAAAGGCAAGTCCAAGGCTGAAAACTATTGTCGGAACACAAATAATAAGCAGATATGCGATATATGACATATAATCAATCGACATGCTTTTTGAAATGATGTTCATAAGCAGACCGATTGCTAATATTATTATGTCAAGTCCAAGGAACAGACGCAGAATTCCCCATGTTTTACCTGTTACATATTCTAAATTCGATATTGACCTTGTATAAAGGACCTCATTGGTGTCGACTTTCTTGTCGCGTTTCAGAAAGTCAGCAGCAAGAAAAATGACAACAATTGACTGTGCAATATTAAGAAGGTACAAATTGAAAAGGGGTAGACAGGATGAGATAGATACCATGTCCCATGATTCGTTACCGATTGGCGAAAAGAATTCAAGATTAATAATTGTAAAGATGAACAGAGCACCAAGGGAGAAGATTCTGAAGAACCAGCTTCTCCTTAATGTTTTCGCCTCATACTTTGCAACAGTACTTATATTATGAAGAAATTCCATAGCGGTTTAATTATCAATTAGTCAGTAATATCGGCCTGTAATTTATGCTCCATAAAATAAACATAGGCATGTTCAATATTGGGGATAATACTTGTTGAAGCGTATTCCGGAGCTTCATCAGAAACGATCTGTACTTCCCATCCCGATTCAACGGGAATAGTTGAGATTACATTATAGCGTTCTTTGACCCTCTCGTATTCGTATGGGTTAAGGTTTAGTTTAAATACGTGTCCTTCAGCATTTTTTACCAGATTTTCCGGAGAGCCGGAAAAGACCAGTTCTCCTTTATTTAGTAAAGCCATTCCCTGGCAAGTAGAAGATATGTCACCAACAATATGTGTGGAAAGAATTATTGTAACATCATGCTGGGTTAACTGAGAGAGAATATTCCTGAATCGGATTCTTTCATCGGGATCGAGACCTGTAGTCGGTTCATCGACAACAATGATCCTGGGACTTCCAATGAGAGCCTGGGCAATTCCCAAACGTCGTTTCATACCTCCTGATAATCTGTTTGCCTGTCTGTCGCGTACCTCCAGAAGTCCGACCTGGTCGAGCAGCCTGTCAACTTCCGTAAGTCTTTCCCTTCTGTTTTTCAGGCCTGCAAGCGATCCGGAATAGTCAAGAAATTCCCAGGTTTTCAGGGAAGTAAAAAACCTGAAGTCCTGTGGGAGGTACCCAAGCATTTTCCGAAGTTCTTTTCTGTGTTTCTGGATATCCATTCCATCAACCATCACTAGTCCGGAGGATGGTTTCATGAGAGTTACCATTATTCTCATGAGGCTTGATTTCCCGGCGCCGTTCGGTCCGAGAAGTCCAAACATTCCGGTGCCAAATTCAAGGTTTATATCTTTTAATGCGTGATTGCCGTTCGGATATATTTTGTTAAGTCCCTGAATCTCAATTTTCATATAGTCTCATTTTTAGTAAGAAGATGGTCACCGATTCTTGCATTTGACATGATAAAGACGGAATTTATTTCAAATGTTACATAATTATTTTATGTTGTATAACACAATATGCGTTCATGTCCGTCAATTGTTAATTAAAGTAATTTTACTCGTTGAATCTCTTTTCAACGAAATTTCACCAGGTTGAATTGTGTTTAGTCTTGAACCGGCTGTCAGATTTCCGCCTAAATATTTTGGAGTAATTTTCAGAACAGCTGTTGAATTCCGGAGTGCAATATTGACTGAATCGATATCCATTGAATAAAGAATAATTATTGATAGGTTCTTAGCTGTAACATTCAAGTTGTTAACAGAGTTGTTTTCTTTGCTGTTCATTATGGAATATAGCTTGCTGTTATCAAGAATAAATGATAGTTTCTTTGTATTGTATTTTGCTAAAAGGATGTCAGAGTTTTTAAGTTGAATAGTTTGCAACCCGGGGGCAATATGTATTGTAATAAATAAACTGGAAGGGACCGGATTCTGAAAATTCATTATATGCAATGTATCGTTTTTGACATTATAATTGAGCTGAGGATCAGGAGAATCCTTTGGCACGGATAATTCAATATAGTTGGAGGTGCTCTCCCTCAGTGTTATTCTATAAAATATTTCCACGTCAAGTACACAAAATTCAGGCAAGGGTGTGTTTATAGTCCTTAATGTGTTGTCAGAATCAAAAGGTTTTTGTTCCGTTAACCGGACACTCAGTGATGCGGCAAAAATTATGAGCGCGATAAAACTGAGCAATGAAATAAATATGATCTTACTGGTTTTCATCTTTTTCTGTGTTAATTGTTTAGGTGAAATAGGGTTTAAGTTCTTCGAAGGTGATATTCAGGATTTTAGTTTGTTTCACTATTAACGGTAGATCAATATCGAAAAACTCCTTTTTCTTCCATTGAATGATAATACTAATTGCATCAGTACTTACATAGTAGCCTACTCCACGTTTATTATCTATTATGCCTCGCATCTGAAGTTCACTGTAAGTACGCATTACGGTATTTGGATTGACCCCCATCTCAGCAGCAAGGTCCCTCATAGAAGGGATCTTCTCCCCGGGGGGATATTTACCCTCAATTACTTTATCCGAAATGCTGTCAGCAATCTGGAGATAAATTCCTTTTGTATTTATAAATTCCATAGCTTAAACCTCCTTCTCTTTAAATCTGAACCAGCTGATGGCAATCAATGACAGATTTACCACTATCCCTACTATCGAAAGAAATATATAGATGTCTTCCTTGCTTCGAAGGAAGAATATACTTTTACTGAACATAGCATAATGTTTCAGATCGAACACCCAGCTCAGAAAATATCCGAGTAATATATATCCGCCTGCAATTACAGATAAGGTGAACAATGTTTTCATCCGTGGTGATTTTGTAAAATGGCAGGCCCCTGTAAAGGTTGCAAGATAGACAAACAAACAAAACTGAATTATTGCTGATATATTCCACCCGGATAATTTCCAATTTGTAATGATTTGGTTGAATCCATCCTTAAATGAAAATTCATAATTTATCAGGCGGGGAACATAATGATGTACAATAACGCCTTCAAAATTAGCAACCAGCCAGTAAAATGCAGGCAAAAAAAGAATCAGAATCACAATTCTTGTCAGGAATTCGAAAATATACTTTTCGAAGGCACTTGCCGGAAGCAGGAGATAGACTAAACTTTTCTCCTTTGAACGGAATGCAGGAAAAGACTGACTTGTGTAAATGCCACCCAATGAAACATAGCAAAAAAGGAAAAAAATCATTGATGCATAGTTTGACCAGGATTGAAAATTGTTTATTGACTCAAAAAACAGCAATGCCAAAAAAAGGGTTCCGGCAGCCCCGATCAATGATATAGCTATAAGTTTTTTATTTATTATGAGTGATTGTCGGCAAAGTAGTAAGAACCGGTGCGATGAAAAATGATTATTTGTTTGCATGATTATTAAATTTTTTTGCCGTTTGTAATGGCGTTAAAAAGTAATTCGATATCGACTTCTGTTTCTGAATGGCCATTTGGAACCATCAAACGATAACCGCCAGGAATTGCTTCGCTGTAAATTGCCCCTTCCACATCAGGGGTGTTGCCTGTGACAAAGCAGACTTTTTGCGAGATATCAGATAAGGTCTGCTGGAAGATCATTTTCCCATTATCGAGAATCAGGATCTTATCGATCAGGTTTTCAACATCTTTTACCTGATGAGTAGATATGATAACTAATTGATTTTCATCGAGTGATCCGGCCAGAATTTTCCTGAATAATACCTTTGATGGAATATCAAGGCCGTTTGTGGGCTCATCGAGTACTAGTAGCCGGCAGCGCGATGCCAGTGCAAAGGCAATCAGGAACTTTTTCTTTTGTCCATGTGAAAGGTGCTTAAGATTATCTCCCGAATTAAGTTCAAATTCTGACAGAATATTATCCATCATCTTTTGATCAAACTGAGGGTAAAAAGGGGTATAAACTTTCCTGTATTCCCATATGGTTGTTGCCGGGAAGTAAAATTCCTCGGGAACAAGAAATACATCATTTAGTAATGACACTTCCCTTTTTCCGGGAGTATGGTCAAGAACAGAAATTGATCCCGACTGAGGGTGAAGAGATCCTGCAATCAGTTTCAGCAGACTGGTTTTTCCGGCGCCATTTTTACCGAGCAGTCCGGTTATACTCCCTGCTTCCAGTCGCATTGACAAGCTGTAGAACAGTGCCTGCTGCCCCGGATACGCAAATTGAAGATCTTTGATCTGTATCATAAGTTGTGTTATTACTGTTTTAGTGTACTACATAACTAGTACAGTACAAATATAAAACTATTTGATTCAGAATTCCAAATTTATTTTGAGGAGAAAATTCTAAGAAGGTTTCAATATTGTACCCTGAATATACAAGTAGTTGATTATGAAAGTATAAAAACGAGAAAGGGATTCCTCGCTGGCGCTCGGAATGACACTCTTTTTTGGGGAACAGGGAGGAAGAAGAGCCGATTCGCAGAAGCGAATCGGCTCTTCTTCCTCCTAAACCTCTCAACAATAATGATGTCATCCCGAGCGCCAGCGAGGGATCCTTGGGCTTATAGTAGTAGCGGCAGAACAATTTTTTTTAAGTATTAAATCTCCCGTCTTCCAACTTCTGTCTTCCGTCTTCTTGCATTCTGAAACAAATTCCTATTTTTGTATTTAAATTTTTTCAGATGGCTTATCTTACAAACAAGCATAAAATTATTAATGATCCGGTTTATGGCTTTATCAGCATTCCGGGGGATTTTATTTTTGATCTCATTGAACATCCGTGGTTTCAGCGGTTAAGAAATATTAAGCAGCTTGGACTAACAAGTTTTGTATATCCCGGAGCAAATCATAGCCGGTTTCAGCACGGTCTGGGAGCTTTACATCTTATGCACATGGCAATCCGGACTCTCAGAAGTAAAGGAGTTGTAATATCACCCGGGGAAGAAGAGGCCACGTTTATTGCAATACTTCTTCATGATGTCGGACATGGCCCATTCTCTCATGCTCTTGAAACTTCAATAATCGGTGGTATCACTCATGAAGATCTTTCTCTTTTGCTTATGCGAAAACTTAATGATCAGTATAAAGGAAAGCTTACCCTGGCAATTGAAATTTTTAAAGGGACTTATCCCAGAAAATTCCTGCATGAACTTATTTCGGGTCAGGTTGACATGGACCGTCTCGATTACCTGGGAAGAGATAGTTTTTTTACCGGAGTTATTGAAGGTTCAGTCGGATCAGAAAGAATTATCAGAATGCTGAATGTTGTGGATGACAGTCTGGTTATTGATGAGAATGGGATCTATTCACTTGAGAATTTTATTATTGCAAGAAGACATATGTACTGGCAGGTATATATGCATAAGACGGTCCTTTCATCTGAAAGCCTGCTTGTTAATATACTCAGGAGAGCTAAAGAACTTGCAAATGAAGGAGCTGATCTTTATGCAACTCCTGCACTCAGATTTTTTCTTTACAATAAAATAGGTCAGTCTGATCTTACTGAGGAAGGTAACTTTCCTTCAGGATTGATTGCATCAAATTTTACACGACTCGATGATACCGATATTCTGGTTGCTGCGAAATACTGGGCTGATCATTCCGACAGAGTCCTTTCGGATTTGTCAGGCAGATTAATACGCAGGGACCTGTTTGCCATAGAGTTGCAGAATGAACCATTTCATCGTGAAAGAGTGAAAGATCTCAAAACCCTGGCCGGGAAATTAATGAAAGTCGGACCGGTACTTGAAGGATACTATGTTTTCACAGACAGTATCTCAAATCTGGCCTATACACCTGAAGCTACCGATGTTAAAATTGTACTTAAAAATGGGAAAACAGCAGATATTACAACTGTTTCTGATATGTTCGATCATAGATTTCTCTCCGAGAGAATTACAAAGTACTTCCTTTGCTATCCAAAAGAATGCCGATAATTAAAAAATAAATATCATGGAATTTACTGCTGCGACAATAGCCGGATTTTTAAAAGGTGAAATTGAAGGCGACCCCGAGATTAAAGTTAACACAGTTGCCAAAATAGAAAACGGACAGGCCGGAGCGCTATCATTTCTCGCTAATCCGAAATATGAACACTATATTTATACTACAAAGTCATCCGTAGTACTTGTAAATAAAAGTTTTATCCCATCCTCAAAGATTTCGGCGACTCTTATTAAAGTCGAAAATTCATATGAAGCTTTTGCATCTCTGCTTACACTGGTAGAAGAGGCCAGGCCTAAGAAGAAAGGGATCCATCCGACAGCAGTTATTGAACCAACTTCAAAAATCGGAACAGATGTTTATATCGGACCTTATGTTACAATTGGAGATAATTGTGTTGTTGGTGATGGCAGTTCTGTTTATCCTCATGTTTCTCTTGGTGATAATGCCAGGATCGGGAAAAACACCACAATCTATCCGGGCGTAACAATTTATCATGAATGTGTTGTTGGCGATGGCTGTATTATACATGCCGGAGCAGTAATAGGCAGCGACGGGTTCGGATTTGCTCCTCAGGATGGAAGCGAATACAAGAAAATTCCTCAGATCGGGAATGTAGTAATTGAAGACCATGTTGAGATCGGAGCAAACGTTACTATTGACAGGGCAACAATGGGATCCACAATTTTACATAAAGGCGTTAAGCTCGATAATCTCATTCAGATCGGACATAATGTGGAGATAGGAGAGAATACTGTGATGGCAGCCGGGACAGGGGTTGCAGGATCCGCAAAAATCGGAAAGAATTGTATGATCGGAGGGCAGGTTGCAATTAATGGCCATATTCAGATTGCCAACGGCACTAAAATTGGAGCTCAGTCAGGTATCCTGGGTGAAATTAAAGAAGAGAATACAGTTCTTATAGGAACTCCCGCAATAGAATTAAAACAGTTTCTGAGATCTTCAGTGATTTTCAAAAGGTTACCCGATCTGAAAGTTAAAATTGATACTCTTGAAAAAGAGTTGGAATCATTGAAAAAGAAGTAGTTTTACTCTCCGGTCGGAAGTGAATATGTTGTAAGAAATTCAGTTATAAGAGATTTTTCTGGATTGTTCGAAATATTTTTCTTTTTTTTGTACCCGGAATTTAACATAATATCTGATATTGATGAGTGAAAAACAAAGGACACTTGCAAAAGAAATAAGTCTGACCGGAAAGGGGTTACATACAGGCATTGATGTAATAATAACATTCAAGCCGGCTCCGGCAAATCATGGATATAAATTTTGCAGAGTTGATCTTCCCGGGAAACCTGTAATTGATGCACTTGCTGAACACGTAACTGATACATCGCGTGGTACAACACTTGTTCAGAACAATGCTTCTGTCTCAACTATTGAGCATGTTCTGGCTGCATTTCATGGTTTACAGGTTGATAATGCGCTGATAGAAATGAACGGTGCTGAAGCTCCGATTATGGGTGGGTCAGCATCGACGTTTGTCGAAGCAATTAAAGAAGCAGGCATTGTAGATCTGAAGGAAGACAGAAATTATTTTGTTGTAAAACAGAAGATTACCTTTTCTGATGAAGAGCATGGAGTGGATCTTATTGTATATCCTGATGATCATTTCAGCGTCAATGTACTTATTGATTACAACTCCAAAATACTTGGTAACCAGTATTCTATTCTCGATAATATTGATCATTTTGAAAAAGATATAAGTAAAAGCAGGACCTTCGTGTTTTTTCATGAACTGGAGCCTCTTTTCAATATGGGACTCATAAAAGGCGGTGATCTTGATAATGCAATTGTTATACTTGAAAAAGAAGTTGAACAATCAGAATTAGATCGTATAGCCAAACTCTTCAATCGTCCGGGAATAAGTACACATACTGCCGGGATTCTTAACAGTACCGAATTACGTTACCCCAATGAACCTGCCCGTCATAAACTTCTCGATATTTTAGGAGACCTTGCTCTTGTAGGTCATCCGATAAAAGGGAAAGTGGTAGCAACTCGTCCAGGGCATAGTTCAAATACAAAACTGGCCAAACTTATGAGGCTGGAGATGAAAAAGGCTCTTTCGAAAAGAGATATCCCTGTTTATGATCCTTCTCAACCTCCTGTGTTTACTGTAGATGAAATTAAAAAACGCTTACCTCACAGGTTCCCTTTTTTACTTGTCGATAAAGTAATTTCACTTGATGAATCATCAATTGTTGGTATCAAGAATGTGACATTTAATGAATCTTTCTTCCAGGGTCATTTCCCTGATGAGCCAATTATGCCCGGGGTATTGCTTGTTGAGGCGCTTGCACAGACTGGAGGCCTCCTTGTTTTAAGTACTGTGGAAGAACCCGAAAAATATTCTACATATTTCCTTAAGATCGACAAAGTGAAATTCAAGCATAAAGTTGTTCCCGGCGATACAGTTATTCTGAAAATGGAACTGACTGATGTTATAAGAAGGGGTATAGTTACAATGTTCGGACAGGCATTTGTTGGAAATAAACTTGTACTTGAAGGTGAACTGACTGCTCAGATTGTAAAAAATAAATAGAAAATAATGATTTCAAAATTAGCCTTTATTCACCCCGATGCAAAAATAGGTAAAGACGTTATTATTGAACCATTTGCCTATATAGCTGGAAATGTTGTGATTGGTGATGAAACATGGGTTGGTCCCAATTCAACAATTTTAGATGGTGCACGGATCGGTAAAAAATGCAAAATATTTCCTTCTTCAGTTGTCTCAGGAATCCCTCAGGATCTTAAGTTCAAAGGAGAAGAAACAACAGCTGAGATAGGTGATAATACTACGGTCAGAGAGGGAGTCACCGTTAACAGAGGAACTGCGGCAGTTGGGAAAACAGTTGTGGGAAATAATTGTCTGTTAATGGCTTATTCGCATATTGGTCACGATTGCGCTCTTGGAAACTATGTGATTATTGGTAATTCAACCGGTATGGCAGGTGAAGTAAAGGTTGATGATTTTGTGATTATCTCCGGAGGTACGCTTGTACACCAGTTCACCAGGGTAGGAGCACATGTTATGGTAGGAGGCGGATCGAAGATACGTACAGATGTTCCTCCGTTCATTAAAGCTGACCGCGATCCTCTTACTTACATGGGATTAAACTCAGTAGGACTTACCAGGCGTGGTTTCGACAAAGAACGAATTGATGAAATTCATAATATTTACAGAGTTATCTATCAGAAAGGCTTCAATATAACCCAGGCACTTGATAAGGTGGAAAAAGAATTCAAACAATCAGAAGACAGGGATTATATACTGGAATTCATAAGGACATCAGAAAGAGGAATAATAAGGGCCAGGTAAGGCCCTTTTTTCTTTTATTTCCAGCCCTGGGCTGAAAGTTTTACTTCAGACCCATCGTCTCCGACAAGAAAGTTTCCTAAGCCCGGTTCAGTCATGTGCCCTATTATTTTTACCGACTGAATCAGTTTTATCTTTTCGGCAAACTCAAGCGGAACGGTAAAAAGAAGTTCATAGTCTTCGCCTCCGTTTAATGCCGGAATTATTGGGTCAATATTAAACTCTTCAGCCAGTTTTAATGTTTCGTAATCTATAGGAATTTTACTGTAATAAATTCTGCAGCAAGTATCAGATAATTTGCAGATCTGAAGAAGGTCGGAAGACAATCCTTCAGAAATATCTATCATTGAAGTAGGTTTTATACCTGCATTGTTCAGTTCTGTTAAAACCTCAGCAGGAAACTCAGGTTTAAGCTGCCTCCCAATGGCATATTCAGAACCGGAAAGGTCTGGTTGGGTAACTTTCTCTTTTTCAAAGAGTCTCCGCTCTCTTTCCAGAAGCTGGAGTCCCATAAATGCAGCTCCGAAATCACCTGTTACACAAATAAGATCATTTGGTTTTGCCCCGCTTCTTTTAACTGTTTTATTTTTTTCTACAGAACCAACTGCTGTTACCCCTATTGTCAATCCGGTTAGTGAGCTGGATGTATCACCGCCGGCAAGATCAACTTTGTACTTTTCACAAGCCAGATATATTCCTTCGTAAATTTCCTCAATCTGTTCAACTGAAAACCTTGCACTTATTCCTAATGATATTAATATCTGATGGGGAGTTCCGTTCATGGCATAAATATCAGATATTGCCCTTATAACAGCCTTATATCCAAGATGTTTTAATGGAGTGTATATCAGGTTGAAATGTATTCCTTCAAGCAAGAGGTCAGTAGATACCAGGGTAAGCAGTTTACCCGAATTAATAAGAGCTGCATCGTCTCCGATTTCTGATAATGTTGAGCTGTTTTCAGGTTTTGCTTTTCTGGTGATATGGTCGATCAACCCAATCTTGCCCAGTTTATTGATTGAAGTTTTATTGATTTCAGAATCTGGCATTTTTATTTCTTATTAGGTTTAAGATTTAACCACGGATTACATGGATGATCACTAAATATCATATGCTTACTATGTCTCTTCCAAATGGACTTAGTGCTATTGCTGTAAGTTTGAAATGTTGTAATCCAAAAGGAATTCCGATAATGGTTATACAAAGCAGAAATCCAAATATTGCATGAGTTGCTGCAATCCACAGTCCGCCGGTAAGTAGCCAGATAACATTCATTATTATGTACAGGCAACCTGAAGCTCTTACATGAACCCGTGTATCTCTTCCAAAAGGCCAGAGTGCAAAAGCTGCCATTTTCAGAGTCTGAATTCCAAATGGAATACCAATAATTGTGACCATAAGTATCAGACTACCAATCAAATATTCAATAGCTATGATTATACCTCCGAATACAAGCCAGATCAGATTTCCCAGGAATCTCATGAATTAATGAATTAAGATTTACTCAAGTATAACTGTTTTATCTTTAGGATATTTGACTGAATAGGTCAGTATTATCTGCTTGGTTTCCTGCTGCTTAATTTCGAGGTCCCACTTAATTTCACCTGTCTCGTCATTATGTTTTCCTCCCGATAACTCAATAGCTTCAACAGTGATTCCGCTGTTTGATGAAATTGGAATCTGATCGTTAAGAGTGATTTTAATCGGGTTTGCTTTATTATTTCTCACCGTAAGAAGGAATGAGTAAATCTCGGTTTTATTTGCTCCTATTACCTTTTTACTGGTGAAGTCTTTCCGTTTTTCTCTTTTTACAAGGATGCTGTTGTCGGTTCCCAGGGATATTGTCAGAGTATCTGATAACTGATTGACATTCAGGGTTGATTTACCAACAAAGGAGTTCTCAAAATAGAGTGTTGCTTCACCGCTCTGAAGACTTAATTTAGCCCAGTCGGTAATATTTGCGGTGAGGTATGCCAGTTGTGACAACTTAGGTAATGTTACATATTTATAATCAGCAGGAGCGGAGAGCCTTTGAATTTCAACTGTTTGTATCTTTCCGTCAGAAGGAATTGTGTATGGGACAGCAATATCAAATGTGATCGTTGTCTCACCAACCTGTTTCTCAACAACCACCGGAGGAGCTGCGAGAACTTTCTCTTCAGCAGCATCAGAAACAACCATTTCTTTCATCACTGCAGGAGCCTCGCTTCTTTTTGAAGCTGCACCATAAGCTTTTACCATAACTGGTCTCGGGTAATAAAAATCAATGAACCATGGATTAAGAACAGGGATATCACCTGCAACCCATGGTGTGGCATTAGAGAAGCTTAACTTAACATCCTTCCATGCAATGCCTGAATTCTGGAAAACATTAGCCTTGTAAAAAATTGTAACAGGGTTCTTTATATCATCAACTCTGATATCATAAGAAGGATACCATCCGCAGTTTGATACTACATAGCTGAAAGTAAATTTGCCTGTAAGTTGTTTCTCTGATGTAACTGTTACTGATATTTCTCCCGAGGGAAGTTGTTGTTTCCCCAGCCTGGCAGCAATCTGCTGCTGAAGGGCATTTTCCTGTTTCTCATAATCTTTAATCAATCGCTCTTTTTTCAGAGTTGTCATTATAACCTGCTCTATGTTGGTGGTATACATATCCATAACACTTTTGAGCTGATCGATAGTAAAAGTTGTCTTTTTGTCAAGAACGGCCCTGTTGGCAATAAGGAAATCCTGTTTTTCATTAAGTACCTTTATGGCAGCTTTTTCATCTTCAACTTTTATCTTCAGTTCCTCAATCTGGGTCCTGATGCTTTTCACATCGGGAGAGTCTTCAAGGTTTTGAAGATAATTGTTCTGCTGATTTACAGAGAGAATAGTGAACTCACCAAATCCTTTAACCTGTATACTCTGTGGATCAATATACGGGGAGAGACCTGAAAGCTTAAGGACTGTCTTTCCGGGAGTGAGCAATACAGATGTCTCATGATCAATTTGTGCCCTATCAGGGAAGACCGTAACATGCTTTATTTCAGCCTTAATCTCTTTTTCAGCCTGAGCATTCAATTTAAGAATTACGAGGAAGAGGAGTATCGGAATAATTAATATTTTTTTCATAATAATTGAATGAAAAATGAAGTCTAAAGGTAAGATATTTTTTTTCACAACGACGCTCGACTCACGACACACGACTCACGGCTAAAGGTGTCTTCCTTGCGCCGTGCATCTTGTGCCGTGCGTCAGTTTATTGCGCCTTTGCGCCGTTAAGATATGTTAAATATCTCTTTTTTTGCAATGGATCGGTTTAATAACTTACCTTTGCTACTTATTAAAAATTCCAGAATGAAGGCATTAAGAATTGGTAATCTTTCAATTGCAGTACCGATTATACAGGGTGGAATGGGAGTAGGAATTTCCCTTTCAGGACTGGCATCAGCTGTTGCAAATGAAGGTGGAGTGGGTGTTATCTCGAGCGCCGGATTAGGACTTTTATATAAAGACTTTTCATCTGATTATCTTGAAGCCAGTATACACGGGCTTAAAGAAGAGATCAGGAAAGCTCGCGAAAAGACCTTGGGTGTTATCGGTGTAAACGTTATGGTTGCCATGACCAATTTTACCGATATGATCAAGACCTCAATAGCTGAGAAGGTCGATATAATTACAGCAGGAGCGGGGCTTCCTCTTGATTTGCCATCTTTTTTGAAGAAGGACAGTGTAACAAAACTTATCCCTATCGTTTCTTCAGCAAGGGCAACCAAGATAATATGTGAGAAGTGGAAAACAAATTACGACTATCTGCCTGATGCAGTTATTGTCGAAGGGCCTATGGCCGGTGGTCATCTTGGTTTTAAAGAGGACCAGATAAGTGATTCGGATTATTGCCTTGAAAAACTGGTCCCGGAAATCGTTAGCGAGCTTAAAATATTTGAAGATAAATATGATACAAAGATTCCTCTTATTGCTGCCGGTGGAATTTATACGGGAGAGGATATTCATAATATTTTAAATCTCGGAGCTTCAGGTGTTCAGATGGGAACCCGTTTTGTAACGACCAATGAATGTGATGCTTCAGCTGCATTCAAACAAGCATATATCGATGCTGAAAGCTCTGATATAGAGATAATAAAAAGTCCGGTTGGGATGCCTGGTCGTGCAATATTAAGTAACTTCATTACAAAAGTAAGGGAGGGTAAAAAGCAGCCTAAGGTTTGTCCATTCAAATGTATCAAGACATGTGATATAACGAAAAGTCCATATTGCATAATTATAGCCCTTATTAATGCCCTTAAAGGTAATTTTGAAAATGGCTATGCATTCGCAGGAGCAAACGCGTTCAGGGCGACAAAGATTTATTCAGTAAAAGAGACTTTTCAGTCGCTGCTTAAGGAATATAAAGAGAGTAAAAAGTAATTGGATAGAAGTCAGAAGACCGAAGTCCGAAGACAAAATATCAGTCATTTATCTTCCGTCTTCCGTCTTATTTATTCAGTTCCAGATAACTGACAGTTCCGGGAATTTTCCCTGCTTCTCCTTTATTAGCCATAGGGCAACCCGGGACAGGGCAGTTAATTATTTTATGTTCTTTATTATCTGCCGGTTCCCAGCCCATAACAAAATACAAAACAAAGAAACCGAGTATGTATGCTACCGCTACATGCCATCCGTTTTTAACCCATAGAATGACATTCCTCGATTCCGGAAATTTATTTGTAATAGCTACGCCGGCCGATGAACCAAACCAGATCATTGACCCACCAAATCCAACACTATAAGCAAGCATACCCCAGTCGTAGTGACCCTGATCAAGACATAGTTTTGTAAGAGGGATATTATCAAACACTGCAGATAAAAATCCGAGAGCAAGAGCGGTGACCCATGAGGCATTTGGCAGTTCCTCCACCGGCATTAATGATGCACAAAAAACAAGGCAGAGGAGGAAGATTGTTCCTTTTATTGCGCCGGGAACTTCTTTCCATGGAACCGGACGGAGGAATGCTCCTATTACAAGAGCGATCCACACACCCAGTGCAGGCATGTCATAAAGTATATTGGAAATAATTGCACCTGCAAGAATCAATGCGACATTAAATATTTTAACCCAGTCAATTTTTACATCCGAACTTGCATCCTTCTGAATCCTCTGGTATTTGTCCTGCTGACGTGAAGCAAAATATGCAAAAAACATCAGAGCAACACCTGCTGCAACAAAACCATGAAGTACGTTAAAAGCGCTTACCCCATCGATCCACATCATGGTAGTTGTTGTATCGCCAACAACACTTCCGCTACCGCCTCCATTACTTGCCGCTACTATGGCTGCAACATATCCGATGTGGACTCTCTTTTTAAAAACTACAAGTGCAATTGCACCTCCAATGAGAGCTGCCGCAATGTTATCGAGGAATGATGATAATATGAATACAAAAATCAAAAGAATAAATGGACCCTTCCAGTCATCAGGAAGAAACCTTGGTAATACATCAGGAACTCCCGATTCTTCAAATATTTTTGAAAGAATTGCAAATCCAAGCAATAAGCCTAACAGGTTCAGAATAATTCCCCATTCACCCTGACGTAAACCCTTATCCATTAATTGCTGGCCAATTGGCGTCTGTCCAAAAAAATGTTCCATCAGATGAAATCCGGGATCAAAAACCAGTTTAAACGTCAATAATACCGTAAGTCCGATCACTGCAACCCAGAAAGTCTGTTTATGAAACAGAGCAACACCTAGTAGTATAAGTCCGAAAATGATAAATTCAACCCTTATAGGTCCGACTGACGGGACCGGTCCTCCGGCTGCAAAAAGAGAAAGAGGGGAAAGTAAAACTAATGCTAACAGGAACAATTTCTTGCTGTTACCTGCGATAAGTGATTTAAATAATTGTTTCATTTACTAAGGTTTATCATGAAGAAATAAGTTGAAAATTAAGGGGGACAATTTAGAAATATTTTTGTATTCCGCATAAACAAAAAAAATATCCTTTAGAGTCAAGTAAAAACATATCTTAATTAGCAATTTTCTGTATTGTTTTTGTCAGGAATCCTGTAAATTTTATATTTTTGCATGTTTATTTAGATTAAATATAAGTAAGGGGGTAAGGAAGAAAATCAATTGGATCATTAACAAAAGGTCACAGTGGTTGTTCTTGTTAATAGATAAATGTTGTTGAAAAACAATTAAATGGAAAAAGATCAGGATAAGATATTAAGTGATGTAACCTCAGGCGAATACAAATATGGATTCTATTCTGATATTGAAATGGAAAGAATTCCGAAAGGGCTTAGTGAGGAGGTGGTCAGAATTATTTCGGCAAAGAAGAATGAACCTGAATGGTTACTCGACTTCAGACTGAAAGCATACAAACATTGGCTAACTATGAAAATGCCTGCATGGCCTAATCTTAAAATACCAGAGATTAATTACAAGGAGATCATCTTTTATGCAGCTCCTAAGGCCCGGCCTGTTCTGAACAGCATAGATGATATAGACCCGGAACTGAGAAAAACGTTCGACAAGCTGGGGATCCCTCTTACGGAACAAAAACATCTTGCCGGTGTAGCAGTTGATGCGGTAATTGACAGTGTATCGGTTAAAACAACTTTTAAGGAGACTCTGGCTGAGATGGGGATAATCTTCTGCTCATTCAGTGATGCTGTAAAGGAATATCCCGAACTGGTAAAGAGATATATGGGCACAGTCGTTCCCTATACTGATAATTTTTTTGCAAGCCTTAACTCAGCGGTATTCAGTGACGGGTCGTTCTGTTATATTCCCAAGGGTGTCAGATGCCCGATGGAACTCTCAACTTATTTCAGGATCAACTCGGCAAATACAGGGCAATTTGAACGAACACTTCTGATAGCAGATGAAGAGAGTTATGTCAGCTACCTCGAAGGTTGCACTGCCCCTTCAAGAGATGAAAATCAACTTCATGCCGCAATTGTTGAAATTATTGCAGAGAAAAATGCTAAAGTAAAATATTCAACAGTTCAGAATTGGTACCCCGGTAATAAAGAAGGAGTAGGGGGGGTCTTCAATTTTGTTACCAAGAGAGGAATGTGCAAAGGTGAAAACTCAAAGATTTCGTGGACCCAGATTGAAACAGGCTCAGCAATAACATGGAAATACCCTTCATGCATATTAAGGGGTGATAATTCAACGGGGGAATTTTATTCTGTTGCTGTTACCAATAATTATCAGCAGGCTGATACCGGAACAAAGATGATTCATATAGGTAAAAATACAAAGAGCACAATCGTATCAAAAGGGATATCAGCAGGTCATGGTCAGAATAGCTACCGTGGGTTGGTCAAGGTTCTGAAAAATGCTTCAAATGCAAGAAATTTTTCTCAGTGCGACTCGTTACTTTTAGGCGATAAATGTGGAGCTCACACATTTCCCTATCTGGAAGTTGATAACCAGACAGCAATTGTTGAGCACGAAGCAACAACATCAAAAATAGGAGAAGATCAGATCTTTTATTGTAATCAGAGGGGTATTTCAACTGAAGACGCTATCGGCCTGATCGTAAACGGATATGCACGAGAGGTAATAAATAAACTGCCAATGGAATTTGCAGTAGAGGCTCAAAAGCTTTTGCAGATAAGTCTCGAAGGCAGTGTAGGGTAATTAAGACAAAAGACAAAAGTAAAAAGACAAAAGTGAATGAAATTAGCCGCTTAAGCCCCCCATTTGGGGGGTTGGGCTGTAAAAACCAGGGAAAAAGACAAAAGTAAAAAGATAAAAGTGAAAGAATAAGCCGCTTAAGCCCCCCATTTGGGGGGTTGGGGGGTAAAAATCAAGACAAAAGTAAGAAGATAATATTATGCTGATTATAAATAATTTAAAAGCCTCAATCGGAGGAAAAAGTATTTTAAAAGGGATAACACTTGAAGTTAAGCCGGGAGAGATACATGCAATAATGGGTCCTAACGGATCAGGAAAAAGCACACTTGCCGCTGTTCTCGCTGGTCGGGAATTTGTTGAAGTCACAGAGGGAACTGTTACATATTTAGGAAAAAATCTTCTTGATATGTCTCCTGAAGACCGTGCTAAAGAGGGGATTTTCCTGGGATTTCAATATCCTATAGAAATACCGGGAGTAAGTATGGTTAATTTCATGAAAACTGCTGTTAATGAACATCGTAAACATAAAGGCCTCGATCCTCTTTCCGCTTCAGATTTTCTGAAATTGATGCGCGATAAAAAGGAGTTGGTTGAGATTGATTCGAAACTGGCCAACAGATCTGTTAATGAGGGATTTTCCGGTGGGGAAAAGAAGAAAAATGAGATTTTTCAGATGGCTATGCTTGAGCCAAAACTGGCAATTCTCGATGAAACCGATTCAGGACTCGATATTGATGCATTGCGGGTTGTGGCTAATGGAGTAAATAAACTAAAACGTCCCGATAACTCGTTCATTGTTATTACTCACTACCAGAGACTGCTCGATTATATTGTACCTGATGTTGTGCATGTTCTCTATGATGGCCGGATAGTAAAAACTGCAGGAAAAGAACTCGCTCTTGAACTGGAAGAAAAAGGATATGATTGGATCAAAAAAGAGGTCGAAAATAATGTTTTGTCATGAACGGAAGATCTGAAGTTACCGAAAGGTATATTGGACTTTATAAGGAAAATATAGAGAAGATAACCAGTTCCTCTTCTCCTTATATTAATTCTTTCAGGGAGGCTGCTTATGAGAGATTTAAAGATTTGGGCATCCCGACCAAAAAGAATGAAGCCTATAAATATACCAACCTTAATATTTTTTTTGATCACGATTACAAAAGCTATTTTATGCCGGTTACTTCGGATTTTATTAAAGCCGAAGAATTCAGGTGTGATGTTGCTGATCTTGATACGCACGGGATTGTTTTACTGAATGGATTTTATCCAACCATAAACGAAAAATTACGTCAGCTTCCAAGCGGCGTCTGGATTGGAAGTCTTAATGCAGCCGCCATGAAGTTTCCTGAACTGGTTAAAAAACATTACGGGAAATATGCAAAAAGCGATACTGATGGGCTGATTGATCTTAATACAGCTATGGCTTCCGACGGAGTATTTGTATACGTTCCTGAAGGTGTTGCCCTTACAAAACCTGTACAGGTTGTCGATCTCGTTCAGGCAGATGAAGATATGTTCAGTCAGCACAGAAACCTGATAATTGTTGAGAAGAGTGCTGAATTTTCTATCATAATCTGCGATCATACACTTTCGCCGCAAAAGTTTCTTACAAATGCAGTGACAGAGGTGTTTGTTGGTGAAAATGCTCATTTCGACTTAATCAGAGTGCAGAATGAACATAATGCTGCATGCAAAATAACCCACACTTTCATACATCAGGAGAAAAACAGTGTTGCCTCTTCAAATAATATGACACTTCACGGGGGTCTTATCCGGAACAGCACATATCATTACCTTGGCGGGGAAGGAGCTGAGTGTTTTTCATACGGATTGTTTCTAACAGATAAATGGCAGCATGTAGATAATTTTGTAAATGTAGACCATGCTTTTCCTAAATGTACAAGCAACCAGTTGTTTAAGGGAGTTCTTGATGACATGTCAACAGGTGCGTTTAATGGACGTATCCTGGTTCGTCCCGATGCACAGGGGACCCTGGCTTACCAGAAGAATAACAACATACTCCTTACCGACGATGCCAGGATGGATACCAAACCTCAGCTCGAGATATTTGCTGATGATGTAAAATGCAGCCATGGTGCAACAATCGGGCAGGTTGATTCTGATGCTCTCTTCTATCTTCAATCACGGGGAATAAATAAACGCGAAGCCAGGCTGATGCTTATGTTCGGATTCGCCCACGAAGTAATTCAGAATATAAAGATTGAAGCACTTCGGGATAGAATGGACAACCTGGTTATGCAGCGTCTGAAAGGAGAACTGTCGCGTTGTGCAAGTTGCATGGTTAAGTGCGGATAATATGTAGAAAAGGTGAAAGATATAGCAGAAATAAGAGCCGATTTTCCAATTCTTGGAAGGAAGGTTTACGATAAACCTCTTGTTTATTTCGACAATGGGGCTACCACACAGAAACCTCAAAGTGTTATTGATGCTCTGACAGAGGTATATACCACATATAACTCAAATATCCACAGGGGAGTTCACTATTTAAGCGACACATCATCAGAAGCTTATGAGAGCGCAAGGGAGAAAGTCAGGTCATTTATAAATGCAGGGAAGAGAGAAGAAGTTGTTTTTACATCAGGTACAACAGGTTCTATAAATGGAATAGCTTTCTCTTTTGGAGAGCGATACATAAAACCGGGTGATGAGATAATCGTAAGCCATCTCGAGCATCATGCAAATATTGTCCCATGGCAGATGATGTGCGAAAGAAAAGGTGCAGTTTTAAGGGTTATCCCTATAAATGATGCAGGAGAGATTATTTTTGAGGAATACCTGAAGTTGCTCTCCCAAAAAACAAAACTTGTCTCTGTAACTCAGGTATCCAATGCACTTGGAACAATTCTCCCGATAAACAAAATAATCACTGGTGCACATTCTGTTAATGTCCCGGTTCTTATAGACGGAGCCCAGGGTATTCAGCACGGAATGGTTGATGTAAAAGGGATGGATTGTGACTTTTATGTTTTCTCCGGACACAAGATATATGGCCCTAACGGCATTGGTGTTCTTTACGGGAAAGAGAAATGGCTGACAGAGTTGCCTCCGTTTCAGGGTGGCGGAGATATGGTTGATAAAGTAACATTTGAAAAAACCACATACAACGAACTTCCTTTTAAATTTGAAGCAGGAACAATGAATTATCCGGCAGCAATTGGGCTTGGCAGCGCTCTTGACTATGTCACCGGGCTTGGCAGAGCTGATATTGCAAAGAGGGAAAAAGAACTTCTTGAGTATGCTACTGAAAAACTTTCAGGTATAAAAGGATTGAAAATATATGGAAATTCAGCAAGTAAAATTTCAACGATCTCATTTCTTCTTGATAAAATACATCAGTATGATACAGGGATGATTCTGGACAAGATGGGTATAGCTGTCAGAACTGGAACACATTGCGCCCAGCCTGTTATGGATCGTTATGGTATTGGTGGCACCATTCGGGCATCAATCTGTTTCTATAATACAAAAGAAGAAATTGACTCTCTGGCAGCAGGAGTTGAAAAGGTAATAAGTATGTTTGAATAAAGAAATGATATGACTATCAGCGAAATACAGAATAATATTATTGATGAGTTTTCTATGTTTGACGACTGGATGGATAAGTATAACCTGCTTATTGATCTGGGAAAAGAACTGCCGGTTATTGATCCTAAATTCAAAGTAAAAGATTTTCTTATTGAGGGGTGTCAGTCAAAGGTTTGGCTTCATCCTGAATTTGATGGGAAACTGATAACTTTTACGGCCGATAGCGATGCGATAATAACAAGAGGCATTGTTGCTCTTCTGATTAAAGTTTTGTCTGGAAGGACACCGGAAGAGATATTGGCGACGGATCTCTATTTTATTGAAAAGATAGGCCTGAGGCAGAATCTTTCTCCTACACGTTCCAACGGATTACTATCGATGGTCAGGCAGATGAAATTGTATGCGATGGCTTATCAGGCGCAAATGAGTAAGTAGTAGGTAGAAAGGAGTATATAGAATTGTTAAAACTGTGTGGAGATTGCTTCGTCGCAAAGTTTACCCCGCCTCGCGGGGCTCCTCGCAATGACTGATTATTAAACTATAAAACAATGGATTCATCAGAGCAACTGGAAATTGAAACCAGAATAGGAGCAGTATTGAAGAGTATTTTTGACCCTGAGATACCGGTGAATATTTATGATCTGGGTCTTATATATGAAATCAGGGTTGACGACGATCATATTGCTCATATCACAATGACACTAACAGCACCAAACTGTCCAATGGCAGAGGAACTTGTTGAGGAGGTAAAATATAAAGTGGGAGGAACCAGGGGTGTCAAAGAGTGCGATCTTAAGCTTACTTTTAGCCCTCCATGGGATAAAAGTATGCTCACCGATGAGGCAAAACTTGAACTTGGATTTCTCTAGAGCTCTTTAAAAATGACCACTTCAGCAGACATAAATCTTTCTGCGCTGATAAAGGATAAAGCTCATGAACTAGGCTTTGATCTTTGTGGTATTGCCCAATCAAGGCCTCTTAAGGAACGTGAAACAGTTTTGAAGAGCTGGTGTTCTGAAGGGATGAATGCGGATATGGCTTATCTATTTAAGGATGTTGAAAAGAGGATCAATCCGGATTTCCTTGTGCCTGGAGCAAAATCGTTGATTGTAACCGGACTTGGATACTATTCTGATAAACGCCAAAAAGAACCAGGTGTTCCAATCCTATCGAGGTATGCTTATGGTGAAAGTTACCATACCGTAATAAAAAGGAAGCTTGACAAACTTATGTCTTTTATTAAGTCTGTCAAGCCAGAGACATCTGGCAGGTCATTCGTCGATTCAGCTCCTCTTCTTGAAAAAGCATGGGCAGCAGAGGCAGGTTTGGGCTGGCAGGGACGCCATTCAATCATAATAAACAGGAAAATTGGTTCTTTTTTCTTCATAGGGACACTGGTTCTGGATATTGAACTGGAATATGATGAACCTGTTAAAGCAGAATACTGCGGCTCTTGCAGGTTATGTATTGATTTCTGTCCAACAGGTGCGATAAACGAAAACCATACAATTGATGCACGAAAGTGTATTGCAAATCTGACAATCGAAAACAGAGGACCAGTTCCGGAAGAGATCCTTCCTAAAATAGAAAGGCGGGTCTATGGTTGCGACAGGTGTCAGGAGGTTTGTCCATGGAACAAAGATGCAAAACCAAATAATACTCCGGAGTTTGATCTGCCTCTGGAAATTGAAATGATGACAAAGGAAGATTGGCTCAACCTTTCAAGAGATAATTTCAAAAGACTATTTAAAGGAACCCCGATTGAAAGAAGGAAATATGAGCCTTTTATGCGAAATGTAACGGATGTTACAAAATAATTGGGCTAAAGCCCTCTTCTGCCCCGGGTGCCCTTAACCCGTCGGTTAAAACCGACGGTAATAGAGGACTCTGTCAAAGAATCAGGATTCGACGAAACGGTTGAATAATTAAAAATTCAGTAAGTTTTGTTATATTAATTACCGTCGGTTTTAACCGACGGATTACGGCATACACTTCCTTCTCGGACTTTAGTCCAAAGCGTATATTGGGCTAAAGCCCTCCACTATCCTAGTGCCCTAAACCCGTCGGTTAAAACCGACGGTAATATAAATACTCTGAAATATTCTTCTTTTATTTTTACCTTGCTGTAGATTCTACGTCTTATTGTTATAACACAACAAGGAATTTTGATTGATATAAAACTCATAGAAGAATGCAGGGGCGGAAATTTTAACAATTTCAGGAAACTTGTAGAGTTTACCTCCCCGATGGCTTTCTCCGTTGCTTTCAGGATTCTTTGCAACGAGGATCTGGCTAAGGATGTTGTTCAGGAAACAATGATCACTATATGGCAAAAGCTTAAAAAGATAAAATCAGCTGAGGTCTACAGGACATGGATATACAGAATTGTAGTTAATAAATGCTATGATGAATTGCGAAAAAAGAAGAGACACCCTGAATGACCTGGTCTCTCATATCAAACAGAGTATTTGAAGGACCCTCTGCCGACCTCGAAAACAAAGAGACTGAAAAGGTTATAAGTCAGCTCACGAACAGATTGACTCCAAAACAAAAAACGGTTTTTGTCTTATCAGATCTCGAGCAAATGACGAATGACGAAATATCGGAGATAACGGGTATGAGTAAATCAGGGATTAAGGCAAACCTTTATTATGCAAGAAAGAATATTTCTGAAATGGTAGAAAAATATTTATAGTTATGGAACAGGAAAGCGAGAAATATAAAAAAGTTTTAGAGATCCTCAGAAATTCAAAACCTGTTTTAAACTCAACAGATGATATTGAAAATGAGGTGATAAAAAGGATTTCAAAGGTTAAAAAACAGGGACTAAACCTTTTGAATATAATTGATTTCCTCTTCGGTTGGGTTTATATCGGATGGGTAAGGAATGGTCTTATAACAGCTTCAGTATTATTGGTAATGTTTTTTATCTGGCAGCAAAGTATCATTCTGAATCGGATAGATCTCCTCAGCCGGCAGACTATTATTGAGAATGGGGAAACCATCTCAAATTCTGCTTCTGAAGTTGAAAGAGGGATAATGATGTATAAACTTTCAGGACGCAGATTACCCTCACATAACATTATTATATCGGACAGGCAGATGAAACAACTTTTGGATTCTGTTTATGATTTACAGACTAAATATAAAGACCTGATAAAACTGATTGAAGATGATCCTGAACTAAAAAGTTCAATTGAGAAGAAACTAAAGGAACTTAATCAGAAAAAAACTAAAATTTAAAGTCATGAAAACAAAATCATTCAAACTAATTGTATCCATAATTATTCTTCTGGTAGTATCATGCGATGAACCTGAAACGGTGGTGACTAATAATGTGCATTCCGATGGGTCTGTGACCAGAAAAATTGAAATGAAAAGTATTGATGGTGATATTAATAAGAGGTTTAAAAAATCTGATATCCAGGTCCCTTTTGATGAAACATGGACTGTAAAAGATTCTGTTGAGCTAGACAAGAAAGGTGATACAATATGGGTTAAACGAGCAGTGAAAGAATTCAGGAATATTGACGAACTCAACCTGGCTTACAAAACAGATTCCGGCGCTAATAAAAAATTTTCGAGAGAAACCGGGTTTAAAAAAAGATTCAGGTGGTTTAACACGGAATTCCGATTCTCAGAAAGAATTGATAAGGAGCTGTCATTTGGCTACCCGGTAAATCGCTTTCTGAACAGTGAGGAGCTTCTCTATTTTTATTCTCCGGAAAGTCTGAAAAACGATAAAGAAAATGGTGCTGATAGTCTTAAATACAAAGCTTTAAGTGATTCAGTCAAACATAAAACCGATAATTGGACTGCAAAAAACCTGGTTTCAGAGTGGATTGGTGAATTTTCAAAACTTACAAAAGATAAAGCAGATAGCGGCATGTCCTTTAAATATTTAAAATCGAGGGAAGATGAATTCGTAAGGATTGTTGAAATAGATGACAAACAACTTGATAGTTTGTGGGAAAATGGGTTTCTGCTTAAGGAATTTGTGGGCGACGCTAATGCGTTGAAGTTTAAGTCTGAAGCTGATTCTGCACTTGCTTTAACTACCAATAAACTTTTGGCAGAATTCCACGATTATTCAGTCAGGATAGTAATGCCAGGGAAGCTTATCGGGACTAACGGCTTCATTGACAGCAGCCAGGTTTTACTGTGGCCTGTCAAATCCGACTATTTTATGGCAGAACCTTATGAAATGTGGGCTGAGTCGAAGGTTACAAATATGTGGGCATGGATTGTTTCTGGATTATTTCTGATTTTCGTTCTAACCGGAGTGGTCGTCAGGATAATAAAAAAAGGCTGATTTGCTCAGCCTTTCTTTAATCCTTATAATAAACTAACTAACTACCTAACTAACATGAAACCCTATTCCTATTATCTCACATAATCTTTTAATATCAGCATAAGTTTCTGACGCGTGAAGAAAATTCTGCTTTTTACTGTTCCTATTTTCAATCCCAGCTCGTCGGCAATCTCTTTATATTTGTAACCGGCTACGTGCATTCTGAATGGAATTTTAAAATCATCACTCAACGAATCAATTGCTTTCTCTATTTCCCCCTCGGCATAGGTTGATTCAGGAGAAATAAAACCTTTGTCCCCCGGCTGGTTAATATAGTATAGATCCTGTGTACCATCAATTATAGTATTCTCTTTTACATTTCGTCTGTAGTTATTAATGAAGGTATTTTTCATTATTGTGAAAACCCATGCTTTGAGATTCGTATAATCAACAAATTTATCTTTGTAAGTGATGGCTTTAAGGTAGGTATCCTGAACAAGATCCAGAGCGGTATCACGATCAGATGTGAGACTCATGGCAAATCTCTGAAGGTTTGTCTTCATTCCGATCAGGCTGTTATTAAATTCATATTGTGTCATAGCTCTTAGTTTTAAATTGTTGAAACAAATTTAAACCGATAAATAAAGATATGCAAATCTTAATATCTTAAAATCGTTAATTTCTATGAGGTATATAAATAAGAACAAATTGTAATTAATAGATATAACGTTAATTATAGCTTAAATGTTTAACTTTTTCTAAGTTCAGTATAAATTAGCATTTTGAAAAATTTTAACATTTGACTAAATTTACATGATGATTTTCAGGGCGTTACTGTATCACTTATTTGATCAATTTTCGTACTTTTAAAGAAAAATATTTATGGATTTCCATATTAAACTTCGCAACGGACAGATTTTAAAAGGGATGATTCAAAGTCCTGGTGAAAACTTGAAAGCAGTTATTGTTTTTGTCCATGGGATAGGTGAACATATTCATCGCTACGATCATTGGGCCGCATTATTTAATAAAGAAGAAATAGGTTTTGTGGGTGTTGATCTTCCCGGGCATGGAAGTTCTGAAGGCAGGAGAGGGTACATTAAAAACTATGGTCAGGTAGGAGAGATGATAGATATTCTTCTTACTACCTGTAAAAAAACATTCCCGGGAATTCCCGTATTTCTATATGGACACAGTCTCGGTGGAGGAATGGTCCTTGATTATATTCTCCATAAAAATCCCCGGATTAAAGGGGCAATAGTAACAGGTCCCTTACTTCGTCTGGCATTCGAACTCCCAAAAATAAAATTAGTTCTGGCATCGGTAATGAAAAACCTTCTCCCCGGACTCATTCAACCAACAGGGATCAACCCTGGTCATATCTCTCACGACGAAACCTTAGTTGAGAAATATAAAAAAGATCCTCTTGTTCATGGAAAAATATCAGTCAGTCTGTTTCACGCTTCAATGACGGCTGCAAAGTATTCACTTTCACATGCTTCGGAATTGAAAATTCCATTACTTATCATGCATGGCAGTGATGATTTGTTAACCTCTCCGGATGGGAGCCGCGAATTTGCATCAAAAACAAATCTGGCTGAATTGAAAATTTGGGAGGGAGGTTATCATGAATTACATAATGAACCGTTCAAAGATGAAGTATTTAAATATATTATTGACTGGATTAACAAGTAATCCGCAATCCGCAACCCGCAATCACCAATATGGAACTTCGAACTACATTTAGCATTGATCCCTCTCCCTATAAGTTCACCTATAACGACAAGGTGATGTTTATAGGATCGTGTTTTGCATCATCAATTGGTTCGAGGATGGAAATGGGACGCATGCCGGTATTGATAAATCCTGCCGGTGCCGTATTCAATCCAGTTTCAGTTTGTAATACGTTAGATACAATTACGACTGGTAGAAAACTAAATCAGAATGACCTGTTTTATCATGATGGCGCCTGGTTAAGTCTGCTTCATTATACCGATTTTTCAGGGGAAGATCCAATTAAAGTTCTTGAGAAGATTAATCTGAATTCAGCAGAGGCATTGAATTTTTTAAAAAGTGCAAAATTCCTTTTTGTTACTCTGGGCACAGCACGTGTCTACAGGCTGAAAAAAACAGGACAGATAGTATCAAACTGCCATAAGATACCTTCAGATCAATTCGAACCTGAACTGCTGACAGTTGATAATGTAATAAAGTTATGGGAGCAGCAATTGGACCGGCTGAATACTCTCTTTCCTGATTTGAAAGTTATTTTTACTATTAGTCCTGTCAGACACTGGAAAGATGGTGCCCATGCTAATCAGGTCAGCAAATCTGTCCTGTTTCTTGCGGTTGAAGAGTTACTTAAACATTCAGTTTCGCCACATTATTTCCCCGCTTATGAGTTAGTTATGGATGATCTGCGAGATTACCGTTTTTATAATGATGATATGCTTCATCCTTCACCCTTGGCTATTAATTATATCTGGGATGCTTTTTCAGGTTGTTATATGGAAAAGACAACTTTGAATACATGGAATGAAGTAGTTAAAATTACCAAAGCCTGCAATCATCGGTTACATACTGATTCAAGAATTAAAACAGAAAGCTTTGCTTCCCGGATGCTTTCACGTATTTCGGAAATCGAAGCCAGAGTTCCTTTAGTAAACCTGTCATCAGAAAAGAGTTATTTTCTGAATCTCCTTAAGAAATAAATAATTCACCTTTAGTTTAGCACTAACCCTTACTTATAGCGTATTAAGACATTATCAGGATTTGCCTGACAATTTTAATGAATCTATTGCTTTAATAAATCCTGCCGGATCTTTGGTCATTATAAGGTTGTCAAAAGATTTCTTGCCATGATCATCAGGTGAATCTGTAAGAATGATCTTTTTAATCATCAGTGATTTTCCAATCCTGCTGAAGTACCCTATTTTCTTTTCAGCAAAATCGAAAGCGCTGGAGTTAACAACAAGATAATCAAATGATTTTATTTTGTGCATCTCAATTACCTCCGATGAAGGAAGAATCCCACCTGTAAAGATTACATCAAACCTTCTTTTCTTGAGAGCATATTTGTAAAACAGGAAATTATTATCAGTGAGATTATCTGAAGTATTAATCATTGCAATAGAAGCTACTGCTTTGCCGGTAAGAGGTTTTAAAACGCTATCCTCTACTATAATAATTTGTTTGATTGTATTTCTGATGAATTGTTCCTGTGCTCTCGAAAGACTTCCTGTTTGCCATAAAATCCTTGCTTTTTCAAGAAGTGGGAAAAGATATCTTGAATAAGCTTCTTCTATCCCCTGATATTTTATAAACGGGAGTATTGCTTCTTTAAATAATTCTTCATTGAATCTGATGGCTGACATCAGAATTTTCCCGGGCTGGAAATCCTGATCCGGGTTATCATGCTTACTGCTCAAGGTCATTACCTGCTGTGTAAGTTCGTCTTCGTCGAGCCTGGCAATTTTTGATATTTTCAGTCCGTTGCGGTTAAGATATGCAACATTGAGAATTTTCTTAAGTTCAGTTTCGCTGTAAGTTCTTATATTTGAGTCTGTTCTGTCTGGTTCAAGAATCTTGTATCTTTTCTCCCAAATTCGTATGGTATGGGCTTTTATACCAGAGAAATTTTCAAGATCTTTTATTGAAAATACATTTAACCCGTCTTCCATAGCTATAAATCAATAATATTTAGAACAAAATAGTTATTACTATCAATAAACTAAACAATCGTGAATCAGGATTGTTTTAAAATCTTTTAATTTGATACAAAGAATGGTAATAAACTGCGAACCCTTCCCCGGAAATCCGCGGTATGAGGCGAAATTAATAAATTATTTCTATTCAGACTCTTCCACCATAATTTTTTTTACAACTCTTGTTCCGTCACTGAAAATAATTGTGACCAGATACAATCCCCTTTTGGGGTTATCGAGTGAAATTCTGATTAGTTGTTGCGGGTCATTGTATTGAAATCTGAAAATATCCTGACCGATTATATTGGTGATCTTTACAAAAGTGAAATCTTTATCGGTCTTTATGGTAAAATTATTTGCTGTTACCGGGACCGGATAGATACTGACAACAACATTTGAAGTACTTCGTAAATTTTCTTTTTGAGGTTGGGCAGCAACAATATTTGCAGTATCCTTCTGTGCATGAAGGGACAAGGTAAAAATTAAAAGGAATGTAATGAGTAGAATTTTCTTCATAAATACCTTTTAAACATTCTCTATCAAAAATTGTGCTAAAGTTAAACAAATCTTAAATATTATTTTCTAAAAGCAATTTTGCCTTCTCAAGATCATCAGGAGTATCAATACCTATAGTTTCCCATTTTGTAACTGCTGTTCTGATTCTGAATCCATTTTCTATCCATCTGTTTTGTTCAAGAGATTCTGCTATCTCAAGCGGACTGCGTGGCAATTTTGTTATTTTCTTCAGAGTATCTGTTCTGTATGCGTAGAGTCCTATATGTTTATTAAAAACATAATTCTTCGACCATTCTGATTGCCCGGCATCTCTGATATATGGTATTGCAGTACGGCTGAAATAAATAGCGTCTCCGTTTATTGATGTGATAACCTTTGGCTGATTTGGATTGAATATATCCTCTCCCCGCTCTGCTTTTCTGATAAGTGTTGCTATTTCTACATCTTCATCTTTAAAACATTCCATCAGGAGATCAATCTGTTCCGGTTTAATAAATGGCTCATCTCCCTGAATATTAATTACGATATCTATTTTATTTCCTGTTTCAAGAGATATTTTAGTTACAGCTTCTGCGCAGCGGTCTGTTCCGCTCAGATGTGAAGGTAAAGTCATTATCGCTTTCCCTCCAAACTCTTTTACAGTATCGTATATTCTGGTATCATCGGTAGCAACATAAACCAGATTAAGTGATTTAGAGGCTTGCTCATAAACTCTTTGTATCATAGTTTTGCTTCCGATCAGTGCCAGAGGTTTGCCAGGGAATCGCGAAGATGCGAATCGTGCAGGTATTATTCCGGCAAATATGTAGTGAGGATATTCTTTCATGCTGCGAATTTACGAAAAATGCATTTCCCTATGTTTTAAAAAAACGTTAAATTCGCAGGATTGTAAAACAAGAAATGAAAGATCTTCAAATTATAAAACAAAGGTTTGGAATAATTGGTAACTATGAGGGACTTAACCGGGCTATTGATATTGCTGCCCAGGTTGCTCCAACTGATCTTTCAGTACTCATTACCGGGGAAAGCGGAACAGGTAAGGAGACTTTCCCTCAGGTAATTCATAGTTATAGTACCAGAAAACATGGTCAGTATATTGCAGTTAACTGTGGTGCAATTCCGGAAGGAACGATTGATTCTGAACTGTTTGGTCATGAAAAGGGTTCCTTTACAGGTGCTACAGAAAGCCGAAAAGGCTATTTTGAGGTTGCCGACGGAGGAACGATTTTTCTTGATGAAGTTGCAGAATTGCCATTATCAACACAGGTTAGGCTTTTGAGAGTGCTGGAAACCGGTGAATTTATAAGGGTTGGTTCTTCAAAGGTTCAGAAAACAAACGTAAGGGTTATAGCAGCAAGTAATGTTGATGTACCCAGGGCAATAGATAATGGCAGGTTCAGAGAAGACCTTTTTTACAGACTTAATACTGTTCCTATAAGAATGCCTGCTCTGAGAGAACGGGGTGAAGATATTTTTCTTCTGTTCCGGAAATTTGCAGTTGATTTTTCCGAAAAATACAGAATGCCAGCAATAAGATTGGATTCCGAAGCTAAAAATGCTCTTCTTAATTATTCATGGCCCGGGAATGTCAGACAGCTTAAAAATATTACAGAGCAGATCTCGATTATTGAGAGCGAAAGGGAAATCACTGCTTTTACATTGCGTAATTATCTTCCTGAATATGGCGGAGTTAAACTTCCTGCCATAATAAAAAAGGATGACGACAAGTCTTTTTCCTCTGAGAGGGAAATTCTCTACAAGATCCTTTTTGACATGAAAGCTGATATGAATGACTTGAAAAAACTTGTTTATGATCTTATCGGGGGAGGTGATACCAATGTTACTTTTCATGAAAGTAATTCAAGGGTAATAAAGAATCTTTTCAGGGAAGCCGATAAAGAAGAAAATGTTGCCAAAAGTCCGGAAACAGCCTCTGTGGAATTTTCTCAGCATCAGGGAAGGAATGACATACAGGATACGGAAGAGATTATTGAAGAATCATTTTCGCTGGCTGACAAAGAGGTTGAAATGATTAATAAAGCTCTTGAAAAATATAACGGGAAGAGAAAGATGGCAGCGAATGAGCTGGGAATTTCGGAAAGAACCCTTTACAGAAAGATTAAAGAGTATGGAATTGAATCGTAAAAAAAATGTTTCCCCATATATGAACAGATTTTTAATGTTCATCTTAGTTATTTGCATTGCCTCAATAACCGGATGCAAGGTACGTTATTCATTCTCCGGAGCCAGTATCTCCCCGCAAGTTAAAACATTCAGTGTGGTGTACTTTCAGAACAGGGCACCGCTTGTTCAGCCCCAACTGAGCCAGACTATTACAGATGCTATGATTGACAAATGCAAGGCCCAGACCAGCCTTTCATATGTTACCCAGACGGGCGATGTCAGCTTTACCGGAGAGATTACTGATTATAACACACGGCCACTCACTGTTGCTGCGGATGCACAGGCTGCCATGAACAGGTTTACCATAACTGTTAAGGTTAAATTCACAAATACCGTTCAGCCTGAACTCAGTTATGACCAAACGTTTTCCAGATATGAGGACTATGACAGTAATCTCGATCTGAGTTCTGTTGAAAAAGAACTTTCTGATAAGATAGTTGAAATGATTGTAGAAGATATTTTTAACCAGGCCTTCGTTAACTGGTAACAGGCATGAATAGAAATGACTTTTTAAATATGATTGGGAATGAAGTATCTGTTGACCGTAAGATGATAGGTGAGGTTTACGATCTGGTTGAAATATACCCTTATTTTCAAAGTGCCCATTTGTTATTATTAAAAGGGCTTCAAAATAATGAGGATGTAAAATTTGAAAATCAACTGAGGAATTCTGCTATTCATATTGCTGACAGAGAAGTTCTGTATTACCTTCTTAATAATAAAACATTTGGGATTGTAGCGCAAACCGAAACCAGGAATGAGAAAACCTTATTACTTTCTTCAGAGTCAGATAAGGAAGCATCTGCAGGGATGGTGCTTCTCCTCGATGAAGAAACATCTCCAGATGAAGAAAGTGTATTTTATATGGACCCTGGAATTTCAGTGCCGGAACAGAGTGACCTTCTTGAACTGGAAAGTGATGAAGATCTGAAAGAAATATCAGAAGAAGATGAAATTGTTCTTGAGGAAATTGACCAAAAAGAAATGATTTCCAAAAAGCAGTTGCAATCGGAGCTTATAGAAAAATTCATTATAACTAACCCAAGAATAGAACCAAATAAAGATAAATCGCATTTTTCTACAGAAGACTTTTCAAAGCCTGCTATAGAGGTAGAGGGAGGTTTTGTGACTGAAACTCTTGCAAAAATTTACATTAATCAGGGCTACTACTCGAAGGCAATAGATATTTATGAAAAATTATGTTTGAAATTTCCGGAAAAAAGCAGTTACTTTGCGTCTCAAATTGAAAAAGTTACAGAGCACATAAAAAAGTAAACAGATGGGAATTTATATTTTTGTTTCGGTATTAGTAATTACAGCATGTTTTCTCCAGATTCTGATCGTGCTTGTTCAGAATTCAAAAGGAGGAGGTCTTGCAGCTAATTTTACTTCAGCAGGTCAATCAATGGGTATCCGTAAAACTGCTGACTTTCTTGAGAAGTCAACATGGTCCCTCGCAGTAGCTATTTTGATTCTGTGTGTTGTTGCAACAGCTACAATTCCCAGGGGAACAACCTCAGGTCGTTCAAGGATTCAGAATCAGATACAGAATGCAGTTGACCCCAATGCAATTCCAACATTACCAACAGCAGTTCCGGCTCCGGCTTCTACTACACCGGCTACTACTCCGGCTTCAGGTAAACCTGCAAAATAGCTATAAACGGAAGAAATATTTTCCAAGAGTGTCAGTTTGTCACATACTGACACTCTTTTTATTATGAGTAAACACAAAATGACATTTTTTCAATTTGGCATGGAATATGCTTATTCATGGAGTCGGAAAATGATTATTAACTTTAAAACTAAATAATATGGCACAATTGAAAGGAAAAATTTTAGCAGGTAAGGTTCTTGTAAAACCTAATGAAGCTGAAGAAAAAACTGCAAGCGGAATAATAATTCCTGATTCTGCAAAGGAAAAACCTCGTCAGGGAAAAGTAATTCTCGTTGGCGGACCAAAGAAAGATGAAGAGATGGAAGTAAAAAAAGGAGATGTTGTTCTTTACGGTAAATACGCCGGTCAGGAACTTACTATTGATGGTGAAGATTACCTGCTTGTATCTCAGACAGATATTCTTTTTATAGCTTAATTATTCGCAAATAAATTAAAATCATAATAATATGGCAAAAGAGATTAAATTTAATATCGATGCACGTGCCCTTCTGAAGGAAGGTGTAGATGAGCTTGCTAATGCAGTTAAAGTAACATTGGGTCCAAAAGGTCGTCACGTGGTACTTGAGAAAAAATATGGCGCTCCTCAGATAACAAAAGACGGAGTAACAGTTGCGAAAGACATAGAACTTTCTGATCCGTATAAAAATATGGGTGCACAGATGGTTAAAGAAGTTGCATCTAAAACAGGTGATATTGCTGGTGATGGTACTACTACAGCAACAGTTCTTGCTCAATCTATAATAAATGTTGGACTGAAGAACATTACTGCAGGTGCAAACCCAATGGATGTTAAAAGAGGTATTGACAAAGCAGTTGAGAAAGTTGTTGCTCATCTTAAATCACAGGCTAAAGTAATCGGTGATGACCTGAAAAAAATTGAACAGGTTGCAAGAATTGCTGCCAATGATGATGAGGAAATAGGACGACTCATTGCTGAAGCTATGGGTAAGGTTCATAAAGAAGGGGTTATCACTGTTGAAGAATCAAAAGGAACTACAACCTCAGTTGAAGTTGTTGAAGGTATGCAGTTCGACCGCGGATATATCTCAGCATATTTTGTAACAAATGCTGAGAAGATGGAAGCTGATCTCGAAAACCCATACATTCTTATTTACGACAAGAAAGTTTCTACCATGAAAGATATGCTTCCTGTTCTGGAAGCAACAGCACAGTCAGGACGTCCTTTGCTCATCATTTCAGAAGATGTTGAAGGTGAGGCCCTTGCAACTCTTGTTGTAAACCGTTTACGCGGTTCATTAAGAGTATGTGCCGTTAAAGCCCCAGGATTCGGTGACAGAAGAAAAGAAATGCTTGAAGATATTGCTATCCTTACCGGAGGTACAGTTATTTCGGAAGAAAAAGGTTTGAAACTCGAAAGTACAACTCTTGATCTGCTTGGCACAGCTGAAAAAGTTACAATAAATAAAGAAAACACAACAATTGTAAACGGTGCCGGCGACAAAGATATGATCAAAGCACGCGTTGCCCAGATCAGACAGCAGATGACTACTACTACTTCTGATTATGATAAGGAAAAATTACAGGAACGGCTTGCTAAATTGGCAGGTGGGGTCGCAGTTCTATACATTGGAGCTTCTTCTGAAGTTGAAATGAAAGAGAAGAAAGACCGCGTTGATGATTCACTTCATGCAACCCGTGCTGCAATCGAAGAAGGAATTGTACCAGGTGGAGGTGTTGCTTACATTCGTGCTCAGAGTGCACTGGAAGGACTTAAAGGCGACAACGAAGATCAGACAACCGGTATCGAAATTGTAAAACGTGCAATTGAAGAACCATTACGTCAGATTGCGATTAACGCAGGTCAGGAAGGAGCTGTTGTTGCTCAGAATGTAAAAGCCGGGAAAGGCGATTACGGATACAATGCGCAGACTGACAAATATGAAAAACTTTATGCATCAGGTGTAATTGATCCTGCTAAAGTTGCCCGGGTAGCACTTGAAAATGCTGCTTCAGTTGCCGGTATGTTCCTTACTACCGAAGCTGTTGTTGTTGAAGAGAAACAGGATCAGCCTGCAGGCCCTCCACAGGGTATGGGTGGCGGAATGCCGGGAATGATGTAAAATATACATTCACACATAAATATCATTGTTGTAGGGTCAGCTCGCGAGCTGACCCTACATATTTATAACCACCCTACATATTTATTAAATTATATATATTTGCACCTGATTAAAAGACAACCTTTTTGATGGACAATATCCGTAATTTCTGCATTATAGCACATATTGATCATGGTAAGAGTACCCTGGCTGACCGGTTACTGGAGAAAACTAATACTATAACCGAAAGAGAATACCAGGCTCAGATACTCGATGACATGGACCTTGAGAGGGAGAGAGGCATAACTATCAAGAGTCACGCCATCCAGATGGAATATTTCCATGACGGAAAAAAATATATCCTGAACCTTATTGATACCCCCGGACATGTCGATTTTTCTTATGAGGTTTCACGGTCGATTGCTGCTTGTGAGGGGGCTCTGCTAGTTGTTGATGCTACCCAGGGAATCCAGGCTCAGACAATTTCAAACCTTTATATGGCTATTGACCATAATCTTGAAATAATTCCTGTACTTAATAAAATGGATAGCATAGCTGCGATGCCAGAAGAAGTTAAGGATCAGATTGTTGATCTGGTTGGCTGTAAACGGGAAGATATTATTGAAGCCAGCGCAAAAACCGGAATGGGAGTGGAAAAAATTCTTCGCGATATTGTCACCCGTATCCCTGCTCCGCAAGGTAATCCTGATGCCCCGCTACAGGCTTTAATTTTCGACTCGATCTTTAATTCATTCAGAGGTATTATTGCATACATTAAAATAATTAATGGAACATTACGAAAAGGGGATAAGGTTAAATTCGTCAATACCGATCATGAGTATAATGCAGAAGAGATCGGTGTTTTAAAACTAAGGCAGGATCCCCGCAACGAATTGGGCCCCGGGGATGTTGGTTACATTATCTCTGGTGTGAAAGTTTCTGCTGAGGTTAAGGTTGGAGATACTATCACTCATGTGAAAAACCCATGCGATAAGTCAATAGCCGGATTTGAGGATGTAAAACCTATGGTATTTGCAGGAATTTATCCTGTTGATGCTGATGATTATGAAGATCTCAGGATCTCTATTGAAAAGTTGCAGCTGAATGATGCATCACTTTCTTTTATTCCCGAATCATCGGCAGCTCTGGGATTTGGTTTCAGGTGCGGCTTTCTTGGATTGCTTCATATGGAAATTATCCAGGAACGGCTTGACAGAGAGTTTGATATGGATGTAATTACAACAGTTCCCAACGTTTCTTTCAAAGCATATACTACTAAAGGGGAAGTGATTGATGTTCATAACCCGTCAGGTTTGCCCCCTGTTAATCACCTTGAGCGTATTGAGGAACCTTATATCAGTGCTCAGGTAATAACGCTGTCAGAATATGTAGGTTCCATAATGACTCTTTGTATTGATAAAAGAGGAATCCTTAAAAATCAGGTATATCTTACAAGAGACAGGGTGGAACTGACTTTCGAAATGCCCCTTGCGGAAATTGTTTTCGATTTCTATGATAAACTAAAAAGTATCTCAAAAGGGTATGCCTCTTTTGATTATTATTATACTACCTATCAGAAAGCTGACCTTGTAAGGCTTGATATTTTATTGAACGGAGAGATGGTCGATGCCCTTTCCACACTTATCTACAGAGGTCATTCTTACGAGTTTGGGCGTAAAATGTGCGTTAAGCTTAAAGAATTGATCCCCCGTCAGCAGTTCGACATTGCCATACAGGCTGCAATAGGAGCAAAAATAATTTCTCGCGAAACAGTTAAAGCTGTCAGAAAAGATGTTACTGCAAAATGCTATGGCGGAGATATAACCAGGAAAAGAAAGCTCCTGGAGAAACAGAAGAAAGGGAAAAAGAGGATGCGGCAGGTAGGTAATGTTGAAGTGCCCCAGCAGGCTTTCCTGGCAGTACTTAAACTGGATTAGCTTATGAGTTTGTATCCTTTCCCGTGAATGTTCAGTATTTTCACGGAAGGATCCTTCTTTAGATACTTTCTCAACCGGGTTATATAAACATCCATACTTCTGGCATTGAAGTAATTATCATCAATCCATATAGTCTTAAGTGCGAAATTGCGTTCAAGGATCTGATTACCATGACGGCAGAGCAGTTCCAGAAGTTCAGATTCCTTCGTTGTAAGTTTGATTGGCTGATCCCTGTAATTTAGAATTTGTTTCAAAGTATCAAAAGAATAACCTCCTATTTTATATGATTCCTCTTTTTTATTGGATGTTATATTGGTTGTCCTTCTCAGGATGGCTTCAATCCTGTAAAGCAGTTCCTCCATCGAAAATGGTTTTGTTATATAATCATCAGCGCCTGATTTAAAGCCTTCAATTATATCCTCCTTTTGATTTTTTGCTGTCAGAAAAATTATAGGCATTTCCGGGTTCGTCAGGCGTATCTCTTTTGCAAGCGTAAGTCCATCCATTTCTGGCATCATAATGTCGAGTATGCACAGGTTGTACGACTTTATTGCAAACCCTTCAAGAGCAAAACTGCCATTAATAAACAGCGATGTTTCATAATTTTTGGCAGTGAGATAGTTCTTTAGAAGATTGCCAAGATTGTTGTCATCTTCAGCTAAAAGAATTCTGATATTATCCATCTGGTATAAAATTATTTTATTCCGTTTTGTGGAAGAAAAATAGTGAATCTTGTTCCTTTATTAATCTGACTATCAGCCTTAATTGATCCATCATGTTCTTCTATAATTTTTTTGACATAGCTTAAACCCAGTCCAAACCCCTTTACAGTGTGGACATTTCCGGAAGGTACCCGATAGAATTTGTCGAAAATCTTATTCAGATTTTCTTTACTTATTCCGATCCCTTTATCTTCAATTGTAATAACTACACTTTTCTTGTTATTTCTTGTGGATATAGTTATTTCAGGTTTGTCTTTTGAGTACTTAATTGCGTTATCAATAAGATTGGATATTGAATTCAGGAAGTGAATTTCATCAATCATAACCAATGAAAATGTTGCCTGAAAGTCTTTCTTAATTACTCCATTGCAATTTGCGATCTGAAGTGCAAAATTCTCGGCAGTTTTATCAAGGATTAAATGAACATCCATTTCAACCATATTGAACTTCATTTTCATTTTTTCAAATATTGCCATCTGAAGAACTTTTTCAACCTGAAATTTGAGTCTCATGCTCTCATCGGAAATAATTCTTGCAAGGCTGTCGATGTTTTTATCTTTGTCGGCGATCGATTTATCAGCCATCATCTGCGAGGCCAGGGAGATAGTAGAAATAGGTGTTTTAAGCTCATGAGTCATGTTGTTTATGAAATCACTTCTCATCTCTGAAATTTTTTTCTGCCGAAAAATTACGATAAATGTCCCGGTTGACAGGATAAGCAGAAACAATGTAAAGAGTAATGACAGGAATCCCAGGATTCCGATTTTCTCAATTTTATACTGTTGTTCCTGAAGACAGTATAAAACTATCTGATTCTGACTTGGGACCGGATCATTCGGAAAAAGCTGGATGATGAATTTATTTGTCCCGGGTTTGTCTTTAAAACTTGGAGTGTTCCATATATTCCCGAGTCGTCCCGAGCGGATTGAGAATTCAAAATCAAGATTAATTCCGACGTTGTTCAGGGCGGTTCTAAGCTGTTGTTTAAGTTTTTCAGGATCAATTCTTTCTCTGATATCAGGAGTATTCCGGAGAATTTTTTCCATAATATTTTCAAGGAAAACAATTTTATTACTCACCCTGCCTGTAATATCTGAAGTTGTAAATTGTGGTGATGGTTCTGACGTTTCATCAGATGAAAAGGGATATGAGTCTTCGGCCGATATAAATATTTTATGCCCTGAACTGGTTATGGCTATTGGTTCTCCCGGAGTATTAAGTCCATACATTTTAAGAAGCGCAGAGTTAGGCTGGTATCCATGGAGTTTTTTAGCAAGGGGGGAATTTGCCGGGACTATCGCAGTTATTGAATCAGTGGATGCCGGATCGATATCTTCTACAATATTCTTTATCAATTCCTTCTCTTCAAGATCAAGGACTACCGATTCAAGAGCTTTATTTGCAGAATAGCGAAATTGCTGATCGGTTATAGCTATAGCATTGCGTATCCAGTAAAGTTGTATAAGGATCAGTCCGGATATAACCAGAAAGAAGAAAATGGCCAATAATACTATGGTTTTCCGCTTCATACGGATGTAAAAGTACTTGTATATATTTTATAATTCCATTCTTTAACTTTCTTTAACACCTTTGGCTGTTTCAACTGATGACTACAGAAATAGGAAGTACAAAAAAATAATTTATTTTAACATATCATTAAAATATTGTTAATATTCAATTATTTAGGAGTTTATATTTTTTTTATCCGGGAACTGGTAATATATTTGTAGAGGATTTGGCACGATATTTGAAATACAGGATATAGAGGTTTTTTTCATAGGTTAGGTTAGTTTTAGGGTTATCAAAAGTGAGGCTGACGATCATCGTCAGCCTCTTCTTATTTTATCAACCTGAGGTGCATTCTCAGGATAGGGAATAAAACCTTTACTTAACAAGAAATTTAACCTTGGTAATTTTGATGTTCTTTTCTAATGCCATCTTGTAAATATTTTTAATGATACTTACAGATTTTTTCTTCTCAATCCAGTTCAGATTAATGATAAAGAATCCTCCATTATTAAAGTTCAGCTTTACTCTTTTCTGTTTGGATGGTACAACAAGTTCCTTTATATCAGCCCATTTAAATAACTTCACTTTTGGATTAATAATTCCAAACCGGAACTCTATTTTATCATCTTCAATATTAAAATAGAGATCTTTTCTTTTTGCTGTTGCATAGTAAGCTATAAGGGAGACAAAAAGACTAATACCGAAAGGGACAAAGACGAAGGTCGCAGTTATATCCTTATTTCCCAGGACAAAAACCCTGAATAATATAAATACTGCGGTCAGAAGAAAAAAGGCTGCAACGATCCATAAAATGACTTTCCCTTCTTTTGAAAATTCTGCTTCTGCTAAATCGTAATGTTGATTTTCCATACTCTACTGGGTTAGGTAATGTAAATTTTTATCCTTGAAAGTATTTATGTCAATTCTGAAGACCGCATTTACAGATTCGATTTCTCTGAGTGAGTCGGAAATCTGATTTATATTATTTTTATTTTCAGAATCATGTACCTGAAAAATGAAATCAACATTTTTAAGATTTTTTAGAAGGAAGTTTTTACCTGACCGATTCGAGAATAGATTGAAAATGATATCAGGAGAACCATTCGTATCTGAGAATCGGCTAAAAGTATGTTCAGATCCTGTGACATCAGAAACCTTAACCGGAACCGTGTTTTTTAGAGAAATCCGGAATTTTTTATTGATAGAAAGAGAGAGTTTATAATCGGGTTCAGCTGATACCAGGCCTACCAGTATTATATCGTTATTCTGGCTGATTTCAAGTTTTACACGTGTTACTTTTGATGCACTCTTCATTTTCCGTTACTGAATCAGCTAAGGTATAAATAAATGACATATATTTCATTATCAATCAAATTTATCTTTAAGCTTGAGCCATGCCTTGCAGGCTGCTTCCTGTTCAGCTTCTTTTTTTGAATCACCATGGCCTTCTCCCAATTCTTCTTTATCAATAATTAAGGTTGTTGAGAAGACAGACCTTTTCAGATTAAAATCATATTCTTCATTATATGTGAAGATAAGATTTGATTTATGTTTTTGTACCCATTCAAAGACCAGACTTTTATAATCCGAATCAGTATTTACTATAACATTAAGATCGAGATACTTGTTCAGTACATTATTGATAAAGAGTTTTTTTGTTTTTTTAAATCCCTTATCAATGAATACCGAACCGATAAGTGCCTCAAGTGCATCACCATAAAGATTTTTTGTGGGATGAATTGAGTTAATATTGCTTATGAGAATTTTATTGATCCCCATAGATACTGCCAGTTGATTGAGGACATCGCGGTTTACGATTCTTGATCGTATCTTGGTCATGAAGCCTTCATTTGCATCAGGGAACTTCTCAAAAAGATAATCTGAAAGGATAGCATCAAGTATGGCATCGCCAAGAAACTCAAGCCTTTCATTATTCACTTTTTTACCATCAGGAAGGGTAAAAGTAGCTGATCTGTGAATAAATGCTATTTCATATAATTTCAGGTTGCCGGGACTGAATCCCAATATTTTTTTTAAACGGGAATTAAACTCCCGTTTATCAAGAAGATACAGAACATTTTTCCTTTTTCGGAATAAAGACACTAAATCTCAGCTTTTTTTACAACGACTGAAGCATTATGACCGCCAAACCCAAAAGTATTACTTATTGCAATATTAACTTTTCTGTGTTGTGCTTTATTGAGAGTTAAGTTCAGGTTTTGATCAATGCCGGGATCAGGAACCTTGAAATTAATGGTTGGGGGAATTATATCATGAACAGTAGCCATAATAGCGGCAATGGCTTCTATAGCACCTGCAGCTCCGAGAAGATGCCCGGTCATGGATTTTGTTGAACTGATATTAAGTTTATAAGCGTGCTCCCCAAAAACATTCGCAATAGCTCTTGTTTCAGAAATATCACCAAGTGGAGTAGATGTTCCATGTACGTTAATGTAATCAACATCCTCAAAGTTCAGTCCGGCATCTTTTACTGCAATTTTCATTACATTTCTTGCACCAAGTCCTTCGGGATGAGGTGCAGTAAGATGATAAGCATCAGCTGTTAGTCCGGTGCCAATTAATTCGGCGTAAATTTTTGCGCCTCTTGCTTTGGCATGTTCATACTCTTCCACAATTAGTGCTCCTGCACCTTCACCAAGTACAAACCCGTCACGGGTTTGATCGAAAGGTCGCGATGCAGATTGAAATTCAGCATTATTTGTCGAAAGGGCCTGAAGGGCATTAAACCCGCCAATTCCAGGTTCATTAATACCTGCTTCCGAACCTCCGGTAACAAATATATCTGCCTTTCCCCACTTAATGTAATTAACAGCATCAATAATAGCATTGGTTGAGGAGGCACATGCTGATACTGTAGCGAAGTTTGGCCCTCTGAACCCGTATTTTATTGATATTGATCCTGCTGCTATGTCACTAATCATCTTGGGGATAAAGAAGGGACTAAACCTGGGTGTCCCATCCCCAAGAACATAGTTTTTTATTTGCAGAAAAAAAGTCTCCAGGCCACCGATACCAGACGCCCATATAACACCAACCCTGTCCTTGTCAATTTTCTCAAGATTTAATCCTGAGTCAATGATTGCTTCATCGGTTGCTATAAGGGCATACTGGGCATAAGGGTCTAGTTTATTGGCCTCTTTCCTGTCAAAATACTTTGATGAGTCGTAGCCTTTTAATTCACATGCAAATTTTGTTTTGAACTTTTCAGTATCAAAACGTGTAATCATACACGCACCGCTTACTCCATTGATAAGCCCTTCCCAATATTCATGTAAATTATTGCCTAAAGGAGTCAATGCCCCAAGGCCTGTTACTACAACTCTTCTCATAAATGGGTTATTAAAAATGCAAATTATTTTGCATTCTCCTCAATGTACTTGATTGCATCACCAACGGTACCGATTGATTCTGCCTGATCGTCGGGTATACCGATATTGAATTCTTTTTCGAATTCCATGATCAACTCAACGGTATCAAGAGAGTCTGCTCCTAAATCGTTAGTAAAACTGGCTTCAGGAGTTACTTCTGATTCGTCTACTCCAAGTTTGTCAACTATTATTTCCTTTACTCTTGTGGCAATGTCCGACATAATAATAAATTTTAATTAATATTAATTTTTGAACCATGCAAAGAAATATATTTGTACTTTATTTTTCAAATGATTTGATGTTTTTTTATTTACTGTACAGTTCAATGTGTTGATAATTAGAAAAATAATCTTATTTTAAGCCATTATTAAAATTAGTTGACAATTATGCTAATTATCAAGATATGAGGAATATAGCTGTTTTTGCTTCAGGCTCCGGCACCAATGCTGAAAATATAATTACTTACTTTTCGAACAGAAACAGCGCAAAAGTAAGTCTTGTTTTGTCAAATAACCGTCAGGCAATGGTTCTAAAAAGGGCTGAAGCGCATAAAATAAGAACCGTTTTTTTCGAACGCAAGGAATTTTATGTCACTGGAAAAGTACTTCGCTACCTTACATTGTATAAAATTGATTTTATTGTTTTAGCAGGTTTTTTATGGCTGGTACCTGAAAATATCATTGAACAATACCCCGGACGCATAATAAATATTCATCCGGCTCTTTTACCGGCATACGGAGGAAAAGGTATGTATGGCGATACTGTTCACAAGGGGGTTATTGCAAACAAGGACAAGGAATCAGGAATAACTATTCATTATGTGAATAAATTATACGATAGCGGAGATGTGATCTTTCAGGAGCGCTGCAAAGTGGACCCTTCTGATACCCCGGACTCTCTGGCTGCAAAAGTTCACGCTCTTGAATATTTGCATTTCCCAAAGATCATTGAAGATCTGGTAGAAAAATTGCCTGATTTTCTAATTAAAAGTCCCGAGGAGGCTTAGGATAACAGTTTTGCTCTTCTCAAACCTCATTCTGTTTTGCTCCGTCACCGGCTCAACAGACGGGGCATCAATCTTTAGTGGATCAACAGGGGATCCATTTTTATAAAATCTAAAATCGAGATGTGGACCCGTAGAAAGTCCGCTACTGCCTACATACCCGATTACATCACCCTGCTTAACAAGAGCACCTGGTGAAACACCTGCCCCAAACCGGCTCAGATGCATATAAGCTGTTGCATAAACGCTGTTATGCTGAATTTTTACCATCTTACCTGATCCGTCATCCGAGGTTGCGGAAATAATCCTGCCATCGCCAATTGAATAAATAGGTGTCCCCAGCGGAGCAGCGTAATCTACTCCATAATGAGGTCTTACTATCCTTAAAATGGGATGCATTCTGCCTGATGAGAACCTGGAACTTATTCTTGAAAACTGAAGGGGTGCTTTTAAAAATGCTTTTCTCAGGCTGTTCCCTTCTTCATCATAAAAAGACTCCTTCCCCTCCTGTATAAATGGAATTGCTGTAATTGATGAACCGGTCCTGTTAAACTGCGCTCCATAAATTCTTCCTATACCTAATAACTCGCCATCAACGAATCGTTCTTCATAAATGACTTTAAAATTATCTCCTTTCTGCAATCCGAAAAAATCTACTGTCCAGGAAAAAATTTCCGATAACTCCCCAACCAGCGAAGGATGCAGACCTTCTGCCTTCATAGCATACCAGAGTGATGTTTCAATGGTGCACGATGCATATTTTATCAGACTCTCAGACTTCTTCCTGAAAGGTGTTATGTTCAGCGAATCATTAAAGCTGAAGACATAGCAGGTAGACAGATCCTGTTCATATACCATATATCTGGCCCTTGCAAAACTATCCTTTTCACAAAAGAGAATATAGTTATTGCCTGACCTTATATTCCTAACGTCAAAAACTGATTTGGAATTCTTTATTACCTGATCAATCTCCTGCATACTCACTCCATGTTTAAGCAGAATTTCTGAAAGGACACCATTTGGCTTAACGTGTCCTGGAACCAGATAGAATAAATCGGCAGGTATTCCATAGAGAAGAACCGGTTTGCTGATTTTCTGACTGGCGGTTGAATCTGGGGCTGGCAGATTAGCACCATTATTATTCACTGGGTTTTTACAGGAAACGGAAAGAAGGAGTAAAGTAATATTGAGAAGGGCTATTAATCGGAGAAACATCAAGAGAAGGGTGTTTTGGCTGGAAGACTGAAGCCGGAAGACGGAAGTAGGACGACTTTACTTCTGACTTCGGTCTTCTGACTTCCGACCTTTTAGTTTTTAATTACAACATTCACAATCCTGCATGGTACCACAATAATATTTGAAGGAGTATTCCCCCCAAGCCACTTCTGAGACCGATCATCAGCCAGAACAATTTTAATGATCTCTTCTTTAGACATTCTGACCGGGAGCGAGATGTTATACCGCATTTTACCATTAAAAGAAACAGGATAATCAAAATTATCTTCTTTCAGATATTCTTCATTGAAAAGTGGCCAGGGTTCATAGGCGAGTGAATTTTTATTGCCAAGAAGACTCCATAACTCTTCTGCTGCATGAGGTGCAAAAGGAGCCAGCACCTTTGTGAAAGTGTTGGCTGTCTCAATAGTTACTTTACCTTTTTTTGTAGCAAGATTGATGAATATCATCATTGCAGAAATTGCTGTATTAAATCGTAAGGTTTCAATATCCCCCTCTGCTTTTTTGATAGTGTAGTGAAGACTTTTCAGAATCTCCGGATCTTCCACCCCATTGGTGATATTTTCAGAAGCAGACATGAATCTGAATGCTCTTCCAAGAAATCCGAATACTCCTTTTACACCTTTGTCGTCCCATGGTTTTGTAACATCAAGAGGACCCATGAACATCTCATAAAGACGCAGAGAATCGGCACCGTATTTTGATGTAACATCATCAGGATTAACCACATTCTTGAGCGATTTCGACATTTTGGCTACAATTTGTCTAAGCTCAGCTCCGGTTTCTTTATGATAATATTTATTTTCGCGCTCTTCAACAAGATCTCCTGAAACTTTTGATCCCGATTGCGTTTCATATGCAAATGCGAGTATCATTCCCTGGTTGAATAATCTTTGATATGGCTCAGGGGTTGAAACAATTCCAAGATCGAAAAGGACTTTATGCCAGAACCGGCTGTAGAGCAGGTGAAGCACCGCATGTTCAGCGCCACCAATATAAAGGTCAACCGGCATCCAGTATTCTTCTTTTTCCCGGTCAAAGATCATTTCGTTATTTTTAGTGTCGATGAATCGTAGATAATACCAGCAGGAACCAGCCCACTGAGGCATCGTATTTGTCTCCCTTCTTCCTTTCCGTCCGTTTTTGTCAGTTACATTTAACCACTCATCGGAATTTGAGAGAGGCGATTCGCCTGATTCTCCGGGAAGATATTTTTCAAGCTTTGGAAGTTCGAGAGGCAGTTCATTATCATTCAAAAGGGTAACTTCTCCATCTTCCCAATGTATAACAGGAAAGGGTTCTCCCCAATATCTCTGTCGGCTGAAAAGCCAGTCGCGGAGTTTGTAATTTATTTTTGAACTTCCAATATTTCTTCTTTCCAGCCAGTCTATAATCTTTGCAATCCCATCTTCTTTATTGAGCCCATTGATATTTATTCTCCTTGCGTAAGGAGTATAATCTGGTATCGGAGGACTGTTAATATATTTTCCGTTTTCAGTCCAGCATTCTTTTCCTTTAAGGATTCTTTTTTTCTGCTTAACATCAGAAACATCAGGATCTTGTATACAAATGATCGGAAGCCGATATTTCTTCGCAAATTCGAAATCCCTGGTATCGTGAGCAGGGACCGCCATAATAGCGCCAGTTCCATAACCTGTTAAAACATAATCAGCTACCCAGATTGGAATCGTTTTTTGATTTACAGGATTAATGGCAAACATGCCTGTAAAGACCCCAGTCTTTGTTTTTGCTAAATCAGTACGTTCTAATTCTGATTTAATAGAAGTTCTCTTTCTATACCATGTAATTGCACTTTTATGCCCCTTAGTAACTTTATTATAAATTAAATCTAGAATCTCATGTTCTGGTGCAATAACCATATAGGTTGCCCCGAAAAGGGTATCTGGTCTGGTTGTGAATACTTTTAGTTTCTGTTCTAGTCCTTCTAATTGAAAATCAACTTGAGCTCCTGTTGAACGGCCGATCCAGTTACGTTGCATTTCCTTAATCCCTTCAGGCCAGTCAAGACTATCTATACCTTCCAACAATCTTTCGGCATAAAGAGGGATCCGAAGCATCCATTGTTTGAGATTTTTCTTTTCAACCCTGTTTCCGCATTTTTCATGCGACCCATCGGTAAGGACTTCTTCATTGGCACAAACTATCCGGCAGCTTGGACACCACCACACTCGCGCATTGGCGTAGTAAGCAAGTCTCTTTGAATCAATGTATTTGGTCTCTTCAATTACGGTAAGTTCTTTCGGTATTGGCAATTCGGAAATAGGTCTGCCTTTCTGTATTTTATCATCGAACCAGGTATTGTACAAACGGATAAAGATCCATTGGGTCCATTTAAAATATTTAGGATCAGTTGTATTAATCTCTTTGTCCCAGTCGTAACTCAGACCGAGTTCCTTAATCTGACGTCTGAAAGTGTCGCAGTTATTTTTTGTTGTGATAGAAGGATGTGTACCGGTTTGAATGGCATACTGTTCTGCAGGAAGACCGAATGCGTCCCAGCCCATAGGGTGGAGGACATTGAATCCCTTCATTCGCTTGTATCTGCTGAAGATGTCAGTTGCAGTATATCCTTCTGGATGACCAACATGCAGTCCGACACCTGATGGATAAGGGAACATGTCGAGTACGTAACATTTATTTGGATTTGTTAAATCTTCAGGAGTTTTGAAAGTTTTATTATCTTCCCAGTACTTCTGCCACTTCTTTTCTATTTCGTGAAAATTGTAATCCATCTTCCGTCTTTTAAGTCTGCGAAAATAGAAAAACTTTGGCAAAAAACATTGATAGCATGGTGCAATAGGATAGATGATTCGGTAAATTTTCAATATTAGTTGTAAAACCCGCCTTTTGGTTATACTTTTGCGCTATTGATCCGGTCCCGTAGTTCAATGGATAGAATGACAGATTCCGGTTCTGTTGGTTGGGCGTTCGAGTCGCCCCGGGATCACAAAAAACAAACGCAATTATCAATATAACAGATAGTTGCGTTTGTTTATTAAAAATGGCTTTAGAAAAACCTTTGCTTATTCATCTTTATTAAATCACCAGAAATCAAAATTTTTCTGGTCCTTGTCAGAGATCTTAATACAACGAACAGAATAGCCATCTTTCTTATCTGTAGGGAAGAGAGATAATTCTCTCTTTGATGAGTATAATGCCGCACACCAGCTGGTGATATCATCATCATCTACATTTGTCCAGAAAAAGGTTACATTTCCTATATTTTCCATATTCTTGTCACCGCTACGGCCACTTGAGAGAGCAGTAAAACCACTTGAATTTGTTGCGCCGGTATTTGGGCTTTTCCAGGAAGTTGTTCCTGTCTCTTTCAATTTTCCGCCTGCCTGATCATCACCTCCAAGATAGGCAGATAAATACCACCAGTCTTGCATCGATGGCAGTCGCCAGCCAGCAGGGCAGGCTTTGGTGGCAGTCTTCCAGGAATATAAGTAACCATGGGTCTTCACATAATCTTTGATATCATCATAAACCCAGCACCCGCTTTCAGTCTTAAAGGCAAGATTCTCGCCCATCCACACCTGATCATTTATTTTAACAGTTTTGTAAACTTTACCATTTCTGTCATCGGTAAATGAGCCTGCTTCCTGACCATATGTACAAAAACAAACAGCATTAATAATATATACTATTGCAATCAAATAATTTGTTTTATTCTTCATTCTAAAGAGTTAAATTTATAATTAACAGTATTCCGGAATTGCTTAGTCAGTTATAATCCGGATCATAAGTTTTATCCGTTAAGCACCCATCCCTTGCGATATTCCTTTTGAAGGTAGCTGTTAGCTTCTGAATCATTTGTAATCTGTCCTGCAACAGGATCGTATGTCAATTCTTTACCTGCTCTGTTAGCAACCAGTCCAAGCATAAGTGTTTCTATCATTCGACCTGCGTAATCAAAATCACAGTCGGTCTTAAGGCCACCTTTGCAGGCCTTGAACCATTGCTCCACGAAATCCCCGAGAGGGGGTGCAACCTGATTACTGTTCGGAGACTTGTAATAGGTCATATCTGCTCCGTCACGTGAGGGAATAAGCAAACGGGTAGTGAAGTCAGCAACAAGAGTTCCTTTAGTCCCTTTGAACATTGCTCCGTGACCGATTTTGCTGATGTCAACAGCTGGATGTGGTGATTCTGGTTTTAATGTCCCCTGATACCATTCAACTGTAATAGGTCCCCTCCAATTGTTTGCAGGAAAGTTAAATTTGCTATGAAGATCTGATGGGACGACCTGAGGACTGTATGGGTCTCCTTCTGCCATAGCACTTATTGGCTGCCCGGCATCTATTGCATTCCAGGCAAGATCCATCGTATGACTGCCCATATCTCCGATCTGCCAGCTTCCGAAATCAGGGTACATATTCCACAGCAGGCAGCCTGCTCCTGGTCTTGCTCCGAAATATCCCGGATTATAGGGATGCATGTGAACCGGACCGATCCACTGTTCCCAGTCGATTGTTTTTGGCGCGGGACCTGCCTCAGGAAGATAACCGGTAGCTTTATGGGTGCGGTTACCCCATGTAATAGCCGCCTGTAAATCACCAACAGCGCCACCACGGACTAATTCCGAGACACGGTCAAAATTCTCATTGGCGTGACGTTGTGTACCATGCTGTGTAGCAAGCTTATTCTTATTCGCGAGGTATACCTTGCGTACTTCGCGTGCCTCATAAACACATCCTCCAACCGGTTTTTCGCAATAAACATGCAGTCCCCGGTTCATGGCCCAGATAGAGATAAAAGCATGGTGGTGATCGGGCGTACAAATGAATACAGCATTTAAATCCTTTTGTTCAAGGCACTTCCGCCAGTCGGTGTACTGTTTTGCTTTGGGATATTGTTTCGCAGCTAATGCCATATTGTCAGCGTTCACATCACATATTGCTACTATGTTCTGGGTATCTAATACCCGGTAATGCTGGCTGCCCCGTCCATGTGCCCCGATCAGGGCAATGTTTAGTTTATCACTGGGGTTTTGTCCTGAAAGGATACCCCCCGGAAGGATTATCAGTCCGGCACCGGTTGCGGCAGCGGATTTAACAAATGCTCGTCTTTTCATTACATTTTATGTTTGTTAGTAAAATTGAGTGCCTGCATACGTTCCTATTAATCTTAATTTATCCGGTTCCTGAATTTCACAAAATCATGATTATTAGTTACTCAAACTTAAGAAATGTTTTATTCAACTCATAATATTTAAACATTTTTAACGCTTCTTAAGTTATTAACCTCTTACTCATACGGTACATGGCTTATTGACCAGATCATTTAGCTGATATTGTTATAGAAGCTCTCTTCAATCCTTCGGCGGTGGCCCTGACTTTTATTTTTCCGGTCTTTGTTCCTGGCTGTACTATAACCAGGCATATTCCCTGCCAGGTTTTTTTCTTTGGTTGCTGAAAGCCCGACATATTCAATGGGTTACCACTTCCGACACCAGCCAGACCGCCCTTGCCGGTTACATCAAAGCTAACCATTATATCATCTGCATCAGGAACAATATTGCCTTCAGAGTCTATTATTTCTGCCCTTACATATGACAGATCGTTTCGGTTTGCCTTGATTATAGTTCGATCAGCTATGAGTCTTATTGCTGTTGGTTTACCTGTAGTTTTAAGAGTCTGTGATGCTGTTTCCTTACCATTGTCATAACAGCACGCAATCAGCGTTCCAGCCTCATAGGGGACCTCGAATGCAGCTGTGATTGATTTTTCCGGATCCACATTTTGCTCACCAACAATTTTACCATTTAACTTAAGGCTGACCCGCTGACTGCGGGTGTAGACATGTACCTGCAATTTTTCACCCTCATGACCAGACCAGTTCCAGCTCTTCAGCTCATCAGGAAACCCCCAGTTACTGGTTACCTCTCTTTTACCTTCCGGGATGGGACGATGCACGAACATTTCAACTTTGCTTTTACCCCAGACAACATGTTGATAATATGAAGGCACCTTTCTGTCTCCGATCAGGTCAATATCACCCTGGTAATTGGTAAATGCCGGCCATGAATCGCGACTGAAAAATCCTTGTCTGGGTACCTGTGTCTGACTCGTATCCGGAACAATGTCCCTTAGTTGTGGCAGGCCTACACCTGCCTCACCGAGATTATCCATAGCTGTCCAGATAAAATAACCAATAACAAAAGGATGCTTTCTTACCATCTCATAGTTTTCCAGCGCGAGTGGAGGATTTGTTTCAGTTCCAACCATAACACGGTCAGGATATTTAATATGATCCTCCTCATATCTCTTATATGCATAGTTATAGCCTATTAAATCAAAGAGGTCCATGTGTTCCGGGATCTCGTCCCATTTGCTTTTCTGACCCCTCATCCATGCGAAATCAACAAAGCACTCTGTGACCCATCGTGTTTTATCAATCCGGCGAATTTCCTCAGTCAGATTTCTGGCAATTCTTAATCCTGAAGTATCAAAAGTCTCACGGATTTCATTCCCAATACTCCATATTATGACTGACGGGTGATTTCTGTCACGCTTTACCCACGACTCCACATCTTTCTGCCACCATTCCCTGAAATAGAGATGGTAGTCCTGACTCCTTTTAGCAGTCTCCCACTCATCGAAGATTTCATTAATAACTACCATTCCCAGTCGGTCGCAGGCATCCAGGAGTGCTGATGACGGAGGGTTGTGAGCGGTCCTGATGGCATTGAAGCCGCTGTTTTTCAGCACCTCAATTTTACGTTCCTCGGCACGGTCGATGGCAGCAGCTCCCAGGGGGCCGTTATCGGGGTGAATACAACCGCCGATCAGTTCGATAGGTTTACCATTGATTGTAAACCCGTTCTGCGCATCTGCCTTAATACTGCGGATCCCAAAATGAGTTACCAGACCATCAATAATCTTATTATTTATCAGCACAGATACTTTCGCAAGGTAGAGATTCGGTTCATCGATCGACCAGAGAGATGGCATCTTTACCGGAATTTCCTGTATTATCTGTCCTTTTTGACCTGACGCCACCATTGAATTGCTGGTTATAGTTACAGCCAGCTTGCCTGAAGGATCCAACAAATCGGTACGCAGGACGATACTTTCATCACTATTCCCGGAGTTTACAATAGTCGTTTCAACTCTCACATCTGCAGAATTTTCAGTTATAACGGGTGTTGTAATGTATAATCCGCCTGTAATATCTATGTGAACAGGATTTACCAGAGTGAGCCATACGTGCCTTATAATACCTGATCCTGTATACCAGCGTGAATTCATCCCTTTATTTTGAACACGGACAGCAACAATGTTAGTTTCTCCCAGGGGATTCAGATAAGAAGTAATATCATAGTAAAAAGGAGTATATCCATAAGGATGAAATCCGAGGTGTTTTCCGTTCAGCCAAACATCGGATCTCACAGTAACGCCGTCAAATTGCAGGTAGGCAATTTTATCCTTATCCTGCTCCCTGATGGTAAAGTTTTTCCTGTACCAGCCTGTGCCTCCCACCATGTAACCGGTAGTACCTTTATCAATGGCGGATTTATCAAATGGTCCGATTATATCCACACCGTTTTGTCGGGGCAGATCTTCAATACTCCAGTCATGAGGAACGTCGATGATCCTCCAGCCTGAATCATTAAAACCCGGGGATTCAGCGCCTGAAAGCGTATCTTTCATAAAGCGCCAGCCTTCATCAAATGAGATTGTTCTATCACCAGTGGAAATTTCAGCCGGGTTATGGCATGAAGCGAGAACCTGAAAAACTAATGCCACCGCACATAAGCCTGAACTTAAACGAAGTTTTAATAAAAGCAGTTTCAGATATTTCATAAAAATGCTATCTGCGGCTGATAATTATGAAGAGATCCTTTATATTCATAATCCCGAAATAGTTAATATTTGGTAAATTGGGAGAATGCAAAGATATGACTAATATTGAAAACCGCTCATCACTCCCATTCCCAACATACATCTAAAGGTTGTGGTGCCGGGTTGCGCTCCTCATGAGCGTTATATAACTTATGGGATCCTGCAGAATAAGTTACACCGTCGGTTGTGTATCCATAACTTTTTTCTTAAGACAAAAGACAAAAGGGAAAAGACAAAAGTTTTATTATACTCTAAAGCAAAAATGTAACTTCAGAAAGTTCCCTCCCTATTTGCTGAACACCTTGTAATATTCGTTTGGTTTGAGTAATTGATGGCTTTTTATTTCCTTTAATATATTGAGCCAATAAACTTTGGTTCATTCCAATACGCTGAGAAAGTGCCTTTGCATTAATAACTTTATAAAAGTCAAAGAAGCTTTCAAGGTCATAGGTAAATTTTATTTCATCAATATCGTAAGAGTAACCCTTTTCTTCGTATGCAAGGTTTACCGCTTCTAAAATATTAGATTTGAGTTCGTCAAAGGTATTCCCCTCAGTTGCAATAAAATTGCCTTCAGCCATTGTACTGGCACTATACCCAACATCTTCTTTAACAACTGTTATTATTATTTTAGTCTTTTTCATCTTTTATTAGTTTTGATTTCCGCCTGCTTCAATATTGCATTTAGTAAGCCCTATTTAACTTCTTTGACTCCCTTTTTACCTTACCTCAAACCAGCCATTATTCTTTAATAACTTGAAAAGGTCATTATATTTCATTAGTACAAAGGTAATAAATATATTACTTATATAAATAGTAAAATAATTTAGATTTAACGAATGTTTATTTAATTGAGGTTTCCAGATAAAATGCTGATTTCATTAACATATGATGTAATGGGTCTGAAATGGCCACAGATTCTGGTTCTGTTGATTGGGCGTTCGAGTCGGCCCGGGATCACAATTGTTCATGTAAAAGGTTACATGTAGGGAATGGTCGCGACCATTCCCTACAGGACCGAACCAGGTTCCCGTAAGATTTCTATCATTTCTGATATTGCCTCTGAATCAACGGGGTCTTTAATTGGAGAGAGTCCAAGTAATGTCCTTACATAATTTAGATCCTCACCTGTGATGTAATCTTTACCGATAATTATATTGTAAAGCACCGCAGATTTAAGTGTGTTTGATTTGATCCTGAAAGAATGTGGGCTGTAACGAGCTGGGAATATATGAATAAATCTCTGTGGATTGTCATGTGATTTCAGGGTCCATTCGGAACTATCAGATAATGTGGTAATTATAAGCAAAGGGGATTTTTGTGCCGGTCCGGATTTAGCAGGGAATGGTCGCGACCATTCCCTGCTGATTAATTCATCAATTTCGCGACAAATATTATATACAGACAGAGACCCGGTATAAACATCAGTAACCGAGGTCCCAAGGTGTTTAAGTTCCCTGACAATAATAGGGAATTGTTGCGACAATTCCCTACTATCATTTATAAGATTTATAAAATCCCTGATATATCCCAGATGGTGCTTCAAAGGATTGAATAAATATGGTTCAGGTATCTGAATATCAGTGATCATAATACAAAGATACTCATATCAAAAAAATAACATAAAATAGTTCAGCAGAATTATCATCTTATTCATAATCGATTAACTTTATGAACTGATTGATTTACTATTTAAACATAGCTATATGCCATCATCTTCAAGAGAAAATTTCATAAAAACCATCAACCATCAACAGCCCGATAAGGTAGTTGTGGACTTTGGTTCGACAGCCGTTACAGGCATTCACGTTCTGGTTGTTGAGAAACTCAGGGACTATTACGGTCTGGAGAAAAAGCCGGTTAAGGTAGTTGAACCTTATCAGATGTTGGGTGAGATTGATGCCGAGCTTATAAAAGCTATGGATATCGACGTGATTGGGTTATTCGGTGCAAAGAATATGTTCGGGGTTCCAAATGAGGGGTGGACCCTTCATAAAACACTTTGGGGACAAGAGGTTCTTTTTCCTGGCACATTTAACTATACATATAACCAAAACGGCGATATTCTGATGTACCCTGAGGGAGATACTTCCGTTCCTCCAAGCGGAATGATGCCAAAATCGGGCTACTTCTTTGATGCCCTTGACCGTCAGAAACCTATTGATGAATCGAAGCTTACTGTCGAAGATAACCTTGAAGAGTTTGGCCATATTACTGAAAAAGAACTGGCTTACTGGAAAGAGCAGGTAGATTCTGTGGACGACAATTCCAAAGCTGTAGTCGCATCTTTAGGTGGTACAGCACTTGGGGATATAGCTCTTGTCCCGGCAATTAACTTAAAATATCCTAAGGGAATCCGGGGAGTCGAAGAATGGTATATATCAACACTTATCAGAGAAGATTTTATTAAAGAACTATATGACAGACAAACAGATATCGCTATTGAAAATCTGAAGTTATTGCATAATGTCATTGGTTGTAAGATAGATGTTGTATTTACCTGTGGAACCGATTTTGGTACTCAGAATTCAACCTTCTGTTCACCTGAAACCTACGACAGGATTTGGCTGCCATATTACAGAAAAGTAAACGACTGGATCCATGAGAATACAAACTGGAAAACATTTAAACACTCCTGCGGTGCAGTGGAACCATTATTATCACATTTTATCGAATCGGGATTTGACATTATAAATCCGGTTCAGATCAATGCTGCCGGAATGGATCCCAAAAAACTTAAAAAAGAATATGGTGATAAGCTTGTTTTCTGGGGTGGAGGCGTTGATACCCAGGGTGTTTTTGCTTTTGGGACTCCTGCACAGGTTAAAGAACAGGTAAAATCACAGTGCGATATCCTGAATAAGAATGGGGGGTTCGTCTTTAATACTGTTCATAATATTCAGGCTAATGTTCCATTTGAAAATGTGGTCGCAATGCTGGATGCATTAAAAGAGTTATGATGAAGCAAAATAACTTTAACTGGACCTACCTTTTAAGCATTTCGCTGGTATCCGCAATGGGTGGACTTCTTTTCGGATACGATTGGGTTGTTATCGGAGGCGCAAAACCTTTTTATGAACCCTTTTTCGGGATAACCGGACACGCTTTTCTTCAGGGATGGGCAATGGGTTGCGCACTTATCGGATGCCTGGCCGGGTCCGTAATCTCGGGATGGCTTAGTGACAGCTTTGGCAGGAAAAAATTATTAATTCTGGCTGCAGCATTATTTGTTACTGCCTCTCTGGGTACAGGAGGTGCAGGTTCGTTTACAATATTCGTTTTGTTCAGGATTTTAGGCGGGATCGGAATTGGTCTGGCGTCAAATCTTTCACCTATGTATATTGCAGAAATAACTCCGGGAAATGTGCGGGGAAGATTTGTTTCGTTAAATCAACTTACTATTGTTATCGGGATACTTGCAGCCCAGATTGTCAACTGGAGAATAGCAGAACCGGTGGCAGCCGGAGCAACAACCTCAGATATTCTTGCATCGTGGAACGGACAAACAGGTTGGAGATGGATGTTTTATGCATGCACAGTTCCGGCAGTATTCTTTTTTATTCTGATGTGGTTAGTTCCCGAAAGCCCACGATGGCTGGCTAAAGATCAAGCCAATCATAACAGGGTACATAAGATCTTATCAAAAATTGGGGGTACTTCATTCGCCGATTCGGAACTGACCTCAATAGAAGAAACTTTACGATCAGAAGAAACCAAATCGGATATTTCTCTTCTCAGCCAGCCCGGCATAAGTAAAATTCTGATACTAGGTATTGTTTTGGCTGTTTTCCAGCAATGGTGCGGAATAAATGTGATCTTCAATTACGCTCAGGAGATCTTCTCAAAAGCAGGATACAGTGTTTCAGACATACTCTTCAATATTGTAATTACCGGGAGCGTAAATCTTGTGTTCACTTTTGTGGGGATATTTACTGTTGACAGAATCGGCCGTAAAGCGCTGATGCTTATTGGTGCCGGAGGACTAGCCGGTATGTTTGCAATAACAGGAGCTATGTACTATTTCCAAATACAAGGGTTGCCATTGCTCATTATGGTTGTGTCGATTATTGGTTGTTTTGCAATGTCGCTTGGTCCGGTTACCTGGGTTGTCCTTTCAGAGATTTTCCCTAACAGGATCCGTGGCTTTGCCTTATCAATTGCGACTTTCGCCCTGTGGGCTGCCTGTTTTGTGCTTACATATACTTTCCCATTGCTGAATAAACTTCTTAATGCATCAGGAACATTCTGGCTGTATGGTGGAATCTGTGTATTTGGCTTCTGGTTCATTCTGAAAAAACTGCCTGAAACCAAAGGAAAATCTTTGGAAGAGATTGAACATCAATTGATAAAATAATGAAAAAACTGCTTATACTTTTACTTGTACTCACAGGCTGTACCCGAAATAATATTGATGTCCGAAGCAGTCTTTCACTTGCAGGGGAATGGAAATTCAGAATCGATTCACTCGATCAGGGAATTCAGAATAAATGGTATGATGAATTAGCTTCAGAGGCTGTGAAGCTTCCGGGATCAATGGCTGAGAACGGTAAGGGTGATGAGGTTTCTCTTAAAACACCATGGACCGGAGATATAGTCGATAAATCTTATTTCACTGAAAAGAAATATGAAAAGTATCGTCAGCCTGGAAATATAAAAATTCCGTTCTGGCTTAAACCGGTTAAATACTATAAAGGCGCTGCCTGGTATCAGAAGGAATTCGACTTGCCTCAGGATTGGAACGGGGAAAATATTATTTTATTCCTTGAAAGACCTCATTGGGAATCAACTGTTTATGTTAATGGTAAAAAAGCTGGCGTTGAGAATAGCCTTGCTGTTCCGCATCAATTTGACGTAACTGACCTTCTCATTCCCGGTAAAAATCAGATTAGCATTCGTATTAATAACAGTGTTGTGATTCCGGTTGGAGTTAACTCGCACAGTATCAGTGATCATACACAGTCGAACTGGAATGGTATTGCCGGAAATATCAGTCTGATAGCTTCATCAAAAGTATTTATTCGGGATGTAAGAGTATATCCCGATGTCGTTGGGAAAAAGGCAAAGATTATTGTTGTACTTGCAAATAAACCCGGAACTCCATTTAAAGGTACAGTAGTCATTCAGGCTGAGAGTTTTAATTCACCATCTTCACAAAAAGCCAAAAGAAAAGTAGTGCAGGTAAGCACTGGTTCAAATGATACTCAGCTTGTTATCGATTACCCAATGGGAAACAGTGTTCAGTTGTGGAGTGAATTTGATCCTTCTCTTTACAACCTGTATGTTAGTCTTAAAGATGCAAAAGGTGATATAATTGACAATAAAACTGAGGAGTTCGGGATGCGCGATTTTAAAGCAAAAGGAACCCGTTTCGAAGTAAATGGCCGGCAGATATTCTTAAGAGGAACCACTGAATGTGCAATATTTCCCCTGACCGGTTACCCTCCCACAGATGTTAAATCATGGGAAAAAGTGCTTCAGACATGTAAGGATTATGGTCTGAATCACATCAGGTTTCATTCATACTGTCCTCCTGAAGCAGCCTTCATAGCAGCTGATAAGCTTGGAGTTTATTTTCATATAGAATGTTCATCGTGGGCCAACCAGGGAACATCAATCGGAGACGGAGGCGTTATTGATGATTACATTTATAAGGAAGGAGACAGGATTCTGAATGAATACGGCAACCACCCGTCATTCTGTATGATGGCTTATGGAAATGAGCCGGCTGGCAAAAATCAGAAAGAATATCTCGGTAAACTTCTGGCATACTGGAAAGCAAAAGACAGCAGAAGGGTATATACTTCGGCAGCCGGATGGCCTGTAATTCCGGAGAATGATTATAACCTGACTCCTGAGCCCAGGATTCAGCATTGGGGTGAAGGGTTAAAAAGCATCATTAATGCAAAACCTCCTCAGACAATGTTTGATTACAGAGATTTCGTTTCAAAATTTTCAATACCCACTGTCAGTCATGAAATTGGACAATGGTGTGTTTATCCCGATTTTAAGGAAATTGCAAAATATACCGGTGTACTCAAACCAACGAATTTTGAGATTTTCAAAGAAACACTTACTGAGAACAATATGGGCGATCAGGCAGAAGATTTCCTTATAGCTTCAGGCAAACTTCAGGTATTATGTTATAAAGCTGAAGTTGAAGCTGCTCTTAGAACTCCGGGATTTGCTGGTTTTCAGCTGCTGCAGCTTCATGATTTTCCCGGACAGGGAACTGCCCTTGTAGGAGTCCTTAACCCTTTCTTCGAATCTAAAGGCTATGTAACTCCCGAAGAGTTCAGGATGTTTTGTAACCAGACTGTGCCTCTGGCAAGGATGCAGAAGATAGTTTATACAAATAACCAGACCTTTAAAGCGGATATCGAAATAGCACATTTTGGTGCAAAACCAATTGAGAAAGCTGAAATTATTTGCCAGGTAACCAATGAAAGGGGAGATACAATCCGCAAAGAAATTTTTACAAAAGACAATATTGAAATTGGAAATTGTATAGGAATTGGGTTATATGAAATGGATCTTTCAATGATTAAGAAAGCCCAGAAGCTTACCCTTGAGGTTTCTATACTGAAAACTCATTTTAAAAATAATTGGGACATTTGGGTTTATCCTGAGAAACAGGAACCTGTTTCAGGCAATGTGTTTATTACCGATAAGCTCGATAATAAAGCTGAGGCAATCTTAAAAAATGGAGGTTCTGTGTTATTACTCAATTATGGCAAAATTGGAAAAGAAAGGGGGGCACAGATCGCAATCGGATTTTCGAGTATATTCTGGAATACTGCCTGGACAAATAACCAACCTCCGCATACCCTTGGCATTCTTTGTGATGGTAAAAATGCTTTTTTCAAAGATTTTCCGACAGAAAATCACAGTAACTGGCAGTGGTGGGATCCCGTTTCTCATTCACAGGCAATGATAATCAATAGTTTCCCTGCAAACCTTAAACCTTTGATTCAACCAATTGATACATGGTTTGAAAACCGCCGGCTTGCACTAGCCTTTGAGATTAAAACTGATGGCGGGAAACTTATGGTATGCAGTATTGATCTTAAAGATAGAATTGATGAAAGACCTGTTTCGAAACAACTTTTGCTTTCAATATTGAATTATATGAATAGTAAATCATTTAATCCACAGATTGAGGTTGATATCAAAAAAGTAAAAGGATTGATGGACAATTATTAACTTTACAGCATAAATAACAAGATAAATATGCCAGAAACCTATATTTTACCTATGATATTTGCAGTCCCGGTTCGTGACCCAAACGCTGTTACCAGTGTGGGTGAATTACTCATGAAAGGCGGATTTATAATGATCCCTATAATTCTTTTATCCCTGATCAGCATCTACTTTTTTATAGAGAGATTTTCATATATCAGGAAATCTTCTGCTATTGATAAAAACCTCGTGAAAAATGTAATCACTGATATAAGAAACAATAAACGGGAAGAAGCATTGATACGTTTGCGCAGTAATAAAACTTCACTGGGAAGAATTCTTGAGAGTGGTTTTAGTCAACCGGGGAAATCTCCGGCAGATGTTGAAAAGTATATGGAATCGACGGCAAATCTTGAGATTTCTGTAATGGAGAAAAACACAGGGTATCTCGGTATTATTGCCGGGATAGCTCCGATGCTTGGATTCATAGGAACTATTTCCGGGGTAATAAAGATCTTCTATAACATCTCGTTGGCCGATAATATAAGCATAGGAATAATAGCCGGAGGATTATACCAGAAAATGATTTGTAGCGGGACAGGATTAATAGTCGGTGTTATAGCCTATACCTGTTACCACTATCTGCAGATGATGATCGACCGTTTTTCAATTGACATGCAAACGGAGGTAAATGAAGTTGTAAAAGTGTTATAAGATGAACATAAAGAGAAAAAGACAATTTAAGGCTGAAGTAAGCACTTCATCCCTTAATGATATTATGTTTTTCCTGCTTTTGTTTTTTCTTATTGTTTCGTCACTGGCTAATCCGAATGTAATAAAGCTTTTACTTCCTAATTCCAAATCAGCCCAGAATCTTAATAAGCAGCAGATTTCAATTTCTATTACGAAAGATAAAAAATACTACCTCGACAGCCGTCAGATAAACTTTAACGATATTGAACCATTTCTTAAATCCAGAATGGGCTCTCTACAGGAGCCGACTGTCATACTCAGGCTTGAAAATTCTCTTACCATTCAGGATCTGGTTGATGTCCTTGAGATTGGCAACCGTTTACAGGTTAAGATGGTGATGGCAACAAATAAAAAACCAGGGTAACAAACCTTTATATTTATGAATTTATTCAGGACTTTTTTGGCACTGCTTTTTATCGTACCTGTTATTTCTTTCAGCCAGATACCTCATCTTGAAAAACAGGGTACTGCTACACGAATGGTGGTTGAAGGAAAGCCATTCCTTCTTATCTCAGGTGAACTTCATAATTCAACCTGTGGAGGGTTTGACTATATGAGACCTGTCTGGAAACAATTAGCCGGTAAGAACCTTAATTCTGTTATTGCTTCTGTCTCATGGGAGCTTGTTGAACCGGAGATAGGAAAATTTGATTTCGCTCTGGTAGACAGTATTATTGCAGGTGCAAGAAAAGAAAATATGAAGCTTGTCCTGATCTGGTTTGCAAGCTGGAAAAACGGGGGATCAATTTATATTCCATCATGGGTAAAAAAGGATTATGAAAAATATCCCCGTGCAAAAGACGAGAATGGAAAACCACTTGAGATTTTATCGACTTTCGGAGATGCTTCATGTGCTGCTGACGCAAGAGCATTTGCAGCTCTTATGCATCATGTTAAAGAGGTTGATTCAAAACAGCAGACTGTCATAATGATACAGGTCGAGAACGAAGTGGGTTTACTTGACAATATGGGAAAGACACCCGGAAATGCCAGGAGAGATTTCAGTGCTGCCGCCAATACAGCTTATAATAGTCAGGTTCCAAAGGAGTTGATGGATTATCTTACAGCTCATAAAGAAAATCTGTTCCCTGAACTTTACAGAGTATGGAAAGCAAATGGATTTAAGACAAAAGGAACATGGGAAGAGATCTTCGGTAAAAGTGAATTCAAACCTGATAAGAAAGACTGGAAGTTCTTTTCATTTTATACTGAAGAACTATTTACAGCATGGAATTATGCTGGATATGTCGGGAAAGTTGCTTCAGCAGGAAAAAAAGAGTATCCTTTGCCAATGTATGTGAATGCATGGTTAAAGCAGCAATCATGCCCCTGGCCGGGGACGTATCCCTGCGGAGGACCATTACCCCAGGTCCATGATATTTATCGTGCTGCCGCACCTTCCATTGATTTTTTAGCCCCCGATATTTATGTAAATGAGTTTGTAGAGGTTTGTAAGGAATTTGTAAGAGGAGGGAACCCATTGTTCATTCCTGAAACACGGAGCGGGGCAGAAGGCGCTGCCCGTGCATTCTATGTCTTTGGTGAATTAAATGCCGGATGCTTCGCCCCCTTTGGAATTGATAATGAGCGCTACAGGCTGAATGACCCATTGGATCAGAGTTATGCTGTTCTCAGGAACATGTCATCAGTTATTCTTAAGAATCAGGGCAAAGGAACAATGAGAGGGATACTGGTTGATACTGTTTTACGTTCAATGGATTTCGAATTGGGTGATTACAAAATCAGAGCGGTACTTGCCGGAAACAGAAAACCCGGTATCGCAGGCGGACTTATAATACAAACCGGCCCTGAGGAATATATTGTTGCAGGGAAAGGTTTCGATTTATTTTTTGTACCAAAAGATCCATCGAGCCGGATTGGCCTGGATATAGTCGATGACGGGACTTTTAAAGATGGTAAATTTGTGCCGGAAAGAAGATTAAATGGCGATGAAACTCATGCAAGTACCTGGTCAGGGACTGGTTTAAAGCTTCCTGACAACAAAGTAAGTGTTCAGAAAGCTTCCCTTTACCGTTATAAATAAACTTTGAATACTGTATCACTGCAGCAGAATATGAGAAAAATACTTTTCTTTACAGCCATATTAACCAAAGGCTTTAAACCATGACACAAAACAACTCTAATACAATTCCGGAATCATCTCAGTTTCTTCAACAACATTCTGTTTTGATAAGAATCTGGCATTGGTTAACCTTTATCATAATATCAGCTTTGATGATTACAGTTTTACTAACCTCAACATTAATGAATCCCCGGAAAAATTCAGTGATGGTGCAGGATCAGTTGAAAGCAAAAGGTGTTATTGTTACTATGGAACAAGCCTCATCTGTCGCACGCGAATTTGAAGATAGTATGTGGAATGTTCATAAACATCTTGGATATGGACTGGCGTTTTTGTTTTTGGCAAGGATTATAATTGAATTTGTAGCTCCGGGTGAAGAAAAAGTATATTCCAGGGTTAAAAAAGCTTCAGGATTATTTAAGAATCATGAAGGAAACAATTCAGAATACATGCACTTTATATGGGTAAAGAGAGGATACCTCTTATTTTACACATTCATTTTTATCATGATAATTACCGGTATTGGTCTGGCTCTTGGACATGATGTATCATCTCTTGGGAAAATGCATAGAGCGATAAAAGAAGTTCATAGCTTCTGCCAGATTTTTATTTATGGTTTCGTTTTACTTCATCTGTTTGGTGTAATTATTATTGAAAACCGTAATGCCAAAGCTATCGTATCGGGTATGATTAACGGGAATAAGTAACTGGCAAAGAAGTCTCTTAGTCCCTAAGTCCCTGAGTCTCTAAGTCTTAATTTTTACCAAGCAGGTAGAATATCAGAATTACTGCTGCAGCCGCTAAAACAGCCAGCGCTATTTTTATTGCACTGTAAGTTTAGCACCGTTTTTGATCTCATTCTGATACCTCTCAAAACGGTGTACCATTGTATTATTGGTTGGGTCGAGCCATTGGATAATGTCGATAAATTCCCCGCGAAGTTTGTCCATTAGTCCCATATTGCAATTTTTTAAGTTACAAATCCATTGTTTTTCTTTGTGTTACTTTATTCCTGCCTTCGTGGTACTTTGTGGTAAAAAATCAAACCACAAAGGAACTCAAAGGCATTCACTAAGGGGCACAAAGGTTTTCACATAAATGTTATATAACTATCTTCAGAAAAAAAAGATATAAAAAAACTTTTCAGGAATCAAAGATTTGATAAAATCATATTTTACAGAGGGAGATTTAGGTTTGAAATAAGTAACTTTGAATAAATTACAATAACTTCAGCAGCAATTTAAGAATGGTGAATGCTAATGACATATTGCGCCGCATCCGTTATACTTTCGAGTTCAGTGATTCCAAAATGATGGAAATATTTGCACTGGCCGGTCATGAGATTACCAGAGCACAAATCAGCGACTGGCTGAAAAAAGATGATGATCCTGCATATAAAGATCTTGATGACAATCATCTTGCAATATTTCTTAATGGCTTTATTATCGATAAACGTGGTAAAAAAGAAGGACCGCAGCCAATTGCCGAAAAACGGTTGAATAACAATATTGTACTCAGGAAATTAAAAATAGCACTCGACCTGAAAGATGATAGTATTCTTGAGATACTTGCGTTAGCTGATATGCGTATAAGTAAACACGAACTGAGTGCATTTTTCAGGAAACCTGATCAGGAACAATTCCGTCCATGTAAAGATCAGATTTTGCGTAACTTTATACATGGTATGCAGGTTAAGTACCATAACTAATAGAATCCAAAATCGATAATCCGCAACCGAGCCGAAGGCGAGCTCACGCAGCCAATCCGCAATATTAAATTACGAATTCTGGGTTTGCATCCTAACCATTGAGATGTAAATAAGCTTTCCAATAAACCCTGGCCTTCCTGTTAAAGTGGCTTTCCAGTTCTTCCCAATGGACACGCATAAAATTATATGGTTTCAGCCAGTCCTGATTTTCTGTTTCTTCAACTGAGGGGGAAGGATGTAATGGCATCTGATTTTCAATTGCATAGAATTTATAAGTAAAGAGGAATGCATTATTTTTAAAAATGTCATAATTACCTGCATCTTTCTTCCATTTTGCCAGATACTGTTTTTTTTCATAAGCAGTCAGGATTACCACTGAGAAGAATAGCGTCAACAGGTATACCGGGATTATCATAAACGTCCACCAGCTCAGGAAGAACCAAGAAGCAATAAGGGTTGCAGCTATAAATACAAAATTATATTTCATATAAACAAGAAGCGGCAGTTTTAGCAGTTTTAATATCCAGGTACCAAACCGAAAATTAATAAGTATGTGCCCGAAGAAATATAGTCCGGCTGGAATTGCGAACCTGGAACTCATATCAATATTAAAGAATATCAGGATAAAAAATGAAATTGTAAACAGAAAGTTGGGCAATTGTATAACGCCGTCAGTAAGAGCCAAAAAATCAACAGGATTGATCTTTTTTGAGAGCCGGTGAAAAAGTAGCCACTCTGTTTTTCCGTTTATATCGATAATATTACCTTTTACTGTAAACATTCTAGCTATGTTAAATAGCTGCAAATTTATAACTTTTTAACACAAGTGATCAACTTTGCCGGGAGAGATAAATATTGTGGAGAGAAGGGATTACCTTCGGTGATCCCCGGGGTGGAGCCTTGCGAAGTTTAAATGAACCCTTCGGGTTATTTTAATTTTCCCTTCAGCACTTTATGAAAGCAAGCTTTCAATAGTGCTTTGGTAAAATTAAAAATCCCGCCATTGGCGGGATTCATTTAAACTTCGCGGAGAGAAAGGGATTCGAACCCCCGGTACCCTTTTGAGGTACACACGCTTTCCAGGCGTGCCAGTTAAACCACTCCTGCATCTCTCCAAAAACAGGGGCGCAAAGTACAAAAATATTTTTAAAAAATGTCCTGTTATGAGATTTCGCCCGACAATGACCTGTTCAATGACTTAACTACTTCTTCACTTGAGGAATATCTGCCCAGGAGATGCATAAGTTTTGTTACTGATGCTTCAGAAGTTAAATCTTTTCCGCTTACAACTCCTGCAGCCAGCATCTGCCTGCTCGTTTCATAGAGACCCATCTCAACACTCCCTCCATGACACTGAGTTACATTGAGGATTATACCACCTTTATTGATATAGTTCGAAAGGTCATCCAAAAACCATTGGTATGTTGGAGCATTCCCCGATCCGAATGTCTCAACAATTAGTCCTCTCAACCCTTCAGTATTCAGCACAGCCTGAACAAGTTTTCTGTTAATCCCGGGAAAGAGTTTCAGTACAGCAACATTGGTATCGAAAGTCTTGTGAACTATGAGCTTCTGATCTTTAGCCGGATAACTTATCAGGTTATTTGTGTATTTCAGATGTAAGCCTACCTCTGCCAATGGTGGATAGTTTGGGGAGTAGAAGGCATCAAAATGCTCTGCACTCATCTTTGTTGTGCGATTACCGCGTGTGAGTTTATTATCGAAAAAGATACATACCTCCGGTACCTCAGCCATTCCATTTACCTGTGCAGCAGCAATCTCAATAGCAGTAATAAGATTCTCCCTTCCATCTGTACGAAGCAGCCCGATAGGCAATTGCGATCCGGTGAGAATAACCGGTTTTGCCAGGTTCTCAAGCATAAAACTCAATGCCGATGCCGTATATGCCATTGTATCTGTTCCGTGCAATATCACGAATCCATCAAAATCTTTGTAGCCCTCTTCAATAATCTCAGCCATTTTCACCCACACTACAGGGTCTATATTACTGGAATCCTGTACCGGATCAAATGAAATAGAATGTAGATCATACCCGAACTTCTTCAGTTCAGGTACATGATCAGAGATATGCCTGAAGTCGATAGGCACGAGGGATCCTGTAACAGGATCATGAACCATACCTATGGTTCCTCCTGTATAAATGATTAGTATGGAGATTTCTTTATTATTTTTCATTATTTCCTCTCAGAGATTGAAAAGTCCGGTTGAGTTGGCAAATGTAATTGCTGCTGCCTCTTCTTCACTCATTCCGAAAATTTCTGCCAGTTTCTTATTAATTATACAAATATATGAACTCTCATTCCTTTTTCCTCTGTGTGGAACAGGTGCGAGATAGGGTGAGTCAGTTTCCAGGATCAGGTTATTTGGACCAATCTCTTTTACGACTTTGTCGAGCCCTGAATTTTTAAAAGTAACAATACCCCCGATACCTAGTTTTAAACCCATTCCAATGGCTTTTTCAGCATCTTCAATAGTTCCCGTGAAGGCATGTAAAACACCATTCAGTTTTTTATGCTTAAACTCATCCAATACCGAAAAGACTTCCGGAAACGATTCACGGGAATGTATCACAACAGGTAATCGGTTTTCCAATGCAAATGCGATCTGTCGCCGGAATGCAATCAGCTGTTCATTCAGGAAAGTTTTGTCCCAATAGAGATCGATTCCGATTTCCCCGACAGCCACGAACCGGTGATCTGAGGCTATTGCTTCAAGTTTATCGAGTTGAGAAAGATAATCCTCTTTAACCGAAGTAGGATGAAGGCCTATCATTGAATGGCAGATCCCCGGATATCGTGATTCTGCAGATAGCATCTGGTCAACCGAATGTAAATCGATATTAGGCAGCAGCATCTTTACAATGCCGCTGCTTATAGCTCTGTTAACCACTTCATCCCTGTCGGAATCGAATTCCTCTAGATACAGATGTGTATGTGTATCAATAAGCTGCATTAAACAACTCCCTGGGCTATCATGGCATTTGCCACTTTAACAAATCCTCCGATGTTGGCGCCATCAACATAGTTAATAAATCCATTTTCCTTGGTGCCATATTTAACACATGTCTTATGAATATTAACCATAATCGTATGAAGTTTCTCATCAACCTCTTCACGCGACCAGGGCAGCCTCATTGAGTTCTGGGTCATCTCAAGTCCTGATGTTGCAACACCACCTGCATTTGCAGCTTTTCCCGGACCAAAAAGTATCTGGGCTTTAAGAAATACCTCAACAGCTTCCGGTGTCGAAGGCATATTGGCACCTTCTGATACGCAAATACAGCCGTTCTTAACAAGTGTTTTGGCATCTTCCGGACTTATCTCATTCTGTGTTGCGCAAGGAAGAGCTATATCGCATTTGATCATCCATGGTCTTTTCCCTTCAAAATATTCCACACCATATTTGTCAGCGTACTCATTTATTCTTCCCCTCTTGACATTTTTAAGTTCCATAATGAAATTGAGCTTATCGGCATCAATACCTTTTGGGTCGTAGATAAACCCATTTGAGTCGGATGATGTGACAACTTTTCCGCCAAGTTCCGTAACTTTTTCTGTAGCGTACTGTGCCACATTACCTGAACCTGAAATACATACCACTTTCCCTTTCATGCTGTCGCCGCGGGTCGATAACATCTCCTTAGCAAAATATGTTGCTCCGTAGCCTGTTGCCTCAGGACGTATAAGTGAGCCACCCCATTCAATGCCTTTGCCTGTTAATACTCCGGTAAACTCATTTTTCAGTCTTTTATACTGTCCGAAAAGGAAACCGATTTCACGTCCTCCAACACCTATATCGCCAGCAGGAACATCAGTATCTGCACCGATATGACGATAAAGCTCTGACATGAAACTCTGGCAAAACCTCATCACTTCATTATCAGACTTGCCTTTGGGATCAAAATCAGAACCACCTTTTCCTCCGCCCATCGGCAGGGTGGTGAGGCTGTTTTTAAGAACCTGCTCGAAAGCTAGAAATTTCAGAATTCCAAGGTTGACTGTCGGATGAAGCCTCAGTCCGCCTTTGTATGGTCCTATTGCGCTGTTCATCTCGATTCTATAGCCGCGGTTGATCTGAACTTCTCCTTTATCATCAAGCCATGGAACCCTGAAGATAATTGTCCTCTCGGGTTCTGCCATTCTTTCAAGGATCTTGGCATGTTTATACTTCGGGTTTTCTTCAATAAACGGGATCAATGATTCTGCAACCTCCTGAACTGCCTGATGGAATTCGTTCTCGCCAGGATTTTTGGCCTTGATCATTGCCATGAATTGTTGTACTCTGGGATCCATAATTTATAAGATTTAATTAAAAGGTTAAGTGGAATGATAAAAATAGGAAAAGGTTAGGAATAAATGGTTCAGTTAGTAAGGAATAAATTTTGGATTTTGGGTTTGAAGACCGAAGACCGAAGACCGAAGTTGGAATTCGCTGGCGCGGATTTGTAATCCGTGCCATTTGTTCGGTTGTAATCCGTGCGATTAGAACTGTTGCAATATGATCATGCATGTTTGGCCCCGATTACAAATCGGCGCCAGCCAGGTAAAAACAGATTAATTTCTGTAATCTGCCTTATGCCGTACGCCATGAGCCGTACGCCTTATACTGCCCGATAAACATTCCCCGGCGCGCACTTCACTATTCCCTTAAACTCCATCTGAAGTAGCATCGATGATAGTTTGTAAACCGGAATATCAAGCGACCTGCATATTGTATCGATCGTCAGTTCTCCTTCTTTCATGAGAAGTTCAAAGATTGTTTTCTCTGATTCATCAAGATCGGAAAACAATGTCCTTTGAACCGGTGGTTTTGATTTTTCAGGTTTCCAGTTGAGGAAGTATTCAATATCATCAGAGCATTCAACAAGTGATGCTTTATTGCTTCTGATGAGGCTGTTACAGCCGGAGGACCATTGGTCATCGGGCCTGCCTGGCACAGCAAAGACATCGCGGTTATAGGAATTTGCAATATCGGTTGTGATGAGCGCACCGCCTTTTGTCCCGGATTCAACAACAAGGGTAGCATCTGATAGACCGGCTATTATCCTGTTTCTTTTTATAAAATTGTTGCGCTCAGGCAGAGCATCTGACAGGAAATCGGAGAGAAGGCCTCCCTTTTTGACCATCGCTTTAGCAGTGGATGAATGTATTGAAGGATATATGGTTTTAAAACCGTGTCCAAGTACACCTATTGTCTGCAGATTATTTGCAAGGGCAGCCTTGTGCGATGCAATATCAATTCCATAAGCTAATCCACTGACGATAATCAGATCGGGATGACCCAATGCTAATCCTCCTATAATCTTGTCGCAAATTTCCCTTCCTCTGGTTGTAGCGTTACGGGTTCCAACCACACTTAAAATTTTTGCACTGTTCAGATCGCAGTCTCCCATAAAGAAAAATACAACCGGTGAATCGTCACATTGTCTTAGTCTGTAAGGATAATCATTGTCCAGATAGAAGTATGTTCTGATGTTATTCTTTAAAACATATTCTGCTTCTTTTTCGGCAGTATCGAGATACGATCGTTCGCTGATATATTTTGCAATGCCAGATCCTATTCCCGGTATATTAATAAGGTTTCTGTAAGGTTCATGAAAAATTGCTTCCACGCTTCCGAAATGCGACACAAGTTTCCTCGCGTTGATATCACCAATACGCGGAATCAGACCTAAGGCAATTTTATGCTTAAGTGATACTTCTGACATAGCACAAGAAATTGAGACAAACAAATATAATAAAATCGATATATTAAAAAGGTAGATACGCCCAAAAATAAAAATGGCAGAGACGTGCAAAAAAATATAGTAGAGACGTGCAATTTGCGCGTCTCTACAATTTATTTGTAAAATGTAGGGTGTTGCCCCGTGCCCTGAGCCCCGTGCCCTGTGCCTAAATCACCCCCATATCGAGCATTGAATTGGCTACCTTAAGGAACCCTGCAATATTTGCACCCTTAACATAATCAACATATCCATCTTCCCTTTTACCATGCTTAACACACTGACCATGTATATTGCACATAATCTCATGCAAGCGGTCATCCACTTCCTGTGCATTCCAGTGGAGTTTCATTGAGTTCTGGGTCATTTCGAGGCCTGATGTTGCAACTCCTCCGGCATTAACTGCTTTACCGGGAGCAAATAATATTTTGTTTTTGTGAAATACCTCTACAGCCTCCGGGGTACAACCCATATTTGAAACTTCAGCTACAAGCATTACCCCGTTCCCGATCAGTTTCTTTGCATCTTCACCGGTAAGTTCATTCTGTGTTGCACATGGCAGAGCAATATCAACCTTAACATCCCACGGACGCTTCCCTTCATGAAATTCTACCCCTTCAAATGCATATGAATATGGTTTAACTATATCTTCATTTGAAGAACGAAGTTCAAGCATATATTCAATCTTTTTACCTGAAATTCCTTGCGAATCATATACGTAACCATCAGGTCCTGATATAGTAACAACTTTTCCTCCAAGTTCGGTAGCTTTTAAGGCAGCACCCCAGGCTACGTTGCCAAACCCTGATATTGAAATTGTTTTACCCTTGAATGTTTCATTAATTGTAGCCAGCATTTCTTTTGCAAAATAGATTCCTCCGAAACCTGTAGCCTCGGGACGTATCAGAGATCCGCCCCAGTTACTTCCTTTGCCCGTAAGAACACCTGTATGATCTCCATGAAGTCTTTTGTACATTCCATACAGGAAACCTATTTCACGTCCGCCAACACCAATATCGCCTGCAGGAACATCAGTTTCAGGTCCGATATACTTCCATAATTCAAGCATAAATGACTGACAGAAACGCATTACTTCAGCATTTGATTTTCCTTTCGGATCAAAGTCAGAACCGCCTTTGGCGCCACCCATAGGAAGAGTGGTAAGTGCATTCTTGAAGATCTGCTCAAATCCGAGGAACTTTAATATAGAAAGGTTCACACTCGGGTGCAAACGGAGACCTCCTTTGTATGGACCAATAGCATTATTGAACTGAATGCGGTATCCCAGGTTTACTTTGACATTTCCTTCATCATCAACCCATGGAACTTTAAAAGTTATTGCACGATCAGGTTCAATAAGCCGATCAATAATATTTGCAGTTTCAAACTGCGGATTTTCATTATAAACCTCTTCAATCGATTCAAGAACTTCTCTTACTGCCTGTAAATACTCAACCTCTCCGGGATGCTTCTTTTCGAGGTTGTTCATGATTTTATCTACGTTCATATTTTGATAATTTAATTAATAATCAGAGTTAAAAATCAACAATTCAAAGTTGGTTTTTTTTAAAATTATTAAAACTGATAAAACTCATGTTATCAGATGATAACCTTCACGCTTGGGAGGAATCTATAGAAATGCATATAAGTAAATATGTGTAAAGGTAGTTTTTATCGTCTGCTTTTGAAAAATTTAGTCAGCAATTCCCTGCATTCCTTCTCAAGAATTCCGGAATTAACTTTTGTTTTTGGATGAAGCAATGAATCTGATATTGACCTGAATCCCTTCTTCTCATCACTTGCCCCATACACCAATACCGCAGCCTGGCTCCATCCAATAGCCCCTGCGCACATCCCACAAGGTTCAAGAGTTATATAGATAGTACAATCGGTAAGATATTTTCCTCCCAGCCAGTTTGTGGCAGCGGTAATAGCCTGCATCTCCGCATGTGCAGTCGGATCTCTCAAAGTTTCTGTAAGATTATGAGCCCTGGCTATAATTATATCATTGCAAACAACTATCGCACCTACAGGAACCTCATGCTTGTCATAGGCTTTAATCGCTTCATCAAGCGCTGCCTTCATATAGTGTTCTTCTCTGTTCTGCCCCATTGCTCTTAGTTTTGGCCTTTAAAAGTAGCAAGAATATTGCGATTTATGTTTCTCTCTGCAATCTGATAATTTTCTTATTTTTGCTAAAATTTAAATCGAAAGAAATGTACAGGACACACACGTGCGGCGAGTTGAACATGAAGAATACGGAACAGGACGTTATTTTATGCGGATGGGTTCAGAAATCGAGAGATCTCGGAGGAATGACTTTTGTTGACCTTCGTGACAGATATGGATTGACCCAGCTTGTATTTAACATGGATACCAATAGCGGGCTTTGTGAGAAAGCACGTAAGCTCGGGCGTGAATTTGTTATTCAGGTTAAAGGGAAGGTAAGAGAACGGAGCAATAAGAACCTGAAGATGCCAACCGGAGAGATCGAAATAGATGTATGCGAACTGAATATACTTAACAGGAGTGAGATTCCTCCCTTTACAATTGAAGAAGATACTGACGGAGGAGAGGAGTTAAGAATGAAATATCGTTATCTCGACCTCAGAAGAAACTCTGTTAAAAAAGCTATTATACTTCGTCACCAGGTTGCACAGGAAGTACGCAAGTATATGGATTCTATCGGGTTTATTGAAGTTGAAACACCTGTTCTTGTTAATTCTACTCCTGAAGGGGCCCGCGATTTTGTTGTCCCAAGCAGGATGCAACCGGGAACATTTTATGCACTGCCTCAATCACCCCAGACCTTAAAACAGTTGCTGATGGTTGCAGGGTTTGATAAGTATTTTCAGATAGTTAAATGTTTCAGGGACGAGGATCTTCGTGCTGACCGTCAGCCGGAGTTTTCTCAGATCGACTGTGAGATGTCGTTTGTTGAAAGAAATGATATCCTGGAAACTTTTGAAGGATTGACAAAATACCTTTTCAAACAGGTAAGAGCGATTGATTTCCCAGAACCATTCATGAGAATGTCTTATCAGGAAGCTATGGAATTTTATGGATCAGATAAGCCTGATCTTCGTTTCGGGATGAGGTTTAATGATCTTACCGAAGTGGTAAAAGGACACAGTTTTGCTGTTTTTGATATCTCAGAATATATTGGCGGTATCTGCACAGAAGGGTGTTCCGAATTTACCAGGAAACAGCTCGATGATCTGACTGAATTTGTGAGAAGACCCCAGATTGGAGCTAAAGGGATGGTCTATTTAAGATATAATGCTGATGGAACACTTAAATCCTCGGTAGATAAATTCTATCCCCCGGAGGAATTGAAAAAATGGGCCGATGCTGCAAATGCAAAACCCGGCGACCTTATATTGATTCTATCGGGTGATAAAAAGAAAACATTATCAGCCCTGTCGGAGCTAAGACTTGAAATGGGAAACAGGCTTGGGTTAAGGAAAAAGGATACTTACGTTCCATTATGGGTAGTTGATTTTCCGCTTCTGGAGTGGGATGAAGAGGCAAAGAGGTTTTTTGCCATGCATCATCCGTTTACATCTCCTAACCCTGAAGATATGCAATTGATGCAAACAGATCCGGGAAAAGTAAGAGCCAATGCATACGACCTCGTGATTAACGGTGTGGAAATAGGAGGGGGGTCGATCAGAATTCACGATGCTGAGGTGCAGCAACTAATGTTTAAAGTACTCGGTTTTACAGAAGAAGAAGCTGTAAAACAGTTTGGGTTTTTAATGAATGCTTTTAAATTCGGTGCACCTCCTCATGGTGGTATTGCTTTTGGCTTCGACAGGTTAGTTGCAATGTTCGGAGGACAGGATTCAATCCGTGATTTCATTGCATTTCCGAAAAACAATTCGGGACGCGATGTGATGCTCGATACTCCCTCGAAGATTTCCCAAAAGCAGTTAGACGAACTTCATATTACAGTATGTAGTAAGAAGTAGGTAGTAAGCAGTAAGAAGTGACAAGGAATTCTTGAGCTCAATCCTCTGTGCCTCTTCACTTTTGTCTTTATACTTTTGTCTTTTGTCTTTCTCTCAACTTTAACCTCAACTAGTCGTTCTGCAGTTTGGTTTTGATAACTATTACGCCGCCATAACCTCTCGATCCGTACATTCCGGCGGATGCCCCCTTCAGAACCTCAATTGATTTTACGTTCATAGGGGGGATATCGGGAAGGCCATCCATATAAACTCCATCTACTACAATAAGAGCTGCAACGCTGCCAAATAGATTCTTGGAATCCTGGATTATTACGCTCGAACCGCTGATCTTAACACCGGTAACTTCCCGTTGTATCATTTGGGCCATACTGGTATATGAAGCATACTTTTTATTCGACCCGTCAATTTTGTCAACCTGACCAGTGGAATACTTCTTTTTATTGTCGCCATAACTATCGCCAATACCTTCTTCTCCTGGCGCAACAGCCTGTACGGGAGTTGTCTGTGCTGACATAGTTCCGAATTTGAAATCAATCTGGGTTCTTCCTTCAATAGATTGTTCAGAAGTACCATTCCCAAAAGTGAAGATCCCAATCTTTTTTGCAGTAGACTTAACCTTAATCTTATAGGTTCCTTTAGCATCGGTCATGGAATTTGTCTTTTGGTCATCGATCATAATTATAGCATTCATGATTGGGCCTTTGGTAACATCCAGCACTGTGCCGGTTATTGTGATCTTCTTATTGCTTTTTTGGGCAGTGGTACTGGTAATACACAAAGCTGAGATCAGGATTAAAAAAAGTAATTTTATTTTCATATTAATAAGGATTAGGATGTTTAATACTCTTATTTATTTTTTTCAGAACCATTTAATAAAGTGATTATTATCACACCGTTTGTACCTCTCAATCCGTATATAGATGTAGAAGCACCTTTGAGAACAGATATATTCTCTACCATAGCAGGAGAAATGCCATCAATTGATTCCACTGTCATTCCATTAACAACAAAAAGAGGCTCAGTACCGGAATTAAATGATGATACCTCCTGGATCTTAATGCTGTTACCGGTTACCATCACTCCGGGGGTCCCTTTCAGTATTTCGTAAATATTTTTATATGAAGCATATTTATTATTAGTTGCATCAATGGTATTGATATTTGTTAACAGATTTTTTTGTTTAACAGTTCCATACCCAATATTGACTACTTCATCTTTTTTCGAATTATCCTGAGTGTTATCCCGGGCTACCCCGGATTTACCAAGGGTGAAATCAATAGTGGTCCTTCCATTTATTGCCTCATCGCTGATACCATTATTGAATGTGACGATAGTTATAGTATTATCATCAGGACGGACCCGCACTCTGTAAAATCCATTCTGGTTGGTGACTATGTTTGTGTTGTTTTTATCGACCATTATCAGCGCTCCGACAACAGGCTGATTCTGAGCATCAGTAACAATGCCCGATATCACAAACTTTTTATTGCTTTTTTGTCCCGGAGAATTTGTAATAAATAAAACAGGCAACAGGAGAAGGAAGATTATTTTAATTTTCATATACCCATAGTGAATGTACCTTGCAAGTTACATTGAAGTGAAGAGAAGCGCAAATAAATCAGTCGTTAAATACTTTTACCTATAAGAGTTGCTGAAGTACATTTTTCAATTAATACTTTTACATATTCCCCCTTCTGATATTTGCCTGAAGGGAAAACAACAACCTTATTCTGGGAAGTCCGTCCTGATAAAAATTCACCGGATCTCTTCGAAAAACCTTCAATAAGAACTTCAAAGACCATGCTAATATCTTTCTTTTTCGATTTTGCTGAAAGTTTATTCTGAAGGGATATCATTTCACTTAATCTTGCTGATTTTATGTTTTCGGGAACATCATCTTTATATTTTCTTGCTGCCTTTGTCCCGGGCCGTTCGCTGTATTTAAACATATATGCAAAATCAAAACCAGCCCATTCCATGAGAGAAAGAGATTCCTTATGATCTTCATCTGTTTCAGTGCAAAAGCCTGTGATCATGTCAGTTGATAAAGCACATTCAGGTATGATGGTCCTGATAGCGTTTACACGTTCCATATACCATTCTCTGGAGTACTCCCGGTTCATTAGCTTAAGAATAGGGCTACTGCCACTCTGGGCCGGAAGATGAATGTGTTTGCAAATATTTTCATACCGTGCAATGGTGTGCAATAACTCATCTGAGATGTCTTTAGGATGAGAAGTTGAGAATCGCACCCGGAGGAGAGGATTCACCAAAGCAACTTTTTCAAGAAGATCGGGAAATCCCATAATTACATGGTTATCATCCCATTTATATGAGTCTACATTTTGTCCGAGTAATGTTACATCCCTGTACCCATTCTCAAAAAGTTCTTTTACTTCTTTCAGAATAGATTCAGGGTTACGGCTTCTTTCTGCCCCTCGCACATATGGAACAACACAATAGGCACACATGTTATTGCAACCCCTCATTATTGAAACAAATGATGATACACCGTTTTTATCCATCCTAACCGGTGAAATATCAGAATAGGTTTCCTCCCTGGAAAGCAAAACATTTACAGCTTTATGACCAGATTCCGCTTCGGCTACCAGTAACGGGAGTTCGCGATAAGCGTCAGGGCCAACTACAATATCAACCAGTTGATTTGTTTCAATCAGTTTCTCCTTAAGCCTTTCAGCCATGCATCCTATTATTCCGATTTTCAGATCTTTCTTCTGCTTTTTCAAATAGCTGATGGCAGTAAGTCGTCCCCAGATCCGTTGTTCCGCGTTATCACGGATTGAACATGTATTTATCAGAATTAATCCTGCTTCCTTTATATTATCTGTCGGCTCATAACCTGCTTCTGAAAGAATCGATATAACAACCTCGCTGTCAGCAACATTCATCTGGCAACCGTATGTTTCGATAAAGACTTTTTTGTTCATAAATTATTTAGTTATTCTTAATTTTAGGCTCAGGGCACACAAGGAGCGAAGCGACGCAGTTCCGCTCAACGGAAGGGCTCAGAGCTCAGTGAAATCCAAATTAAATTATCTTTCTTGCTCTTTGCTCTTTGCTCTGAGCTCTGAGCATTTCGGCACAAATCTATAAACTATGACTGAGGATTGAAAGAATTATTTAAATTTGCAATACTTAAACTAAACTATAATTTATGTCAGGTCATAGTAAATGGTCAACAATTAAGCGTAAGAAAGGTGCGATTGATGCTAAGAGAGGAAAGAAATTTACCAAAATAATCAAAGAGATTATTATAGCTGCAAAGGAAGGCGGCCCCGATCGCGAGGCCAATGCACGGCTCAGACTTGCTATTCAGAATGCCAAAGGGGCTAATATGCCGAAAGAAAATATTGACAGGGCTATTAAAAAGGCATCAGCTGCTGATGCTGAAAGTTTTGCTGAGACAACCTTTGAAGGATATGCTCCTTGCGGGGTTGCTGTTTTTGTAGAATGCCTTACTGACAACAATAACCGTACAGTGGCTTCTGTCAGAGCAGCTTTCAATAAACATGGCGGAAACCTGGGTACAAATGGTTCTCTAGGTTTTATCTTTGACCGGAAAGGTATTTTTAACATTAAAAATGAAGGATTCAAACTAGAGGATATTGAACTTGAAATGATAGATGCCGGTGCAGAAGATTTTGATGTTGATGGCGATATGATCACAGTTACATCTGCAATGGAAGATTTTGGAAGTGTTAATAAGAAACTTAATGAACTTGGCATTGAACCCGAAGAAGCCGGTTTGAAGAGAATTCCGAATGACACAAAAAAGCTTGATCTGGAATCTGCTAAAAAAGTTCTTCGACTTGTAGATATTCTTGAGGATGATGATGATATTCAGTTTGTTTACCATAACCTGGAGATGACAGACGAACTTGCTGCTGAGTTGGGCTAAAACTCATTTAATCTTAAAGGTCTTCTTATGATAATTAGATTTATTCCTGTTTTCTTACTAATACTCCTGCTTTCATCCTGCAAAAAATCTGAAAGCGATTTTATCTGGGAAAAATCTTATGGCAAAGGGGAGGCTTTATTCCTAAAAACTTCTCCCGACTCAGGGTTTATTGCCTGTGGAGAAAAAGAAGGCAAGCCATATTTCATCAGACTTGATAAAAACAGGAAATTAATTATTGATTTTAGTTCAGATAATCCAGGTTTATTCAGTTCAGCCTGGTTCGATACTTCCGGTTATATTTCCGCCGGAAACAGTGGTGGAAAAATGTTGCTGATGCGACATAGCAGGACCGGAATTAAATTGTGGGAGAAATCACTGGATGCAGGATTTCAAATAGATTATACAAATTTGATTTATACCGGTAGTGGCGAGCTTCTGGCTATAGGAACAGCCAGTCCCGATTCTTCAGGAATCGGGGCAACAGGATTATTGTTTGTAAGGTTCGACACAACAGGCATTGTTACAGTGCAGAAGAAAATTACAGAAACTGTCTTTGTTGCTGCTGCAGACGCGACAATTGATAAATCAGGAAATATTTTCCTTCCCCTTACCAGGAAAGCTACAGGTTCCAAATCCAAAGCAAGTGTTGCAAAGTATAATGATCAGTTTGCGAAATTATGGGAAACAGATCTTTACAATAATCCGTCTTTCGGAGCATCAAGTCTTACAATAAAACTCGATGCTCCCGGCAATGTCTATGTTGGAGGAAATACAGAAGTAACGACAAATGACGGGACTCTGAATAATTCTTTTATGGCTTCGCTGACACTGTCAGGATCTTTAAAATGGAAAGCGTACCGTGAAAATTCAAATTCAGGATCTTCCCTTATTTTTAATGATATTGGCAACATAATGATGCTGAACAGAAACTGTTTTGTAATAAGTCTGTTGAACCCTGCCGATGGTACTGATGCAGGAACTAAAAGAATGTTCAGTGTCTGTGCTTCGGATAATACAGATGCTTTCGGATCTGATTTTGATCTGACCTATGATAAGAATATCCTGCTCGCAGGAAAGCTTGGTGGTAGTTTTTACGTTGCTTTGAAAGCTTCGCAATAACATTTGCTCTATTAAGGATATAATAAAAGCTGAGATTCCGTTTTTTAATCTGTCAGCGATTTATTAATTTTGCCGCATGATCAGAAAACTTTTCCTGGTATTTATAATTCCTGTCTTTTCAGCAGGGTTTGTCAGCGCTCAGACTGTTGTAAGTACATCCGAACTCTTTAAAAGGACAGATGGAAATTCTCATTCAGGGCAGCTCAATATCGTTCAGGATCCTGCAATAGATACTCTTATTAGCAGGTACATACTGGGCAATAAAAATTTATCTCAGGAACCTGGCAAATTTGGAATGGAAGGATTTAGAATCCAGATATATAATAGTTCCAACCGTGATGCAAAAGTAGAATCCGGCAAGGCTTTGCAGGATTTTCTGAACAAATTTCCCGAAAGCGACTATCCTAAATTAAAATGTTACCAGAAATTCGCTCTGCCAGGGTACTATAAAATCAGGGTTGGCGACTTCCGAACAAAAACCGAGGCAACGAAGTTATTCCTAATTGTAAGCAAAGTGTTTCCTGATGCATATCTGGTCCCTGATTTTATAAATTTCCCGGACCTGAATACAAAATAATTATGAGTGATAATATCAAACATGAATGCGGCATAGCAATGTTAAGATTGCGAAAGCCGATGGAATATTATATTGAAAAATACGGTACTTGGAGCTACGGCCTGCAAAAGATGTACCTGATGATGGAGAAACAGCACAACAGAGGTCAGGATGGCGCAGGAATTGCCGGAATAAAATTAAATGTTCCTCCCGGAAACCGTTACATTTTCAGGCAGAGATCGAACCAGGCAAATCCTATAAAAGAAATCTTCGGTCTTATTTATGAAGATATAGACCTATTGACCCGTGATCACCTTGAAGAGTTAACAAATCCGGCTTTTATTAAAGAGAATATTCCCTTTGCCTGCGATATCTACCTTGGGCATTTACGATATGGTACTTATGGCAATTATAATATTGATTATGTACACCCGGTAAGCCGTGAGAATAACTGGAAATCAAAAAATCTTGTGATGGCGGGTAATTTCAACCTCACAAATGTCGGAGAGGTTTTCAGCAGTCTTGTTGAACTGGGCCAGAACCCGGTAGATTTTTCCGATACCGTTACTATTCTCGAAAATGTCGGGCATCGTCTTGATGAGGAGAATGAGCGGCTATTTCGTAAGTTCAAAGATGAAGGTTTCTCGAAAAAGGAGATCTCGCCGATGATAGAAAAGAACCTGGATGTTACTTCTATCCTGAAAAAAGCAAGTCGTAACTGGGACGGAGGCTATGCTATGGCAGGGATGGTAGGCCATGGAGATGCATTTGTTATGAGAGATCCTGCAGGTATAAGACCTGCTTATTATTACATTGATGATGAGGTAGTTGTTGTTGCATCAGAGCGCCCGGTAATTCAGACAATATTTAATGTCAGAACCGATAATGTTAAAGAGCTACCTCCTGCAAGTGCTTTAATTATCAAAGTATCGGGAGAAGCAACAATTGAGAAAATAAGGGAAAAGACCGAAGAGAGAAAATGCTCATTTGAAAGGATTTATTTTTCAAGAGGAACTGACAAGGCTATTTACAGGGAAAGGAAAAAGCTTGGGGAACTGCTGACTCATCCGGTTTTAAAAGTAGTAGACTATGACCTAGATAATACCGTTTTTTCATATATTCCAAATACAGCCGAAAGTGCTTTTTATGGTCTGATAAAAGGGGTTGAAGACTATCTTAATCAGGTTAAAATTGATCATATCCTCAGCAGAGGGAAGTATCTGACAAAAGAAGAGCTCGAAAAAGTAATTAACAAGCGACCAAGAATTGATAAAATTGCTGTCAAGGATGCCAAACTCCGGACATTTATTTCAGAAGATAAAGGAAGGGACGACCTTGTCGGACATGTTTATGATGTTACTTATGGAGTTGTCAGACGAGGTGTCGATAATCTGGTGGTTATTGACGATTCAATTGTGAGGGGTACTACCCTTAAGAAAAGTATTATCAGGATTCTCGATAAACTTGATCCGAAAAAAATTGTCGTTGTCTCTTCATCACCACAGTTGAGATACCCCGATTGCTACGGAATTGACATGGCAAAGTTGGGCGATTTTATTGCGTTCAAAGCAGCAATTGAACTTTTAAAGGATACCGGCAGAGCCGGACTGATTCAGGAGGTTTATGCAGAGGCTTTGTCAGAGCTGAAAAAGCCGGTTGATGAGATGAAAAATATTGTGAGGAAAATTTATAAACCATTTTCTACCGAGGAAATATCGGCTAAAATATCCTGGATGCTTAAATCAGAAGAAATAAAATCAAAGGTTGAAATTGTCTTTCAGTCAATTGAAGGTCTGCATGAAGCTTGTCCGGGTCATACGGGTGACTGGTATTTTACAGGCAACTATCCGACTCCGGGAGGTAATAAAGTTGTAAACCAGTCTTTTGTTAACTATGTGGAAGGGAGGAATGTAAGAGCTTACTGATTCTCGTGAGAAAACCATGTAATTTCAAAATCCTTTTTATACGAGGCCAGATGTCTGTTTATCTTTTCTACGTAAATATCCCTTAAGGTTATCATTATTCCTGTCTCCTCAACATCACCAAACTTATGATTAATAAATGTCCCGAATGTTCTCATTGTCGGCGAAAGATTCATGTAGGCATTTATCAGAGGAGGTATATTTTCATTCAGATTCCTTACTTCTCTTGAAAGAATTTTATAATTTTCTTTATATCTTCTCCATCTCTTGAATAACTTTTTCATCTCCTCCTGATGAATTTCTATTTTAGCCGGGTCAATGGGAACAACGAGTTTATCAGGATCGTTGAAGTGCCTCTTAAGAAAATACAGAATCATATCCCGGGCTTTCTGATTGAAATGAGGATACATTGTAACTTTCCCGAACAAATATTTAAGATGGTGATTATCAATTATTACTGCGCCAAGTCCATCCCAAAGGTTATCGAGGGCATACATACTTTTTCTCCCCATTGAACGCGATTGATAATCGGGATGTACAAAAGACCGGCCAAGCTCCATCAAATGAGGATAATACTTCTTGAGAAACTTATCGGAAAAATAGAAGTATGATGATGAGGCAAGCTTTGTAATATCACAATTTGTGCAACCTTTTTCGGGGAAATAGAAACGATAACCACCAATAATTTCCTTGTTTTCCGGATCCCACACAATCAGTTGTTTCTGAGGATCAACTTTAGCAGTGTCAAAATCGTCAATATCGATCCCTTTTCCTGTTCCTCCTCCGGCATGACGAAAGGTAAGCTCTCTTATCCGGCCTACTTCATGCATAAGGGATGGAGAGTTATTGTTGTCGAAAACATAAACCTCATTGTTGCCATTGTTGGTTTTGCGAAGAAGCTTATCGCTTGTCAACTCGGCAATTATCTGATCTTTAGGTAATTGTGCAACAATTGGTTCCATTGAATAATTGTGTGAAGTATTGATTTATCCCGTAAAAGATCTAAAAAAAATAGAATGCAATTTACTCATTTTTTTCCATCTGTAATTATCACGAAATAAATGATTGAAGTTCATACGATTTTGATTTTACCCAGTCGGCCCATTCTGGTGCTGACCTGGATTTATCGAAGGTTTGCCAGGGAATAGGTTTACCAAAGCTCAAACTGATCTCTTTACCTTTTTGCTTGAACATCTCATCAGCCAGATACAGCATTTCAATATTCCCTTTGATACCAAGGAACTTTCTGATATTGGCAAGGTTGTAGAAAAAATTGGAGTTTCTGCCTGAAAAGTAAGCAGGCACGACATCTCTTTTATGCTGTATTGCCTTTGATATAAAGCTTTTATGCCAGGTAAGATCTTTTATGACTCCCCGTTTTTTCCTGGAGCATAACCCTGCAGGAAAATAGAGAATCTGACTAGCTGAAGAGTACGCATCTTCAATCATTCTGGCTGCCTCTTTTCCCTGGGACCCATGCTTATTCACAGGAAGTAAAATACCTGAAAGGTTTTCAATATTTGTAAGAATATCGTTTACCGGAAACTTTATATCAGGGAAATGCTTCGACAATTCGTATATAAAAACCAGTCCGTCGAGTCCTCCCAGAGGATGATTTGATACAAAAATGTATCTTCCTTTTTCAGGGATATTTTCTGTTCCTGAAACCTTGAATTTAATTTCAAATTTGCTTAAAAAAGCTCCAACCATATCAGCATCCCTGAGATGACTGCATTCCCTCAGAAATTCATTTATATCATCCTGATGAACAATTCTTTTAAGGTAGTTCACAATAAATTTAGGTACTACCTTTTTTAAAGCCGGATTTTTCGAATAGAGAACATTTTCGACGTCTATTGCCTGAGGTTTATATTTTTCCGGGGTAGTAACCATATATCAGGTTTGATTTATTTTCAGAATGAAGTGAGCTTATCGGATACTTCCAAAGCTGCCGGATGTTTTTAGATAATCTCCCGGAGTCATAACAGGGATTTCAGAGTTTTTAAAATCTTTGGTATTTCTGGTAATTATTGCATCAATCTTTCTGTTCTCTTTAGCACTGAAGTATTGTATACTATCCTCGAAATCGGAAAATCCTGATGCCAAGGCTTTTATAATAGTTTGTTCCTCTGCTTTGAGAATACTTAGCATCTTTGATAAGCTGTCAAGTTTTGAGATAACCTTATTATGTGCTTCAACTTTTCTGAGGACATAGTACAAGTTACTAAATGTCAGTGATGATGTATACCCTTTCAATTTTTTTTGTTCAATCAGAGTAAATATAATTGCAGCTTCTCTTGAAAAAGGTTTCCTGTCAACCAGGAAGTCGATAATAACGTCTGTGTCAATGAAAAGATCAGTCATTCTACAGGTACTTTTTTGTGAGAGATTCAGCAATCTCTTTCTTGTAATCAAAGTCGTCGGGAAGTGTAATACAACCGAGTAAAGATTTTACTCTGGGAGTATACTCAGAATCTTCGACCGGTGAGTTTTTTGTAAGAAGTTTCAAATAGTTTTCCACCAGATCAGAAAGACTTCTACCTTCCTTCCTGGCATAAACTTTAGCTTTACGGGTTACATCTTTATTGATGTTTAGTGTTAATTTTGCGTCCATATTACGTATAAAATATTTTACAAAGATACGTATAGATTTGATGTTTTTCAAGAATTTATCTTAAATTTTCACGAGCAAATTGGCCAGCAAATACAATCTTCCCGGATCAACTATTAAGTTTATACGCCATTTTTTGAGCAGTCAGAGCCAGTTCTGTAGCAAGGAAGCAATGATCCTGACTCATGGCGGTTTCGGTGCGGTTGACAACATCACTAACAAGTTGTTCACCATACGGCATATTAACTTCAGAGCAATTGTAATACTTTGTTTCCTTCTGGTTGACTAAAAACAAGTGATTTCCTCCGGGACGACCAGCTATATCAATATACTTTCGCATTTCGATATAGCCTTCAGTTCCTAAAATGAAAGTTCGGCCATCGCCCCAGGTTGCCAGACCATTCGGTGTGAACCAGTCGATACGAATGTAACCTATTGCATGTGAGCTTCGTACGCTCATATCACCGAAATCCTGATATTTAGGATATTTGACTGTGCTGAAATTTCCTATCTGGGAAAAATTAACTTCCGCTTGTTTTGAATCGGTGTAAAACAGAAACTGGTCACATTGATGTGAGCCAATATCGCATAAGACTCCACCTGCCAATTCAGGATCAAAAAACCAGTTTGGACGGGTGTTAGGTGTCATCCTGTGTGGCCCTAGTCCTACAGTCTGAACCACTTTCCCTATGGCTCCGGCTTTAACCAAATCTCCTGCCTGAACAGAGGCAGGACTTCCTAATCGTTCGCTGTACATGATTGAATAAATACGGTTCGTTTTTTTCTGCACTTTTTTTACCTCTTCGAATTGGGCAAAAGTGATGATTCCCGGCTTGTCTGTCATAAAATCCTTCCCGGATTGCATAACCCGTATGCCAAGTGGTGCCCGGTCAACTGGAATGGCGGCACTGGCTACCAGCTGAATGGAATTATCATCGAGAATCTCTTCAGCGCTTTTAGCGACTTTGATGTTGGGGTACAGTTTGATAAAACCTGGCAATAACTCTGACTCCTTGGAATATACCGCGACTATTTCTCCTCCACCTTTGATCAGGGCAGTCACCATACCGTAAATATGAGCATGATTGATGCCAATCACAGAGAACCTGATTGAATCTTTGGGTTTGGGACGATTCCCGGGTTTTAAGATGATTTCATCAGGATGGGAAGTGCTGTGAAGGTCATGTCCAAATAAATCCACTGGTAACATTGAAGTGGCTGCTATTCCTGCAGCTGAAGCAAAAGATTGTCTTAGAAAATTGCGTCGGTTAAAATGCATATACTGAGTTTTTGAGTTTTAGAATTAGTAAAGTCAAACTTACAAAAAAATGAAGAAGGAAATAGAACCTTAAGCTTTTTCTTTATTTACGGGTTCTATTTCCTGATGGTCTGTGTAAGCTTTTCAGTATCAAATAACAAGAATATATGTTGTGGCGGAAAATGTTGTGTGCAGTAAGCTTATTGCACTTACCCGCATGTTATATTTAGGCTTTTATCACTTTCTAGAAATAATTTCTATTCGTTATCAAGGAGTATGTTTGTCTTGGCACAAGTTTTCGTATTAAAAAATGGTTTGAAATTAAATAATAATTTTTCACACAATAACATGATGAGTTTAGAATTTAATGAGTTAACTTTAAAAATCAATTCAAGTTAACATAAACAACTTTGTGAAACTTAACAAATAGCCATATGTTTTCTGCCAGCCATCTGCACCCCATGTTGGTGCATTTTCCCATCGCTTTAATTGTTTTTGGTTTCCTGGCCGACATCTCCTCATTTCTCTTTAAAAAAGAGGTTTGTTTGTCTAAATTTGGTTTTTACCTGCTAGTATTTGGCACACTTGCGTCTTTATCCGCTTTGCTTACAGGTCTCCTATTTACTTCCGAAATGTCGGGTGCTGCAGGTGAGGTTAAAGAGACGCACGAGCTATTTGCCTGGATTACAGTTGGTACATTAATCGCTTTATCCGCCTTTCGAATCTTCCTTAAAGTTAAAAATAAAGAAGAAACCGAATTAAAATGGATTGCTTTTGCTTTATATGGTTTGGCTGCCATCTCAGTAAGTATCACTGGGTTTTATGGAGGAACACTTGTTTACAATTATATGATGCCACTATAATTCTAACCTTAAAACACTAAAAACTATGAAAAACATTTTGTTCTTTGCATTTTTAGGCCTAATCGCCTTTACTGGTTGTAACCAGGTTAAGCCTGTTAAAACAATCGAAAATCTTAAAGCAGGCATTAAGGGGGAAACAACTGCAAGCGCAAAGTATGCTGCTTTTGCTCAAAAAGCCACGGAAGAAGGACAGGCTAACATTGCCAAACTATTTATGGCTGCTTCGAAAGCTGAATCGATCCATGCAGCCAACCATAAAAAAGTATTGGAAGGCCTTGGTGAAAAAATGGAAGACTTTACTCCTGCATATGAAGTAAAAACAACTGCCGAAAACCTCAAGGCTGCTATTGAAGGTGAAACCTACGAGGCTACGACCATGTACCCCCAATTTCTTACTGATGCCAAGAATGAGAAGGTTGAAAAAGCTACAAAATCGTTTACCTGGGCTTTAGATACTGAAAAGAAACATCAGCAGTTTTACACCAAGGCATTACAAGCATTAACTGAAAACGCTGTAAATACCCTACCATTAGACTATGCAGTTTGCCCGGTTTGTGGGAACACTTACAATAATGCCTCTGTTGATGAAAAATGTGCCTTTTGCCAAACAGCTAAAGAAAAGTTTATCGTAGTCTAAAATTATTTCATAAAACAGGGTGAGGTCACCCTGTTTTATGAAATTTATATAAATATCTGTAGTTGAATTTTTTTTGCTGCAACGGAAGGCCTTGGACCCGAAAAGGTTACCCATAAAGCCGAGATTACCTGGATATCGAATTAACTGTAGATTTTATTTCTCAATTGATCTGATAAACTCTCCAGCTGTCATGACAGGAATTTTGCTGTCTTTAAAATCAGATTGGTTTCGGGTTATAATCAGCTCTTGATCGTTTTCAATCGCGGTAAAATATTGAATAGCATCTTCAAAATCTCTGAATTCTGAATTAAGTGCTAAGTCAGCTATCTTATCATCAAGAGCCAGGACAGTTACCAGTACCTTGAATTTTCTCAATATTTTTCTCACCTCCAACTCTGGATTTTGCCTTGCTAAAATATAGTGAGTGTCTGCTAAACATAATGAAGAAATAGAAAGAGTCAACTTTTTTTTATCGGCCAACGAAAATAATTCTGCTGTTTCGGTGTAAAACGGCATTCGGTAGGCCAACAGATCAAGAACAATATTTGTATCAAGAAATATTTTTCTCATGAGTATTTTTTTGTCAGATAATCTGAATAGTCTCTTTTGTAATCATAGTCATCAGGCAGTGTAATCACGCCACTAAGACTTTTCACTAATGGAGTAATCTCAATTTTTTTAGTAGTTGGTTTCGTCACTGAGTCAAGATAAGATTCAATCATTTTTGAAAGACTCGTCTTACGATGTTTTGCGTAGCTTTTTGCTCTGGTTATAACATCGTCATCAAGTTTAATAGTCAATTTTATATCCATGTTTCTTTAAATTTGTCCGTACAAATATAATTATTATGTACGTACAATCCAAGTCCGGAACTATATTGTTTTTGATTTTCGCTTGAAGTTTTAAGAATCAGGGAGTCTAGGAGTCTAAGTAAGACTAGTCTCTCGTTAATCTAAAATTTACTGTAACGAATTTGTCTCGATATAGATTGTTTTATTGTCCTGTCAGCTGATAATCCGTTATTAATAGTCCAGGTGAAAGGTTTAATCTTGCAGTGAGATTTCGAATCATATCAACAGTAAGTTTACGTTTTCGATTAAGTACCTCAGAAACTCTATTCCTGCCACCTAACGCATCAGCCAGATCAATCTGCTTTAATTGCATTTCTTCCATTCTGATCTTAATTGCCTCAATCGGATCAGGAGACTCAATTGGATAATGCTTTTTCTCATACTCATCAATCATTAATCCAAGAATATCGGCTTCATAGCTTGCAGGAGTTCCAGCTTTTGCATCGAAAATTACTTCGAGTCTTTTCAACGCAACTCGGTAATCTTCGTCTGTTTTAATAAGTTTTATATTCATGTTTTATAGTTTTTAAATCGGTAAGTGATCTCTGAGTCCAGATTATTTTAACCATGTTTTAAGCTCTTTCTTAACTTGATCAGTTGTAAAGACTCTACCCTCTTCAATATCCTTAAGTCCCTCCTCAATCTTGTTAAGAACCACAAGTTCTTCAACTATCTGGTCAACGGTAAAATTCTCAGGTAATCTGTCAACTGTCTTTCTTACTTTGTCTTTTGTCAGCATGATCTTGTGTTTAGTAGGGCGAAGATACTAAAAAGTGTTCTATGTCGGTTTATCGAACCCTTGTTAGCAAAAGTATTATTTAATTGTCATACTAGAAGTATACGTTTTATAAACCATTGTTCCCCAGGTAATTGCGAATACTATTATTCCCATATTGAGTCTCGCGAGTACAAAATTCGATATTATCCAAGGACAAATGATATCAATAGGAAAAATCCCCAGTAAAATAAAATTTAACCATAATAGCACCTTATCTAACCTGTTTGGTACGATATTCAAGTACCAAACTGCGTAACCAACCATTGCAATAACATATGTATGTCTTTCAGAACTTAAACCAAAAAGAATTGCCCAGCTCATAAGAATTCCAAGAAACTGAGCTCGGTATGATAATAATTCTTTGAATAACTTAAGCTTTAATAAAGTGGAAAAAAGTATCAGGAAAAGTACACCAATTGAAATGAAACCCATAAATGGTTCAATAGATTTATAGAATAAGCAAATCGGACGGTAGATACTATAAAAACGCAAAGCGTCAGAATGTTTCATAACCGCCAAAACCCATGATTGATAATATGCTATCAGTTCATTGGCTGGGATATGAATTAAAGGTAAGAGTATTAATATAATTCCTATAATAATACAATACATTGCATTTTTCCAAAATCTTGGATAAAATAATAACATCGCAAGTTGAAAAATGCCATACACTTTCATAAAACCGGAAAGAAGAATAAGTAAAACAGCCCAAAACCCTAGTTTCTTTTCAAGGAGGGTAAATGAAAAAAGAAAAAAAGATGCAACTACCGGATTAAACTGAACTGATAAAAGACTGGTAAAAAGCAATAAAATTGTGAAAAAAAATATGAATTTTTTCTTTACAAAACTAAATTTATCCGGTAAGGTAAAAACAGAAAAAAAGAACAGAGTATATGTAAAAATATTCCAACAAAATACGCCAAGCCATCCTGGCAATATTGCAAAGGGAGTAAATAAGACAGAGAAAAGCGGACCATAAAGAAAGACGTCTAGAGGTTTTCCAAGAATTGACAAATGGTTCCAGTCAGAATAAGGATTAATACCTCTCCAAAAATCAAGAGATCCATAAGAAAAAATTTGAAAGTTGTTATAGGATGACCTGGTTGCTTCTTTTAGGGTAATTAAAAGAGCGAAGGAAAATCCTATTAGAAAAATTGCTCTTTGGGTTTTGGTTAATTTCTTTATTATGGACAAAAGATTATTTATTACTAAATTGCTCATTGTTAAGATTATATTTATCACTGCGTAAAATCTTTCCTTCATTTATTGTTGAAGCATTTTTTATCAGGATATTCTTCATGATGAACCCTTAAGAGCTTTTGATCTGCTTCACTGTTGCTTCGGATATTTGGTGAATATGCTCCTTAGTTTCATTCTAAGAACTCCCCATAATGCCTCGTTAAAGATCCCACCTGTCATTTTGGAAGCGCCAAGTCGTCTGTCCGTAAATATTATTGGAATCTCAACTATTTTGTATCCAAGTTTCCATGTGGTAAACTTCATCTCTATCTGGAACCCATAACCAACAGATTTGATATGATCAGATTTTATATTTTGGAGAACCTCTTTTCTATAGCATTTGAATCCTGCGGTCGTGTCCATGATTTTCATTCCGGTGATAATTCTGACATAGATTGAGGCAATGTAAGACATAAGTACTCTTAATAGTGGCCAGTTAACGACGTTTACACCACTTATATATCTTGACCCGATTGCCAGATCAGCACCCTCTTCAGCACATGCTTTATAAAGTCTGATCAAATCTTGTGGATCGTGAGAAAAATCTGCATCCATTTCGAAAATAAAGGTGTAATCCTTGTCGAGAGCCCATTTAAATCCTGCTATATATGCTGTCCCTAATCCAAGCTTCCCTTCTCTTTCTATCAGATGAAGGTTCGGATAGGAAGGCTGCATTTTTTTAACCAAGGTGGCAGTGCCATCAGGAGAATTATCATCAATTATCAGGATGTCAAACTTAACTGGAAGTGCAGAAATTGCCGAAACAATTGATTCAATGTTTTCCTTTTCTTTATAAGTTGGTATTATTACTATGTTCGACATGAAGTCATTAAATTTGGGGTAAAGTAAGGAAATTCATAAGACAGCAATAATATTACAATAAAATATACATTATATACACAAAATTAAATACCATGTTCTGATCCTTTTTTTTGTTTTCTGCAAATCAAGTGCAGTTTTTTAAGATATTTATATTTTATCTTTGTTATAGTTCCGATTCGAAACTTGCTGATGGCAAATATAGTTTGGAATTAGGCTGCAGACCATTATTGGACCTGCTATAAATGACTATTTCTCAGTAATCAAAAATTTTAAAGATGATTGATAAATTATTACTCTTAAAATTTCTGAAGTTTTGCATAGTGGGCTCTTCCGGAATGATAATTGACTTTGGAACTACCTGGTTTTTAAAGGAAAAGGTCAAAATCAATAAATATATAGCAAATTCCACAGGATTTATGCTTGCTGCAACTTCAAACTATTTATTAAATCGTTTTTGGACCTTTCAAAGCGAAAACTCCCACATTGGCTCAGAATACATTTCCTTCATGGTGATTTCTATTATTGGATTGGGTATTAATAACTTTGTTCTATTTTTACTAACTGAAAAGATGAAACTTAACTTCTACATCTCAAAATTGTTTGCAATAGGTGTTGTAACCATATGGAATTTTTTTATGAATTATCTGATCACTTTCTGATTAAATAGTCATTTTATTTAAATTATTTTTTGTGTGAAAGGTATCAATTTTTATATTCTCAACTTCATTAACATTAATAAGTCTCGATTTAAGTGAACTAGCTAACTTGTCAAGGCGAAACTTTTTAAATACAGCCTAGAACGTAGGCTTACAACCCGCTTGTTATGCTTAGGCGTATTATTCGTCCAAATAGAATGTTGTCAATTGTCATTTATTTAATAAATCACCTATTTTAACACAATATAAATCAAATCCTCCCTTACCACCTGGTCTATTTGAGGAGAAAATCATAAGGTCAATGTTATTGAAGGAGAATGTTATAGGTCTATATTCATCGTTTGATGAATTAATTTTATCTCCAAAATTAATTGGTGTGCTCCACTGGTTATTTATAAACTGAGAGTAATACAAATCATACCCACCGTAACCACCATCACGATCGGATGTAAAAACGAGAAAATTTCCGTTAATTGAGGGACACTTGTCATTTGAAGTACTTGACAAAACTGATTCTTTTAATATCTGAACGGAGTTTGTTCTAGTTAAGTCATCATATAGGAGGACTTCGGAATTTAAATCAACGCTAAAAATGTCAAACGAATTATTCTCTCTATTACTGCAGAAAAATAGTTTGGATGTGTCCTGATTGATAGTGGGGTACAATTCATCAAAATCTGAGTTTGCTACAGTCACGCTTCTTGGACCATAAAGACGCTTCTGACCATCATAAGTACCCCAGTCAAGGCGAGGGGTATAAACAAATTTGATATCGAAGTCTCCAGAATCATTATTTGCGTAGAAAAAATAATCCCATCCCTTAGAGCCAAAAAATGAAAATGGCCCAAGTTCGTCGTTCTGTGTATTAATCAATGGAAGAAGTTTGCTTTGAAATAAAGAATAACCATCATTTGTGGGGAATGAGAAATTCAAGATGTTGTCCCTTTTATGATAAGACATATCTATGTTTTTACAGATGATATCGTAATTATCCCCACCGCTATTCCTGTTCGAAGAAAAATATATTTCACTTCTGGCGCCAGGATAGGGTAAATTTGAGTTATAATCATCATTTGCTGTATTCAGATTTTCAAGATTTGTTGGTGTGTCCGTTATTATAATTTCGTATTCAAATTTATAATCCGGATCGACAGGGACACATCCAGAGAGAATTAAAGTGATGATCAAAATTGGAATTGTTTTTTTCATAAGAAATCGAATCAGTGTGAAAACCTTAACAGCAAAAATTATTCCACATTTACGTGTGAGTCCCGGTAGATGGCACAAAATTACTTTTCATGATAAACTTTCTAAACGGCGAGCAAAAAACGCTGCCAACTGCGCGTCGGCCTGCAGCCCTACTGACTTTGTCTCGGATGCAGGATTAGTCCGGGTGCCACAAGATTCAAGAAGCGAAAAAGAGTTATCAGCATAGCCTTTGGGGTTGATTATGAGGCTGTCCGGGCTGCCGAAGGCCATTAATTAAACCGGCTTGTTAGCACATGTATTAGTTTTAAACTGTCTTTCAGGCAGAAAACTGTCAGGTTATTTTTAAATCAGTCCGATGTTACTTAGGTATGGTAAGTTTATCAGGATTTTGTCTGCAGTCCCAAATAGCATTAATCGTTATTGTCTCACTGTCGACTTGATATAAAATTGCATAGTTACCGTCAACTATGGATCTAACATTCTCGATATCAGACTGAAGTCCCAAAAACGGATGATTGCTTAAAAGTTTTACTGTTTTGTGAATCTTTGAGTTAAGATGTACGCTATATGTCCTTGATCCATTGCGGATATAGAAATATTCAAGAATCTTTAAAAGGTCAGTCTCCGCGTTAGGTGACCAAACTATCTTTCGCTTAGCCATTTATCTATATCTGCTACAACTTGATCATTTGAGATACCCTCTCCTCTGGCTATTTGTTCCTGCGCCTCTTTAATCCGTTGTTTTTGCTCAGGCGTGGTTCTAAAGATAAGTTTTTCTGACTTAGTATCAATAATGGTATTCATTGCTGCAAGGAAAGATTTGTCATTGATTGCTGCAATCTTATGAATCAAGATGTCTTTAAGTTCAATTGTTGTCATGATGCATAAAGTTTGTACAAAGATACTACATTTTTAATTTGGATAACTCAGATTTTACCGGCTTGTTATGTTTTGGCCGCTATTAAAACTTTCTTTCGTCAGAGATTTGTCAAGGTTACTATGAAATCTTGAAATATGTCAAATATGTCGAATTGTTTTAGATCCAGTCTAACCTTATGCAAGAGTCATTTTCTGATCCAGAAGCTCAATTTTAAAATTGATCTTAGCATTCAATGCTTTAAAGACTTTGATTATTGTCTCAAATCGTGCGTCTGTCAGGCTATTCTCAATTTTTGAAATTTGTGCTTTTTTTACGCCTACAAGTCGTCCGAGTTCCTCTTGTGTTAAGTGTCGTTCCTTTCTGGCTTGTTTTATTGTTTCACCTATCACGTCAAGACGAAGTTCATACTCAAAAGCCTCTCTTTTTGGAGTCCCGGGTTTACCGATAAATTCGTCGGTAATCACATCTAAACTGTATAATTTTAGTTTATTGTTTTTCATAATTTCTGATTTTATTGTTTAAAATAAAAGTTCCTTAATCTCTCTGCTTTAACAATGTCACCTGAAGGAGTTTTATCTGTTTTCTTAATTAGTCCATGAGTAGAAATAACAATAGTTTCTATGTTGTCTATTTTGTCCCAGAAGGCAAAAAGTCTATAATGTGTTTTGTTATATAAAGTCCTGAACTCCCAAATTTCATCATTCAGTTTTTTGAATAATTCTTTATCCTGTGTTAATTGTGCCTTATGGATATTATAGATTATTTTTTCTCTAGGCTTGTCAGTAAGATTGTCAAGGAACTCCTTGGCTTCTTCTAAAAACTTAACTTCGAATTTTTTTGTCACTTCTCTAATGTTTCTGCAAAGATAAATGTTTCTTTATTAGGAAACAATCATTGTTTTGATAAAGTCAAAAATTAAAGTCATCAATGCTAGAAATCTTCTTATGACGTTATGTTTAGGCCATGATAGTCAGGATATTATTGTCAGGGCGAAGCACTACGGCTTAAACCTAACGGCGGCCGGTTTGATTAGTGGCCGACCGGGTCAGGGCTGGCGAGTTTTTTGCCAGTCCTGGTAGAAGAGTGAGATGCCACTTGTCAGGATGAAACTCTCTTGCGTATGAGTCCGGGTAGATGCTGCGAAGTTTCTTGTCATGGTGAATTTTATAAACGGCGAGCAAAAAACGCTGCCAGCTGCGCGTCGGCCGGCAGCCCATGCGACTTTGTCTCGGATGCAGGATTAGTTCGGGTGCCACAAAATTTGATAAGTGGAGATAAGTTTGATCGCATAGACTTATGGAGCTGATTACTAAGCTGTCCGGGCTGCTGAAGGCAATTACCTATAGCACCATCCGTGTTATGCTTCAGGCGCATGTTAAAATTGTCATGGTAAAACTCTAACTTTATCAATTACAAGTGTTTTTGCTACTTTGTCGTGAAATGCCTGATACTTCTTATCGAATGCAGAAGATATAAATCCAATAAAAAAGATGGAAGAAATTATTTTTAAAAGATTTCTTCCTAGAGCAACCTGAAAAGAGATTCTGTTACCGTTTAAATCCGATACTTTTATCCGCATAATTAGCTTTCCGATAGTTCCTTGAATTATGGTAGAGTCCAAGATTGAACCTAACAATATCCAAATAATAAAAGATGTGGTTTTTATACCTTCGCTATATCTCATTATCCGCTTCATAAGATACACATCATCCATGTTTTTTTGATGTAGTGTGATAATTGATTGATATTCTGGAAATAAATTTAATAAGGCAAAGAGTATTAAATAAATCAAGGCAAAATCAATAAAAAATGCCATTAGTCTTTTTAAAGGAGAACTGAAAGAAAGGCCATTTTGTCTAAGAGGTGCGAGTAGCATAATTAAGTTTTTGATTAAAAGTATATTAAAAATATTTAGAAAAAACTACGACGAATCTAATATACGTGATTTAAGTGGTTTTTGCCAGTCCTGGTTGACGGGGAGAATGGTTCTTGTCAAGATAAAATATTCTTGCGTCTGAGTCCCGGTAGTATGAACGAAGTTTACTGGTCACGATGCATTTTATAAACGGAGAGCAAAAACCATTGGAGTTGTCTAAACGGTATGAATTCTACTCTTCGCTGTTATGCTTTGGCGCAGGTTAAAACTTGATCGTCTGTAGTAATTATCAAGTCGTATTTATCCATTATTTTGTAATTGTATGATGAATCGGGTCTTTAATAATCAAATGATATTTTACATGATTAGCTAAACGTTAACTCACTTTGTCTATAAACGGAATTAACTCAGGTACGTGTTTTACCTGAACATAATTGCTAAACCAAATGAGAGCCGATTAATGTCCTCATTATGTTCCCACTCATCAAACTGACCATTGTCGTATTCCTTTCTTGCAACCGATTTTATTTTCTGATACTGGTATGCTGCAGTAAACAATAAATCACTGTTTTCGCTTAACGGCACTTTAACTCCTATTTCGGGATGAACCATCAATCCCCCATAATGCCGGAGCCTGGTATCGGCGATATAGTAGGGTGACCAGTTCAGGTAAAGTTCGTCATAATGATTAGCTTTGAAACCACCAAAAGAATATCCTCCCTTTACTACCACAAAAGGGGAGATTTTATTGTCCCATAATGTGTATCGTAACTCAGCAAAAAGCGGAAAAAGATTGTAATCGAAAATTTCAAATCCAACTCCTGCTCCTGCTGCCCAATGTTCGTTGAACATATAACCGTTAGTGAGAGTGAACGAAGGTGCAACGGTCAATATGGTACGAGTATAGGGATGATAATATCCAAGGTCAGGGGCGATATATGTAGAAGAGTTAATGTAGTATGGTGTGGAATAAGATGTCCTGTTAATTAACTGACTGTTTCCAAACAAAAGGCTGACCTGCATTATATTATAAAATCCTTTCTCTTTTCTGGTATCGAAACGGGAGTGGATTTCATTGTTTTCTACATTGAGATTAACTTCTTTCCCGGATTGAGCAAAAATGCTGAATGTCGGTAATAGCGATAAAATTATAAAATAAATCTTTTTCATAGTAACCAATTTATAGGATGAGTTTAATATTTTCTAAATCATTGATATCATATAAGAATAAACCTTGCGCATTGGCTACCGCAAGGACATTTCCTACTTTTGAATAACAGGTTCCGGATATGTCAGGATAGGTTTTCACAAACTTAACTTCATTTTCAGAAGGTAAATAAACTGTTAGTTCATTTCCTAGGGTAATCACATTGTTTCCAATCCTGAGAATTGATGATGCAGAAGTCGGTATTTTATAATCGATATATTTTTCCATATAGCTTCCTGCTGGTTCGGGGTACTTAAATGCCCCCCAAACTGATTGGCCTGACAGAACTAAGAACTCCCTTAAATTCGGCAGGTAGGTAATATCCAAAGGGTTGAAGGTCTGGAAATACAGATGAAAGTTTATAGGATAGGTTTCATTATATGGTGTACAATCGGAATAACCGTTGTTATTTCCCTTTCCCAAAATATAAATTAAACTGTCCACAAAGAACATCCGTACAGGATACGCATCACTGTAATAGAAAGGAGTACAATATTTCCCTCTGGGTGTCGACCACAAAGTTTCCTCTCTTACATTGAAAGTTCCTGCGAGAAAAGAACAAATAGCCCAACTATCGTAAGTACCATAAGTATATACTTGATCTGTACCCACTTTAATTATTCCAACGTATGGTTTATCATTTTCAGGATGATTGCTGAACCAAGAATCAGGTAACACCTTAGTTATCAGATTGCCATATTGCTTATCATACTCCGTGAAATCAAGATTGGGTTGTTTGTCGGTCACTATGCCTGTCAGTACATGAGCCTCTGTCCTTACAATAAGTCCCTTCCCTTCCACATATGGTATGTTCCAGTCACTTTTATAGCTGGTGAATTGGTTAAATTGATTTTTCTGTCGGTATAAAATGGTTGTTTGTAGCGGATTGCTGACATCGAGAACAACCAAATCTACAAAATTGTTACAAAAAAGCCGGTTATCTACAAGTTCGAAGTCTTTCATATACCTGCACTCAATAAAACACAGATAGCTTACACTTTCCGCTTTCTTTTCGTAAACGTGAATACCTTTGAGCATGTCGCCCACGAAATAATATTTTTCATTGGACCCTATCTTGAACGGTGCTACTTGGGGCAATCCGGCTGTTACCTGTATATTCCCAATTTCGCTCATATCGAGATAAACCGGATACTCTTTTGATCGTGAAATTACTTTTGAGTATCTGTAAATATCTTCGCTGTTGTTCTCACATCCAAGCAGAACAAGAACCAGGAACAGATAGAAATGATGTTTCATAATAGAACTTATTTATTTAAAACAGGATTTGCAATTTATTATAATATAAAGGCGGGTTTATATGGTTAAGTCTAGAATAAATCATTTGGCAACTCTAATAATAAATCAAGAGCAAATCTGTTTACTGCAAAAATTGTTCCAATCAGGAGTCAACTTTGAAATATACCTTTCGCTTAAGTGGTTTTTGCCAGTCCCGGTTGGTGGGTATAAGGTTTCGTGTCAAGATAAAACTTTCTTGCGTCTGAGTCCCGGTAGTAACAACGAAGTTTACTTGTCAAGGAGCATTTTATAAACGGAGAGCAAAAACCATTAAAGTTGTCTAAACGGTAAGTTTTCTACTCTTCGATAGGAACTGTCCAGAGCCGGAGTCCTGAAATTGGTAAACGGATGATAGATTTTGTTTCATGATGAAATTGTCTAGGTGGCGTGCAAAAATTGTGACAAGCTTATTGCACCACACCCGCTTGTTAGCACATGTATTAATTTTAAAACTGTCTTTAAGGCAGAAAACTGTCAGGATATTTTGAAATCAGTCCTGATGTTATTTCGGAATGATCAGCTTATTTGGATTTTGTCTACAATCCCAGATTGTCGTAATTTTTATTGTCTCTTTATCGATTTGATAAAAGATCGCATAATCACCTTCCACTAGGGTCCTAACGTTATCAGTATCAGATTGGAGTCCTAAAAATGGATGATTGCTTAAAAGACTGATAGTTCGACGAATCTTTGAGTTAAGTTTTATACTATAAGTCTTTGATCCATTGCGGATATAGAAATATTCAAGAATTTGAAATAGGTCAATTTTCGCTTTGGAAGACCAAACTATTTTTCGTTTAGCCATTTATCTATCTCTGCTTCAACTTGATCATTCGTGAAGGATTCTCCTCTTGCTAATTGATCCTGACCCTCTTTAATCGCTTGTCTTTGCTCAGGGGTGGTTTTATAGATGAGTTTTTCTGACTTGGTATCAATAATAGTATTCATGGCAGCTAAAAATGATTTGTCATTGATTGCTGCAATCTTATGAACCAAGATATCTTTTAATTCAATAGTTGTCATGATGCATAAAGTTTGTACAAAGATACTACATTTTTAATTTGGACGTACATGGTTTTCCCTCTTCACTGTTAGCACATGTTTTTCGTCGCGCGGTGGCAAAGTCCCGGTAGATACCTGTAATGTTAATATTATAACAAATGCTGATGGTGACGGCGCGAGGGCAAAAGGCCTGTCGAGCGAGGGCAAGTCCCGATAAAAGTGATGAATTTCTATTGTCAAGATAAAACTTTATTAACACGGCGCGAGGGAATAAATCGTACAGATCCAGATATATGTGCTAACGGCAGCCGGTTTGATTAGTGGCCGTCCGGGTCGGGGCTGGCGAGTTTTTTGCCAGTCCTGGTAGAAGAGTGCAAAGCCTCGTGTCATGGTAAAAGCCGATTACGTATGAGTCCGGGTAAGTGCTGCGAAATTACTTGTCATGGTGAACTTTATAAACGGCGAGCAAAAAACGCTGCCAGCTGCGCGTCGGCCGGCAGCCCATGAGACTTTGTCTCGGATGCAGGATTTGTCCGGGTGCCACAAAATTTTATAAGCGTAAATTAAGCTAAAAGCATAGACTTTGGGGTTCATTATGAGGCTGTCCGGGCTGCCGAAGGCCATTAATTAAACCGGATTGTTATGCTTAGGCGTGGAATACAACAGTCCAGATATGAATCTTAGTATAAATGAAGAGTCCAAAGTCTTAATAACAGTAAGATGTTATGGATTGAAGCAAGTTAAGAGCCTTTATTTGGGAACTACTCCACTTACATTTCTTATTATTTTTACCCTTGTAGTCTTAGTATCAAATTGTAATCCATCAAATGAAATGCTATTAATGGGTTTAATCTCATTAGTTTTATACTTAAAAGACTCCATCTTTCCATTTTCATAATTAATTTGACTAATCCTTAAATCATGAGTAGCAGACTCTGCTATAAAAATATTATACTCTTCGTCATTTTCTTTAATGATGAAGATAGGGTCTTTAATAGTCAGAATTGTGTCGTTTATATATGCGCCTTTCCCGAGCTCTAAAGCAGTATATCCCTTTGGATTGCTTGAAGCAGGTTTGATATTACTCCCAAAAGTAAATTGGGATGGATCGATGTTATGTTTTTTAATTAATGGAAACCACCATTCATTTTCATACTTTGAGTCGGTAAGGAAAGACACGTTTTTTTGACCAAAAGTGAATCCGGTCCCAAAACAAAGGAATAGAATGACAGTAACAGTTTTTCTACTGAAAGAAAAAAGTGAAGGTCTGAATTCAGTACTCATGATAATGGGATTTAAATTTTTGAACTATCTAAATTAATTACTAGGCAGGTATTGTTAACGTATTAACAGCAATAATATTGCAAATGTCAATGTGATTATATACTGTTTTAATGTTTGTTTAATTGTGGTTTTGCAAAGTCCTGATAGAGGGACGCAATTTTTCTCGTCAAGACAAAAATATCCGGATAGCTGAATCCCGGTAAATGGTACGTACCTGTCTCGTTTTAACAGATTTGTCAAGGTATATGGTGCCACTTCGAGTACGAAATTGTCAAGGTTCGCAATCTCTATTCGCCTTGAGGAGTTATGCTTAGGCGTTTCTTGTCAAGGCAGGAACTGTCACGTAAGTAGCTGGCGCTTAAGCATAACGGGAGTCTGTCTAATAACCTATTTACATATTTTATTTATTCGGATACCTATATATGAAAAATTTCAAATATTCGATTCTCAAGGACTTCATTTTAGTTATTAGACAGTCTGACGGCTCGGTGGTATGGTTAGGTGCCGTCTGTGTCGGGGTTGGCGAGTTTTTTGCCAGTCCCGGTAAACGGACGCAAGGTGTCCCGTCACGGTAAAGCCGATTACGTATTAGTCCCGGTAGTAACAACGAAGTTTACTGGTCACGGTACATTTTATAAACGGAGAGCAAAAAACGCTGCCAACTGCGCGTCGGCCTGCAGCCCTACTGACTTTGTCTCGGCAATAGGATGAGTCAAGGTGCACAAAGTTTAATAAGTGAAATGTACTTACGAGCATAGACTTATGTAGCTGATTACGAATGTGTCCGGGCTACAGAAGGCACTTAACTATAGCACTTATGATAAAAGCATAGTCTTAGGTCAGTTACCAAAAATATCAGTAACTTAAAGTGTCCAAACTAATACCATAAGACTATGCAACCACAAGGTACAAAAAAAATCGATTTTAAAGGCAAA
>Ga0209540_10000086_pt1 | contig 120338 bp, 109 predicted proteins | sample BarGraIncu01121A_FD_184501 | JGI IMG/M metagenome (GOLD analysis project Ga0209540, IMG submission 184501) | Arctic peat soil microbial communities from Barrow, Alaska - Barrow Graham LP Incubations 011-21A (SPAdes) (version 2) | ecosystem: Environmental > Terrestrial > Soil > Wetlands > Peat... | reverse complement strand
GAATTTTCATCTCTCTTAATCACTGATATCGGGTTATCCGGGACTCGCGATTTCCATATCGCGAACTTCTACTTATCTAAATTGAATCTTATTTCTTCACCCAGTATTGTATTTCGCGATATGGAAATCGCGAGTCCCGGATAACCTACTACCTACTACCCACTAATTCATCATCGCGAATTTTCATCTCTCTTAATCACTGATATCGGGTTATCCGGGACTCGCGATTTCCATATCGCGAACTTCTACTTATCTAAATTGAATCTTATTTCTTCACCCGGGAATTATATTTCGCGATTATGGAAATCGCGACTCCCGATAACTACCTACTACCCACTACCTACTAATTCATCTTATGTATAAAGGGACTTTAATGAGCCCCTGTTGAGAATTTCCTGGGGGTTTCGAGGGGCTTACCCCTCGAAACCCCCAGGAAACCCCCAGGAAACCCCCAGGCAACCCCCAGGAAAGCCCCAACCAACCATGGACAGCTGAATACTCCCCCGGAATGAAATGATACTAAATTCAAGGAGGAAAAAGAATGAATCTGATCAGGCAAAATTCAGAAAAGAATGTGTAGTTTTGTGCATGCGTTTTGCCGGTCAGGACATGCCGGTTCATAGAAATCAGTGCAGACAACGTATTTCCTATTAAGAGATTAACCGGTTTATTCCAGAATGGGAAAAAGAACTGTCGTGTAACGGCATATCCTTACAATGATCATGTTACGCGGACTTGCAAAACGACAGGAACACGAACAACGACGTGCAGATTCTCTTCACTTACTCATTTTTACAATCATCATGCATTCTATGGAAACACTGGCCGAAAAGATAATTGCCTTTAACCGTGCACTGGACTTTACAGGGGTTCTGCCTGCCGGGATACGGATCATGAACCCATTCCGGGAACAGGAAGCGGTGATGGAAATATCGTCCGCCTTTTACCGGAAGTACTACAACGACAACAACCCCCGGCACCTGATAATGGGCATTAACCCCGGACGCTTTGGAGCAGGGCTTACCGGCATCCCGTTTACCGACCCGAAACACATCACCACTACTTGCGGCATACCCTACACCGGACCTATGGCGCACGAACCTTCCTCCGTATTTGTGTACGACATGATTAAAGCGTTTGGTGGTGAGGAGGCATTCTACAGCAAGTTCTATATCAGTGCAGTATGTCCGCTGGGGTTTACAAGCTTATCGGCAAAACCATTAAAGAAAACGCTCAACGATCCTGCTGACACATTGAGGTTTATCACCAAAAGCCGTGAGGTGAATTATAACTACTACGACAGCCGTGAACTGACATCAGCTATGATGGATTTTATGCTGGAAAGCCTGCAAACGCAACTCTCCTTTGGCGTGGAACGTGATGTCTGCTTCTGCCTGGGGACAGGAAAGAACGAGAAATTCCTGAATGAACTCAATGCCCGCCACCGGTTCTTCCAACGGATTGTGGCGCTGGAACACCCCAGGTATATCATGCAATATAAAGCGAAAACAAAACAAGCATATATTGACAAGTATATACAGGCATTCCGGCAGGTAACTTAAATATCAAAGTTTACAAGCCAATTTTGAGTATTGCCGTCCTGATCGTGTATCCGGACGGTTTTATTTTGTTTAAATAGACCATTCTTTTTGATTGTTTAAAACTATTTATCTTAATTGTATGAGGAAATGGATATTTGTTGTATTTTTGGAGGGTGAAATTAATTAGTTGTCATTTACAAACTTCAAAAGGAATTAGTCCAAATTGTCGATTCACTCAATCACTTGAATAGAAATGAGAAAAATAATTTTTGTAATATTGATTGCAATTGTTCCAGTTTTGAGCTTTTGCCAAATATCATTTGGTACATATGAATTCAGTTATGATTGGTATTGGAGAGGTCACACTACAGTATTTCTTGTTCTTAATAAAGATTATACGTATACGTTTAAGATGTTGGATGATGTTTCTGGTGAGCAAACAAAAGGAATATGGAAAATTCGTGGAACTGAAATACAATTAATTCCCTCAGTGATTCCTAACAAAGTAAAAATAGATCCTTTCAAAACTGAAAATAAAAAAACCAACATAATTGAAACTTACATAAACCACAAACAGAAAAAAGGAATCAAAATAGAAGTTTATTCGTTTGGTAACCATAAAACCTATACTTCAAATTTAAAAGGGCAGATTTGCTTTATGCAAAATTATGACAGCTTAAAAGTCACGGTAGAGAATAAAAAATATACAATTCACGAATCCAATAATTTTTCCTTTTCACTCTTAAGGATCTATATCGAAACTCAATACAAAGATTTAATTTACAGAATGCTGGGGACAGACAGGATAAAAATCATCAACAATAAACTATCAATTACCTATAAAAGCGAACGACATAAAAAACAGATAACAGAGTTTTTTAAAAGCGTAAAGTAAGAATTACTCAGAATTATTCTAAGTTTAATATACTTAATTATGGCCTTTATAGTTCAAGTCAATCTCTAATACATCGTTCGTGCCTACGGCACTGGGGGCTGGGATTGTGGATCCTTTTATCCCGGGGTTAAAACCACCGGGTTATAATATACTTCATGCCTACGGCATTCATTGGCACTATATACAAGTTTGTCAGAGATAATAAGAAACTTTCGATATTGTTACCAGGCAATTCTTTTCATTATAAAGATGAAAATAAAAAAATAGATTATAAATAACTGGAAATATATAAGCGATACAAAATGATTAACAACTTATGAAAAAAATTCAGCTAATCTTACTGATTTCAGTTATAGCATCCTCGATCTATTCACAACCGTATATTATGAGGACAAAAAATGATTCTGTATTTTACATCTCAAAAAATGGATTCATAACTACATGCCCACGTAAAAAAGCAGAAGGATACTCTATCAAACATTTCTTTAACCCCGTTCAGTATACAGATAGTATTTACTATTTGCAATCGGGAACCATCATGGCGGGATATGAAAAATATGATATAAAATATAAAAATGGCAATTCAACAGTCAGCGCCACTATTCCTGTTAAAAACGGCAGGTACGAAGAATGGTATATCAGTGGAGAAAAAAGAGTTTCCACGTTTTATACCAAAGATAAACTCAATGGTAATTTCACTGTCTTTTACAAAAACGGGAAAATTAAAAGAACAGAGAAATGGAAGGAAGGGCTGTGGCAGGAAGGGGAATGTTTTGATGAACTAGGCAATAAAACCGAATATTGTTCTTACCAGGAAATGGCTGAATTTATCGGAGGTTTACCAGCTTTGTATGATTTTATAGGCCATGAATTAAAATACCCCTTATACGCTCAATACAATGCTATTCAAGGTGTTGTTAAAGTTCAATTTATAGTGGAAGCAGATGGGTCGATAACGGATGTGAAAATTAAAAACGGAATCGAAGAAAGTCTAGATAAAGAGGCTTTGCGAATAGTCAATTCAATGCCTAAATGGAAACCTGCCAGGTTTGAGGGAGTACTGGTTAAAATGGACTTTTCTTTACCAATAAGGTTTACGCTTGAATAACATGCTCACTATCAACTATTTGGATTCTCATATTGATTGGGATTTAACCGATGATTGGGTTTTTATATCGATAATGCCTCTTGCATTTATGCGACAGAATAAACAAGTTCCGGAGAAACGACCGATATTGTTTCAATGGAATTTATTCCGTTGCAGGAATAATGATGTTATTGCAATGGTATTTATTCCGTTGCAATATGAACAAACAATGTTGCATCAATGAATTTATTCTGTTGCAATGTGATCAAACAATGTTGTAGCAATGGAATTTATTCCGTTGTCATATGAATGAACGATATTGTAGCAATGGAATTTATTCCGTTGCAAATGATCAAACGATATTCAAGCAATGGAATTTATCCTTTAACAAGAGGATTGACATGGTCCGTTCAAATGTGGAAAGTAAAGTAAAAAAGTGCACACTTACTGATCACTGTTACGTGGAAGGGATGAATGAGTTTGAGACAACTAAAAAAAATAATTAACATTCTATGCAAACAAGGATTCCAATACTATTATTCGTCTGTTTCCTTTCTTTTAGTTGTGTGGACTATGTGAAAGTTATAGAGTCAAAAACCCGTATTGCTTTCGTGGAGAGATTTGATAATGACTCAAATAAATGGAAACAAGTTCACAGTAAAGAGTTCTTAGTAGAGAATACGGAAGGATTTTTGCATATTGAAAAGTTTAAAAAGAACAGAGTGAGCAATGGTTGTTTGTGGTATCACAGAACATTTGACTGCCTAAATACCAGTAAAGATTTTGAGATTTCATTTGATGCGAAATTTATAAGTTTTGATGATATATATAATGCCTTGGATATACAGTGGGGAAATCTGGATAGTGTTTCATACCAGTTGTCGGTATGTACAGATGGCAGATTAAGTCTCAAAAAGTTTGACAGATTTGCTAAAACACGATGGACCAATATCGCCTCAAATGAAAGTCCGGGGTTAGTCAGGTTTAATGATTTCAATCGGATTCAGATCATACAACTCAATAAAAAATGTGTTATTTTTGTAAATAAGATACAAGTATTCAAAGAGAATATCGATTGTGAAGGAAATCAAATTGGGTTTCAGGAATGTCTTAGAGTTTCATGGGCGTTTGATAACTTAGAAATCCGGTCACCGATTACAGACGGGCGTATATGACCAGTATGCAACAAGAGAAAGAGAGGGGTTGACTGTTATCCCCCGGGGTTAAAACCACCGGGTTATAATATACTTCATGCCTACGGCATTCATTGGTAATATATATAAGTTCCGGAGGAGCGAACGATATTGTAGCAATGGGATTTATTCCGTTGCATATGAACGAACGATATTGTAGCAATGGAATTTATTCCGTTGCAAAAAAAGGACGTTATTGTTACAAAAGAATTTTAATAAGTTTACAAACAAAACCTTAAACGATTATGGAAAAAATGTTAGACGCAAACGGGCAGGAGGAACTATGCCTGAGTGAAAAGGAGATTTTCAGGAAGATATGGATGTCACCGCGCAAAGTATTTAAATTTATCAATGACTCGAACTATAATGAGTTAACAACCGTTTTATTGATTTTTGGAGGGATTGCAAGTACGCTGAATAATGCCTCAGGCAGAAATATAGGCGATCATGTACCGTTGTGGGCTGTGCTGATAGCCTGTGTGTTTGGAGGAGCTATTTTTGGATGGATATCCTTTTATATCTATGCGGCTCTTCTTAGCTGGACGGGGAAATGGCTGAAGGGGGTAGGGAATACAACATCATTACTGAGAATGATGTCATGTGCCATTATACCTTCGCTTATTATTATCCTCCTTTTTATTTTACGAATCATCCTGTATGGCAACGAAGTATTCCAGAGCAATTTTGATATATATGGCAAAGGTACACTCACCATCATGGTATACGCGTTTACAGCCTTTGTAGAAGTAGCCATTGGTATCTGGACATTAGTCATCCTGGTTATCGGAATATCGGAAGTACAGAAACTATCAATATGGAAATCGATCCTGAATATGATCTTACCGGTGATAGTGCTTATTGCGGTGTATTTAATGGTTTCAGCTTTGGCATTTATCATACGCGAATTATTGAATTAAAATAAATACAGCTGCAATTCTGACCGTCACGTATGGCAACCTAAATCCCGAAGCTACTGAGAATGGATGTTGAAAGGAATAAGGAGCCGTGAAGTGCCCGCAAAGTAAAACCTCTTAACCCACTATGACTGTATGAAAAAAATAATTTGTATAGCCTTTCTGATTTCGGTCGTAATGTTGAATACTACCGGTACCAACAATAAGATACGTGTACCCGGAGATTTTAACCTTGCCACTATCCGGCAAACCAGCGAAGAGATTGAAGGGACTTTCATTCCACCGAATGGAGGCTTCAACCTGTTTAAAAAGCAGGTATTATCCTATCAGCATAAGGGTCTGGTTTCCATTCCGGCTACTGAGAAACTTGTCGATAAGTATCTGAGCACTTTCTCCGATTCGGATAAGGATTCTGTTTTTGTCCTGTTTGGGAATGTATTCTATACCCATTTGAACCGGTTCAATGATTCGCTTGAAATAAACTATAAAAGCATGCTTGAGCGGATTGACCGGAAAATAAGTGATCCTGAGATAACAGATTTTACAAGTAGTCTGGATCAGTGTGGATTAATCCTGTTACGTTCGGAAGGTATGTACTATGTGGATGAAAAAGACGACTATTTTTACAATTTATTTAAAGACAGGGTATCCCGCGCCATGACAGAATATCTAAAATTCAGGAAAAAAGAACTCAAAGAGGGTTTTTCGAATGATGCAGGATTAATCATTACATTCAACCAGTTGTATCATCGCGTATTAACCTGGGAAAGCTTTAACACCCGGTATCCTGATTTTGTGAACCGAGAAGAGACTCAAAATTACTATACGACCTACATGTCGACCTTACTAACCGGCATGGATAATTCCCCGACATTTGATTATGATACGGGAATATTATTCCCCGAATTAAAGAAATTGTACAGTAAAATACGATCACGGCATGATTCGCTGAATTCAACGGGTACGATAAAAGAGTATTATGAACTATTAAAAAACTCCGACTATAAAGAACCTGCTGAAATGGATACATTCCTAAAAAAGCATGAGTTGTTTTCAATGAGAGGGGTACAACCTGATACCCGATAAAATATTAGACATTGAATGTATCCCTATGCAATTTTAAAGAATCCTTCGGGCAAAAATAAGATTCTTATTAAACTCTATAAAAAGGTATATTTATCAGCAATGAAAACAGAAATACTAACCCTGGCATTTTTTGTACTTATCTTATTCTCTGTTGTAAAAGACATCTATACACGTATAAATTTCAATAAGGAAATTGCCCGGAATAGAATCATGATATTAAAGCACAAAGACTTCAAAACCTATTCTATCGGTAATTTATTTCTTGGATTCTTCATTATCCTGTTAGAAATGATGAGATTCAGGAGCCAGACGGATGCATTGAATTATCTGGCAATGTTGTGCGTTGTATTAATCAATATTGTTGCAGTATTCAAATTAACAAATTATTCAGCAATTGGAGAAGAAGGCATCTGGATAGATAGTAAAAAGTTTAAATGGGGAAATATTGAATCGATAAGTAAAAATGAATACGGATACAGCATTCTTGTCAAAAACACGGATCACAGGATTCCTTTCAGTGAATTTGAGAATGAAACGGAGTCAAAAAGATTATTCAGTGATGGAATACGAAGATATAATAAAATTGATCCCACAAAAATAAAAATATAACAATCTAATTATCTGGAACCATAGTGTGTTGCCTTATGCAATTCAGAGAATCATTCGGGCAATATACTGATTGATTGGATGGAACTAAAATATGCTGATTGATTGGATGGAACGAAAAGAAGTAGTGCGTAGCAGAATCGAACTGCTATTGTCGGATTGAGGAACCGAACTCCTAACCATTAGAGGAACGCACCATGGTATTTGTCCTGAATAAATATGGACATACAAAATTAGGCATTTTACCGCTGTAAACAACATTTTATCCCTGTTAATTTGGTGTTATTTACCATTGATTAAAACCATAGGAGTGAGGTATTGTTCATTTTAATAAACCTGAATATTTATTTGTTGGATAAAACAGAATAAAAACCTATTAAATTTGAAAGAAATATACGTAATTAATAATTAAAAATTAAGAATTAAAAATTATAAGGACACTGAAATGAAAGCTTTTGCAGATGAACAAATAGATCGTTCAATATCTACGATTACTTACTTGTAAAATTCAGTACCTTTGAGCATTCAAATCAGAATTAACAGAAACCGCAAGTTCCGTAGGAACGACCGATGTTGTAACAACGGGATTTATTCCGTTGAGGATGGCACTGAGGATGGCAATGAGTATGACACTGAGGGTGGTACTGAGGATTGCACTAAAACGATAAAAGATGAAGAACAACACCCAGATAAAATGCCCGAACTGCGGCACATCAATCGATGTACAGGATATCCTGGCTCATCAGTTGGAAGACGAGATCAAGCAGAAATACCAGAACCAGCTGGCTGAAGAAAAGAAGAAATACGATTCGGAAGTGGATGGGCTGAACAGGGCTAAGGAACAGTTTGAGCTGAAGAAGAAACAGGAAAACGAGCTTTTCCAGGATAGGCTGGAGAAACAACTGAAAGAGGACAGGAAGGCCATCGAAGAAAAGCTGAAACAAAGATTCAGGGAGGAGCAGTCCGAACAGTTTAACGCGTTGCAGAAAGAACTGAACGAGAAATCGGAACAGGTAAAAGAACTGAACCGCACAAAGGCCGAGATTGAAAAGCTGAAACGGGAAAAGTCGGAATTAAAGGAAGTAGCGGAAGCGGAAGCCCAGAAGAACCTTAGCGAAACCCTAATTACTGAAAAAGAAAAGATCCGGAAACAGGAGGAAGACCGGAACGAGTTGCGCTTCAAGGAACTGCAGAAACAACTGGAGGATCAGCGCAAACTGACCGAAGAAATGAAGCGAAAGCAGGAACAGGGTTCCATGCAGCTGCAGGGAGAAGTACAGGAACTGGCCATCGAGGAATGGCTGGCATCACAATTCCCGCTGGATACGATCGATGAAATAAAGAAAGGAGCCAGAGGGGGCGATTGTATCCAGATAGTCAATACCAGGACCGTGCAAAATTGCGGAATGGTGTACTACGAAAGCAAGCGCACCAAGGATTTCCAACCAAGCTGGATAGAAAAATTCAAGGCCGATATCCGTGAGAAAGGGGCTAACATCGGGGTGCTCGTTACTGAAGTCATGCCCTCGGATATGAGCCGCATGGGAATGAAAGAAGGCATCTGGATATGCAATTACGACGAATTCAAAGGGCTGTGCTCGGTATTAAGGGAATCGATCATCCAGTTGAGCATTGCCATCAGTTCGCAGGAAAACAAGGGCGACAAAATGCATATGCTCTACGATTACCTGACAGGAAATACCTTTCGTCTGCAGGTGGAAGCCATTGTGGAAGGCTTTACCCAAATGAGGATCGACCTGGAAAGCGAAAAACGCGCCATGCAGAGTATTTGGAGAAAAAGAGAAAAACAGATTGAAAAAGTGACGGTAAACACCATTGATATGCATGCCTCGATTAAAGGAATTGCCGGGAATGCCATCCAGACTGTGAAATTACTGGAACTGCAGGAACCGGAGACCGGGACAGAGGAAATAGAATAAAATCGTTTGATCTGTTGAAATAGGTGTTGCCCAATGCAGTTTAAAAGTCCGTTAGCTAAGTGAAGTTACAATACAAAAACAGAATAAAAGCTATCGGAAAAATCATTGCCTGGAATTGGATCTCACCGGTTCCTCACATACAGCAATATGATTTTAATGGAGTCGCTATCGACTCCTTTTTTGTATAATAATAGAATCATCCAATATAAATAAGACATTTAATCATATAGAAGTCAATAAATTGCCAGACACAATATGACTTTCCGAAAAGATGACATTCATGCCAGTTTTTAATCAAGCAGCAACAATAAAATGCTACTATAAAAAACAGGCATATCCCGCGAACAAAAAACACACAATCTCTGTTCTATTATAGTTTCGATTAAAAATATACAAGAACCTCTGATATATGTTAGCGGTTATTTTTTTATTGATCCGGGTATCTACCTACTTTTGGATATTTTCATTTTGCAGATTAAAATAATCCTGATATGAATCAGGACATAACGCACCTGTTTTTGAGTAAAAGATAATTTTACCGGGCAACAGCGGATCTGAAGACCGGGCAACAGCGGCATTGAAGAAAATAAATCACCTAAAAATCAAAGAAAATGAAAAAAGTAATTTTTGCAATCGCAATCTTAATGGGCCTCTCTGCAGCAGCAATCGCCCAGACTTCGTCAACCAAGATGAAGAGTGACAAAGAGAAAACGGAAATGAAAATGAAAATGAAGATGAAAGATGGTGTGATGATGGTAGACAACAAAATGATGGTATGTAAAGATGGCAAATGCACAGCCCTGAAGGAAGATTACAAATTCGCTGATGGAAGTAAAGTTTCACCAAAAGGAGTAGTTACAAAAGCCGATGGGAAAACCATGAAAATGATGAATGGGTACGAAGCCAATAAAAGTGGAAAAATGGCAATGATTGCTCACGGAGAAATGGGTCATGTATGCGGACCTAAATGTCCAATGAATAAGAAAATGTAATTATTAGTTGACTGGTTAATTGGTTAATTGGTTAATTAGTTAATTAGTTGATTGGTTAATTAGTTGATTAGTTAATTGGTTATTTCGTAAAATAGTTTAATTGTAATAAAAAAAAATCCCCGGCAAGTTACGTGACTCACCGGGGATTTGTAGTTAAAGAGTTTGAAGGGTTTGAAAAGTTTGAAAGTTTGAAAGTTTGAAGGGTTTATAGCTCACAGAAGTTATCTTGCATATTTAAACGTTGATGTAGTTATTCTTTCTTTTATTCCTCAAATAGAAATGCAACTCTTCAAACTTTCAAACTTTCAAACTCTTCAAACCCTTCAAACGACACCTTACTAGATTGAAAGTATTTGAAGAACGCCTAACAAATTCTCATTTACAGGCTTATCATCTTTAATGGCTTTGGTAAAAGGAATATGTACGATCACGTCGTTGACAATACCAATCATGATACTGCGTTGTTCGTCCATCAATGCATCGATTGCAGCTACTCCCATGCGGCTTGCCAGAATACGGTCGTATGCAGAGGGTGAACCTCCACGTTGTATGTGTCCGAGGATAGTAACACGCACATCATATTCAGGATGTTCAATGCGCATACGTTCGGCTAATCCGGTAGCACCACCGGTAATATCACTTTCGGCAACAATCACAATGCTGCTGTTTTTTGATTTACGAAAACCATTTTTAATAAGCTCTTCCAGTTGATCCACCTTGGTTTCACGTTCAGGAATAATAGCGGCTTCTGCTCCCGAGGCAAGAGCGCTGTTTAATGCAAGAAATCCTGCATCACGCCCCATAACTTCGATAAAGAACAGGCGTTCGTGCGACGAAGCAGTGTCGCGGATTTTATCAACCGCCTCAATAATGGTGTTCAATGCTGTATCGTATCCAATGGTTGAATCGGTTCCGTACAAGTCATTATCGATAGTTCCCGGAAGGCCGACAATCGGCACATTAAATTCCTGGGCAAAGATACGAGCTCCGGTAAAAGTCCCGTCACCACCAATCACAACCAAAGCATCAATTTCTTCTTTCTTCATGGTCTCAAAGGCAGTTTTACGGCCTTCAATAGTATGAAATTCCATACAACGGGCAGTTTTCAGGATTGTACCTCCCTGTTGGATAATATTACTGACATTCTGAGTCTGAAATTCTTTAATTTCACCTGTTATTAACCCTTTGTACCCTCTGTAAATTGCTTTCACCCGAATACCATTGAAAATAGCAGCACGCGTTACCGAACGAATTGCTGCATTCATTCCGGGAGCATCTCCACCCGAAGTAAGTAAACCAATACATTTAATTTCGTATTTCATTTTTTTCCTTTTATATAAACGAATAACCTAATTTCTTTTTATTTATTTTCCGGGTTTAAAGCCAGCTCATTTAATTTATCAGCCACATCCTCCATGAGCCAACGGGGGGTGGAAGTAGCACCGCAAATACCGATCTTTCTGGTAAGATCAAGATGTAACTCAGTTACTTCGTCGGCTTCTGTGACGAAATATGTATTGGGATTTATTTTTTTACTGTGTTCATACAGTACTTTCCCATTCGAACTTTTCTTACCGCTAACGAAAATGACAATATCATTCTTCTTTGCAAAGGTAGTAATATTTGGAATTCTATTAGCAACTTGCCTGCATATAGTGTCAGAATATTCGAAATTGGCATCATTTACTATCTTTTCGGATAAAGTAGATACCAAATGATTAAATCCATCAAGCGATTTGGTGGTTTGAGAAAACAAACTTATTTTCCTGGAAAAATCGAGCTTGCTTAAGTCAGCTTCACTTTCAATAACAATGGCTTTTTCATCAGTTTGTCCTACTAACCCGTTCACTTCAGCATGTCCTTTTTTGCCATAAATGACTATTTGAGTATCATCACCGGGAGCAGCCAGGTAGGCTTTCTTAATTCGTGACTGTAATTTAAGCACTACAGGACAGGAGGCATCAATCAGGGTCAGGTTATTTTTTTTAGCAATCTGATACGTAACCGGAGGCTCGCCATGGGCACGTAATAATACTTTTGCATCGTGAAGCAGTGCAAACTGCTCATGATCGATAGTTAACAAACCAAGTCGGGTCAATCGCTCCACTTCCTGTCCGTTGTGAACAATATCTCCTAAGCAATATAAGGTTTCCCCTTTGGCCAGTTCTTCTTCAGCAATTGAAATTGCCTTAACAACACCAAAACAGAATCCTGATTTTTTATCAATTTCTATATTCAACATGATATGAATTTGCAATTTGAAATTCAAATTTCATTAATGAAAGATATTTCAATACTCTACAAAGGTACAAATCATAAACTATTAAAACGTTTTTTCAATAAACAAAGTTCTTAATAACATGCTCTGCACTTCGCGTGAGAGATGCGAATTATCGATTACAACAGCATCATCAGCTTTACGCAAAGGACTTTCAGCACGGTTTTGGTCACGATCATCACGTTCTTTTACATTAGCCAGTACTTCATCAAAACCAGCCTTCTCACCTTTAGCTGCCATTTCATCAAGACGCCTTTGAGCCCTTATTTCAGGTGAAGCAGTAAGGAATATCTTCAATCCGGCTTCAGGAAATACCACGGTACCAATATCACGGCCATCCATAACAATTCCTTTCTTTTCGCCCATAAGTTGTTGCTGGCGTACCAATTCACGCCGTACAAAGCCCAGGGTACTAACCCGGCTGGCTCCATTAGCCACTTCCAATGAACGAATGTCTTTTTCAACATTTATTCCGTTTAAATAGGTTTCGGACTTACCTTCAGCATTTGCTTTAAAGTCGATCTGTATGGATTCAATCTTCTTTTCCAGTTCCTTTACATTGATATCTGTATTGGTCATCAACCCTTTTTGAATACAATAAAGCGACACGGCACGGTACATAGCCCCTGAATCGACATAAATATAGCCCACTTCAAGGGCTAGCTCTTTGGCCATGGTACTTTTACCGCAAGATGAAAAACCATCAATGGCAACAATTATTTTACGCATGAGTAATATTAAATTATAGAATATTTGCCGGTTACAACCTGAAATCTTTAAGTGCAGTGCTGATAGAGAACTGGTATGCATAGTTGCCCACCTGGAATTGAGTCATCCCGAACCCAACATGAAATTTATACAACTTGATGCCACCACCGAATGAAAAGCCTGCACCGCTTTTGAAGCCAGACATAGTCATTTCCTGTTGTCGACGGTCATTATATGCAACAGTGAGATAAAAATTCTTAGAAGGGACAAATTCAGCAGCAATAATCGCATGTCGGAAAGCCATATCGGCAAATCCGATTTTCTTAACGGGTGCTATGCCGGTAGTATTATCTGTCGGTTGGTTGGTTGATTCGTAACTCAAATCCCAGTGTTGCAAATTATCCAATGTCAAAGAAAAACGAAGCGGTGCATGCTTAAACTTCTTTGAAACACCCAACTGGATATCAAATGGCAACGGTTCCAGATGCTGAACACCGTCTTCGGAATAATATCCTTTTAACTGTGTTCCCATGTTCTTTAAAACCAATCCGGCAGAAAATAAACTGGCTGAATCATTATAACTAACACCCGCATCCATAGCCACCCCATAGCTGGTATAGGTTTCATACACTGAATAAACTGGCTTTAAAGTTGCACCAACAGTAATTTTATTGGTTATCGGGCGTCCATACATAATGTACAATGCCATATCTTTAGCCGTAAATTCTCCTATTACCTGATTTAACTCGGTTGTTTGTTTAAAAACGCCATAGTCAATATACTGGATTCCGAAGGCAAAATAATTTTTATCCCCAAAGTTCCGGCCATAAATAGCTGAACCAAATTTAATATCGGCCAGGTAATTAGCCATATTAAGCCCAATCACATTGTTTGTTTCGGAAGTTAGCAAGGCAGGATTCTGGAACGCAAAGTTTATATCGTTGTCATGCAAAGAGACATTGATACTCCCCAAAGCAGCTAAACGGGATGACACGGGTAAATCAAGGAATTTATAAACTCCGGTTCCTGCCTGAGAAAAAGCAAGGAACGAGACAGTTACTGACAGAAGTAGTATAAAAAATCTTTTTATCATTAAAATCTTTTTATTGTAAACGAAGAATTTAAGTTGTAAAAATGATTTTGCAATCGATTTTCTCAAAAAAACACCCAAAGATACACTATTTTTATGGTCTGTAAGTATTGAAATAAAATTTCTATTTGAGTAAACGGTAAAAAAGTGTAAAATAATATCTTACAACCAAAAAAAAATATCAAATCATGAATTTTGACCCTTCAACTAAGAAAAATTACTTTTTTTGTCTTTGATAAAATGTACATTTGAAAAAATATAGTACATTTGTTTGATTGAAAATCAGCTGGTGATACGACATTTCAGTAATATGAAATTACTCAACTCTATTCGATCAGTTTATACATCAACGAACAAATAAACGGTTTACTTTAAAATTGTTTTAAGTTGCTGTTTTTAAATCAAGTTGGCTCAGATATTTAAAAGTACTGAAATCATTCATTTTTAATTTAAAATCCAACTAACACACACAAACAGGTTGGATATACCAACCATTTTTTTTGAAAAAGAACAACTATGAAAACAGAAATATACGAAGAAAAAGCAGTATTGGTAGGGGTGATAACCCAAAACCAAAAGGAAGAGAAAGCTAGGGAGTACCTTGATGAATTGGCTTTTTTAGCTGAGACAGCCGGTGCTTCACCCGAGAAACTATTTTTCCAACGTCTCGAATTTCCAAACCCAAAGACTTTTGTTGGCCCTGGAAAATTAATTGAAATAAAAACCTTTGTTGATGAGAACGAAATAGGGGTAGTAATTTTTGACGATGAATTATCACCCAAGCAACTTCGAAATATAGAAGCCGAATTACAGGTGCTTATTCTCGACAGAACCAGTCTTATTTTGGATATTTTTGCTAAAAGAGCACAAACTGCGAATGCAAAAACTCAGGTAGAACTGGCACAATGCCAGTATATGTTGCCTCGATTGACACGTCTCTGGACGCACCTTGAACGTCAGCAGGGTGGTATTGGAATGCGTGGTCCGGGTGAAACGCAGATAGAAACTGATCGACGCATTATCCTGACTAAAATTTCGTTACTGAAAGAGAATTTAAAAGACATTGACAAACAAATGACCACGCAACGTAAGAACCGTGGTAAAATGGTGCGTGTTGCACTGGTAGGGTACACCAATGTGGGCAAATCCACCTTGATGAATTTAATCAGCAAATCAGATATCTTTGCCGAAAACAAACTATTTGCAACACTGGATACCACGGTAAGAAAAGTAATTATTGACAATTTGCCTTTTTTACTCTCCGACACTGTTGGATTTATCCGTAAGTTGCCACATCATCTGGTTCAATCGTTTAAATCAACTCTCGACGAAGTGCGTGAAGCTGATTTATTACTTCATGTGGTCGATGTATCCCATTCTAATTTTGAAGAGCAACTGGAAGTTGTAAACCAGACACTTCAGGAAATTGATCCGCAACAAAAGCCAATGATTTTGATATTTAATAAAATAGATGCTTTTGGGTATACCCCGAAAGAAGAGGATGATTTGGCTCCTATAAAACGTGAAAATATAAGCCTGGAAGAACTTAAAAAGACTTGGATGGCTAAAATGCACGACAACTGCATCTTTATTTCAGCAAAAGAAAAGCTGAACATAGATAGCCTGAAAGAAATGCTTTATGAAAAAATCAAAGCAATCCATATCGAACGCTATCCTTACAATGACTTTTTATTTCAAAATTACACTGACATCGAAACAGAATCTGAGGAATTAACTCAAAGATAAAAACTAATTTATCACCACATGACAGATTATCGTGCTCTCAACGACAAAGAAATTGCTACCTTAACTGTATACGGCTGTTCAGCTGAAAACTGGAAAGAAGTTCAGGTTACTGAAGATTTTTCACCTGCATTTATCTCCAATGTTCATTTTTCAGGTGCTGTATTTTTAGGTAATTACCTAAAAGTTTTTGAATTGTCCGGTGGATTAAAAAAACATTCCGGAATATATAATTGCATCCTGCATAATTGTACAATTGAAAACGATGTATTTATCGATGAAATCCACAATTACATTGCCAATTACAGAATTCAGGAAGGTACCTATATTGAGAATGTCAATTTACTGATAAATGACGGACAGTCTTCATTTGGGAATGGTGTCAAAGTCCCCGTTATGAACGAGGGTGGTGGTCGTGAAATACCTATTTTTGATTACCTGTCTGCTCCACTTGCTTATATCCTGACTCTATACCGTCATCGGCCGACTGTTATTCAGAACCTGCAAAAAATGATCGACAATTATGCAAAAACATTACAGTCGGATAAAGGAACTATTGGAAGAAATGTCAGGATTGTAAATTGCGGGAGCATAAAAAATGTTCGGATTGGTGATTTTGCAACACTTGAAGGGGCATCCCTGCTCGAAAACGGATCTGTAAACAGCAGCGAATTAGCTCCTGTGTTTATTGGATCGGGAGTGAAATGCAATGACTTTATACTTAGCTCAGGAGTGTCAATATCAGACTCAACACTGGTCTCCCGTTGTTTTATTGGCCAGGGTTGCATTATGGGAAAACATTATTCAGCACTTGACTCACTTTTTTTCTCAAACTGCCAGGGAATGCATGGAGAAGCTACTGCTATATTTGCCGGACCTTATACAGTTTCCCATCATAAATCCAGTTTGTTGATTGCAGGTATGTTTTCTTTCCTAAATGCCGGTAGTGGCTCAAATCAAAGCAATCACATGTATAAGCTTGGACCAATCCACCAGGGGATATGCGAACGTGGTGCAAAAACTACCAGCGATTCATATTTGTTATGGCCGGCTAAAATCGGTGCATTCACGTTGGTTATGGGTCGCCACATCAAGCATTCGGACACCTCAGATTTACCGTTTTCATACCTGATTGAAAACGCTACAGAAAGTTATCTGGTACCTGCCGTAAACCTGCGAAGTGTTGGAACAATTCGTGATGCACAAAAGTGGCCTAAACGTGACAACCGGAAAGATAGCCACAAATTGGATCCAATAAATTTTAATCTATTGAGTCCATACACCATTCAGAAAATGATGAAGGGTGTGGAAGTATTGAAAAACCTGCAACATATTTCAGGCGAAACGACTGAAGTATATACATATCAGAATTGCAATATCAGGAATTCATCGCTCGTAAAAGGTATTGAGTTGTATAATATTGTTATTAATAAATTCCTTGGAAATTCACTGATCAACCGCTTGAAAGAAACTGATTTTAAAACGATCGATGAAGTCAGGCAACAATTGAAACCCGAATCAAGCAAAGGCTTGGGTGAATGGATTGATTTGTCAGGACTCATTGCTCCGAAGAATGAAATTGACAGTTTATTAAATTCAATTGAAAATACACCTGCAAATTATGAAGAAATCCAGCATAAATTTGAAACAATGCACCAGGAGTACTACAACTACGAGTGGACATGGGCTAAGCATAAGCTGGAAGAACATTGGAGGAAAAATATCGAGGATATAACAAAAGAAGATATCGTGAACATGGTGGAAAGTTGGAAAACAGCGGTTGTAAAACTGGATCAACTCATCTACAACGATGCAAAAAAGGAATTTGACCTCAACTCAAGAACTGGTTTTGGGGTAGATGGAAACGAAGAGCAGAAACATCTGGATTTTGAATCAGTACGTGGAAGTTTCGAAAGCAATACTTTTGTACAGGAAGTTTTAAATCATATAAAAATAAAAACAGAATTAGGAAACGAACTAATTCAACGATTATCAAAAATAAATTAACAAGCAAGCATGAACAATTTTAATTTTTATAGTCCTACATATTTTGTATTTGGGAAAGAACGTGAAAATGAAGCCGGAAAATACGTAAAGCGTTTTGGTGGATCGAGGGTATTAATACATTATGGTGGAGGATCGGTTATCAAAAGTGGATTACTGGACAGGGTAAAAGCGTCGCTTGCATCTGAAAATATTTACTTTACCGAATTGGGTGGTGTAATGCCAAACCCACGAAGTGGATTGGTTTATAAAGGCATAGAAATTTGTAAAAAAGAAAAAATTGATTTCGTATTGGCTGTTGGTGGTGGAAGCACCATCGATTCATCTAAAGCAATAGCCTTAGGTTCATTGTATGAAGGTGATTTCTGGGATTTTTACGAGGGCAAACCTGTTGAAAAAGCGTTAGCTGTTGCCACAATCCTAACTATCTCAGCTGCTGGCAGCGAAGGTTCAGGCGGTTCGGTCATCACTCATGAAAACGGCATGCTGAAACGTGCTTGCGGAGGTGACGCCATGCGTCCTGTATTTTCAATATTGAATCCTGAACTAACCTGCACTTTGCCGAACTATCAGACTGCATCCGGTGCCACAGATATGATGGCACATGTTATGGAACGTTATTTCACAAATACGAAAGACGTTGAAATTACAGACCGGTTATGTGAAGGAATTTTACTGACCATTATTAAAGAAGCACCAATAGCCCTGGCCGATCCAACTAATTATGAATCACGTGCAAACCTAATGTGGGCCGGAATGGTTGCCCATAATGATATTTGTGGAGTAGGACGTGATCAGGACTGGTCATCGCACCAAATGGAACATGAACTTTCTGCATATTATGATGTAGCACATGGTGCCGGCTTAGCAGTTATGTTTCCTGCATGGATGAAACATGTGATGCACCATGATGTATTGCGTTTTGCTCAATTTGCTGTACGAGTATGGGGATGCGAAATGGACTTTCTTGAGCCAAAGAATACAGCCCTTCAAGGTATTGCTAAATTTGAACAATTCTTAATTTCTATCGGCATGCCTGTTCGCTTTGCAGAATTGAATGCAAAGAAAGAAGATATACCGACATTGGTAAAAACATTGGGACTCGGAAGCCGTACCCTGGGAAGTTTCGTAAAACTGACTGAAAAGGATGTTACTGAAATTTATAAACTGGCTGTATAGCAATCGCATTATTACCAACCACGTGTCAACAAGTCAAAATAATTTACAGTACACATTTATACAATAATCATATAAATAGTTGTATATTATATATTTAAAACAATTATAGCTTGCAATAATTTGTATATTGCAAGCTATAATTCGTTAGTTAAAAATTAATGTTTATCCTGTAAGAACAATTATTCATTCTTTATCCAACAAGGAGATAATTAAAACAGGTTATTCTTAGTTTAAATAACATCAACCATTTCACTCTATATCTTATATGATACAAAACGATAAAGAATTACATATAAAAACCGAAAGAATAACTGTCCGCATAGATCTTCCGGCTTCAAAAAGCATCAGCAACAGGGCTTTGATATTGAATGCACTATCCTATAGTCCCTATGATGTATTGAATCTCTCGGATTGTGACGACACACGTGTCACCATGAATGCCTTGGACTCAAATGATACAACATTCGATATTGGAGCAGCCGGAACAGCCATGCGTTTCCTTACAGCGTTTTTATCTAAAACAGTAGGAGAATGGATTATTACAGGTAGTGACCGGATGAAACAACGTCCTGTTAAGGTGTTGGTAGAGGCATTGAATACACTTGGTGCGAAAATTGAATATGTTGAAAAAGAAGGTTTTCCGCCATTGCGTATTTTTGGCAGTGCACTTACCGGTGGTGAAATTCACCTAAACGGAGGAGTAAGCAGCCAGTACATTTCGGCTTTAATGATGATCGCACCGTATATGGTAAAAGGGTTAAAAATTGTTCTCACCGGAGAAATCATTTCCAAACCCTATATCGAAATGACAATCCAAATGATGCAAGAGTTCGGTGCTACTGTTGAATTGACAGACAACACCATTTATATTGCACCTCAGGAGTATCAACCAATTGAGTATTATGTAGAGTCCGATTGGTCGGCAGCCTCTTACTGGTATGAAATGCTTTCATTGGTAGGCAAAGGCGAAGTGTATCTTAACGGGTTACTTCCAAACAGTTATCAGGGTGATAGTAAAGTAGCTAAACTTTTTGAGCAACTTGGCATCCACACAACCTATTTATCTGAAGGAGTTCTGCTTACTACTACAGAGACCATTACTCAACGGATGGAATACGATTTTACCGATCAACCGGATTTGGCACAGACATTTGTGGTAACTTGTTGTTTAAAAGGAATTCCTTTCCATTTTACAGGATTACACAGTCTGAAAATTAAAGAAACAGATAGAATCGCTGCGTTGAAAAAGGAATTAAACAAACTTGGATACCTACTTAATGAACCCGGTGAAGGCATGCTATCCTGGGAGAATGAAAGATGTGACCCTACTCATAAAATTAATATTGCCACGTACGAAGATCATCGTATGGCTATGGCTTTTGCTCCTGTTGCTTTAGTCCATCCGATTACAATAGAACATCCCGAAGTAGTAAGTAAATCATATCCCAATTTCTGGAAAGATCTTGAAAAGATAATCCCTATCGCTTAAAAAAAGAACTCCTACACTGTATAGTGTCAGGGGTTCTTTTTTGTTATTTCCTCAAGTACTTCATAAACAATCGGACAGGTATAAGCATTTTTAACTGATAAATTATATATCTGATAAAAACGTTTCCGATCGGTATGTGGATATTCACGACATGCTTTAGGGCGGGATTCGTAAATGGAACAATAATTATCCGTTCCCAAAAAAGGACATGGCATGGATTGAAAAACCGTATCTCCATCTTCATCAACCATCAGGTATTTATCCATCAGGTCAGTCGTTTTCATCTTCAGCACCTTAGACATACGTTCCAGGTCCTTATCGGTAATCCTTGGACCAAGCGACCGGCAACAATTGGCACATTTCAAACAGTCAGTTCTTTCAGAAATATCATCATGAAGTGCATGAATCTTCACATCCATTCCTTCCAGCTTCTTCTTGTTTTTTTGAAAAAAATGCTTCCATTCTGATTCAGATTTTGCCGCTAATAATGGCAATAATTTATAATCTACTTGTTTGTTCACGTGATGCTTAATGTTATATTTCGAGGTGCAAATGTATTCAAATTTCGCATAGGAATCAACAATTACACATTTTTCTAGAAAAAAATTAGTATCTTTGTAGCCGTTTTTACTTACACACACATAAAAATTTATGAGTCAACTTAGTAATGTGTTGGGACAATATGATGCGCCCCAACAGGCAAAAGCAATGGGCGTATATCCGTATTTCCGTCCCATCCAATCCGATCAGGATACAGTTGTAACAATTGATGGCAAACAAGTATTGATGTTTGGTTCAAACAGTTATTTAGGACTTACTAATCACCCTCGATTAAAAGAAGCTTCTATTAAAGCAATCGAAAAATACGGTACGGGTTGTGCCGGATCTCGTTTCCTAAATGGGACATTAGATATCCACCTGGAACTGGAAGAAAGATTGGCTAAACTGGTTCACAAAGAAGCTGCTTTAGTTTACGCTACAGGTTTTACAGTAAATTCAGGAGTTGTACCATGCATTACCGGTCGCGAAGACTACCTGATTTTTGATGAATTCGACCACGCTTCCATTGTTGAAGGCAAACGGTTATCATTTTCCAAACAACTGAAATACCGTCACAACGATATGGATGCTCTGGAAAAATTACTCAAGAGATGCGAACCGGACAAACTAAAACTTATCGTCACAGATGGTGTTTTCAGTATGGAAGGTGATGTAGCCAAATTACCTGAAATAGTAGCACTTTCAAAGAAATACAATGCGTCCATATATGTTGACGAAGCACATTCATTAGGTGTTTTTGGTAAAACAGGAGCCGGTATCTGCGAACATTTCGGTGTTTCAAAAGATGTAGACCTGATCATGGGAACCTTTAGCAAATCACTTGGAACTATTGGCGGATTCATTGCATCAGACAATAACATCATTAATTATTTAAAACATAATTCACGCACATTAATTTTCAGCGCTTCTATTACTCCGGCTTCTACCGGTTGTGTACTTGCAGCTTTGGATGTAATGGCAGAGGAAACATGGCGTAAAGATGCTCTGTGGGCTAATACAAATCGTGCAAAGGCTGGTTTCTTAAAAGCAGGTTTTGAAATAGGACCAACAGAAACCCCAATTATCCCTCTGTATGTTCGTGACAACACAAACACCTTTAAGCTCACCCGTATGTTGATGGACGATGGTGTGTTTGTAAATCCGGTTGTTTCACCGGCTGTTCGCTCAGAAGATTCATTAATACGTTACTCATTAATGGCCACTCATACTTTCGATCAGATCGATGAATCCATTGAGAAAATATCAAGAGAAGCCCGTAAATTGGGAATCATTGAATAAATTAAAATAATACGAAAAGCTATTTTTGGAAAAACACAAAGAATAGAGCGAGTTTGGCAAACAGACTGGTTCTATTCTTTGTTTTAGTTATAATATAGCAGAAAATAAAAAATTAAGTGGAACTTTTTAACCCTTAAACCTTTCAAACTCTCAAACGACATTTCAAATGATTACAGTATCAAATTTAGCCATTCAATTTGGCAAACGTGTTTTATTTTCCGACGTAAATCTTAAATTCACTGCAGGTAACTGCTATGGCATTATAGGTGCTAACGGTGCCGGCAAATCCACTCTTATCCGTATGCTAAGCGGTGATCTTGACCAGACACGCGGAACCATTATCTTCGGGGCAGGTGAACGACTCTCTGTGTTGAAACAGGATCACTTTGAATTCGATGAATACTCGGTAATTGATACTGTAATGATGGGTCACAGTGTTCTATGGAAAGTAAAGGATGAAAAGGACACTATCTATTTAAAAGAAAATTTTACAGATGCCGACGGTATACGGGCTTCAGAACTGGAAGAAAAGTTCTCGGAAATGAATGGCTGGAATGCTGAAAGTGATGCTGCTTCTTTGTTGAGTGGCTTGGGCATTAAGGAAGACTTACATCACCAGTTAATGAAAGAGCTGAGTGGAATGGAGAAAGTACGTGTGCTGTTGGCACGTGCACTTTTCGGTAAACCGGATAACCTGCTGCTCGATGAACCTACCAATGACCTCGACGTAGACACGGTTATGTGGCTCGAAAACTATCTTGCAAACTATGACAATACTGTATTGGTTGTTTCGCATGACCGTCATTTCCTTGATGCCGTGAGTACACACACTGTGGATATTGATTTTGGAAAAGTACAACTATTTGCCGGTAACTATTCATTCTGGTACGAATCTAGCCAGTTGGCACTTCGCCAACAACAAAACCAGAATAAGAAAGCAGACGAAAAGCGCAAAGAACTGGAAGAATTTATTCGCCGGTTTAGTGCCAATGTGGCTAAATCAAAACAGGCAACCAGTCGTAAGAAGATGTTGGAGAAACTGAATGTAGAAGAAATTCAACCTTCAACACGTAAATATCCGGGTATTATTTTTACACCGGATCGTGATCCGGGTAATATGGTTTTAGAAATTGCCGGATTAGGAAAGACACTGGAAGATGGAACTGTACTTTTCAAAGATGTAAATTTCAATGTAGAGAAAAACGATAAAATTATCTTCCTTTCGCGTGACCCACGTGCTATGACTGCTTTTTTTGAGATCATCAACGGGCATGATAAAGAACATGAAGGCACATATAACTGGGGGATAACAATTACCAATGCCTACCTCCCACTCGATAATTCAGAGTTCTTTAATACAGATTTAAATTTGGTAGATTGGTTGGGGCAATTCTCTGTTGATACTACCGAAGCATTTATTCGTGGATATCTGGGAAAAATGTTATTCTCAGGAGAAGAAATTTATAAAAAGGCCAGTGTCATTTCCGGTGGTGAGAAAATGCGTTGCATGATCTCACGCATGATGCTTCGTAATGCTAACGTAATGATTCTTGACTCCCCGGCTAATCACCTGGACCTTGAATCCATTCAGGCATTTAATAATACACTGGTTAATTTCAAGGGTAATGTTTTAATGTCTTCGCATGACCGTGAATTTATTCAAACTGTTTGTAACCGTATTATTGAACTTACACCTCATGGTATCATTGATAAACAGATGGATTACGACGATTATATAACTTCAGAAGAAGTAAAAGAAGTTCGTGACAAATTTTATAAATAACCTGCATAGAATACCTTGTAGTACAAAGACAGACACAGCAACATGCGTCTGTCTTTTTTTGTGCCGGATAGTTACTCTAAAATGCAGAGTTTAAATTAATACTCTTTTGAAAGTCTATCAATTAAATATTAAAGTTATCTTTGTCAGATATTTCATTTGCCTATTGTTAAGCAGATCCATAAAATTAATATATTCATAGTTTCAAAAAAAACACCTATATGGACGAAGAAAAAAAGTATGATTACCACAACAGGCATCACAATCAACAAACTGCTTCCGGTGGAGCAGTATACGGATTGGGAGTAATTGGTGCTGCCGTTTATTTTCTGCCGCATGCTACAAGTTTTTGGTTTGGAGTGTTAGCTATTTTAAAGGCATTTGTGTGGCCAGCTATTTTGGTATACGAGGCATTTAAGGCATTAGGCGCCTGATTGTACACTTACTTCAAAAAAAAATGCTTTTCTCTGATTGAGGAAAGCATTTTTTTGTCTTGTATAACGTGTTATAAGTAATCGTAGATATTTCATAATCTATTTGTTAACTTATAAGCACCTGCTTATTAGTAATTTATCAATTATTAATTTTTAATTTTTAATTATTAATTAATAATTTGTCTTTTCCTGCAAAGTTCAATAGTCACTCTGTCAACTTTACCACCAAGAGGCGGATTTAATTTCGACAGTTTTACTTCCAGTACTTCTATTTGTGGAAATTCAGTAAAAACAGAATCCAGTATACGTTGACCAACATGTTCGATTAAGTTGGAAGGTATATCCATCTGATTCTTTACGACATCATACACCAATTGATAATTAAGGGTGTCTTCCAATGCATCAGTTTCTCCTGCACGAGCCGTTTTAAGCTCCATAGTTACGGAGACAATAAAAGTATTGCCCAGCAGTCGTTCGTGTTCCAGACAGCCGTGAAATGCGTGAAACTCCATGTTCTCGAGCGTTATTCTTGACATATTGGTTGATTGGTTGTCCCGATAGCTATCGGGAGGTTAATTGGTTAAGTAAGTTAAGTAGTTGATTGGAAGATTAAGTTGAGTAGTTTGTTGAGAGGTTGATTCTTATAAAATAATATTACGCATTTAAATCATGAAATCATTTCACGAAGTAAACCTCAGTCCACCTTACTTCCAAAATCTCCATCGTGCACAAAAGTACGGATTTTATCTCCTTGTTTTACCTGGTTGGCGGAAGAAATACGTTTTCCATTCAACGTGGTAATGGTATATCCATGTTGAAGCAAAAAGGCCGGGGAATGCGTCTCTATATTTTTTTCAAGCAAAAGAAGCTTGCTGTTTTGCCGCAACAGGTGCATGCGTACAGTTGACTGCAACCTGCTTTTATGTCGTTCAAGGCGGTGTGTCTTTAATACCACCCAACTTCGCAGCGTTTGTTTAATGCGTAATTTTGCCTGATCCACTTTCCGGTATTCAGTTTCAATTTTATTTTTAACGACATACCGGATATCCGAGAAAATATCCAATACCCGATTTTCCGCTTCCTGTAAATGAGCTATAAGCAACTCTGCAACAGCAGTAGGTGTCTTTACGCTTGTATGAGCCACCATATCCAGAATGGTAAAATCCCGTTGATGACCGATCCCTGCAATAACAGGCAACGGGAACTGGGCACAGTTCAGTGCCAGTTCGTAAGAGTCAAAGCAGGCAAGATCGGTGGTTGCTCCTCCCCCACGGATAATAACCACGGCATCGAACAAATCGACATGTTCATATATTTTTTCCAGTGCTGCTATGATAGAAGCTTCTGCCTGATCACCCTGCATAACAGCCGGAAATAACCGTGTATAAAATGCAAATTGGGATGCATCATTCTTCAGCTGGTCATTGAAGTCACCATATCCGGCAGCAGTGGCTGATGAAATTATAGCCAGCCTTTGTAACAGAATTGGCAATTGCAATTGTTTATTCATATCCACCACGCCATCTGCCTCCAACTGGCGTATTACCTGCAACCTGCGGGCTGCCATTTCACCAATGGTAAAGGTAGGATCAATATCCCGGAGATTCAGGCTAAAACCATATACAGGGTGAAACTCTACACTCACCGCCACCAATACCTTCAATCCCGACCTGAGTGACTGCCCCGTACTGCTTTCGAAATAGGGTTTCAACATCCGGTAGGTGGAAGCCCAGCACGTGGCTTTCGACTTAGCCAGTAAGGTATCCGAATCACTGTCTTTTTCAATCAGCTCCAGATAGCAATGTCCACCCGGGTTTTCACGCAATTCACTGATTTCGGCCCTGATCCACACAGGAGTATCAAAACTCATCCTGATGGTTTGCTGTATCTGTTCGGTAAGTTCGGAAAGAGATATTGAAGTCATGTTTTTTTTGTTTTGCGTTCCGTGTTCCGTGTTCTGTGTTCCGTGTTCCGTGTTCCGTGTTCTGTGTTCTGTGTTCTGTGTTCCGTGTTCCGTGTTCTGTGTTCTGTGTTCAGCGTTCCGTGTTCTGCGTTCTGTGTTCCGTGTTCTGTGTTCTGTGTTCTGTGTTCCGTGTTCCGTGTTCCGTGTTCCGTGTTCCGTGTTCCGCGTTCCGCGTTCAGTGTTCAGTGTTTTAATTATGAATTATGAATTATTAATTATTAATTATTAATTATTAATTATCAACGTATCAGCACTTTCCTCGTATCCACTTGTCCGTTTTCTGAAACGCTTACGGCATAAATCCCTGTCTGGAGTTTATCTGTTTGCAAATAGGTTGAATAATTGGTAAGGGGTTGTTGCATAACAAGGCTACCTGTCATGGAATAAACCCTGACTATCGTATCCGGAAGTAAACGGCCATTGGTAAACCGGATATTGAGTGTATTAAAAACAGGATTATATCCGATACTGAAATTATCCTTTTCAACCAGTCGAATAGAATCAAAGATTTTTAAGTTCTGTTCCGCTTTGAGAAAGTCAGGTATGCCATACCCCATTTGCGAAGTAGGATTACTGTACAAACTACCACTCTTAAAAACAGAGTTTAGCAGTGTCGGTACGTCAACCATCGCATCGATGGCTTTATACTTCTGCAACAGGCAAGCCAGCATTCCGGCCATTATGGGAGTTGCAAATGAAGTGCCGTTTCCAGTACTTGGTGTGCCGGCAGTATTGATTACTGCAGAGGTAGTCCCCGTGGCACAAACCTCAGGCTTTACCCGCCCATCAGCACTGGGGCCAAATGAAGAAAAGTCACTTGGGGTACCGGCTGAATTAACTGCACCAACCGTCACAATGCCGTCGGCATCGGAGGGAGAGCTAATGTAATGCCAGCCGGTATTTCCTTCATTTCCGGCAGCTACCAGAACAACGATTCCTTTTTTAGATGCCAGATTGGCTGCAATGCTGGCTCTTGATACTTTTCCGTTCATACTGGCATAAGTAAAATTCATGGATGGATCATCAAATGTTGAATATCCAAGAGAAGAAGTAGCCATATCTACTCCGGCACTGTCGGCAAACTCAATGCCAGAACACCAGAAATCGGTCTCCACCTTATATTCGGTCGGAGCATATTCAGTCCGGATAAGCCAGTAGGATGCATCAGGTGCCGTTCCAAGGAACTGACCGGGCAGGTTACCGGTCATGGTGGATAGTACCATAGCTCCATGTGAATCTTCAGCATATATATTTGAATTCGGATTTATGATATCCTTTATCCCCAGCAGCCTTCCCTGTAAGCGTAAACTATCAAAAGCCGGATTTATATTTACATTCATAAAACCGGCATCAATGACCCCTATCTGAATTCCCTTTCCCCGGTATCCCTCGTTATGAAGGCCTGTCCCGTTCAGCTGATTGATCTGGCCTGCTGCAATTCCATAATTAAACCCACTTTTCACAGGATATTGTTTTTTGGGGGCAAGTACGGATCCAATCAGCTTGCCTGTATATTCTACAAATTTCACAAAAGGCAATATACGTACCTGATTCATTATACTTGAATCAGGGAGTAAAACCGTAACCCCGTTCATCCATTTGCTCCGGTTATGAACCGGAATTCCTAAATTCCTGATTTGTTGTATGTAGGCTGGATTAACAGGCAGATCGGTTGAATCACATGTCAACCCAAAAGATGTACGCCTTGTAATAGCCCTGTCCGATAAAAATTCAGAAGGACTGGAAAGAGAATATGGTGTATTATTTTTATCTGTAAACTGGACGTAGAAATAATAACTGGTAACCTGTGCATGAACAAAAGACGGGCTTATAAAAAGGAATAGAATAAATAAGCCGTAGATTTTAGGTAAAAATGCAGAGTCTTTCATTTTGCTGGTTTATTAGGTTTACAAAAATACAACAATTTACGGGAGTGTTATACAGGCATCGAATAATTAAAAATAATTAAAAGATTAATCAGAAAGAACTATTATTACGAAACATTCGTAGTTTTGCGAAGTATTCGTAATAACTAATTAAATGAATCTCTTATAAAATAGCAGCTATGGATAAACTAACCTATCAGGAAGAAGAATTGATGCTGATTATTTTTCAGCAGGGTAAAGGATTTATTAAAGATTTCATTCAACGAATGGAAGAGCCACACCCACCTTACACAACAGTAGCATCAATTGTAAAGAACCTTGAACGCAAAGGATATATTAAAGGCATCCGCTATGGAAATACTTCAGAGTATAGTCCGGTCATTGAAGAAAACGAATTCAAGTCTAAATTAGTATCTGGAGTAGTCCACAACTATTTTGAGAATTCGTATAAAGACATGGTAAGCTTTTTTGCTGAAAAGCAGAAAATATCGGCAGAAGAATTAAAAGAGATCATTAAACTCATCGAAAAGAAATGAACGACCTGCTCATGTATTTTCTGAAAGTAAACATCGCGATAGCCCTGTTCTACATGTTTTACCGCCTGGTGTTTTATAATGACACCTTCTGGACAACAAGGCGGATTTATCTGGTATTTAGCATTTTACTAGCTGCTGTCTATCCGTTTATTTCCATATTGGGTTGGTTTGAGAGGCAGGAATCCATTCAGGCTATTTTGACAAGCTACGTACAACTTAATGAAATCACAGTAACCGCAATGCCTTTATCAGTGATAACCATTGAGAATTTACTACTGGTAGTTTACGGGATCGTTTCGTTATTCCTTCTTGTAAAAATGTTCGTTCAACTGGTTTCTATTCTACGTTGGAAGCTTAAAGGTGAAAAGCTGATGCTGGATGGTATTGAAATTATGGCTATTGACGGAAATATTACGCCATTTTCTTTCTTTACAACCATATACATGAATCCGGCATTGCATAACGAACATGAAACCCGCCAAATCCTTACTCATGAAAACACACATGCCCGGCAATGGCATTCACTGGATGTCATCCTGAGCGAATTGATGACTATTCTTTTCTGGATCAATCCTGCAGCCTGGCTTCTCAAACGGGAGATACGACACAACCTGGAATTCCTGGCCGATAACAGCGTATTGCAATCCGGCATTGATTCAAAGAATTACCAGTATCATTTATTGCAATTATCCTATCAGGTTCCTGAAAACCAATTAATCAACCGATTTAATATTTCACCCTTAAAAAAGAGAATCACCATGATGAATCAACAAAAAACAAGGAAAGCAGGTATACTGAAATACTCGCTTATCGTCCCACTGGCTCTGGCATTAGTGCTGTCAAGCAATGCAGAAGCACTTGTATCTAAAACAAAGAATTTAATTACTCAAAAAACAAGTAAAAATCAAGTATCAACTATTGCAATCAAAACGAATGACCTTTCCTCTTTTCATAGTTCAATACTAACTGAAAAGAAAGATGTCAGTACTCTTGCCGTAAGTGTTGCTCAGAACTCAAAACCGGTACAGAAAGTGGCAAATGAAGATAAAATTTATTCGGTAGTTGAAAAAATGCCTCAGTTTCCCGGAGGAGAAAAGGAATTATTGAATTATATTGCCCGAAATTTAAAATATCCTGCTGAAACTCGTCAAAAGGGAATTCAAGGGACATTAATTATAAGTTTTGTAGTAAATCAATCAGGGAAAGTGGTAAATGCGAAAGTTGTTAGAGGACTGGAAGTAAATGCCGATGCAGAAGGATTACGAGTCGTTAATTCATTACCCAACTGGATTCCGGGTGAACAAAACGGTAAAAAAGCATCGGTATATTATACATTGCCAATTGCATTTAAACTGGGGAATAGTTCGAACAGTACCATTTATAAAGAACATGCCACATCAGAAATTACAGACAGCACAAAACCGATCTACTTTATTGATGGAAAACCGGCAACAGATGTAGAAGTTAAGGCGCTTAAACCGGAAAGCATTAAATCAATCGATGTCTTGAAAGATGCATCTGCAACTGCTATGTATGGCTCCAGAGGTGTTAATGGAGTGGTGTTAATTACGCTGAAGAAATAACGATTCATTTCGATTCAATCCTTGGAAAACCGATTTGATAATCAATGCATTCCAGCTTTTTATTAGTCCCTGATAATTTCAAAATTTGAAACTATATGTAATACCTATTTGAAAACCATTTTTTAGCATTAAACTCATCGAAAAGAAATGAACGACGCACTCATGTATTTTCTGAAAGTAAACATCGCGATAGCCCTGTTCTACTTGTTTTATCGCCTGGTGTTTTATAATGACACCTTCTGGACAACACGGCGATTTTATCTGGTTTTTAGCATTTTACTGGCTGCTGTATATCCGTTTATTTCCATATCGGGTTGGCTTGAAAGGCAGGAACCTATGCAGGTCATCATGGCAAGCTCTGTGCAACTCAATGAAATCACAGTAACCGCAACACCTTTATCAGTGATAACCATTGAGAATTTACTACTGGCAGTTTATGGCATCGTTTCGCTATTCCTTCTTGTAAAAATGTTCGTTCAATTTTTTTCTATTCTACGTTGGAAGCTTAAAGGCAAAAAGATGATGCTGGATGGTATTGATATTATGGCTATTGACGGAAAGATTACACCTTTTTCTTTCTTTACAACCATATACATGAATCCGGCATTGCATAACGAACATGAAACCCGGCAAATCCTTACTCATGAAAGCACACATGCCCGTCAATGGCATTCATTGGATGTGATCCTGAGTGAATTACTGACTATTCTTTTATGGATCAATCCTGCTGCCTGGCTTCTCAAACGCGAGATACGCCACAACCTGGAATTCCTGGCCGATAACAGCGTATTGCAATCCGGCATTGATTCAAAGAATTACCAGTATCATTTATTGCAGTTATCCTATCAGGTTCCTGAAAACCAACTAATCAATAAATTTAATGTCTCACCCTTAAAAAAAAGAATCACCATGATGAATCAACAAAAAACAAGGAAAGCAGGTATCCTGAAGTACTCGCTTATCGTTCCACTGGCACTGGCATTAGTGCTGTCAAGCAATGCAGAAGCACTTGTTTCTAAGGCAAAACATATCATTTCACAAAAAACAGATGAAAGTACTGAGTCATTTACCCCAATTAGTACAACGGTTCCTTCCTCATTAAAAGATTCTGTGATTATTGAAAAGAAAGAAGTAGAGAATCCTGTTGAAAGTGTTGTACAGGAATCAAAGACTGCACCGGGCGCTACAAACAACGAAAGGATATATACGGTTGTAGAGAATATGCCTCAGTTTCCCGGCGGCGAAAAAGAATTAATGAATTATATTGCCCGGAATCTACGATATCCGGTAGAAGCTCAGCAAAAAGGTATTCAGGGCAAAATAATCTTGCGTTTTATTGTAACTAAATTAGGAAAAGTTGAAAATGCTGAAGTCATTCGAGGAATTGACGCATCTCTCGACAAAGAAGGATTACGGGTTGTAAAATCCTTGCCTGATTGGATACCTGGAGAACAGAATGGTGAAAAAGTGGATGTATATTATACATTGCCAATAGCGTTTAAACTGGATAATAGCAAAGGAGACAAAAAAGTAGATAAAAGTGCTGTGGACAATTTTAGAAAGAGCCTTGTAGTTATCGTAGATGGAGTTGTTCAACCAATAGGGTTCGATTTTAAATCCATTAACCAGGAAGATATAGCATCTGTCAACGTTCTAAAAAACGGAACAGAAGAAGAAAGAGCAGAGTTAGTTGCTAAATATGGTGAGAATGCCACACATGGTGTGATTATGATTACCAAAAAGAAATAAACTCATAAAATACTGTGCCGGTTATGCTTACCGGCACAGTATTAAAAAAAAGTATCTATGAAACCTTTATTCATTGGATTACTCCTATTCTGTTCCTGTATGGCAAACGCCCAGAACTATGCCATCCAGTCGGCACTGAAAAATTATGATTATGATACAGCCATTAAACTCCTGTCAAAAGAAAAGGAGACACCTGAAATTGCGGTTTTGAAGGCCAGGTGTTATAAAAATATTGCCCGTTACCCGGAGGCAATTCTACTGTTAGAGCGGATAGTAAAACAGGATAACTCAAACCTTTCTACGGTTATTGAACTGGCAGAGAATTATCAGTTAACGGGAAATTTCAGCAAAGCAAAAATCTACTATTTAATGGCCTTGCAATCCGCCCCCACCAATCGTTTTGTCCGGTTAAGCTATCTGAATGTCATTTACAGACTGAAAGACTGGAATCAAACGATTACACTTGCCCATACCATTTTACAGAATGATACGCTTTCGACTTTATTTCCAATGCTGGGCGATTGTTATGCGCAACTTTCAAAACAGGATTCAGCGATTTGCTATTATCAAAAAGCGGTTACCTTCAATCCCGGTGATTTTAATTGCGTGGCCAATTTGTCGGGATTGTATTTGCATAACGATGATTATCCCGCATTGATACGTTGTACCGACCGGTTTATCGTAAACGATTCATCCAATCAGGTTATCAACCGGCTTAATGGAATCGGGTATTGCATGAACAAAAATTATGATCCGGCAATTTATCGTCTCAACAAGTTGTTTCTGGAAGGTGACAGTTCTTTTCTGACTAATTATTATCTGGGAGCATCCTATTTTGCAACAACGGATTATATAAATGCGTATAATCATTTAAGTTGTGCATTCCGGAAAGACTCCAGCAACATAAACCTGTATTTTTATCTGGGTAAATCAGCTATTTTCAGTGGCCATCAACGAAAAGGTATTCAGGTATTAAACAACGGATTAAACAAGATGATTCCAAACGATTCGATACTGTTTAATTATTATTATAACATTTCACAGGCTTATAACCGGTTATCTAATTCGACTGAAGAAATTAAATACCTGAAAATCTGCTACAAATGCAATCCCGGTTATAAAATAGCCCTGTATAACATTGGCGAGATTTATGAAAATGCCCTCAAGAATCCCGTAGAGGCACTGAATTACTATTCGCAGTTTATGGCAACACGACCTATAGCAAAACCGGATACTCCCAAAAATCCGCAGGCAGCATCTTACTACAATGCTGTGGAGAATCGGATTCTGGAAATAAAAGCCGAACAGGATGCAAGGAAAAAGAAAAAATAACCAACAGGTTTCTACGTCTTCTTTTTGTTGTGAAAGATTAGATTTTACAGTGATATTTTGCAAAGGATTCGTTGTCAGTATGACCTCATATACGATGTCAATTCGATAAATATCCAATGTGAGATTCAGGCACATACATTAAGATAATTTTTATTGAAATATTTCGTTATGATAAAATCACATCACTTCTTTGCATAAATTCTACCCGCTCTTCAATTCTTCTTTCCGGTAATTTTCCCTTGTATTCTACATTTCTTTTACACCTGTTCTATGTTATCCCATAGATATCCCATAGATATCCCATAGATATCCCACCTTTATCCCATATCATATATACTATGGGATAACGGTAAGACAAACAAGGAATACCCTTATGTTGTCAGTAGTTAAACGAAAAAGAAATGTAAAATAGGTTTAGATCACGTAATATCATCACTTTAAAGGACAGGAATACATACAGAATAATATCCAATGAGCAATTTCATATTGTCGAATTTTCATGTATTTTTAATTGGAATACTCATTAATCCTATACAATCCTAACCTGATGTGATTTGACAAACTGCGAAAGAACGAAGAATCCATTCAAAACAGGAGATTGATTTTAATGTAAATTAATTCTTCATTCTGTCAATTAAATTTCACTAAAATAAAATATAGTTGTACATTTGCTTTCTGATTGAAAAACACCATGCCGGGATAATTCCGGTTACTTAAATTTAATTTTGTAATCCATAAAATACGATTGATGAAAAATTCTTTAAAATCCGGTTGTCTGCTATTTAATCCTACATTGACAATTATTTTTGCTCTCCTTTTATCTTTTACAAGTAACGTACAAGCTTCCAAGCGAATAAAAAACCAGCAGGTTATTGACCAGCAGGACAATACAGGTACCCAAACTACCTCAAAGGACTCGGTGTACTCGTTTGTTGAAAAGATGCCGCAGTTTCCGGGCGGAGAAAAAGAGGTGATAAAATTTCTCAGCAAAACAATGGTGTATCCTGAGGAAGCCAAAAAGAATGATGAACACGGGAAAGTGATTGTTCAATTTGTCATCAGCAAAACCGGAAAAGTTGAAAATGCAAAAGTACTGAAAAGTATATCGAAAAATCTGGATAACGAAGCGTTGCGGGTTATCGGATTATTACCAGACTGGACTCCCGGGGAACAAAACGGGGAAAAGGTTGCTGTTTACCGCATTATCCCGATCCTTTTCCAGAATGTATCACCGGAGGATGCCTGGGAAGTGAATGAGAAAACCGTGGTGGTAATCGACAATGTAAAAATGCCTGACAATTTTAATGCAACAATATTAAACTTCAACCAGTTTGGTACGGTAACCGTGCTAAAGCCCTTTCCTGAAAAGGAGAAATCAGCATTGAAGTCCAAATATGGCAAACAGGCTGAAAACGGAGTGATCCTGATTACAAAGAAACAGAGTGAGATACAATATTCGTTGCCAGATTCGACACTTAATCCAACTTTAGCTAAAAATACTACCTGCAAGGAAGATATAGTCATACCGGTGTATCCGGGTGGTGAAGAAAAACTGATGAGTTATTTTGCCGACAGCATTCAGTATCCGTTTGTTGCGCAACGTACCAGGACTCAGGGAAAGGTATATGTGCGCTTTATGGTGGATACTGCAGGAAAAGTAAGCAATGCAACTGCCATAAAGTCGGTGGACTATTTTCTGGGGAAAGAAGCAGTACGGGTTGTGAACACCTTACCGGCATGGACTCCGGCAGCAAAATGCGGTACCAACATAAATATCCTGGTAACCTTGCCCGTCACCTTTAAACTTGACGTACCTTCCACAGAGAAAAAAGAATGGGTTCGAAACAATAAAACCATCGTGTTACTTGATGGACAACGGCTGCCCGCATCCTTTGAACTGGAATGGCTACGCTACGAAAACTTATCCTCATATCAGGTACTGCAACCTACCAGCAAAGAAGTCACCAAAAAATTAGTATCCCAGTATGGCCGGGATGCTGTAAACGGGGTGATTCTGATCGGGAGCAGAAAATAAAATTTGGGAGAAAGAGTAAGCTCTTTTAATAATCAAAAGCATGTGTGATTTAAAAATCACACATGCTTTTTTTATTCCAAAGTTAAATTCTGACGATAAAACTGTATATTTGTTGCAGTTTAAACAAGTAAGTTAAATTTATATTCGTTATATCCTTACCAAATCAAATACCGATTAAACATGAATCGATTAAAAACACCCGGAAATATCATCTTAGTTAGCACTTTAATATTATGTTTCTTTCTGGTATTCAATTCATTTACAGAATTAAAATCAACGAATTTACAGACTGAAACAACGTTGTCCTATTTGATAAATAATCAGTCTATTGAACCTGGACAGGATACTGTATTTTCTTACACTGAGAAAATGCCTCTATTCCCGGGAGGTTCAATGGCATTATTTAGGTTTATCAATCAAAACATACGATATCCCGAATCAGCCCTTAAAAACAAAATACAAGGCAAAGTTATCGTACAATTCATTATAAATAATTCGGGTGAAGTAAAAAATGCAAAAGTTATAAAGGGAGTATCACCTGAATTGGATCAGGAAGCTTTGAGGGTTGTAAATTCATTTCCTGTATGGATTCCCGGAGAACAAAGCGGTAAAAAAGTGTCTGTTTATCAGACAATACCTATTGCTTTTAAAAACACTCCGTCTGAAATAAACGCTGAAACCTGGCATATAAGTGACAGTACATTAATTGTGATCGACAGCCTTAAGATGCCATTGAAATTCAATCTTAACGTGATAAATCCTGAAGCGATAGATACAGGCAGTGTAAATAAACCATTTCCTTCTGAAAATAAAAACAAATTAATCAGCCGGTACGGACCATTAGCCAAAAACGGGGTAGTTCAACTTACAACATCTAAAGATATACACTTTTTCAAAGACACTTCCGGTTATAAACCCGGAGATGAAAACTATATTTACCAAAAAACAGATAAAATGCCCCAATACCCTGGAGGTGATTCTAAGTTAATGAATTATATTGGAAAAAATTTAAAATATCCGGTAGTTGCTCAGGAAAATGGGATTCAGGGAAAAGTGATTATTCGCTTTGTAGTAGATAAAACCGGTAAAATCAGATTTCCGAAAATTGTTAGAAGTATTGACCCATTGCTGGATAATGAAGCTTTGCAAGTAATTAAGTCGTTGACTGGCTTTATCCCCGGTGAAAAGGATGGTAAAAAAGTAAATGTATATATTACATTGCCCATTGACTTTAAATTGGAAGAAATGGGGTTAGACCAATCCGGCTATGAGTATGATGGAGATACAAAGAAGTTACTGGTAGTTATAGATGGGGAAAAATTACCTGTTGGTTTTGATAGAAACTGGCTGGATTTTGGACAAATAAAATCGTATAAAATTTCAACACCCGTTAATAAAAAAGTAAAACAAGAATTGCTTGAAAAGTTCGGAAATGATGGAATGAATGGAGTAATCGAAATAACGAGTCTCAGAAACATTCAGAAAAAGAGTATGGATGAAAGGCCAAAAGACTCACAGGGAAATCATATTTATCAGGTGATTGAAGTTATGCCGCAATTCCCGGGTGGAGAAAATAAATTAATGAAATTTATTAATGAGAACCTGAAATATCCTGAGGATTCAAAAGCAAAACAAATTCATGGTCGTGTTATAGTTCGTTTTGTTGTAAATTCAACCGGGAATATCGAAAGAAGTGAAGTAATAAGAAACCTTGACCCAGCCTGTGACAAAGAAGCATTACGCGTAATCAACTCAAGCCCAACATGGACACCCGGCAGACAAAACGGAGTCAATGTTTCGGTATGGTATACATTACCAATCTATTTTAATTTGGAATAAAGCATAAAACTGTGAATAACTTAAATCATTTTCAAATATTTACGTTATGAAAAATCAACACAAAAGAGGATGGGGTATTGCTAAAATAGCCGTTTTTCTGCTTATTGCAGGTACTTCCTACGTAAAAGCGCAAACATCGAAAGTACCAACCTATGGACCGGATATTGTGGAGAAATCAATAATTCCGAAAAGAGATTCCATCAACAAAGAACCTGTAACAGGAGTATATGAAAAAATGCCTCAATTTCCGGGTAATGAAGAGGCACTGATGAAATATATACAAGATAATCTGGTGTACCCGGAAGATGCAAGAAACAGCAAGACAGAAGGGAAAGTCATGGTACGGTTTAAACTCAGCAAAGAAGGAAAAGTTGAAAAGATTGAAGTAGTGAGGGGTTTAACAACAAGCATGAATAAGGAGGCTATACGAATTGTTTCTACGTTACCTGACTGGATACCCGGGAAACAGGTTTTCACTTCAGCGCATTATTCAAAGGAAAAGAAGGTCGATGTATATTATACAATCCCGATTTCATTCAAGTTGAAATAAGTCCGGATTATATTGTACGCAAAAAGACTAAATCCTATAATTAATCTTTTAAAATCATTAAGAAGACGTAAACAAAAAACCATTTTGCATGAAGGTTGTTAGTATGTATCCGACCACATTCAGGGTTGGGGCATTGTTTAACTAAATACAAACAATCATGACAGAAGATCCAATCATTTGCGGATGTAACGATGTACACCGATCAACCATCGAAAACGCAATCATAGAAAAAGGCTTGAAGACAGCAGAACAGATCAATAAAGAATTCTATTTTGGCAAAGCCTGCGGAGAATGTTTAGATGACGTTCGCGAAATACTTACAGAAGTCAACGGAAAATAATAACAGGGAAAGAGGAAGACAAAAGTTTTCCTCTTTTTTTATGCCTGCATGGGAAGTACACACAGAAAAATCAAATTTCAGAATTAACGTACGAATTGGTAAATCATGTTTCAAAAAACGTTATTTTTGTAGAAAATAGTTATAAGCAATTCATAATTTATAATTAATAATTAATAATTGCCAAGTTTCTGATATGTAAACTTTTATAGATGGCCAAATAAATCATTAAATCCTATTAACTGCTTACCGGTTACCGGTATAGCAACCTAAATAATTTATAATTCATAATTTATAATTGACAAGTTGCTGACAAGAAAGTACTTACTGGTTAACAAACAGATCATTCAATATCTACGAATCCTAAAGTCGCTTTCGCGGGAATAATCGATACTATGCAAAAATACCTCGACATACTCAGGCAATACTGGGGCTACGATCATTTCCGTTCGTTGCAGGGTGATATCATCCGGAGCATCGCATCAGGGAAAGACACCCTGGGTTTAATGCCCACAGGTGGAGGAAAATCACTGACCTTTCAGGTGCCCACCATGGCTATGGAAGGACTCTGCGTTGTGGTGACCCCTCTTATTGCCCTGATGAAAGACCAGGTATTAAACCTGAAAAAGCGTGGCATTGCAGCTGCAGCCATTTATTCGGGTATGTCGCATGATGCTATCCTGATGACACTTGAGAATTCAGTCTTTGGTGCGTATAAGTTCCTGTACGTTTCACCTGAGAGACTTGCCACACCCATTTTTATTGAAAAGATAGGGCAAACTACCGTTTGTATGATTGCAGTGGATGAATCGCATTGTATATCTCAATGGGGCTATGATTTCCGTCCTTCATACCTGCGTATTGCCGATATCAGGGAGATCATGCCGGACGTACCGGTACTGGCACTTACCGCCACTGCTACTCCCGAGGTGGTGGAGGATATTCAGAAGCAATTGCTTTTTAAAAAGCCAAATGTCTTTCAAAAGAGTTTTAACCGTTCCAACCTGGCGTATGTGGTACGTACGGTAGAGAACAAGGACGAGAGCCTGCTTAAAATACTTCATAATGTACCGGGTACTTCGGTGGTCTATGTACGCAACCGAAAGAAGACCAAAGAGGTAGCTGATTTTCTGAATCTGAATGGGATATCAGCAGAGAACTTTCACGCAGGCTTAAAGAATGAAACCAAAGATGCCAAACAATCGCGTTGGATGTCAGGCGATACCCGGGTGATTGTTTCTACCAATGCTTTTGGAATGGGGATTGACAAGGCAGAGGTTCGCACAGTCGTCCATATGGATTTGCCTGATTCGCTGGAAGCATATTTTCAGGAAGCAGGACGTGCAGGCAGGGATGAACAAAAGGCATATGCTGTATTGCTGTATAACAACGGGGATGCTGTAAAAATGCGGAAGCGCGTTACGGATTCATTCCCAGGAAAAGAAATAGTATTGAAAGTGTACGAGGCATTGGGCAATTACTTTGAAATGGGTGTTGGTTCAGGACTGGATAAAGTCTTTGCGTTCGACATTGGCGACTTCTGTACCAAATTCAAGTTGCCCATCCTTATTTCATACAATTGCCTGAAAATACTGCAACAGGCAGGATATATCGAACTTACCGATGAACAGGACAGCTCGTCGAGGGTTATGTTCACTGTCGGGAAAGATGATTTATACAAACTAAAACAGAATGCCGAACAGGAAAAGCTGATACACATCCTTCTCCGTTCATACACAGGGTTATTTACCGACCTGGCACCTATCAGCGAAGAAACAATTGCCAAAAGACTGCAATGGACCCGGAACAATGTATACGATCAGCTGATTGTATTAGCCAAGGAACGGATTATTCAGTTTATTCCCCGGAAGAAAACACCTTATCTGACTTTTGTACGTGAACGTGAAGCCACTGACCGGGTAATCCTGGGCAAAGAAGCTTACGACGACCGCCGGGAACGGTATATAGCACGTGTGAAAAATGTGCTGGATTATGCACAGGAAGAAACCAATTGCCGTAGCAGGATGTTACTCGGTTATTTTGGAGAAAAAGACTTGAAGCCCTGCGGCTGTTGCGACACATGCCTGAAAGAAAAGGAAACACAGGTGACCAATGATGATTTTGATACTATCCTTCTGGCTGTTGAACAGGCATTGACTGCTGAATCTCTAACCATCAATTCCCTGGTAAAGAAATTAAATATCCATGAGCCAAAAGCACTCCGGGTGATACGTTTCATGATGGATAACGGGCAAATTGAAGAAAATGAAGTCATGCGACTGACATTAAAATAATACTCCCTAAGTCACGTAATTGTGGCTTTTGTTTTTTATATCCGTATATTTTAATAAAAATGAAATCTATTTCAAAAAAAAACCTTGTTATTGGTTGTTTTGACAGAATAATGCCACATTTTGATCTTTTTGCTTCAAATATTTGTAAAAAGAAAACGTATCTTTGAACCCGAAATAAAAACGAGAACAAATTAATGTATAAAGATAATAAATTGAATTATTTCCACTGGCGTTTGGGCGATCGGTATGATGGTTGGCGATTGCGGAATGTGGATCCTATGTTTTCGGTAGCACCTTTTATTCTTAAATCAAGAGTGGATTCCCAGGTACTTTTTGAGATTAAAGTACCCATTGACAAAATAGAAACTTTCATACGCACCCATAAAGAAGAAATTCCGAATCTGTCGATTATGCATGTGGTCATGGCCTCATTGGTAAGGCTTATGTCGCAACGTCCTAACCTGAACCGATTTGTGATGTGGCATAAAATATTTGCACGCAACCATGTCAGCTTTTCCATTGCCATAAAACGATCGATGTCCGATACGGCTGAAGAAACCATCATAAAGCCCTATTTCTTGCCTACAGATACCTTGCAGGATATCGTGCGTAAAACCAATGATGAATTAACAATGGCCATAAAGAAAAGTGAGGATAGCTCAACGGATCATATGTCGAGGTTATTTGGGTATCTCCCTGACTTTTTACTGCGGATAGTCGTTTACGTATTAACGCATCTTGACAAAACAGGACTAATGCCCCGGATATTCAATCATGCCAGTCCGTTTCATTCCAGTTTCTTTCTAACCAACCTGGGGTCCATAGGCATTGAATCGATCTACCATCATTTGTATGAATTCGGCACATGTAGCATGTTTGTAGCCATGGGCAGAAAGACCAAAGAAAATGTAACGGATAAGAGTGGAGAAACTAAACCGACTAAAAGTGTGCTCCTTAAATTTGTTCTCGATGAGCGAATTTGCGATGGCTTTTATTATGCACGTTCCATGCGATTGCTCGAAAAGATATTATCCGATCCGGATGATTTATTACTTCCACCGAAAGAAGTATTTATAGATCAGGGAGTCAGAAGAAAAAATTCATAATCCTTAATTCATAATGTTTAATTCATAATTCTTAATTCTTAATTCATAATTATGGATCCGAATAACAACAAAAGCCTTTCGAAAGAAAGGCTTTTGTTGTTATTCAGACATTCACAGATCAATATACAAGCATTATGAATTATGAACTATGAATTATGAATTAAACATTCTGAATTCTTTTTCCTGAAAAGCCATGTAAGATTTTATACGTTTTCAAGTCTTATAAATAAACACTCTACTTATATAGCCAATCAAATTATTAACCAACTTAAAACATCACCCAACAAAAACAATTGTGCTGAAAAGAATGTTATTTGTCACACAATTGAGCTTTATGAGAATGCTTCTTTGCTTAGGGTATATTTGAAATTTTTAGAAGCAAAGGACCTTGTAGAAATTATATTACGATAGATCTGTATATGCAAAATTCAAACGGAAAGGAAAGCGTACAAAAACACGGACTAAATAAAATCAGTTAGAAAACTTTCTGACATTACAGCAACGGAATCGGGAGAGGAATGAAAAGCGAACAATAAATAAGAAAAAGCGTTTTCTGTTTAGGTTTTGTTTATAATTATTCTTTAATTTGCAGAACGTTTAATCAATTTCAAACTTATGTCAAAACCAACGTTCGTTATATTCCTCTTACTGATTCATTGCACGACCTTTCTTGGTCAACAATATTCCGATTTCTTTACGGATAAGGCGTGTCGCGTAGATTTCCATTTATGCGGCAATGCACATCAGACCAGTGTATTCCTGGATAAAATAAAACAGGAACCTTACTGGGGAGGCAGGCAATCGCATTTGTCAACCGATTTGAACCTTGGTGATTTCCGCTTCCGGGTATTGGACAGCATAAACAATCAACAAATCTATACCGATGGTTTCAGCGCCCTGTACCGCGAATGGCAAACAACCCATGAAGCACTAACCACCTTCAAAAGCTTTGAACAAACTATCCAGTTTCCATTTCCCGTAAAAGCCGTTACCCTGATTATTGAAAAACGGATAGATCTGGATCACTGGACAGAACTGTTTCGTTACTCTCTTTCACCCACTGATAAGCTGATCGACTGTTCCAAGCCGAAAGCAGTACCAGTAAAGATTATTTCAAAAACACTGACACCGGATAAAGCCATTGATATCGCCGTGATAGCCGAAGGATATACTGCCAAAGAGCAAGGAAAGTTCTACCGCGACGCCCAACGCCTTGCTGAAAATCTGCTTACCCATGAACCTTTCACAAAATACCGGACCCGCATCAACATATACGCCATTGCAGCTCCCTCTGACGAATCCGGAATATCACTCTCCGGTGATTCGCCCTGGAAGAATACAGCTGTAGGGTCAAATTTCTACACGTTCTACGAGCCACGCTACCTGACAACCGTGAATACCTTTAAAGTGCGAGACCTGGCAGCTCTGGTGCCATATGATGCCATATATGTGCTGGCTAATACTTCGACATATGGTGGTGGAGGCATATATAATTTCTATGCACTCACCGCTGCCGGTAATAAGCTTTCCACACAGGTTACCGTGCATGAATTCGGGCATTCGTTTGCAGGGCTGGCTGATGAATACTATTATGAGAAACAGGATGCGTTGGATGGCATGTATGATATCAAGAAAGAACCCTGGGAGCCGAATATCACTTCGCTGGTACAGTTCGACCGTAAATGGAAAGCCTTCATCCCGGAAGGAACACTTTTTCCAACACCGGTAACGGATGAAAGCAAGACAAAAGTTGGTGTATTTGAAGGAGGTGGTTACCTCACAAAAGGCATGTACCGTCCCATGTTTGATTGCCGCATGCGTACCAACAAAGCCCCTGAGTTTTGCCCTGTATGTCAGCAAGCGGTGGAAAGAATGATTTTATTTTTGACGGAATGATGTGGAGATTGGTTAATTGGTTGATTGAGTTAATTGGTTGACTTACTACATAGAAAAATGGTTAGTTGGATTATTGTGTTTCTTATCAAACAATTATAATTCAACTAACCATTCATTATTTTACTCAACTATCAGTTAACCAATCAACTCAATCAACCAATTAACTCAATTAACCAATCTATTTTATCGTCACCATAGTCGCACCAAAGCCATATTCCCTGAATGATGCATCCTGGAAGTAATAGCTTTTATATTGCGTCTTGAGTAGTTTTTCAATTTCTGTGCGCAATACGCCTTCGCCTTTGCCATGGATAAAGACAATTTTCTGTCCTTTCTTGTTTTTATTTTCATTAAGCACAGCATGAAACTTATCCAACTGGCATTGCAACATATCACCATTTGACATACCGGCTGTCGAGTCAAGCAATTCGTTGATATGCAAGTCAACTTCTATCACTTCCTGAGCCTCTTTGCGTTTCACAATCCGTGGCCTGCCGGTTTCTACCTTCTGAAACATGGCTTCTTTGATCTCTTCAGGTGAAACTTCCGCCAGCTTCTTATTCTCATCTTCTTTTTCCTTTTCCGCAGTAATATCAATCAGCATGGCAGGTTCATCGAAATAATCATTGGTAGTAAAGCTGTGGAGTTTATAGAATTTCACTGCATTGATCTTTAGCCTGGCATCAATAACAGCCTGTGGTATATAACTCTTCCCCTGTTTAAACGGTATCAGTTGCACCCGTACCCGTTCCCACGCACTCAGTTGCTCTTTGGTAATACCGGTAAGCATTTCCTGCGTATTCGGTTCTATAATTCCGTTGGCAACACTCTGCCATACGTCGTTTTCTCCGTTCACCACATTGTAGTACAGGTAGTAGTTGCTATCGTTCACCAGGTAACATTCGTAGGCTGTAGTCTGCATTTGCTTGATATCCTCCGGAAAGAAGGCCAGCAAGGCTATCAGAGTATCCCCTTCGGGAGTTTCAACAATCGGTTCTTGTTTTACAGGTTCCGGCTTCACGGGTAATACTTCTTTGCCCGATGCCTGTACAGGTGCAACAGTTGTCTTTGTCTTAAAATCCCTGATAGGGAAATTTGTTTCCTTGTTAATGGCTTCTATCAACACACATTCGCGTTCCTGCATGGGCATTTCGAACCCATCAGCATCTTCCACATACACCATTTTCTTACTTTCATCCACACGGGTGACTATCCCACCCCCTACTGCGTTCAGAAAACGCACATTATCGCCTCGTTTTATCATTATATTCCGTCCCCGCTCAATCTCCCCTATAGGCAGATTTTCTCTCCTCCTTCGGGGGAATTGAAGGGGGCTTGTTTTTTTTGTGTACTTTTGTGCAAATTTACAACATTTTTTCCGTATCTCCTGTGAACCAACCGAAAGAAGAACAGCCTATTTATATCGATAGCTTCGATTATCCGCTACCTGACGAACGCATTGCCAAATTTCCATTGCCCGTTCGTGACACATCCAAATTGCTGGTATATCATAACGCTTCCATCACCCAAAGTGTTTTCTCTTCCCTTGCCGCTTATCTGCCATCGGACAGTCTGCTGGTATACAACAACACCCGCGTTATACAGGCACGGCTTATATTCCACAAGGATACCGGAGCACGCATTGAAGTATTTTGTCTGGAGCCCCTTGCCCCTGCCGATTATGCTTTGTCGCTCGGTGCTACTGCCGGATGTACCTGGAAATGCATGGTAGGCAATGTCAAGAAATGGCATGGTGAAAAACTCACTAAATCTGTGGAGGTAGATGGCAAAACATGTACCTTCAATGCCGAACTGCTCCATACGGAAGAAAACACCCACAGCATCCGTTTCACCTGGGACTGTGCAGACATACACTTTGCCACGCTGCTCGAGAAAGCCGGTGAATTACCTATCCCGCCTTACCTGCACCGTAAAACGGAAGAGAGTGACCTGACAACCTACCAGACTGTTTATTCCAAAATAAAAGGATCGGTAGCAGCGCCAACGGCAGGGTTGCACTTCACACCTGAAGTATTTGAAAGCCTCAAAGCCAAAAACATTGAAACCGAAGAACTGACCCTCCATGTAGGCGCCGGAACGTTCCAGCCTGTAAAGACAGCCACCATCGACAAGCACCACATGCATACCGAAGTGATCTCGGTGAAGCGCAGCACCATTGAGCACCTGTTGCAAAAAGTGGGGCATATCATCGCTGTGGGCACCACCTCAGTGCGGACACTCGAGAGCCTGTACTATATCGGGAAAAACCTCTCTCCGGACATCTCTGCCCCAGAAAAAGTGATGTACGGTAGCGACGGGCTTACATCGCTCCATGTCTCGCAATGGGAACCCTATGAATCACATCATGAGATTCCTACCCGTGAAGCATTGCAAAACATACTCGAGTACCTGGACAGTAACAACCTGACGACACTCCATGCCAATACCCAGATCATGATCAAGCCCGGATATACTTTTCACCTGGTGAATGGCATGATTACCAACTTCCACCAACCCAAAAGCACCCTGCTCCTACTCGTATCGGCTTTCGTGGATGGTCACTGGACGGATATTTACGATTACGCACTGGCTAATGACTTCAGGTTCCTGAGTTATGGTGACAGTTCGCTACTGCTGAGAGATTCAGCTTCGAGCGTAGAGCATTAAGCATAGTGCATAGTGCATAGTGCATAGTGCATAGTGCATAGTGCATAGTGCATAGTGCATAGTGCATAGTGCATAGTGCATAGTGACGGCTTCACTTGGAGTGAAGCCGTCACTAAGAGTCAAGACTCTTCAAACTCTTCAAACGCGGAACACGGAACACGGAACACAGAACACGGAACGATTTCTCCTATCGTAAATGCAAAATAATATATATGAATTTGCAAAACGAAAAACTTTATCAACCAACCACAAAACCTCCACGATTAAATTGACAACCTGCATATTGAAAACTTTATTTTAATGTGCCTTTTCGATTTATTTCTTTTTCTATTGAGTAAAAACGTTTAACTATACTACGTTTTCAGACTTAGGTAGAAAGATGAACCATGTGAAGAAAATCCTGAAAATAAAAGTTAAATTTATTTTAGTAAAAAGGTTCATTGTACACGGATAATATGTATTTTTGCTGAGAAATAATGACAGGATTTTCAATTTTTAAATTAGTAGGAACAAATGAATTGAATGAAAAGTCATTCAAGGGTATAGACAATTAATATTTATGGAAAACAACAGACAATCATCAAAAGAGTATTTTAAATTTATTTCGATTATTCATCTGGCTATGATGCTGGGTGTTGTTTTATTTGGAATAGTTGTCTATATCTTTGTAGCTGATTTTCAGAACCCGGATACACAGTCGGAATTAGCTAAATTACTGGTTTATATTGTACCCGGATTGGTAATTGCCGGAATTATTGCAAGCAATATCATTTTCAGGCTTAAACTCAATGCAATTATCGGAAGCGGAGATTTAAAAGTCAAGATGGCCGTATACAGGGAGTCATTGATTATCCGGTATATTTTGCTCGAAGGTCCAGCCTTGTTTGCTTTGGTTGCTATTTATATAACCAATAACAGCAATTTCATGGTCTATGCCGGCTTATTGGTTGTATTGCTGGCAATGAAACGGCCAACAATAAAATCTGCCATTGCTGACCTGGCATTGGATCAACAGGAGATAGTCACACTCGAAAATTCTGATTCTACGATAGCATAGCTTAATCAATTCACAATTCATAATTAAAACGAATGATTATGCGCAATTTGTCCTAAGATAAAGCCATTATTCTAAATCTGAAGGAATTATTTCTATCCAGTTTTAGTAGTTTTTACGGAAAATCATTTAAACTTAAGGAATACAAATCATTGCCTAACCTTTACAAAATATGATCTATAAAAGATTTTTGATATCGATGTTTGGCTTATTATTATTAAGTTGTACTTCGGAAAATAACAAATTCAATAAAGAGTCATTTAATAACAAAAAATATTCCGAAGAACAGATTAAACTTTTTTGTGATATCTGTTTTAGGGAATCAAATACACTTAGAAAATGGGAGACTGATATTAACGTTGAAATTAAAGATATTGATAGTTTAAACCACTCATATATTTCAGATGTTGATTCGTGTATTGCAATTTTATCTCCTTTAATTAAACCATTAAAAATAAAAAAAATCAAAACAAATGGAAATTTGACTATCTTTTTTATGGATAGACTGCCTCCAAGAATGCGTATGGCTTTCGGATATTGCAAATCAAATAATTTATGGTTGTCATCAGAGATAAACAATGTTGAATTAGATATATTAAAAAATCAGCCAAATTCAAAAACTTTATTACATGAAATGGAACATGCATTGGGATTAGCTCATCCGAGAAGAAAATATTCTTATATTTTAAATATAGCTGGCAAAGATTCACCGAGTATTTATAAAACTATTGATGAATATGAAGAGTATTCTGAAAACAGGTATCCAATATCGAAACAAGAAAAGGAAGTTATAAAAATGCTTTATGGAGGGGATTTTACTTCCGGGTTAAAACAAAGCACTTTTATGAAAAGCATGGGTTTAAAAAATGATGAGATATGGGATAAAAAAGTAAGAAATGCCATCTATTAAATAAAATGCAAGCATTTATAATTAATCACAATTGAATTAGAATCAAATTAGTATAAGTTTTCATAGTATAAACCAAATTATTCATCAAAAACAACTCACATGGAATCAATTCCTTTTATTGTTATTGGAGTATTTGTCCTGTTTATTATTGCTTCCGGTTTTGTGACCGTGAATCAGGGCAATGTGGCGGTTATTACCATATTCGGAAAGTACCGACGTATTATGGCTCCGGGGCTTAACTTCAAGATCCCGCTTATCGAAATGGTGTATAAACGCATCAGTATCCAGAACCGTTCGGCAGAGCTGGAGTTTCAGGCAGTATCGCAGGATCAGGCCAATGTATATTTCAAGGCCATGTTGCTGTACGCGGTGTTTAACCAGACGGACGAAACGATTAAAAACGTGGCTTTCAAATTTGTGGACGAACGCAGCTTTATGCAGGCTCTGATCCGCACCATCGAGGGTACAATCCGTAGTTTTGTAGCTACCAAGAAACAGGCTGAGATCCTTGGACTTCGTACAGAGATTATCCAGGAAGTAAAAAAACACCTCGATGATACATTGGAACAATGGGGCTTCCACATGATTGACATCCAACTGAACGATATCACCTTTGATGATGAGATAATCAAATCCATGTCGCGTGTGGTGGCATCGAACAACCTGAAAGCTGCTGCCGAAAATGAAGGACAGGCATTATTAATTACCCGTACCAAGGCTGCAGAAGCCGAAGGTAATGCCATTAAGATATCTGCACTCGCCGAAAAAGAAGCCGCTCAACAACGTGGACAGGGTATTGCCTTGTTCCGGGAGGAAGTGGCCAAAGGAATGGCACAGGCAGCAAAGGAAATGACAGATGCTGATCTGGATGCCTCCTTCCTGCTGTTCAGTATGTGGACTGAAACCATTAAACATTTTGGCGAAACAGGAAAAGGGAATGTTATTTTCCTTGATGCATCTACTGATGGAATGCAAAAAACCGTGAACCAAATGATGGGCATGATGAAAATGAACGAAAAAGTATAAACATAACACAATTCTATTAAAAACCGCTTCAGGAAGATTTTCCATAAGCGGTTTTTTTATAGAGAGCAACTGATTATCAGTAATTATTTGAAATAGCAGAATCATATGTGAAAAATATTTCTTCTTATTTGTGATTTTTAACCTCTTTTTTCGACTAATACTTCAATATTAAAAACTTCGGAATGGATAACGAACATAGGCAGATCGATTTATATATTCAATCTAAATTGCTACAAACCAACTTCTAAAGAAGATGTAACTTTGCAGTCTAACAATTGCAATAACATCTACTCATATCAAACATAAATAACGTTAATAAAATTGTTATAAATAATAATAATATCTTAACTTTGGAGCTTTTTAATGAAATAAAAAGGAACTACTTGCATTGACTTTTAAAAGGTTGGATATATCAGATGAAAAGTCCGGAATAAATTGGATAAATTGGAAGAACCTGTGAGATAAAACAACCTGTATTTACTAAACGTTACCTGATCAATCAAACCATAAAATCCCGGTCAGTAGAAAAATTGGATTTTAATTTCAACTATATAAACTTATAAAACGATTAACAAAATGAAAACATTTATTTCGACCGTTTTTTTATCTTTCTTATGTGTTTCGTTATTGGCACAAAGTCCGGTAACCTTTAAGTTGAATCTGGAAAAAGGAAAAGTGTACACAGTAAAAAGTACCAGCAAGCAAGCCATTCAACAAACTTACAACGGGCAACAGTTCAAAATGGATGTGTTTTCCAACTCAGTGGTCAGTTACAAAGTCTTAAAGCAGGAAAATGACGTGATGGATATTGAATTTAAATTTGATACGATTGCTACGAAAATCAGTTCACCTATGTTCAACAAGGAAACCAATTCGGCAAAACCAGCAGGCAATGATCCCCTGGAAAAAATCATGAACAAAATAAGTACCTACAAGTTAATTGCAAAGATTTCAACAGCCGGTAAATTTGTTGATTTTGTGAATTACGGGAAGTTTAAAGACAACGTGATGGTTGTCCTTGATTCAATACCCGCTACCAAGAGGGATCAGGCAAAAACACAGGCAGAAGGCTTATTAAAGGAATCGGCAGTAAAAAGCATGGTGGAACCTTTGTTTGCATACCTGCCCGAAGCACCGGTAAAGGTAGGCGACTCATGGGAAACTTCCTACTTCCGCATTGCAAGCAATGTATCGTTGCTGGCACAGAATTCGTTTACCCTAAAAGGTGTGGAGAATAATGTGGCGAGCGTAAGCGGAAAAACAGAAATTGAATCCATTCCGTCGAATGAACCAACTCCTCAAATGTCGCAGGAATTAAAGGGTTCGATGACTTTCGATAGTTCCATGGATGTAGCAACCGGACTCTCGTTGAAGAGCACCGCGAAAGGTCATATTGAAGGAACTACCACCATGAAAAATAACGGCACAGAGATGAAAATGCCGATGGTGGTTGATTCGGAATCGGAATCATACATGACAAAATAATAACAGTACTTAATAATCAACAATTTAGAGAGATGATCAATAAAATTCTCATGGTATTGTTATGCCTTGTCGCAATGAATGTTCATGCCCGGCAGGTAATTACAGGGAACCTTACCGACAAGGAAACCACCAAACCTGTTGAAGGAGCCAGTGTGGAATTACTGTTGTTGCCTGACAGCAGCGTCGTTGAAATGTCGAAGTCAAATTCGGAAGGTTTCTTTGCCTTTTATAAGGGGGATACGGTAAAAACCTATTGTGTCAGGATAAAGCATATTGTTTACAAGACCCGGTTGAATGCTGTTCCCAAAAAGAAAAGCATGATAAATAACCTTGGAGCAATAACCCTGGATCCGAACACGTATAGCTTTAAAGAAATCGTGGTGAACGGTTCAAAAGTAAAAGTCACGGAGCTGGGCGACCGGACTGTGTATGGCATACCCGATGGCATTAAGAAGACTTCGACCGATGGGCTTGATGTCCTTCGCAAGGTACCTGCAGTACAAGTGGATTATTTAAATGAGAATATCACGGTCAACGGCAAAACGAATATTAAAATTGAAGTGGATGGGATAACCCGCGATAAGGAATACCTGAAAAGACTTCACCCCTCTCAGGTAGATAAGATGGAAGTCATTACCAGTCCGTCGGGAAAATACGATGCCGATGTGGATGCAGTAATTAATATCATAACGAATCCTGCCATGAAGTTTGGACTGAAAGGGATGGCCAGTGTTATGGGCCTGCCTATTTCCGGGGATGCATATATCGGACGTGTGAACGGAAGCCTGGATTACGGGATGGAGAAAATATCCTATTATATTGCGGCTAATGGTATGGTTCAGCACTTTGGCATAAATACGGATATGAACCGTATAGCCGGGCCAAGTGAATTGCAACGCAATGGAACCCTGAAGATCAAGGGGAATAACCAGAATGTGAATGGCGGTATTATTTACGACCCGAATGAATTAAACAACCTGAACATAAATGTGGCTTATAACAACAATGCCTCGGATAATAATGGGGATGCCCTGAACAATAATTTTTCGAATAATGTCTTAAGTAGTGTATTCAGGTCGGAAACAAATTCAAGCACCACCAATAACGGACTTACCTCTTCGCTGTTTTACAAGCACAAATTTGACAAGAAATCCCAGCATGGCTTTGAAGTGGAATTGAAATATTATAAGAGTCTAACGAATGAATCCGGAACCGATTTCCGGAACACGGATTTCAACCCGATAAGTAGCGCAACAGCCGTACCAGGCCCATGGGTAAGTGAAAGCAGTAAGACCAATACGCAAACATTTACGGGCCAATCCAACTATACATTGCCTTTCGACAGTGTATACTCATTCAATGTCGGTGTGAGCGGGAACTTTAATAAATATAACATTGACAATACCAGTACCCTGGCTCAGGTACCTAATCTGGATTATACCGATTTGAGGTTGGGCGGGTATGCTGAATTATCCAGAAATTTTAAGAAAGGGAGCGTCAAGATAGGATCAAGGTTTGAAACCTCGCATGTGATTATTAATTCAGTGACAGGCAGCGATTATTTTTCACCACTGCCTTATGCAAACGGTTCGCTTAAATTTAACGACAACCACAGCATAAAACTGTCTTATTCCAGGAGAGTATTACGACCAGGTGCTTCACAGCTGAATCCGTTGGAAAGTCGTGTCGACAGTCAGACGGTCAGCACGGGGAATATTAATCTTAAACCAGCCTACAGGGATAATTTTCAGTTTACGTATAACGTGAAGGTGAACCTGGGGAAAGTAACTGTTAACCTGGCTCCACAGTTGTTTTACGAATATAAAACCGGGCTTATCCAGACTCTTATCAGCCAACGGGGAACAACCAATGTATTCGAAAGCAAGCCATTCAATGTATCAAACGGATATGAGGCCGGAAGCGGCCTGTCGGTAAATTCACAAATTGGCAAGGTTATGTTTAATTCCAACTTTAGGTATTCGTTCAATCACATTGATCAGTACCAGACCCAAATTGAAGCGAGCAACCAACGGAGCTGGAACTGGAATTCATTTATGATGTTTCCGGTGCCCTGGGACCTGAAGGTTATCGCGATGCTGAATCTGAACGGACCGGTACTGGATGGACAAACTGTGACCCAAATGTCGCCGTTCTATTTCCTTGGACTGGTCAAACAGTTTAAGAACAACAGCTCGCTCAACATTATAGCGTTCAATCCATTTGCCACTAAATTTTTCGATAGCAAGTCAACTCTGCGGAATAATTCATTTTATCAGCAGACAGATACCTATATGAAAACAACGGCTGCTTTTGTATTGGTGTACAGCTATAATTTTAAAGTAGGGAAGAGCATTGAAAAACAAAAACGCAATGTCGAACAACAACCGGCAGAAGATAATGGTTTCAAACTTCCTTTCTAAAAATAGTTGATTCACGATTTATACAGAACACGTGTTCCTGATGTCTTTGAATGTCAGAAACACGTGTTCTTTTTTAAAACAAGAGAATGCAAGAGAATGTTTCAGGTTGAGAAGTAAAAGGATCTATATTTGAATGTTTAGAAACTAAATACATTTAATTTATAGTAAGCCGTTTCATTTTTTCACTATTTGTGATTCCAATAGAATGCCTCATTTCTTCATACAGTTTTTACACATCGAAGTACCTTTTTAATAGAGATCTGAAAAAGGTAAAACAGTATAAATATCTGCTATATCATAACAAAAAGCTAAAATTATTTATCATATTGATAAATAATAGGATTTACAGTACATGGATTAACACAAAATCAGCCCTTAAAACTTGTATAACCATCACATTTTTCGTACTTTTGCGCAACTTTTTAAGAGATTAGAAGATTGTACATCTGTAAATTGTAAATTAACGTTATGCTCGAAAAAATAATTATCCTTGATTTCGGATCCCAAACCACACAGCTGATCGGACGTCGTGTACGTGAACTGAATGAATACTGCGAAATCGTTCCCTACAACAAGTTTCCTGAACAAACCGACAACATTAAAGGAGTGATCCTTTCGGGTAGCCCCTATTCGGTTTATGACCCAACGGCATTTAAAACTGACCTGAGCACTCTTCGTGGTAAATTTCCTGTATTGGGAATTTGCTATGGCGCTCAACTAATGGCTTATACTTCGAATGGAACTGTTGAATCAGCCGGAACACGTGAATACGGGCGTGCTAATCTTTCGTTCATTAATCACAGCGATGATTTAATGAAAGATGTGCAGGCTGGTTCTCAGATCTGGATGTCACATGGGGACAGCATTACCAAAATACCTGATAATTTCAATAAGATTGCAAGCACCGATGATGTGGAACTGGCAGCGTATAAAATAGAAGGTGAAAAGACCTGGGGTGTTCAGTTTCATCCTGAAGTATTCCATACACTCGACGGGACTTTAATTCTGGAGAACTTCCTGAATATCTGTGGTTGCTCCCGTAACTGGTCACCGGCGTCGTTTGTTGAATCGACAGTGGCAGAACTCAAGAAACAACTTGGCAGCGATAAAGTGGTGCTGGGACTTTCAGGAGGCGTTGATTCGTCGGTAGCAGCAGTACTGCTGAACAGAGCCATTGGGAAAAACCTGACCTGTATATTCGTTGATCACGGCCTATTGCGTAAAAACGAGTTTGAGAATGTTATGAAGGACTACGAACACCTCGGATTAAACGTGATTGGTGTACAAGTGAAAGAACGTTTCTACGCTGCACTGAAAGGAGTTTCCGATCCTGAAGAAAAACGTAAAATAATTGGCAGCGGCTTTATCGATATATTTGACGAAGAAGCGCACAAAATAAAAAATGTAAAATGGCTGGCCCAGGGCACCATTTACCCGGATATTATTGAATCACTCTCCATAACAGGTACAGTTATAAAGTCGCACCACAACGTAGGAGGACTACCTGATAAGATGAAGCTCAAGCTGTGTGAGCCGTTGCGTCTGCTCTTTAAAGACGAAGTGCGACGGGTAGGTACACAACTAGGAATGATGCACCATCTGATTAAACGTCAACCTTTTCCCGGACCGGGACTGGCAGTACGTATCCTGGGTGATATCACCGAGGAAAAAGTACGTATACTGCAGGAAGCAGATGATATTTTCATCAGCGGACTGCGTGAATGGAATCTATACGATATGGTATGGCAGGCAGGTGTTATCTTGCTCCCTGTACAATCTGTCGGTGTAATGGGTGACGAACGTACATACGAAAATGCAGTTGCACTAAGGGCTGTTACTTCAACTGATGCCATGACCGCCGACTGGGCACAACTGCCTTATGATTTCCTGGCTAAAATGTCGAATGAAATCATTAACAAAGTAAAAGGAGTAAACCGCGTGGTTTATGATATCAGCTCTAAACCGCCTGCAACTATTGAATGGGAATAGTATTCTTAGTTTGAAGAGTTTGAAAGTTTGAAGAGTTCCGTGTTCAGCGTTCCATGTTCCGTGTTAGTTGAGAATAGTTAACGTGGACGAATCAAAAAGCCTCAAAAAAAAACCTCAAAGTGTACGAAGTACCTTTGAGTGTTTTTTTATACGCTTACAGCTTCTGGTATTAAATAGTAAATGAATAAATAGTACATGATAGATACCCATTCACATATATATTCAGAGGAATTTGATGCTGACCGCCATGAAGTCATTCTAAGGGCACAAAATATAGGTGTGAAGCAGATTATCCTTCCAAACTGCGATAGTGGCACACTGCCTCAAATGCTGGCTCTGGAAGCTGCATATCCGGGTTATTGCCATGCCACCATTGGCTTGCACCCCACCAGTGTAAAAGAAAATTATAAGGAAGAACTGGCACTTATAAAAACAGAGCTGGAAAGGCGTGAGTATCTGGCTATCGGCGAAATAGGCATAGACCTGTACTGGGACAAAACATGTATTGCCGAACAGACCTACGTTTTTAAACAACAGTTGGATTGGGCGCTTGAATATCATTTGCCAGTCATTATACATGTCAGGGATTCGTTCAGGGAAAGCATGGATGCCTTAAAACCTTACCAAAACAGCGGATTGACAGGTGTTTTCCATAGTTTTACAGGAACACCGGAAGAGGCAAAGGAGATACTTGCATTCGGAGGCTTCAGATTGGGAATCAATGGCATAGTAACCTTTAAGAATTCAGGGCTGGCAGCAGTAGTTGAAAACATTGAACTGAAGCATCTGCTTCTTGAAACAGATTCGCCTTACCTTACTCCGGTCCCTTACCGGGGAAAACGAAATGAAAGCAGTTATGTAAGTCTGGTTTGTGCGAAACTGGCTGCCATATATCAGGTGTCTGTCGATGAGATTGACAAAGTAACAACAGCAAATGCTCTGGAGCTTTTTTCGAAACTTGTTTTAGAGCCATGAGAGAGGAATAAAGATTAAAGAACAAAGATTAAAGATTAAAGATTAAAGAACAAAGAGCAGAGAAACAGGAAACAGGAATCAGGAATCAGGAACCAGAAATAAAGAATAAAGATGGTATGTTTTCAATAACAGACTTTTACAGATATCGATGAAAGTATAAAACTGATTGAAACTGATTGACACAGAAAGATTCATATCCGATCAGGTAAAATTGCTTTATATTAGGAAATTTTGATTAACTTTGCACTGCAAACGGAGAGGTGCTCGAGTGGTTGAAGAGGTACGCTTGGAAAGCGTATGTACTCCTAAAGGGTACCGGGGGTTCGAATCCCTTCCTCTCCGCAAAGTACAAAAAAGAGACCTATACGGGTCTCTTTTTTTATGCCCGTATTTCAACCATCCGACCGTCATTTAAATAGTCAAATGTCAGATAATCAGTATAATTTAATTGAATCTGTAGACCAACATATTATTGTCAATGTCATAATGACAAAATAGATTGGCGATTAAATTATGGAAAAATAGCTTCTGCAAATGCTACCACTTATTTTTCGAATGCTACCACATGAAAATACTGAGAATTAATTAGTTATTCATTTAATCAATTAATCAATATGTATCAAACATTTGCGCTACGTTTTATACAGCAGCTTCCCTTAACCCACCGGATATTTAAAAATTTTATTAATTGTACAAATATACATGCCTTGCGTTGGAATTTATTATACAGAAGGCTTTGAATACATCCCTTTAGCTTTCCAGCTACAAGCAATCCAATTTCCTTATTTAATGATAGACATATTCGGAAGGTCAAGCATTTATTTTACACCTCTCCATCATCTCTCCACCATCTGTTTTACCTGTTGCCACATTTGAGTCGCATATAAGTCGTATATTTCCCAGGTCTTTAATGATATGAGTTATGTACGACTTAGATGTGGCTCAGATGTGGGTTATAGTTGGGATAAGGTAAAAGAGGTGATGGATAGATGTAAAAGGGATATAAAGCGCCTTCAGTGTTGGATTTTCGATTCTTATATCCTGACTTTGGATAAATAGGGAAAGATGGAATTTAATGAGAAATAATTTAAAATCGAAGAATTAAGCCACAGGTCCTTTGTAAAGACACTACGTTGGGGAGCTCATAAAATGGTAAAAGACTCAGCATAGGAAGTTTGACAGGAAGCATATAGTCACAAAAATGGAAGATCCAATAGTTTATATGGCTTTATTCCGGGTCATTCAAGGGATATCTGGGAGTACAAAAAGAAAGGATTATCCCGGATCGAATTGACATAATCAGACAGCAGTGAGCATCAACCGGTGCTATAGTACCTTGCGGAATGGGGAGAAAGGGAAATGATCGGAAGGTTATTTTTTTTCGTAGTCAAGCATCTTCCTTTTGCATTCCAGTCCCCAGCGAAAACCGCCCAGGGTACCGTCAGTACGGATTACCCGGTGGCAGGGGATGATGTAGGCAATGGGGTTGGCACCAATGGCAGTACCCACTGCACGAACCGCTTTAGGACGACCGATCACTTCGGCTATCTCGGCATACGTGGTGGTTTTTCCAGCAGGAACGCGTTTGAGGGCATCCCAGATGGAAAGTTGAAATTCAGTACCAATCAGGTTCAGGACAGGGCTCGACCCTTTCTCGAAGATCTGGCGTACCAGGCGGTCAGCTTTATCTTCGTTGAGTTTAAAATCGACATCAGGAAAACGGTTATCCAGGTCGGTGTATGCACTTTCGTGGGTTTCAGGGAAGGTAAGGGCACAGATTCCGTCATTTGAGAACGCAATACAACACTCTCCAAACGGGGTACTGGCGAAACCATAGGAAGGATTTGATTGGGGAGGTAATTGTCTCATAAGTTTTTGATTATGTATAGAAAAATAAATGTGGGCAGAAATACGATAATTTTTTATAAAATAATTATCAGTTGCAAGATGCTACGAAAAAGTCAAGTACATTTGTGGCAAAGTTAACGAATATAGTTGACTCAACGTTCATTTCTATATATAAAAATACTCTTATTACCAATAAATCACCCAATTATTTATTAAACGAACATGAAAAGACTGGTTCAATTTACTTTATTTACAGTTTTGAGTTTATTTACTGGCGTAATGGCTCAGGTAAGCACTTCAAAATGGCAGGCTCAGCCCATTGTAATTGACGGGGATGGTGCCGACTGGGGAACACTGCCACGCTTTTTTAATGCCGAATCGAATATGAAGTATGAATTCAGAAATGATGACAAAAATCTGTACATTATCCTGAAAGCTGCCGACCGTACCTCCCAGCTGCAACTTCTGACGGCAGGTTTTAATGTAAAACTGAAAGTAAAGACTTCACCTCCTATTAAAGTCGGGATTAATTTTCCTGCATTGAAAAAAGGGGAAATGCCTCCCATGATCATTAACCCGGACTCAAAAACGGATAAACTGACTTATAAAACAACAACAATTGACAATGTTATACCGAAAGATACGGCCATACTGGACGGATTTCAGTTTTCAAAAGGAAAAATAACATCAGAAAATACTGACGAAAAGAGCATTTGTTTTGCACGAAGCAAATTAAACCGGGAACTGGCTACTTACGAGATACGCATACCACTTCGTGAAATATACGGCAATGGATATACGATGGAGATTGTAGGCAGCACACCGGTTCAGCTGCAGGTATCGATCAATGAACTATCCTCAAAAGACATAAAGAAAATGAGCGGACGCAGAGGCAATAAAGGAATGCCGGGCGGGGGCGGCAGAGGCATGGGTCGCGGTATGGGTGGCGGCATGGGTGGTGAAGAAATGAATGGTGGTGGAATTGGCGGCAGTGAAATGGGAGAAATGCCCGGACAAGAGGGTCAAAACCAAATGCAGGGAGGAATGCAGGGACGTGGTGACTTCTCCATTGAACGAAAAAGCTTCAGCATTGATTTCAAATTATCTGCATCTAAATGATTTACACATATTGAAGAAAGATTTCCACAGATTAAGATAAAGAAATTGTCCACTGATTACACTAATTTACACTGATTTCTTTTCTGTGTAAATTAGTGTAATCTGTGGACAATTATTATTTTAATGCATTAGCCAGTGTTTCTGTTCGGAGCATCTTATTGCTTTCGGAGTATATAAAGGACGGTATGTAAATAAACTGTTTCGGCATTTCATATTTCGTGAGCAGTTGCTCCATTCTGGATGTTAGTTCCTTTTCCTGCTCAGAAGTATAAGTATCCGATTCAATGACCAGCACCAATTTGTTTTCCAACACATCATCCGGAACGGAAGATATAAAATAAGCAAAAGGAATAAGACCCTCCAGTTTCTTTTCAAGTTGTTCTGGATGAATCTTTATACCACCCGAATTAATGGTAGAATCGGCCCGACCCAGCCAACGAAATGAACGGGTGCCTATCAGTTCCACCATATCATTGGTTTGTATTTCTTCTTTCAACAAGTGAGGAGCCCTGATGGCCAGACAATCACGTTCATCAAGACGAATGGTCACCCCATCAAGAACTGTAAAATAATCCGATATGTCAGGCCCGTTAAAACGGCGCAAGGCTATGTGCGAGCAGGTCTCAGTCATGCCGTATGTCTCATACAATTCAGCAGGAATAGTTTCAGCAATCTTTTCCAGTTTACTATTTACCGGCCCCCCTCCCACTATAATTTTACCAACAGGTATCTTTTGCAGGCTTTCGGCTGCATGAAACAACTGATACGGGGTAATGGCTGTGAAATCAATAGGCGTATGCGTCGTTTTAAATGGATTTGCAGAAGGTATTGCCTCCAGAAGGTTGAATCCACCCACAATCGCCCGTACGAGCATCATTTTGCCGGCAATATAGCTGGCAGGGAGACAGAGCAAGGCGGTACTTTTATCCGTAAGACCAAAGAATTTATTCGTCATTCGGGCTGAGTTTACCATGCTTTCTTTCGATAACCGGATACTTTTTGGTTCACCTGTGGAACCTGAAGTATGAGCAAGAATAAAGTCAGTATCATCGTACCAGTTTTTCAGGAAATAATAAATGGCATTTTGCCATGAATCACTTGATTCGCTGATAACAAATAATTTATAGAGGTTATATCGATTATAGGTAATTCCGTTGAGTAAAATACTTTTCATAGTTCAGGATAAAATTGAGCGTAAGTCCCACTTGTTTTCAGGCATGTAATACAGGTTTGCCTTTTCAATTACCAAAGGTGACGGAATGTTGTTGTGGTACAACTGTCCGGTACCCAGGCCCTGCGGCAAGGGAGAATCCAGCGTAGCCGTCCACTGGGCAATGGCATTCAACCCGATATTGGCTTCGAGTGCGGAAGTAGCCCACCAACCAATGTTGTATTTCTTTGCCAGATTTATCCACTCTTCCGACTGTTTAAAGCCTCCCAGCAGGCTTGGCTTTAAAATGATATAGGCCGGCATTATCTTCTGCAACAAAGCTTCTTTGTCCGTTGAATTCACTCCGATTAGTTCTTCATCCAGCACAATGGGTATAGGTGATCGGGCACACAGTTCGGCCATGGCATTCAATTGGTGTTGCCGTATAGGTTGTTCAATGGAGTGAATGCTGTACATTGAAAGCCTTTTAAGTTTCTCCAAAGCATCCTGCGTTTTAAAAGCGCCATTGGCATCCAGCCTTATTTCTATATCATCAGGTGAAAAACGGTTACGGATAGCAGCAATAATATCCAGCTCGGTATCAAAATCATTGGTTCCTATTTTCAGTTTGATGCACCGGTATCCGGCTACAATCTTCTCAGAGATCTGTTTTTCCATAAAAGCTTTATCACCCATCCAGATAAGCCCGTTTATAGGGATACCCACATTACCTGCTGAAAAAGGAGAAGGGAAAAGGTCTTTTGAACCATGAGCTGCTAGGTCCAGTAACGCTGTTTCAAGACCAAATGCAATGGATGGATATTCATCCAAATCAATGGTACCCGGGACAACCCCTTCATTCAACAACCTGCAAAGCTCATTTAGTTTAGCATCATACGAATCAACCGGATCAATACTCAAATCAGGAATGGTGGAACATTCTCCTATACCCGTGAACCCATCATTCTCCAGGATCAGAAACGAAGAAGGCTTATGCAACAAAACCCCACGGGAAGTACCGGCGGGGAATTTAAATTGAAGATCAAGTTTAGTGTGTTTAGAGAAAAGCATACTTAATTATTTTCAGTCATCTACTGTAAAACAAAATTAACAGGCAATTTAAAATAGCAATTTACTGTTTCTTTGTTTAATTTCACAAAGCCCCATTTCCCATATTTTGCCACTAAATTCAATGCTGTATATTCGAGTTCATAACCAAGTTTAGTAAGTGCTTTTAATTGAGTAATATCTCCTGATTTATTTACAATAAAGCTTACATAAACTTTCCCTGTTATACCTTTAGATTGTGCGTAGTCTGGATAAACTAACTTATTTGAAATGTAATTTATAAACTTTCTCACCTGGGTATCTACAATAGGATCAAACTTAGCTTTATCATAAATCGTATCATTACCTGAAATCCAGTATTCCTGAGAAATGGATTTATTTTCAACTAACACAACTTTAGTACTATTCATGATAGAATCAAAATAAGAGTATTTAAAATTTTCTTTAACTAATAAATCTTCTCCTTTAATTGAAAAAAACGATATTAGCAATTTGTCTTTTTTATGTTTGACTTCTATACTTCTGATTTTATTATTTCCATAAAATATTGTATCGTTCTTTTGAGGAAAACACAATACAGGAATTAATATGAACAAAATAAAACTTATCATTTTAAATAAACTCAATTTCATAATTTAATTTGTATTATGGAGAAATCAGATTAATAATCCTATTCCAAAAGTCAATGCAAACACCAGACTTGCCATAGACAAGCGAGGCAGTTCAGGATACAATTCCAATGCACTTTTGTAGGTAAAGACTTTTTTCAGGTTCAGGAACAAGATAGGAAATGAAAGCACAAACAACCATTGCCAGACGGAATGGTAATTCAATAGGGTGTACATCACAGTTAATAAAGCAGCTCCTCCCACTAAAAACAAATGGTAATACGCTGCCTTTTTTACACCCATAGCCACTACAATGGTTTTCTTACCGGCATTTTTATCAGCCTCATAGTCGCGCATATTGTTCATGTTCAGTACACCTGTACTTAAGAATCCAATAGCTGAAGCAGGAAACAGGATATCCCACCGGAACGCCTGGGTATGCAGGAAATAGGTACCGATAACTCCCACCAGGCCAAAGAAAATAAACACAAAGATATCACCCAGTCCCCGGTAGCCATACGGGTTTTTACCAACCGTATATTTAATAGCAGCTGTAATAGCCCCCAGTCCTAATAATCCGAACAGCAGCATATTGGTAACAGGAATACCTTCCGTGCCGATTACTATCAGCGCGACACCCGACACGGCACACAACAACCCAATGATAATTATCCCCCTCAACATGGTCTTCGGAGTTATCTCACCCGACTGCACCATGCGCTTGGGACCAATCCGTTCGGCGGTATCCTTCCCGTTGACAAAATCACCATAATCATTGGCCATATTCGACATGATTTGCAGCAAGACAGTAGTCAGAGCCGCTAACCCGAATATGGACCAACGGAACTTATCATCAGCCGCTGCCAGACAGGAACCAATGATCGTATTTGACAATGCAAGTGGCAACGTACGAAGCCTGAAAGCTTGAATCCAGTTTTTTATCATTGAGAATAATTTATTTTTTTGTATTTATCATTAGAGCACCATTTTTACCAGCTTTAAGGCCCCATATTTTTATTGCAGATTCAATCGGAATAACAGACATTTCTGATATTATTTTATTTTGAATCAGGTTAATAGCATTTCTATAAGTATTACAAGGAGCACCATCAATGAAATAAAAGCTACTATCTTTTGGATTTAATATCTTTAAAACTTTATCATCAATAAAGACATCTCTACCTGAAGGTTGAAATCCTGAAGCTGAAATCAGGTAAATATCATGTTCACTTCCCCAATGACCAAACCATGAAATAGCTGTATCCCGTTGAATCTTTTCTATGAGTTTAATCTTCAGTTTCTTATTATGGGGATCAAAAAACACATTGGATCGCAAAAGAGCCCAATCGTTTACAATAATTATATCACCTCTTTTATATTTATTTTCAAGAGAACTAAAAACTTCTTTATAAAAAGATGAACAACCTGTAAGTAAAATTGAAAGAATAAGAATAATGTTGATTTTTTTCATAATCCAAAGATTAAAGAAATTAAAACAAATCTTTTTTCGTGATAATTACAGGTTGAATTGAAAGCGATGAATGATAAAGTTTTCATTAATTTATAGAACCGTTAATTTAAGGCATTTTAGGGAACTTAGAGAAATCAGGCTTACGTTTTTCAAGGAAAGCATTCTTACCTTCATGGGCTTCTTCGGTCATATAATACAACATGGTGGCGTTACCGGCCAGTTCCTGTATGCCTGCCTGACCATCCAGTTCAGCATTTAAGCCTGCTTTAATCATGCGCAGGGCTAGCGGGCTATGTTGCATCATTTGCTTGCACCAGTCCACTGTTTCGTCTTCCAGTTGATCGAAAGGCACTACTTTATTTACCAGTCCCATATCATAGGCTTCGGCAGCAGAGTATTGTTTACATAAGAACCATATTTCACGGGCTTTTTTCTGTCCTACCACACGAGCCAGGTACGAAGAACCAAAGCCTGCATCAAAGCTTCCTACCTTAGGACCTGTCTGTCCAAAGATGGCATTCTCGGAAGCAATTGAAAGATCGCATACTACATGCAATACGTGTCCACCGCCGATAGCAAATCCATTTACCATGGCAACAACAGGCTTAGGCAGGCTGCGAATCATCTTTTGAAGGTCAAGCACATTCAACCGCGGTATACCATCTTTACCAATATATCCGCCAATCTGCTTCACATTGATGTCACCACCACTGCAAAATGCCTTATCGCCTTCACCTGTCAGGATTACTGTTGCTATATCCTGACTATCCCGACAAAACGACATACACTCAATGATTTCCTTGATGGTATCAGGAGTAAAAGCGTTGCGGTAACGCGGGCGGTTAATGGTTATTTTGGCTATTCCTTCGAAATAATCAAACTTTATTTCTTCAAACTTCTTAATTTCATTCCAGATTCTCATATTGATATTATTTTGACCCCTAACCCCTAATAGGGATAAAGAGCAGTTAGTATTGATGATGACCCCTAAGAACACTAACCCCTAAAGGGGAACAAAAAAGGTTAGTATTGATTATTATATGATATATTTTAAAAACATATCATATCCGAAAGTAATCCAGTTCCCCTTTAGGGGTTAGGGGTTCTTAAGGGTTCTTTTGAGTATTCTTTATATTTCTAAAATACCCCTTGTAATTTGCTGTATTTAAATCTGCATCGGTGAATATTTCAAGTACTGTAGCCTGATCGGAAGCAAACAATTCGGTCAATGCTTCTACCTGTTCAGCATTTTTATGACAGGCTATGTATTTCAACCCATAGGCTTCCACCAACGATTTGATATTTACATGATGGGGGGTGGTAAAGAACGTTTCACACGATTTCATTAGTTGCGGATCACCGATAAACCGGAAGATGTTTCCACCGTTGTTGTTCATGACAATAACTTTAAAGTTGCCTCCCAGGTAATTGTTCCACATGCCGTTAGAATCGTAGATAAACGACAGGTCACCGGTAAGGAACAGGGTATTGCGTTTTGACGAATAGGCAAACCCTGCAGCCGTAGACAGGCTTCCGTCAATGCCTGAAGTACCGCGGTTGCAATAGTAGGATAAATCACTGCGGGTAGGGAATAGTTGCGTCCAGCGAACTGAGGTACTGTTTGCCAGTTGCATGACAGTGCCTGAGGGTACAAGTTTTAGCAGGTTTGTTACGGCACTCATATCTGACAACGGAGCGTTTTCAACAAAAACATCATGACGTTTGGAGATAGTTTCCATTTGTTGGGCGTAAATAGCAGCAAATTCACTGGCAGTCTTTCCTAAAGGCATTGTCCCCAAAGCAGTAATGGACGAACCCGGAAGAATGGCTGTAAGGCATTTATAGGTATCGGCATAAGGCAGGGACGATTCAAATTGCCAGTGCTCTACAGATTGAAACTCCTTTAAAAACAATTTCATTTGTTTGGAGATAGCCGAATGCCCAATGGTTATCAGTAACTCTGGTTGGAAAAGTGCTTTCTCCTCAGGTGACAGTGAAGCAAACAGAACTTCAGGACGGCAGATAATATTCCTGCCGCTTATATTGGACAGGTTTTCACCGATCACCACCACATCAGGTTCATTGGCCAATATATTTACCAATTCATTCAGGGGCGTATTCTCCGGTTGAACACCAACAATAATCAGTTTTTTAGTATAAGAAATCCAGGAATCGGATAGTTTAGTCAGGCTTTCTGTTGACAGGGAGATATCCGCAGCAACACTTTTAATTACCTTCGGATAGCTATGTAGTTCGGGTAACGCTGCATAAATAGGTTCCCGTAAAGGTACATTGATTTGCACAGGACCGCAAGGTGTAGTCAAGGAAATATCTATTGCCTGGGAAACATGCCTGTCGGAGAACTCGAGGTCAACAGACTGAACTGTTTCAACAGGTAACTCGATACAGGTTTTAATATAGTTGGAATAGACGTTTGACTGCCGTATAGTCTGTCCATCTGCCTGGTCAATGGTTTCGGCAGCACGGTCAGCCGTGATGACAATCAGGGGCAGGTTTTGATAATAGGCTTCGGCAATGGCAGGGGCAAAGTTAAGGACAGCAGTACCGGATGTACATACCAGTGCCACAGCATCACCACTATGCTGGGCAATGCCTGCTGCAAAATAAGCAGCCGAACGTTCATCGGTAATGCTTAAGCATTCAAGTCCGGGATGAGCTGTAAAAGCCAGAATTAGTGGTGCATTTCGTGAGCCCGGTGCAATGATTACTTTGCGTACACCATGTTGAAAGCATATTTCGGGTATATTCTTAATTCCCTGACGGAAATGATTCATATTTTATTACGATTTTAAATATCTTAATTAAGTGTTTTGCAATACATTCAGCATTGTCATCATTTTGTTATCCGTTTCCTCCCATTCCCTTTCAGCAACAGAAGAAGCCGTAATGCCTGCACCACTATACAGGACAAACTGTTTATCAAACAACTGCAAACAACGTAAGTTTACAAACAATTGGCTTTCACCCCCGATATGTACAGGACCTAAAAATCCTGTATAATACGACCTGTTGTAGTTTTCATGCTCCAGGATAAATGTGCGTGCTGCGTCCCTTGGCAAGCCACCGACAGAAGGTGTAGGATGCAAAGCTTTTAAAAAATCAGCCAGCCTGTTACCCAGGTCTGCTTCATTAAATTCAAAACTTGTTTTAAGATGAATCAGATTGGCAGCCTGGTAATTACAAGGACCTTTTTGGGTGTATTTCTCAATATCCAATGACTTCAGTGTCTTTTCCACAAAACCAGTCACTATGCCCTGTTCTTCTATTTCCTTATCACTCCATTCATACGAATCAATATCATTCCCTGTAGCAAGTTGTGTTCCGGCAAGCGATACTGTTTTTACCATGCCGTCTTCAATCAACAACAATGGTTCGGGAGTTGCTCCTATCCAGCAACCTACTTCCGGAAGCTGTATCATATAGACAAAAGCATGGGGATACTTTTCACACAAACGAAGATAAAAGGTACTCGCTTCAAAAGCATTAGGCGCTTGTTGCACACGAACCTTCGACAATACCACTTTATGGAATGTACCAGCTGCAATAGCGAGTTTCGCATCATTAACCTCTTTAATAAATTCGTCACGTGAGGTGGTCTTAATATTATCTTCGGACGAACTTTTAATACCCAGAAACATAGAGCTTTCTGACAATGAACTGATAAACTCACTGGTGATATTCCCCGAGATAAAAATATCGTCAGGTTCCAGGAGATACGAATTGCTCGCAGATGTTTCAAAGAAAGGTGCCACTACAAAACCTTTGATTATTTCGGGTTGTTTTGTAAAATCAACTTTTTCAGGGAAAGACCGGTGTTGAACGAATGTTGTGATTTCAGCCTGTAGTGGTTGCCTGAAGGACGCAAAAGGAATATGTTGTTTCAAACAAACCTGTTGCAGATTTTCAAGTGACTGATATGATGTATTTTCAAAACTCATTTTTAAGCCTTTGTCTTTATAGGTATAATTCGGTTTGTGAGGCGGCAGACGGAAATAAGCGTATTATTTTTATCCCTGACATGAATTTCCCAAACATGCGAACTGACTCCCTGATGAACAATATTACCTTCTGCCAGGACATAATCTTCTGATGTTGAGCCGACGTGGCTTCCGCTTATTTCAACACCTAACACTATGTATCGGGAACTGTCGACCAGAACTAAGGAACCGGCACTCCCTACTGATTCAGCTAATGTCATGATAGCTCCCCCATGCAAACGCTTCATGGGCTGAATTGTTCTTTCGTCAATGGGCATCCGTGCAACGACATGACCATTTGCCAGTTCTGTAAATTCAATGCCCAAATGCTCAACCATTGTGTTTCTACACAGATCATTAAGTTCTTCCAAAGTAAGTATATGTGGCATGACAGAGTATATTAAATTGTAAAGAATACATTTTAACAAAGATACAAAGATAAGGAATTATCTAAATCACCCATAACTATCTGCGTTTAATTGCCACTTCTATCTAAAAAAAAGAAGTACTGACGGATATGGGATACAGTAATAAGTCTTGAAAAACTTCGCAAAGTTCCAGTTGTTTTCAACTGAATTTCAAGCTATTTATATGTAGGCGGGGAGTTTATTAAAAAAGTGTGTTGATTTATTTCTGACAATGAAAAAGTTACTAATTGCGTACTTTTACAGGCTCCTTAATAAAAATTGCTGTAAGTTCCGGAATACCAAGGAACCTGCGTGTAAATGTCCTGTAAACCAGACTTCCTAAGAAATAGAACAGAAAAGCGGTACTGAAACCGGCTATGACATCAATCACATAATGCGCCTGAATATAAACTGTTGAAGTAACCAATGCCAGGTAGAACGGGAATAAAAACGATAATAACAAATACTGGCGGTTCTTTATAACCATAAAAATAATCAGTGTTGAAATACCGACATGTGAACTTGGAAATGCAGCTGTAGGCCTTTCACCCACCTGTTGTGTATTTTGAACCAATTGAGAAAAGAATCCTGAATTATTGCCGATCGACGATAATGCCTGATGTTTATCAAAATAAAAACCTATGTTCGGGAAAACTCCTGAACTCACCTGATCAAGCCCTATAGCCTGATAATAGTATTGGGGACCGGCAGTTGGAAAAAGTATATAAATAAGGTAATAACTGAAGAATGAAAAAAGCACTATGAAAAAGAAAGGCTCAAACAACTGCTTACTTTTTAAATAGAAGTACATGCAGGTAACAATAATCAAGGGATAATAGGATAAATAACCCAAATTCAGGATTTCACCAAACCAGTGTTGTGGAAAGTGCTGTATAAATACAAGTGCCGGTTGAAAGCCAAATATAGCTTGCTCCAACCCGGCCAGTAAATGATCGTAATTGGGGATCATCCGGTTTATATCAAATGTTTCAGGATACCAATACACCAGAAGTGCTCCAACAAAAGCAAAACGGGAAAATCGAATTACCCACCAGTTTTTTATTGAATTGAAATATGCCAAAACAATTATTGCAAGGACCATTAATAACCTTACCCGTAGTAATTCTGTAACAACCGCAAACTCCGGTTTTAAAAACAGAATAATCATCGAGGTAATTAAAATATAAATAAAAGTCAATTTCTCGACTGCAAAAAAGCGTATAGATCTATTCTGAATCATTTTCTTTGAACAACGTTATAATTATATAAAATATCCATTTGCTAACCTCCAAGTAACTATTCCCGGATAAAAACGCAATATATGTCGGAAATGTAAAATTATTGGAATTGTATAACTCGTTGTATTTATGTTATATATATATCCAATTCGGGTCGTTAATCCGTACTAAAAAATCGAAATGCAAAGATACTACTTTTAAAACAAATAGAGTACCTTTTTTGACATTGAAACTACTACTTATTTCAATACTATTAAATTTACATTCTATTTTCAATAATTTTCAATGTTTGTAATATATGCTTTGCTTCGATAAAAATATCATTTTTTATATTTCTGTTATATAAATTATTGCATAGCGCTATATTAGAATAATAGTTTAAAAATCCGGCATATGGAAATATGAAAAGAATTTCTTAGATTTGCATTCTATAGAAAGGAAAACGTATATTTTATTGAGCATTTTACAATTCCATTTAACAAAAAGCGAAACTAAATTACATGAGTAACACTGATGACGATAATTCAAAAGCTTTCGGAATCTTTAACGATAGTTTTCCACCTATTATGGATGGAGTTTCATTGGCAACACAAAATTATGCATATTGGTTACATCAAAAAAACCAAAATGTTTGTGTTATAACACCTAAGTCACCACATTATTCTGATAATGAACCTTATCCCATTTACAGGTACACATCTGTTCCTATAATAGGCAGGAAACCTTATCGGATAGGACTTCCCGATATTGATTTTCAATTCAAGACAGAGATTGAACAGATATCATTTGGGTTAGTACATGCACATTGTCCTTTTAGTTCAGGCAGGTTGGCATTAAGCATTGCAAAAAAACAAAATATCCCTTTTGTAGCAACATTTCACTCGAAATACAGGGATGATTTTGAACATTCCGTTTACAATAAATTTATTGCCAGGCAGATGACCAATGAAATCATGCGTTTCTTTGATAAAGCTGATGAAGTCTGGATTCCTCAGGCCTCAGTAGAAGAAACTATCCGTGAATATGGCTACAAGGGTAAAGTAGAAATTGTGGACAATGGAAATGATTTTGCATCTAAGAATCCAATTGAGCCAATTAAGAAAGCAGCCAGAAAGGACTTGAATATCCCTGAAGCCGAAATGGTATTTCTTTTTGTCGGACAGCATATCTGGGAAAAAAACACCCGGTTAATCATAGAATCACTGGCTTTACTGAAAGATCTTCCGTTTAAAATGTTTTTTATTGGTGTCGGATATGCTGCTGACGATCTAAAACAACTGACAGAGGATTTAGGACTAAGTGAAAAAGTTGAATTCATTGGGATGATCACTGACAGGGAGAAACTGAAACAATACTATGCTGCTGCCGATTTGTTCCTGTTTCCATCCATCTACGACAATGCTCCGTTGGTGATTCGTGAGGCCGGTGCCATGCATACTCCTTCTGTATTGGTTAGAGGCTCATCTTCTGCTGAAAACGTAATCGATAATTTCAATGGCTTTCTGGTTGAAAATTCTATAATATCTTTTGCTTCAAAATTAAAAGAACTCATGAATGCTCCGGAATCAATCCGTTTGGCAGGATTGAACGCTTCACAAAGTATTGCCCGTTCATGGGAAAGTGTTGTAGAAGAAGTGCTCGACAGATATAAAAAATTAATGCAGAGAAAATGGAAAAAATAGTCCAGCCTATACTAACTGCAAAAAAGGTTGTTAAGCCATTTAAAACATATCAGGTTTTAATACCGGTTTTACTGGGCATGTTTGTTATCGGGTGGCTCTTTCTTGACGAGTTTGATCCGGAAGTTTTCTTCTCCTTTAATTTCACCATCTTCAGTGTCATGTTTCTTATTTTAGCACTTGTATTGATGCTAATGAGGGATTTTGGCATGATGTGGCGCTTCAGGTTACTTACGGATAAAGAATTGTCGTGGAAGCAAGCCTTTCACATCAATGTATTAAGCGAATTTACCTCTGCAGTGACCCCTGCTGCTGTAGGTGGTTCAAGTCTGGTGGTTATCTTCCTGATAAAAGAAGGGATCAATGCCGGTCGAAGCACCACCATTATGTTTGTCAATCTATTTTTAGATGAATTGTTTTTTCTCATCGTCTGTCCGGTGGTATTTCTTTTCATTCCTATCAATCAACTTTTTAATTCTTCATCAGTCATTGTTTCTTCATTTGCCTATGTTTTCACTGGCCTGTACATAACCCGGTTCATTTGGACAAGTATTATGTTTATAGGAATTTTCAAACGGCCCGATTGGATTAAACATATTTTGCTCACTCTTTTCAAGCTTCCTGTTTTACGGAGGTGGTATTCAAATGTTGAACTGCTGACCAACAACCTTGTTCAGGCATCTCATGATATTGGCAACCACTCGTACTTCTTTTGGCTGAAAGCTTTTGGAATGACTTTACTTACCTGGTCGTCGCGGTTTCTGGTTGTCAATGCCGTATTTATGGCATTTAAACCTGAACACATAAACCATTTGGTCGTTTTTGCCCGTCAATTGATATTGTGGCTATTTATGGTGGTTAGTCCTACCCCGGGTGGTAGTGGCGTGAGCGAATATGCTTTCAAGGAATACTACAGTGACATATTTTCATCCAAATACTCTGACAGTGCGATCATTTTTGTAACGCTGGTTTGGAGAATAATCAGTTATTACCTGTATCTGTTGCTCGGCTTATTGGTTATTCCGAACTGGATTAAAAAATCATTTACCAAAAACAGTACGGACCAGGAAACCAATACAGAACAACTGTAAATACTGCGATATAAAGTCAGATACAACTTGAAAATTTGATGTTGATTTTTGCATTACCAATATTAATGCTTTATCTTTGCCTTTCTAATGATAATTATTTAAGAATGATTAAGAAAATATTTTTTATCTCTGCTTTTATCCTCGCTATTAATTTAGGACATGCCTGTACAAATTTTTTAGTTGGAAAAGCTGCAACCCTTGACGGTTCAACATTGATCAGTTATAATGCTGACTCGTATTTTTTATTTGGCGCTTTGTATCATTTTCCCGCTGCAACATATCCGGAAGGCTCAATGCTCGATGTTCATGATTGGGACTCAGGGAAATTCCTTGGAAAGATAAAGCAAATTGAAAAAACCTACTCTGTAATCGGGAATATCAACGAACATCAGGTCAGCATTGGTGAAACTACCTTTGGAGGCCGTCCTGAGCTGGTTGATACAACTGCCATCATGGATTACGGAAGCCTGATATATATTGCCCTTCAACGTTCAAAAACTGCCCGTGAAGCCATAAAAGTGATGACCGACCTGGTAGCTGAATACGGTTATTACAGTGAAGGCGAATCATTTTCAATTGCCGATCCGAATGATGTCTGGATATTGGAAATGGTAGGCAAGGGTGCCAACAACAAAGGGGCAGTATGGGTTGCACAACGCATACCCGACGATTGCGTATCAGCACATGCCAACCAGGCCCGCATAACAACGTTCCCGTATGATGACAAGAATAACTGCCTGTATGCCGAAGATGTCATCGCTTTTGCCCGTGAAAAAGGATATTTCAAAGGAAAAAACAAAGATTTTAGTTTCTCAGATACATATGCTCCACTCGACTATGTTGCTTTACGTGCCTGTGAGGCCAGGGTATGGTCATTCTTCCGCAAAGTAGACCCGACTATGGAAAAATACATTACCTACATCAAGGGTGAAACTTCAGAAAGAATGCCTTTGTGGATAAAACCAACTTTCAAACTTACTGCCCAAAAACTAAAAGAGTATATGCGTGATCAGTATGAAGGTACTGAATTTGATATGTCGAAAGGATTGGCAGCCGGTGCATTCGGGAGTAAACTCCGTTGCAGCCCCCTGACATTTAAAGTTGACAGTGTTGAATACGTACACGAACGCCCTGTAGCAACACAGCAAACAGGCTTTACGTTTGTAGCACAAATGCGCAGCTGGCTCCCTGATTATATAGGCGGAGTACTTTGGTTCGGTGTCGATGATGCAGCAACAGGATTGTACGTCCCTATGTATTGCGGAATGAATCGTGTACCCGAATGCTATCGGCCCGATAATGGCAGTCTGCTGGAATACTCAGCTACTTCTGCTTTCTGGACCTATAACTCGGTAGCCAACTATGCTTACAGCAAATATTCATACATGTTACCGGATATCAAAAAAGTACAGTCAAAATGGGAGACTGATTTCAATTCACTCGTCCCTGCCATTGATAAGGTAGCTGTTGATATGCCGGAAGCTGATGCACGTGTCTTCCTTTCCGATTTTAGTGTCGCACAGGCAGAGAACTCTACTGCCGCATGGAAAAAGCTGGGGGAATACCTGTTGGTAAAATACATGGATGGAAATATTAAGGCTGAAAAGAACGGCAAATTTGTTCAAAACGAATATAAGATTCCACCTACCATTATTCGTGCAGGATATCCTGAAGAATTCTTACGCAAAATGGTAAAAGAGAATCCTGGATTACGTGTTAAAACTGAATCAGAAATGAAGAACCGAAAATAACCTGTAATTTAATAAACAAACAAGCATAAAATATTTGAACAATCAGTTTCATTTTTTATGCTGATTACTTTAGCATTCATGAAAAACGCAATGAAAACTTTACTGTTGCTGCTTTTTACCATTGGTCTCATAGTATTTGTGACCAATGGTACTTTCATGAAACATGCACATTCATATACATCTATAGAATGTGAATCATCAAACAATGACGATTCTAACCAACTGAATGATTCACATTCATTGAATTTTGATGATGAGTCTTTTATTTCAGACTTCCAACTAAAACCAACCGAATTTACGAACAGCTTATTGTTGCTTTCTTTCTCTAACGAAAATTTTCTGAATAATTTTTCCTGCTCTATTTGGCAACCGCCAAAACGCTCATAAAATATTCTTCTTCTGTTTTTATTTTTAAGTTGTATGACTCATACAGCTATCCTCTTTATTATCTATCACAGCATTTTTATGATAAAAGAAAAAAAAGAACTGGCTTTACAGGAAAAAAAGCAAGCTGCATTCATCTCGGTTTTGGCAGCCATTGTACTAACCGGATTTAAACTGGTTATTGGACTAGCTACAAATAGTTTAGGTATCCTTTCTGAAGCTCTGCATTCCGGACTCGACCTGGTAGCTGCGGTCATTACATACTTTTCAGTAAGGGTTTCCGATAGGCCTGCCGACGAGAAGCACAATTACGGACATGGAAAAATAGAGAATTTCTCAGCTCTTATGGAAACTATTTTGTTGTTAATTACCTGTACCTGGATAATATACGAAGCAATTAACCGCTTAGTTTCGAATGAAACTGATATAAAGATATCTATATGGAGTTATATTGTTGTTATCACATCAATCTTGATTGATATTAACCGGTCAAGAATGTTGTACAGGGTCGCCAAAAAGCATAACAGCCAGGCCCTGGAAGCAGATGCACTTCATTTCTCAACTGATATTTGGAGCTCAGCAGTCGTTTTATTCGGATTAATATGTGCAAATTTCGGGTTTTTTGCTGCCGATTATATTGCAGCATTAGTTGTTGCGGCAATCGTATTGCTGGTTTCGTACAAGCTTGGGAAAAAAGCCATTGATGTTTTGCTCGATCGTGCACCAATTGACACTGTTGCGATTGTGAAGGATACATTAACCTCTTTTTCAGAAGTAAGAGCTTACCACAATTTAAAAGTAAGAACAGCAGGAGCGGATACTTTCATAAAAGTAAATATTCATTTAGACCCTAATTTACAATTTGAGGAACTACATGAATTATGCAACAGAATTGAAGAAACAATTCATTCGATTATTCCCAGGAGCGAACTTTATTTGCATCCCGAGCCGCAGAATATCAACCATTTGGATGCAGATCTGATTGAGAATTGATACATTAATTTTTAGAATCTTTATAAAACAAAAAACAATGGATTTAGACGATATATTTGACCAGGGACATAAAAGGCGTAATCAAAATTACGACCACGATTACAGGCATGATGATAACTACAGGCATGAAAATGAGTATAAATCTCATCCAACCCATGAAAAGCAAAATGATTTAAAACTTGAGTTTTTAAATCAACTGCGAAACAATCCAAAACTAAAAATGTTACTGATATCAATTGTTGGGATATTTATCTTTATTGCAATTGGTGTAATAATTTTATTATTCCCTTTGATACTCAAACTGTTTGGATTTGTATCCGAAAATGGAATTGAAGGATTCCTGAATACCATTTGGAAAGGTTCAAAATAGGAATAGCCATTTTCCTTCATTCACGTATAGAGTCAATAGAGATTTAAAAAAGTAATTAATAATAAGTGGAATGTTGACAATCATATATTTGTATGTTAGCAAATGAATTATTAGAACCACAATTTTTTAATTAATGAGACTTTACATCTTTATTGATTCTATATTTGATTTTTTTAAAATCAAATAGGGATAATCTATTATGAACAACTGCGAATACTGTGGTTGACCATGTGTTTAAGAATTACTTCCGGTAATTCTTTTTTTTGTATATTTATTTTAAAGACAATTGAAACTATTAGAAACGGAATGTGTTGAATGAATAGTAGAGTCACACTGAATTATTCAGGTGAGTCATCTCAAAATTAAAATTACAGAGTATGAAAGTTGTAATATTTGGAGCAAACGGCAAAACCGGTCTTTTGTTAGTTGAACAGGCATTGGCAAAAGGTTATCAGGTAGTTGCATACGTCCGTCGACCGGAATCAATAATGATTGAGAACCCAAAATTGAAAATTGTGGTAGGTAACCTGAATGAGCCCCTCAAGATGAAAGATACAATAAGTGGTGCAGATGCTTGTATATCAGCATTAGGAGGAGGATCACTCACGAAGCATTCCATTGAGATAATCAATGGGATTAAGAATATTATTTCCATTATGGAAATAACCAACGTTCACCGGCTTATATACTTATCGAGCCTGGGTGCCAACGAAAGCCGTTACCTGATTCCACAGCCTTTGCGGTTTATATTAACGAACTTTCTTCTACGGGTTACACTAGCCGATCATAATAATAACGAGAACAACATTCGGAAAAGCAGACTCCAATGGACCATAGTTCGCCCCGGAGGACTGACCAACGGACAATTAACCGGTGATCTGAGACATGGTGCTGAAAATTCAAAAATAAAAGGAAGTACGAGCATTTCAAGGGCTAATGTAGCTTCATTTATGATTCAGCAACTTACTAACACAAGCTATCACCAAAGAGCAGTCTGGCTTTCCGAATAATCATCGTAGAATCCAATACAGCCATAAATGCCTTGTTTATGTCATCAACCTGTCTACTCCAACAGGCTTAAAAATCTACACGACTTTTGTTACATCCCTTTTACACCTGTTTTATCGTAAAACGGACATAAAACGGATATAAAACGGATCCTAATAATTTACTGTTTATTCATTTACCATTTACTATTAATCCTGTTTTATTTACTCACTATCGTATTTCCATTTGAAAGCTTTATGCATATCAGAGATTGATGTTAGTAAGCTGTTTTTTTATTTCTATTACTAATTAATTGAATCAAATGACTATTTTTGCAGGCACATTAAACGACAATCCAATTGACTGAGAACATACTTTTTGAGCGCATAGATTATACTACGAATAATCTTGACAGAGGAGAATACGAAAACTGCAGGTTTGTAAACTGCAACTTTTACGGAGGGGATATTTCACACATTACTTTCAGGGAATGTACATTTGACAGTTGCGACTTTAGCCTTGCCAAGATGAAAAACACGGCTTTGAATGATATTCATTTCGTTGGGTGCAAATTACTGGGAGTGCAATTTGAGGAATGTGATAAATTTTTACTCTCTCTTGATTTTGAGAATTGTCTGTTGAAGTTGGCAGTATTTTACAAACTGAAACTAAAAAAGACCCGCTTCAAAAACTGCAACTTACAGGAAACAGACTTCTCAGAAGCTGATCTGACGGCAGCCACTTTCGATAATTGCGACATGCAACGGGCCATATTTCAAAAATCAATACTCGAGAAAGCTGATTTCCGTTCATCCTTTAATTATTCAATCGACCCCGAACAGAACCGGATTACGAAAGCCAGGTTCTCGAAAATGGGCGTTATGGGGTTATTGGATAAATACAGGATTGAAATAGAATAGAAAAGTAGTTACTTATATAGACTTAAGTAAACGAAGCTATTTAATGAGCTCTTTTTTAATCTGCAAAAACATACATCACAATGTCAAGTCAATTTTTAATTGTTAATTATTAATTCTTAATTATTTAGATCTTTTGCTCCTCTTACTTCTGTCGATACTTCATTCAGCCAGCCTGCCTGTTGCAAAACGCCTGTCTGTATTTTGATAAAACGGATCTCCTGCAAGTTAACTGTATTTCCTAATGAATCAACTGCATTGGATATATCAAATTTATTTGCTCCAACAGCGGGGTCATAATCTGTCCCATTGCTATTCTTGGCATATCCCCAGGTAAAACGTGCAGGCGGTACAACCCAGTACTCCGTGCCCCCACTTGAATTATTATCGTATGAATCCGGCAAACGGGTACCATGGAAGGTGATGCTGTCATTCTTAGTTGCCGGCCACCACCAGGAAGATGAGTATTTAGAACTAAAGCCCGAAATAAGTTCGCCCCGGGTGCCTTCACTATCCTTCCAACGTATGTTAGCTGAATCAGTTGTCGCTTTGTAGTAGCGCACCCAGTAGTTTCTATGGCTATTGGAAAACTGGTTACCCTTCAGTTCATACCAGGTTTCATTGGGAAGTCCATCTCCGTTCGTATCAGGCATGACGTACACTACTCCGGGTTCAGGAGAAGCACCCTGAAGGGCATAAACTTCAAAATCAAACCCTGCACCATTGATAACATTGTGGTTGAATCCTGCCACTACATATCCACCAAATCCACCTAAAAACAGCCAGCCTTTATCATTCGTAGGTTCACCCGTAAAGTTGGACGTGTCTTTCTGATTAGCCTGTAAAGCGTGCTGTCCGGGTGCATACACGTAGTCGAATATCCGGGTGATATACGCGGAGGAAGCATTCAGTTCCTGATTATTCACAGGAGTATCTCCATCACATGAAATCATTAAAAAGGGAATTGATATCAACAAGCCTATAAGGGGGAATGGTGTAGATCTTTTTTTCAGGGAAAACATAATTTAATCTATTTTTACGATGCAAAGTTACGGCTTTTCCGGCATTAAACCACGTTCATATATTTTAAACACTTTCCTGCATTTCATCAATAATTATTCAGTATCAACCGGTTGCTATCTGCATAAAAAAAATGATTATCCTAAAAAACTCCTAAAGTATATGAGAAATAATTCCAATGAAATTGAATATATGAAGTTGAAATTGAAGAATTTAAAACCTTATTTTTCTTAATTATTACCCTTAGTAGAAAACTAAACTACCACAATTCCGACCTTTATTCCCTTATTTACTGAAGATTATGAAGAATTAATATGGTTTTATCAACAGCCAATAAATACAATAAAATAAGGGTGAGTTATAAGGTTGTCAGGTTTTCTACTTAGGGTAAGAAAACAAAAACAAGGGCTTTTGATATCACATTTAATCCCTTCGAATTTAGGACGATGACTGTATATTTGGATCTGTTGATGATAATCAGATAAAAAACAATCAAATTATTTATATCTCCTTAAATCTAAAACAAGAATTAGATTCGTCTAATAGTAAAATAATACATAACGATGTAATATTATTTCACCGAATAAGTCTAATTAATTACTGAGATGAATAAATAATTGAGGATTAAGTATTTCAAATTATTTCCATTTCTGTAAATCCAAAACAATAAGTTGATTCGTCTAATAGTAAAATAACACATAACGATGTAATATTATTTCAACGAAAAAGTCTAATCATTTACTGAGAGGAATAAATATTGAGGATAAATTAATTCAAATTATTTTTATCTCCGTAAATCCAAAATAACAGGTTGATTCGTCTAATAATAAAATAACAAAACCTTATGTAATATTTTTTCAACAAACAAGTCTATTAAATAAATGAATAAAATACATCCAGAATAAAAAAACAAAAACTTAAACAACCAAAAAATAAAGATTATGAAAACAAGTAGAAATTTCCAATTTAAAAGAGTGTTGGTTTTATCAGGTATAGCATTCTTATCTTTTTTATCTTATGTAAATGCATCGGGAGTTATCAAAGGTCAGGTAATTGATGAAAACAATCAACCCGTGGAATATGCAACAGCCGTTCTGAAAAATTCAAAAACAAATCAATTTGTAACAGGGGTAGTTTGCAACAATAAAGGAGAATTTGTCCTCAAAGGCGTAAATCCGGGCGAATATAACCTTACAACCAACATGATCGGTTATGAAAAAAAGAACTTACAAAAAATAGTAGTTGATAAGAATCAAAACCGTATCGTTGAAAAGAAAGTGATTATGAATGAAGTTCCCGAAAAGAGCATTGTTGTAGTAGGCAAGAAAAATGCTTCCGACAAGAACCCTCAAATGGCAGAACGATAATAACAGATTCTTTAAATATGACAGGATGGCTTATGGTCATCCTGTTTTTTTATGCGTAGTACTGAACCTGTAGCTAATAAATTTGTTTCTTGTTGTTTCCAGTTCATGTCCGGAATAAGGAGTACTTATGAAACTATCTGCTCCAATATTAATTATGAATTATGAATTATGAATTATATATTATAAATTATAAATTATGAATTATTCAGAACCCGTGTAAGTCCAGGTGTTCACTATCAATCATAGTTACAGGTTTACCCATTTTTTTCTGGATAATCTTAAAGTGATGTTGTTCTTCGGGTGAGACAAACGAAATGGCTTCACCAGATGATTCAGCCCTTCCGGTACGGCCAATCCGGTGGATATAATCTTTTGGGGAGCGGGGTAATTCATAATTTATCACAAAGGGTAAAAACTGAATATCTATACCACGGGAGATTAAATCGGTAGCTACCAGCACACGCAATTCGCCTGATTTGAATTTACCCAATGCTTCATTACGGGCACCCTGGCTCTTTTTACTGTGGATGGCAGAAGCATTGATTCCGTTTTTACGGAGTTTATCGGCTACATTATCAGCCTTATAAACCGAAGAAGTAAATATCAGGACTTGCTTCATGTCATGGGTTTTGATAAGGAACCGTAATAGTGGACCCTTCTTCTCTTCCGAGACAAAATACCCAAGCTGCTGGATTTTCTCAAAGTAATCTTCTTCCTGTTCGGTCTTAATGATGATCGGATCATGTAACAGCACCTGATTTATGCGTGTAACATCTTCGTTTAAGGTAGCCGAAAACAACAGGTTTTGTCTTCTTTTGGGCAACAGTTTAAAGATAAGGCTCATTTCTTCCCGGAAACCCAGGTTAAGCATTTTATCAGCTTCGTCCAACACCAGAGTTTCAATCTCGGATAGGTGTACTGCTTTTGAATCCACCAACTCCAGCAATCGTCCGGGTGTTGCAACCAGGATATTGACTCCCTGCAGGGCCATCATTTGCGGGTTAATGGAAACGCCTCCAAACACAGCCATGGTTTTTATGCGTTCAGGGAGTCCCGAACTAAACAACAGGAATACGTCGCTCACCTGTATGGCCAGTTCACGGGTAGGTACCAAAACCAGTACATTGACATGCCTGTTTTTAGTTACTGTATGACCAACCAGATTCATTAAGATGGGCAACACATAACTGACTGTTTTACCTGAACCGGTTTGGGCAATGCCCAGTATATCTTTATGTTTTAAAATAGCAGGAATGGCTTCCTGCTGAATAGGATATGGTTCCGTATAATTTTGTTCGGCTACTTTTTTTAATAATGCGGGAGATAATCCTAAAGAAGAAAAAGACATAACTGTGGGTATTTATTGTTGTTGTGGATGTATTTGAGGATATAAAGATACGGGAAATTAATTCAGGAATGAAAAGTATCGCATATATGGTATGCTAAGTCCGCTAAAAAGGAAAAGAATATAATGAAGTCAGAGGTTCTAAAAGACAACAAGAAGAATCCGGTAAGTTTAGACAATATCCTTTCCGAAAGGGGTTAAAGCCAATCCAGCGAGTTTAAAATGTTGTTTGGCAAATGGAATGCCGATAATGGTAATGGCAAATAATACACCGAAAAAAATATGGGTCAGGCAAATCCAGAAGCCACCGATAAAAATCCAGATCAGGTTCATTATGGAAGACAAACAACCAGAATTACCGGGCTTTAATCTGATTTCGGTACCAAAAGGCCATAAAGCCACAATGGCCAGCTTCAGGGTCTGAATTCCAAACGGTATGCCAATAATGGTTGCCATCAACAATATACTTGAGACAAGATATTCAATTGAAATAAGTATTCCACCGAAAACGAGCCAGATAAGATTTCCAATGAGTCTCATGGAGTTATATTTTTAACCTGTTATTTCTTTTGCATAATCCGCGAAGCAAGAAATGCAAATAACGCTAAAACAAGCCCGGAGATTATTCCAATAACCGGTCCTGTAATCAACATCATGAGTCTTGGTGAATCAGGCAAGGGCATTTTTGTTAACATGTCTGCCTCCTGAGGGTGATTGGCTATGTACGTTTGAAAGAATAGTATGTGAACAGTTGTAATCCAGAAGCAATTGGCAATGCCTACCCAGAAACCTGACATAAAATACTTTCCCGAACTTTTTAAGGAAATAAGATATGCACAAAAGACAAAGATCAGCAACCAATAGAAAGGTTCGGAGGATGATGGAATCCAAAACACGGTTGCAAGTGCCATAGCCAATCCAAAGAGTGACAGTTTAAAAATTAGTTTGATATTCATACTGATTTTTTTAATGGTCATAAAATTCTATTCAATGTAAAGCCTGAAACTAAAACTCTTCAGGTTTCGTCATTCAGCAACCTGAGTTTTATTAGCATCATTTTTCTGCAAAAGCAAGTAAATGATGGGTAAAATCCCCATAGTATTGAAAATGGCAATGCAAATAAACCAGGCCAGTTCATTATTTCTACCAGCCTTCCACATTCCGATTAATTTCCAGGTAGTATCCCATATAGCACAAACCACAAAGATTGGAATCAGCCATCCATAGACGCTTACTAAATGATAGAAACTTTCCATTTTAAATTTTATTTTTAGTGTTTATATGTCAGTAATTAATAATTAAGAATTAATAATTAAGAATTAATAATTATCAAGAAGCTGAAATTCAGTATTATGCAGATTAACAAATAGATTGATAAATATCTATAATTACTTATGTGTTGAATAATAACTATACAGAATAAACAAAATATAAAATTAACTTGAAACCTTTTAGGGTATAGAAATTGAAATAAATTTAACTACAAATAGAACACAAAAATTAGCATTTAGTTTAATATCTGCACGAAAGAATTGTATTCTGATTTATTCAATCATGAATAAAATACGATTAAGACATCCTGCTTTTATAATCTTCGTATCCAAATTCACGGATGATTCGGAACTCATTACCGACAGTCCATATCCCAATAGAGGGATGAGAGACGCCATTGAACATAGTGGTTTTTACCATGGTGTAATGAATCATATCATCAAACACGATACGATCACCAATTTTGAGTTCTTCATCAAACGACCAGTCTCCCATGAAGTCACCCGACAGGCAACTGTTTCCTCCCATGCGATAGGTTGGTTTACCCGGAATAGCATCCGTAGCACCAATGATGGAAGGTTTATACGGCATCTCCAGGCAGTCGGGCATATGGCAGGCAAATGAGACATCAAGCATGGCAGTCTTAATGCCTTTGTTTTCAACGATATCAATTACACTTGATACCAACACACCTGTTCTCCAGGCAAAAGCACTTCCCGGTTCAAGAATAAGCTGAAGGTGTGGATATTTTGATTTAAACGATTTCAGGAGAGAGATTAAATGGTCGGTATTATACCCCTCACGCGTCATTAGATGCCCGCCACCCATATTTAACCACCTGATCTGAGGAAAGTACTTTCCGAACTTTTTCTCTACAACATTCAGCGTTTTTTCAAGGTCATAGGAAGATGATTCACACAAGGTATGGAAATGAAGCCCTTCTACTCCTTCGGGAAGTTTATCCCCGAGCAGATCAGCCACTATACCCAGACGTGAGCCCGGAGCACATGGATTGTACAGGTCTGTTTCCACATCAGAGAATTCAGGATTTATGCGCAAACCGCAGGATATATTATTGAATTGGGTTTGTGGGTAAAACCGTTCGAACTGGGCCAGTGAATTAAATGTAATATGGCTGCTGCAATTCATGATAGCCGGAAATTCCTTATCGGTATAAGCAGGGCTATACGTATGTGCCTGACTGCCCATTTCCTCAAAGGCAAGTCTCGCTTCTGCCAGAGAACTGGCTGTTGTGAAGGGAATATACTCACGTACAATCGGGAATACACTCCACATAGCAAACGCTTTAAATGCCAGTATAATCTCTACGCCTGCCTGTTCTTTTACCGATTTGATCAGTTCCAGGTTCTTACGAAAAGCAACCTCATCAAGTACATAACACGGAGATGGTATTTTTGAGTAATCCATTTTTCAACAAGATAAATTGGTAATGATGAGTGCAAAGATACTAATTTTCATGCATAGTGAAGGATGGAAACATTGTCAGGTAGCCACTATGCCTGCTTAAAACCAATAAAAATACGTTGAGGTTACTCTGATATTACAAATTTAAAGTAACCGGATTGTGATACAATTTGAGACTTTTGATTTACACAAGCCACCAAAACGATCTGAATTTATTCCGTATATAATTTTATTTTCAATATTTAACACAATTATTTTATTGATAATTAGTTGTAAAAAACAACTAATTATCATATATTTGTATTGTTTATTCCCTTTGGAAAAGCAGAAAACAGGACGCACTACATTTAAAAAGCTGCACATAATTAATATATTTGTGTAATTTCGCAGCGTTTTTGTGATAATTTAAATTATAATTAGAATGCAAAATATATCCATTCATCCTAAAAAAATTCAATTAATGAAAAAACTACTTACACTGATTACTGTTTTCACAATGGGAGTTTCGGCTTTTGCAGGCGGACTCCTGACAAATACCAATCAAAGTGTTCATTTCCTTAGAAATCCGGCACAGGATGCGTCCACCGATATTGATGCAGCTTATTCCAATCCTGCCGGTTTGATTTATCTAACGGATGGCTTTCATTTCTCTCTTACCAATCAAAGCGCTTTCCAGACACGAACAGTCACTTCCACTTTTGCTCCATTTGCTGGTTTTGGTGGCAACGCAACAAAAGTGTATGAAGCTAAGACAAAAGCATTGCTTATACCGAGTTTCCAGCTTGCATATAAAAAGAACAGGCTGGCTCTTTCTGCTTCATTTGCCGTGATAGGTGGCGGAGGTGAAGCAACATTCTCGAACGGATTACCATCATTTGAAGCTCCTGTTTCCATGATTCCACTGGGATTAAATGCAGCGGGTGTAAACACGACAGGATATTCACTCGAACAGTACCTCAACGGGTCACAGTTTATTTTCGGGTTCCAGGTAAATGGTACTTATAAGTTTAATGATGTCCTTTCAGGATCGGTTGGAGTAAGAATTAACTACCTGACAGGAAGTTATGATGGATATTTACGGAATATCCAGATAAATCCGCAACATCCGTCATTAAACCCAAGCGGGAGTATGATGTCTGCCAATACTTTCTTTTCAAACGCAGCAGCTGCAGCAAACGGAGCTTCTGCATCGCTGGAACCTATTGTGACTGCAGGGTATGGTACGGCCACCCTGTCTCAGTTAGTAGCCGCCGGAAAGCTTACACAGGCTCAGGTTTCAGCACTTGGTGCCGGTTTAGGGAAAGATGTAAGTGCTTATACTGTCACCCAGGTACAAGGAGGCTACAAGGCTGCCGCTACTTCGTATACAGCCAATGCAGCTAAAACAGCCAATAAAGAAGTGGATTGTAAACAAACAGGTATGGGAATAACCCCGATTCTTGGACTGGATATCCGTCCATTGGATAACCTGCTTATCGGATTAAAATACGAATTCGGAACTAAATTAAATGTAACGAACAAGACAAGGGTTGATGACACCGGTCTTTATCCTGACGGACAGGTAAACAGAAATGATATTCCTGCATTATTAACCATTGGTGCCCAATATACGCTGGATAAGGTAAAAATATCAGGTGGGTATCACCATTTCTATGATACCGATGCTAAACTACCGAATGATCGTCAGAAAACTATAAATAGTGGTATCAACGAATATCTTCTGGGCGCTGAATACTCAATTAATAAATGTTTCCTGATCAGTGCCGGTGGACAGCTTACACGTACCGGTGTTACCGACGATTACCAAAAGGATATGAGTTACAGCTTAAATTCTGTTTCCTTCGGATTTGGTGGTGCTGTTAATCTGACGAAACAACTAAGGTTAAATGTGGCGTATTTCTTTACCAAATACGACAAATGGACGAAAGTAGTCGATAAGGATAAGATTTTTGACCCTGTTGCCAATACCAAGGGTTATAATGGCACCTCTCTTGGAGGAACCGATGTATATGACCGCACAAACAATGTAATCGGTGTAGGACTTGATTATAATTTCTAAGATATAAAACACTTTCAACCTATTTGGTTGATAAAACTGAAGAAGGCGGGATTCAACATCCCGCCTTCTTTATTTTTATATTGTAGAATCGTTACAAACTAGAGCCCTACAGATGTAGTTTACAATTCCAGATCAATATTATGCAGTTCATGCCAGGGAAGTCCCTGTATATTGAGTTGTTCCATAAACGGATCAGGATTGAATTCTTCCACATTGTACACTCCCGGTTTACGCCACAGTCCTTTGAAGAACATCATGGCACCAATCATAGCAGGTACTCCGGTTGTATAACTGACACCCTGTGCGCCTGTTTCCTTATAAGCGGCTTCATGGCTGCAATTGTTGTAGACGTAGTAGGTTGTTTCTTTTCCGTCTTTTAATCCTTTAATGCGGCAGCCAATGGAAGTCTGGCCTGTATAGTTTTCTCCCAGTTCACCCGGATCAGGCAACACTGCTTTCAGAAACTGGATAGGTACTATTTTCTGTCCGTTATATTCCACTTCATCAATACGGGCCATGCCGATATTCTGAATAACACGTAGATGCGTCAGATACTCCTGGCCAAAGGTCATCCAGAAACGTGCACGCTTGATAGTCGGATAGTTCTTTACCAGTGATTCCAGTTCCTCGTGGTAAATCACATATGATTCTTTGGGTCCCACTTCAGGATAATTCAGTGCTTTATGTATCTGGTGTGGTTCAGTATCCACCCATTTCCCGTCTTCCCAGTATTTACCACGTTGGGTAACCTCACGGATATTGATTTCAGGGTTGAAGTTGGTTGCAAAGGCTTTATGGTGGTCGCCCGCATTACAATCCACGATATCCAGGTATTGTATTTCATCAAAATGATGCTTGGCAGCATAGGCAGTATAGATACTCGTAACTCCCGGGTCAAAACCACAACCCAGTATAGCCGTTAATCCTGCCTTTTCAAATTTATCTTTATATGCCCATTGCCAGCTGTATTCAAAATGAGCTTCATCTTTCGGTTCGTAATTAGCCGTATCCAGATAATTGACTCCTGCTTCCAGGCATGCGTCCATGATAGTCAGATCCTGATAAGGCAATGCCACGTTAATCAGCAATTCAGGTTTATGCGCATTCAGCAGGGTTACTAATTCCGGAATATTATCCGCATCAACCTGTGCTGTTTTTATTACTATTCCAAACCGCTTCTTAATATCAGCAGCAATCTTGTCACATTTAGACTTAGTACGGCTTGCCAATATGATTTCAGTAAACACATCCGAGTTTTGAGCCACCTTGTTTACCACAACAGTTCCCACGCCTCCGGCGCCGATAATCAATACTTTTCCCATTTTCTTTGAATTATTGAGATGTTATTTTGAAATATTATACGTTGATACAAAAATAGTTGTTTTATATGAATCGGAAAGAAGATTTTGCTTCAAAGTAATTGGAACAATATAATGTCTTGTTTTATTTCTTCATTTAATATGACCTCTCCCCCTGCCCTCTCCCAATCCCGATAGCTATCGGGAGAGGGTGATAGAGCCGAAGGTTTATGAAGTTTTATTTAGAATAATAGGACATTATATATTTCCTACTACTTATCTTCTCTAAATCCTGAATTTCTTACTACTTACTACTTACTCCTTGCCTCTTACCTCTTACCTCTTACTTCTGATACACCGTCGGATCAAACCCCAGCAGTCCTTCTTTGCGTTCGGTGCATGTCCCACATGTACCGCAATGAATCTCCTGGCCGTTATAGCATGAATAAGTATCTTCGAACGGTACGCCTATTTCTTTTCCTATCAGGGCTATTTCACGTTTGGAAAGATTGGTAAAGGGAGCAAGTATCTGGCAATGGTTATATGTTCCCAGGCTAATGGCCTTGCTCATGGTTTCAATAAATTCTTCCCTGCAATCCGGATAGATAGCATGATCGCCGGCATGATTGGATATCATCAGTTTATCACATCCGATACTTTCGGCAATACCGGCAGCAATGCTCAACATGATCCCGTTACGAAAAGGCACCACTGTTTTAATCATATTCTGGTCTTCATAATGACCATCCGGTATTGCTCCACCCGACTTTAATAAATCGGAGACAAAGCCCATTTTATTTAAATCAATATCGATAACGTGATGTTCAATGCCCAATGCAGTACAATTCCTGTTGGCATATTCTATTTCACGCAAATTATGTTTCGACCCGTAATTAAAGGTCACAGCCAGGCTGATACGTTCGGCATATTTATAAATGGCCACCGAGCTATCCATTCCACCTGAATAAAGTATTACTATATCTTTCATTATTTTGATTTTTTGCGGCTCAAAAGTACTCAAAACATGTCAATCCACGGCAATTTTATGACTTTTTGTTTTTACCGTTACAAATAGATGTTTTTTTGTATTTTTGCAGAGAGAAATAACCGTTAAGGCATTATTGGAGTATTCCGTGAATCGGGAGAGTAATTATAAGCACTAAGCGGTTCTTTTTGAACCTACTTATTTTGAACATAAATGGAATCCATACATCAAATTTTACTCCCTGCCGAATGGGATGATCAGCAATTCGTCCAGCTTACCTGGCCTCATAAAAACACCGACTGGGCAGATATGCTCGATGAAGTAAACGAATGCTTTGTCAACATTGCCCGCGAGATAATCAAACACGAGGACTTACTGATAGTATGTGCCGATACCGACGAAGTGGAACAACTCCTGGGTGATGCTGACCTTTCAAGGATTACATTTGCCGAAATGCCTACCAACGACACCTGGGCACGCGATCATGGCGGTATCACCGTACTGGTAGATGGCAAACCTGTCGTCTACGATTTCACGTTCAATGGCTGGGGATTAAAGTTTGCTGCCAATCACGATAATCTGATTACCAGACAACTCTATACAGCAGGTATTTTTGGTGATGCAGCCCACAAAAACTGCTTTGATTTTGTTCTTGAAGGAGGCAGTATTGAATCGAATGGTGAAGGAACGTTGCTCACTACCTCAGAATGCCTGCTTTCAGATAACCGCAACAACCTGTCCGAAGAGGACATTGAGGCAAAGCTGATAGAGTATTTCGGACTGAAACAGGTACTTTGGTTGAATCACGGTTATCTGGCCGGTGATGATACCGATAGCCATGTGGATACACTGGCACGGCTTTGTGACAGAAGTACCATTGCCTATGTGAAGTGCGATGATATTGAAGATGAGCATTACGATGAACTGAAGAAAATGAAAAAGGAACTTCGTATGTTTAAAACTTCTGATGGTAGATATTTCAGGCTTATCCCACTTCCTATGGCTGATGTGATATACCTGGGTGAAGAAAGGCTTCCTGCCACCTATGCCAACTTCCTGATCATAAACGGAGCGGTATTAGTACCTACCTATAATTCCCCGAAAGATGAGTTAGCTATTCAACAAGTGCAAAAAGCATTCCCCGATCGTGAGATAGTGGGTATTGATTGCCGGGCATTGATTAAACAACATGGTTCGCTGCATTGCGTGACAATGCAATATGCAAGAGGGAAGGAATAAGGAGTAAGAGGTAAGGAGTAAGGAATGAGGAATGAGTAGTCATGCATAATATATGTTGAACATACAGCAGGAGATAGTTACTTTAATTCCTGGCCGGTTATTCGGGACTCGCGATTTCCATATCGCGAATGCAATTCCTAAACACATACACTTCTACTCCCCAGTAGCAAGTTGTTGCAGTTTTTCTATCCGGATCCAACTCTTAATCATATTGCCGAAGGCTAATATCATTAAAAATAATATCATTGAAAGTAATATCACCGTAAGTAATTGAAATAATGAAAATAGGAATTATCCAACAATCCAACACGGCAGACCGTGCAGCAACTGTCAGTAAACTGGAACAAAACATCCGTGTATGTGCTGCTAAGGGAGCTGAACTGATCATCATGCAGGAACTGCATAACGGACTGTATTTTTGCCAGACGGAAGATACGGCTGTATTCGAACTGGCTGAAACTATTCCGGGTCCTTCTACCGAATCGTTTGGCATACTGGCAAAGGAATTAGGCGTAGTACTTGTACTCTCCCTGTTCGAAAAACGCACTGCCGGGTTGTATCACAATACAGCTGTTGTCATTGAAAAGGATGGTACCATTGCCGGCAAATACCGCAAGATGCATATCCCTGACGATCCTGCCTATTACGAAAAGTTTTACTTCACTCCCGGTGACCTTGGCTTTGAACCTATTCAGACTTCATTGGGCAAACTGGGTGTTATGGTGTGCTGGGATCAATGGTATCCCGAAGCAGCCCGTTTAATGGCCATGGCAGGTGCTGAAATACTTATATACCCCACCGCCATTGGTTGGGAAAGTACGGATACAGATGATGAGAAGTTACGTCAGATGTTTGCCTGGCAGATTGCCCAACGTGCACATGCTGTTGCTAACGGTATGCCTGTCGTGGCTTGCAACCGTACAGGATACGAACCAGATCCTTCAGGTGTTACCAACGGCATTCAGTTCTGGGGTAACAGCTTTGTTGCCGGTCCCCAGGGTGAAATCCTTGCACAGGCTTCCAATGATGATGATGAAAATATGATCGTTGAAATTGACCTGTCACGTTCTGAAACCGTTCGCCGCATATGGCCATTCTTCAGGGATCGGCGTATTGATGCCTTTGGAGATCTGACCAAAAGGTGGAGAGAAGAGTAATACGGTTATGTGAAGATGTTTTGATGAACGGACATGGGTTGTAACATAAAAATCCATCCTTACTCTACCAACAATACTTTTTATCACTAAATGATGGATATATCCTGAAGGAAAGTAGGTAGTTACCAAATTAAAATCCAATAAACTATTCTACGTTTATTTTCATCAACTGTAGCTCCACTAGAAAAACCATGTTGAAAAGTTCTATTCAAAAATTGAAGAGGTAATATTTTGGGATTTTCCTCAAAATCATAACTTTTTAAATATAGACCTTCTTTGCAATCAATTACATAATATTCAATATCACTCTTGGATAGAACATCTGCTCTTCCATTACGAAGAGTAGAATATATGTTGTAAATCGGATAATAAATTGTGTCTGATTTTTTACAAATGGCGGTTGTAGAATCTGTAATCAACAACTTACACTTATCATTATCATTGTACTTACCAATATTATTTTTCTCAAGAAGATTCAATGCATCTACAAATAATGTAGAATCATAATCACAAACTACGCTTATTCCACAATAACCTAAAAATTCATAAGCAGCGGGAAAATCTATTGCCAATGTATAACAATCTTCAATTTTTTTATTTTCTTTAATAGGGGATGAAATAAAAACATCAGATATAACAGCATTTCTAAATTCATTATATCTTAGTATGTTTTCATTTTGAGAACATGCATTAAGAGAAATCATAGAGAAAACCTCTAATAAAATCAGTTTCATCTTATTCATAATTTTGCCGACTTATATTTATTTATATATTCATTTAACGACCAATTTTGGGGGCGGTTTTTCCCCGTTCCGCCGGATATAAATTTTATTCAGATATACAAAAAGCCCTGTCTGTCACTGGAATTTGCTTTCAGAAGTGGTTGGAAACGGATACATTCCTTTTGTTACCTACAACATCCAATTATCCAAAACAATTTTCGCTTGAATTACAATTAAAATCCATAATGGATCTTCAATTATTTCTTTGTCGGTTTTATCACCTTCTTCATAGAGGTTTAATAATTCTCTTAGCTTTTTAAGTTCATTTACTAATTTGTAAGGCAATCCTAATTTTTCAGATTCATCTATAAAAATATCAAAATTATTATCATCAAAAAGTTTACACATAATTTCAACATAACTAGATACGTAATTAGGGTCATTACCTAGCCAATTTTTTTTTTGTTTATTTAAATCAGATAATTCTAGAATATCTCTATAAGTATTTTCAATCCATTTATCCATATCTATTAAATTTAGGCATTTTTGTTATATCAGATTGTTTAATAGGTATATGTGTGGATGGTGCTGATTCGTTAGGCAAACTCATTCCATTTACATTACCCTGTCCCGCATAATATAAACGTAATCTGATGTATATCTCCCAGCCATATAATCCCATATTCTTGTTTAATGAAGGACATATCCTGAAGGATAGGGGTAGTGAGAGGAATGTAATTCTATCCTTTTTCGTAACTCAAAAACTCATTTATTTTTTGAAAATTCTCTTTATATATCCCGGATAATTTTCTAAATCCTGCTTTATGTATTGATTGCGAAATACATCATAACAATGATATCCGGGCAGAACCTCAAAACCTATAAAACGGTAGTTTGCGGCGACATTAAAAAGTACATCATCGGCACTTTTCCCCCTGAACATATATTGTGTAGTGTCATTGAAGCTTTTTTTGGGAGCGTTCCATGTAGCACAAATCATAAACTTTTTGCCCTTCAATTTACCTCCCGTGCCATATTGTCGGGTAGAGTCTTCATTCGATCTGCCATCTCCCGAATGAAATTTCTGGTTGGTCATGGCACTGGTAAATACTTCATCAGCATACTTTTTATACATCCACGGCGTTGATTCCCAATTTATGGGTGTTTGCAAAATGACAATATCTGCCTGCATGATTTTTTCTACTTCTTCATCAATATTATAACCGTCGGATATTTTTGTTTCCAAAACCCGATACGAATTAGACAGGAAAAAATTTCGTGCAACATTGTAAAAAGAAGCGTTCAGTTTTCCTAACGACCGTCCGGCTACCATTAAATGTGCATTGATGAGTAATACCGTTTTGGGTTTGTTCGAGTCATTTATCAAATTTGTCTGTGCCGTTAATTTAAGTTCGGAGGTCAATAAAATTGTTACTGCGATAAAAAAGATTTTTGCTTTCATTTTTTATTATTTATGTCTTATTTTATTTATCTATTTATTTGACCTGGCTTTCAGAAACGTTTCACAGGATTATTCCTTTAAGATGTAGAAAGCGGGAGACTTCGCAAAACTCTTTATTTTTATTCTACCGATTCGCCGGATATAAAACGTAATCAAATATACAAATGACCATGCCTGTCTCTGGGATTTGCTTTCCTATTCACTTTTTATTTAAACCAGAACCTCCTCCACCAAACCTTTTTCTCCACCAAATCCACACAGTATTGGTGCAAGACAAATTTCACCTTCAATGCGAATCTTTATATCCATGTTAGTGTGAATTTTAACTTTGCAAATGTAATGAATGTTTTTTAATATTTGTATTTATCGGATAACATCCCGATAGCTATTCAGCCACAAGCAATCCAATTCCCTTGTCTAATGATGGACATATCAGGAAGAACAGGGCAAATTCGGTTTTCATTCCGGCAATTCATTCTGTTCATTTGTTTTATGTATAATGAGGAATTGGTGAGACTTTATTGGGGGTGGCGAGGGGGTTTAGAGAGGTTTACCCCTCCTAACCCCCAGGAAACCCCCAGGCAACCCCCAGGCAACCCCCTCGGAACATCGAACAAATGAAAGTTATATTATTCCGCGTTCCGTGTTCCGCGGTGTGATTTTATTGACGGCTTCGTTATTTGACAGGAACAGGATTGTAAACGAAGCCGTCAACTGTGATTTTATTGACGGCTTCGTTATTAGTAAGAATAGGATTGTGAACGAAGCCGTCAACTGTCAGGGTGGAGAACAACCTGTCAAATAAAGGGCTCCGGGGATTGGCAGGATCAAATAACGTTTAGATTTGCAAAACAGTAGAACAAAGTAATTCGTTGTTTCGTTCCATTCCAAATTGTGATTTAATTTGAGAAGTTGAAAATAAATATCTGTACTGGCAGATGACGGTTATTTCGCTTTCATTTGTAATTACTGACAGCTTCCATTGAATCATTGACTTATTTACCAGTAGGATAGTAATTATTTTCAATAATGTTTTATAAAAATAAATGGACAATATGAAGACGATTAAAGTAGGAATTAATGGATTTGGCCGTATTGGCCGCCTTGTGTTTCGTGCAGCTCAAAACTTTGAGCAGATTCAAATAGTAGGTATCAACGACTTGCTGGATGTAGAGTATATGGCGTATATGCTGAAATACGATTCGGTTCATGGTCACTTTGACGGAACCATTCAGGTAGAGAACGGGAACCTGGTTGTAAACGGAAAACCGGTACGTGTAACAGCAGAGAAGGATCCGGCAAATTTAAAATGGAATGAAATTGAAGCGGAATATGTGGTGGAATCAACCGGCATATTTCTGACAAAGGAAAAAGCGGAAGCGCATATTAAAGCCGGAGCGAAACGGGTAGTCATGTCAGGACCTCCGAAAGACGATACGCCTATGTTTGTGATGGGCGTAAATGAAAAGAAATACAACGGGGAGGTTTATGTTTCCAATGCTTCCTGCACCACAAACTGTACGGCACCCCTTGTAAAAGTGATCCATGAAAAGTTCGGGATCATTGAAGCCCTGATGACCGCCATTCATGCTACAACAGCCACCCAAAGCACAGTTGATGCCCCTTCCAAGAAAGACTGGCGGGGAGGACGTTCGATATTGGGAAACATTATTCCTTCGTCGACAGGAGCTGCAAAAGCTGTTGGGAAGGTAATACCGGAACTTGCCGGGAAAATAACAGGCATGTCGTTCCGTGTTCCGGTGGCGGATGTGTCGGTCGTTGATCTAACCTGTCATCTGGCTACTCCAGCTACCTATGCCGAGATATGCAATGTTGTGAAAGAGGCGTCTGAGAATGAACTGAAAGGAATACTCGGGTATACCGAAGATGAAGTGGTTTCCACCGATATGCTTGGTGAGACCAGGACTTCGGTATTCGATGCCAAAGCAGGGATCTCTTTGAATCCCACGTTTGTGAAACTGGTTAGCTGGTACGACAATGAGTATGGTTTCTCCTCTAAAGTGCTGGATTTTATAGTCCACATGGATACGGTAAAATAAACCTAATTCATAATTTTGATTATCCGCAATATGTCCTAATGACGGTAATTTACGCCGATTAATTTTCAATAAATGAAATTAAATGTGAAAAAAAAGAAAATAATTTGTCCACTGATGAAAGTGATTTACACAGATTATTTTTTTCTTGATTTTGTTATACCTATAGTTAAATACAATATTTATGGTTTAGGACGTTTTGCGGATAATCATATTAATAATTAATTAAATGACTATCGGCTTTTGCACCCAACTTTCAATTATGAGTAAATTTATTGGTGCATTAGTAAATCCAATCACATATGAAATGACAAATTACACCGTAGGTGTAAACTGTGCATAACCCCCAGTGGAGCTTGCGGAACTGGGGGGATAGAATATAAACATCCCAAACTCCAGAGGAGTTAACCACAAGGAAAAGTACATAAACTATTGATCCTATTAGGGAACTCTTACAGAGTTCTGTTTTTGATTTCACACATACCCCCAGTTCCGCAAGCTCCACTGGGGGTTATGCAAAGTAAACTCTTACAGAGTTTTTCAAGTAATAGGAACAATTAAATGTCGTATTTAAAATATATCGAACTAACTTTTCCAAAGTTTGGAACTTTGGAAAAGTTACAGCCTCTGAATCAACCATCAGGTTAGGGAATCAGGGGAGCAAGTTTTCTACTGTTCTTTTAGTGACGGCTTCACTTGAAGTGAAGCCGTCACTTGTTTCCATAAACAAACGAAAGCTTTCCCTTTAAGGGGAAAGCTTTTGTTTGTTTTAAAAGAAAATAATGACTATTTCTTTGATACTTCTACTGATACTTTTCTGAATTCTTTTAAAAGTTTTTCCAGATCCAATGAACTTTTGCGTGCACGTGTTCCTGCAGCCTTATTGGCTTTTTCAATTTGTAAATTTGCATCTGTAGCAAAAGCTTCGAATTCAGCTTTAATCTTGTTTACTAATTCTTCCATTTTTAATTTATGTTTAGTTTATAAATTGGCTGCATATATACAGACCTGATATCGGCTGCAAATATAGTCATTTACCTATAATCTCAAAGGATTTCACGAAGAATGTTAAACGTAAACCTGCAATTTATCTCTTTTATTTATAATTTAGTAATAGGAAATAAATATTATTGTATAATTTCACTAAAAACTTCTGCAAAGCTATGTTCTATCACCCATTTTTACACACTCTCCAGTGGGAAAGGGTTGGAGAAGGCTGGGGGAGAGTTCTGAATTAGCGAAGAAATAAAACATGACATTCTATTGATCCAGCTATTTTGAGGGATAAACCCTTGTTTTAAAACATCTAAAACACTAAGTGTAACTAGTACTTACTTACGATTTTTTTTTGTAATTTTGCACCCCTGAATTAGTTATTTGCTAATTGATTAAATAATTTGTTTTTTATAATGAAAAAGTTTGCTGAATATACCAATCTGAATTTATCGGACATCAATAAAGAAATGCTGACACGCTGGAGCGATCAGGACATCTTCCATAAAAGTATCGAAACCCGTGAAGGCAAACCAACGTTTGTTTTCTATGAAGGACCACCGTCAGCCAATGGCTTGCCGGGGATTCATCATGTCATGGGAAGAACGATCAAGGATGTTTTCTGCCGGTATAAAACGATGCAGGGCTTTCAGGTGAAACGAAAAGCAGGCTGGGATACCCATGGACTTCCGGTAGAACTTGCTGTTGAAAAAGCACTGGGAATTACCAAGGAAGATATCGGTAAAAAAATCAGTGTGGACGATTACAACGCAGCTTGCCGTCATGATGTACTGAAATACACCAAAGAATGGGAAGACCTGACAACTAAAATGGGGTATTGGGTGGATATGAACGACCCGTATATCACCTATGACAACCGGTACATCGAAACACTTTGGTGGTTGCTCAAACAACTTTACAATAAAAACTTACTTTATAAAGGCTATACCATCCAGCCCTATTCACCTGCTGCCGGAACGGGCCTCAGTACACACGAGCTGAACCAACCCGGTTGTTACAGGGATGTGAAAGATACTACGTGTATCGCACAATTTAAGGTTTCGGACAATGGCACATTGCCCTTTAATGTACCCGTTGAAGGAAATGCTTATTTTATTGCCTGGACTACTACACCCTGGACATTACCATCAAATACAGCGCTTTGCGTTGGACCAAACATCAGCTACGTCCTGGTGAACACATTTAATCCGTATACCAGTGAACCTGTTTCTTTGATCTTAGCAAAAGACCTGGTGAACGCCCATTTCAATCCTAAAAATGCAGGACTTCCTTTTGAAGACTATAAACATGGGGATAAAAATATTCCGTTCAACATACTTGGTGAATGCAAAGGTTCTGAATTAACAGGAATACAATACGAACAGCTTATTCCCTGGGTGAATCCGGGTGAAGGTGCTTTCCGCGTAATAGCAGGTGATTTTGTAACCACTGAGGATGGTACAGGGATTGTGCATATCGCTCCTACTTTTGGAGCTGATGATGACCGGGTAGCAAAACAGAATGATGTTCCGCCCCTACTCCTTATTGACAAAGATGGAAACCGCCAACCTATGGTGGACAGAACAGGGAAATTCTTTAAGCTGGATGCTTTAAGTGATGAATATGTAGCATCGAATGTCAACGCCTCTTTGTATAGTGAATATGCAGGGCGTTATGTGAAAAATGCGTATGATGATAGCCTGACGGAAGAAGATTCAACCCTGGACATTGACCTATGCGTGATGTTAAAACAACAGGGACTGGCCTTTAAAATAGAAAAACATATACACAGCTACCCTCATTGCTGGCGTACAGATAAACCTGTGCTGTATTATCCCCTGGACAGTTGGTTTATTAAGACCACAGACTGCAAGGAGAAGATGATGGAACTGAATGATACCATAAACTGGAAACCACAGTCTACCGGAACAGGACGTTTTGGTAAATGGCTGGAGAATCTGCAGGACTGGAATCTGTCACGTAGTCGGTATTGGGGTACCCCACTTCCTATCTGGCGCAGTGAAGATGGAACGGAAGAAATATGTATCGGATCGGTGGAAGAATTGATGTCTGAAATAGACAAATCAATGGCTGCCGGCTTTATGTCCGAAAATCCATTTAAGAGTTTTAAAGTAGGAGAATACACTGCCGATAACTACTCGGTAAAGAATATCGATTTGCACCGTCCGTATGTGGATGGAATAATTCTTGTTTCGGAAAGCGGCAAACCTATGAGCCGCGAACTCGACCTGATCGATGTATGGTTCGATTCGGGAGCTATGCCTTTTGCCCAATTGCATTATCCATTCGAAAATGCTGACCTGATAGATAAAGGAGGATTCTACCCGGCTGATTTTATATCGGAAGGTGTGGATCAGACCCGTGGCTGGTTCTTTACCCTGCATGCCATCAGCACCATGGTACGTGGTTCAGTGGCATTCAAGAATGTTATCTCCAACGGATTGGTGCTGGATAAGAATGGTAACAAAATGTCTAAACGACTCGGTAATGGTGTTGATCCGTTTTCTGCTATCGAAAAATACGGTTCCGATCCATTGCGCTGGTATATGATGACCAATTCTTCACCCTGGGATAATTTGAAATTTGACATTGAAGGGATAGAAGAAGTACGACGTAAATTCTTTGGAACACTTTACAACACCTATTCATTCTTCTCGCTGTATGCAAACGTTGATAAATTCAGCTATGCCGAAGCAGAAATACCAATGGAAAACCGTCCTGAAATAGACCGCTGGATAATTTCGTTGCTGAACACCCTGGTGAAAGACGTAACAGAGCATTTCGAGACATATGAACCGACACGTGCAGGACGCGCTATATCAGACTTTGTAGGTGAAAATCTCAGCAACTGGTACGTACGGTTAAACCGCAAACGCTACTGGGGAGGAGAATACAATACAGATAAAATATCTGCCTATCAAACCCTGTATACATGCCTGGAAACTGTAACACAACTTATGGCTCCGATAGCCCCGTTCTTTGCAGATAAATTATTCCTGGATTTGAATGCAGTGACAGGAAAAGATAAAAGCGAATCAATCCATTTATCCGATTTCCCGATATGCAATGAGGAACTTATAGACAGTCACCTGGAAGCATGTATGCAACTGGCTCAGCAAACTTCGTCCATGATACTGGCATTACGCAGGAAAGCGGACAGAAAAGTACGTCAGCCACTATCAAAAGCTGTAGTGCCTGCACATGATGAAGCAACCTATAATCAACTGATTTATATTGCCGATTTGATAAAGGCAGAAGTGAATATCAAAGAACTGGAAATCATTCCGGCTGATACGGATATGCAAAATCTGGTAAGGAAAATCAAACCCAATTTCAAAACGTTGGGTAAGAAATATGGCAAGCAAATGAAAGAAATTGCACAGGTAATGTCCTCATTTGGCAAAGACGAGATCAGTGAAATAGAAACCAAGGGTAGCTATTTAATATTATTGGCTTCCGGAGAAGTTCGTCTGGAACCTGAAGATGTAGAAATCATTACAGAGGATATGCCGGGTTGGTTGGTTGCAAACGAAGGAAAACTAACCGTTGCTTTAGACATAACCGTAACCGATGATTTATTACGCGAAGGAATTGCCCGTGAATTGGTTAATCGTATTCAAAATATCCGGAAATCAAATGGATATGAGATTGTTGATAAAATACTGGTAGAAATTGAAAGCCGGGATGAAATCAACGCAGCCGTTAAGGAATACTCAAATTACATTGCTTCACAAACATTAGCGAACTCCGTATTGTTATTATCCGAATTGAAAGAAGCAACAGAACTTGAATTTGATGATTATACAGTAAAAGTATCTGTAAAAAAAGCACAATAAAACTTGTAAAAAATAAAGCCTAAAATAATTGTCTAACTGAAACTAAATAGCTATTTTCGCAGGCATTAAAAAAAAGAATCTGAAAATGGGAATTTTCAGACCAAATACTTCCAAAAACCATTTAAAAATTATGATTATGGCCGAAAAAACAAGATACACAGACGCAGAACTGGAAGAATTTCGGGCTCTGATAACCGAGAAACTCGAGAAAGCTCAAAAAGAATACGAAGCTTTACGGAATGGCATAACCAATTTGGATGGGAATGACGTAATGGATACTTCACCAACCTTTAAGGTATTGGAAGAGGGAGCTGCCACGCTTTCGAAAGAAGAATCAGGACGTATGGCACAGCGTCAAATGAAGTTTATTCAACACCTTCAGTCGGCATTGATTCGTATTGAAAACAAGACTTACGGGATTTGCCGTGAGACCGGGAAGTTGATTCCGAAAGAAAGATTACGTGCTGTACCTCATGCTACCTTAAGCATAGAAGCAAAAAACGATAAAAAATAAACGGATATAATAATATAATTCGGCAACGGGACACTTGTCTGTTGCCGAATTTGTATTTAAAATAATTTACCAGAAGTGCTTACGGCAAAAGTAAATTATAAATAGTAAATTCTTAAATAGTAAATTTTTTTTCCATGTCGATAACTAAAAAATCAGTCTTATTAATATTTCTAATCCTATTTATAGATCAGGCATCTAAAATCTATATAAAACTTCATTTCGCACTTGGCGATCATGTAAGTGTGTTTGGCTGGTTCCAGATTTATTTTATCGAGAATAATGGTATGGCGTTTGGCATGGAACTTATCGGCAAGTTGTTTCTTACTATCTTCAGGATTATTGCAGTAGGAGCACTGGGATATTACATTCATGTGCTGATCAAAAAGCAATTCAGCACAGGTTACATTCTCACTATTTCTTTGGTATTGGCCGGTGCTGCCGGGAATATATTGGATTCCATCTTTTACGGGGTACTTTTCAATGACAGTTATGGTCAGATTGCTTCTTTTTTACCCGATGGTGGTGGATATTCATCATTGTTTTACGGCAGGGTTGTAGATATGCTTTACTTTCCCATAATCCGCAACAGTGTGGGTGAAACACTTTTCTTTAGCCCGGTCTTTAATATTGCAGACTCAGCCATCAGTGTAGCTGTGGTAATCATCCTGATATTCTTCAGAAAAGAACTGAACAACAGCCTGGAAACAAAAAAAGACAGAAATGTTGAACCTATCCTATAAGATTTTTAATCGCTTTATTCTACTTGTAGCAGTTATGTTGCTACTCTCAGCCTGTGACAGAAGGCCAAAAGGTGTTTTGAATCAGAATGACATGACCGTTGTGCTGACTGAAATGCATAAGACGGATGCAACCTTGATGGAAAGAGGATTAGCGTACAACCATTACTCCGATAAAGCACCCTATTATAAGTTTATTTTCAAAAAATATAAAATTACTCAGGCCGAGTTTGATTCTTCATTGGTATGGTACTCCAAAAATCCGAGGGTATTCGGGAATATCTATACGAAAGTATTGGCGAATTTAACCTACATACAAAAAGAAGTAAAAAACGGGAAATATCATCCGGTAGATACACTCGATCTGACTAAAATGAGAACCTCAATATGGAATAAACGAATTAAGTACCTTTTGACAAAAGATTCAACAAGAACCCATTTGAATTTTGATATTCCTCAAAGCAATTTCATGCTTGGTGATGTATATGAGTTGAAATTCTTACAACGTATTGCACCTGTAGATTCATCCACAAGCCAACGAATCATCCTAAGAATAAATTATGCGAATGGCAAAGCAGATAGTGTTTCAGCCATTGCATATCATGACAGTATCCTTCGGCGATATACAATCCGCCTGCATGCATATCGGAAAATAAAGATAAAAACTATATCCGGGGTATTGCTGGGGAGCAAAACATATAAAGGTAAAATGAATAGCCTTACAGACAGCATTACACTGATCCGGGAATACAATGTAAAGAAACAGGACAGCCTGCGTAAAGTGGTTGATATGGCCAGCCCGGGTTACAAGCCTATCCCGGTAAACAAAAACAATGAGTTGCTTCAAAAAAACAAAAAGTTTACAAACAGAAGATTTTATCACCCGTTATGATCCGTGTCGGAAGCCAGCTTATGTTCTGCTCTCCTGAAAAAATACTTCGGAGAACGGCTGTGGAAGTGGATGAACAGAATGTTATAAGAAGTATTTACAGCCTGGATGATGGGAATGTGGAGACTGCACAAACATTGTTTTTTGATGGTATTCTTTCACGGGAAATTGTATCTTTAAAACAACATATCCGTAAAGAAGATACTTACAGTCTGTTACAAAATTATCAGTATTTAGATGTATCAGAAAATTTTTCTATATCTGAAATATTACCAACATCTAAACCGTTGATCATTGATTTTGGAACAATGTTACCGAACGAGATCAACAAACTCATACCACTCCTTGCCTCTGTATTTACAGAACTTTCGATTTTCGATATAATAGCAGCCTGTACGTATTTTCCAAACATAATTTTGGAACGGACAGCTGAATTAACTGAAAACAGCTTCGCACAGATAGTACTCTGGGAAAATACAGATCTGATAGAAAAGAAACTCACATTCAACACCTCTGTTCGTGGAATAAACTAACTCAGTTAAACTTGCTAAAACAAAACACCATTGACAGTGTTATTAGTTATTTACAAAGTATCATTAAAAACAATTTTATAAACAATGTGGCAATTATTTTTAGGCAGTATGCTTTTAGGTTTGATTCATCCATTATTTCCAAATCATTGGATACCATTAATAGCTATCTCAAAAACCGAAAGATGGACAAATAAGGAAACAATAATTGCTACATTAATTACAGGATTTTCACATACTCTGAGTACGATTATCATAGGGATAATTGTAGGATTTGTAGGGATTAAATTGTCTGAAAGTTATAGTTATATTACCCGGGTAGCAGCACCCTTAATATTAGTTTCACTTGGAATTATCTATTTATTAATGGATTTCAGGTCTACGCATCACCACCACCATTTTGAGTTAAACAATGCATCCCTTAAAAACAGAAAATCGAAAACAGCAATAATATTATCGTTATGCATTGGCATGTTTTTTTCTCCTTGTATTGAAATAGAGGCGTATTATTTTCAAGCAGCTTCTCAGGGATGGATCGGGATATTTCTTGTTTCTGTTGTATATTTAATCATGACACTAAGCATTATGGTGGCATTGGTATACCTGGGCATAAAAGGAGTAAATAAATTTAATTCACACTTTCTGGATCACCATGAAAAGGCTATTACAGGCGTAGTATTAATCCTTCTGGGTTTGCTGGCTTATTTTGTGGAATTCTGATAATTCACTTTCAGTATACTGATTAAGAGGGTAGATACATTGTTTCGCTTACTAAATTACTAAAAAGTATGGCAACAAAAAACTGGACAATTACAGACATCCCTGATTTAACAGGAAAAACAGTCATCGTTACAGGAGGTAACAGTGGACTGGGATTTGAATCTGTCAAAGCATTTGCATTAAAAGGAGCTCAAGTCATCATGGCTTGCCGCTCACTTAACAAGGGCGAAGAAGCAAAAAAGCAAATAGCAAAATTTCTCCCTATGGCAAATATAACAGTTATGGAGCTTGATTTAACTGAGTTGAAATCTATTCATAGCTTTGCTGCAAAATTCAAACAATATCATACAAGACTTGATGTACTGTTGAATAATGCCGGGATAATGATGGTCCCCTACGGTGTTACTAAAGATGGTTTTGAGAATCAGTTAGGGACAAATCATCTTGGGCACTTTGCATTGACAGGTTTACTGTTGGAAGTACTTAAGAATACCCCTGCATCACGTGTAGTGAATGTAAGTAGCATGGCTCATAGCAGCGGTGAAATGGACTTTAATAATTTACTTTATGAAAATGGTAAAGATTATTCGCCACTAAAAGCATATGGCCGTTCAAAACTATCAAACCTTCTGTTTACCTATGAACTGCAACGCTTCTTCGAAAAGAACAAAATAAACTGCATGGCACTTGCAGCTCATCCGGGTCTTTCAGACACCAATCTGGGACATTACATGATGGAAAAGTGGTATTTCAGACTTTTAATGCCCTTATTCTTTCGAATGGCACAACCTGCTTCTATGGGTGCTTTACCTGAACTTCGTGCATCTGTTGATCCTGCAGCCAAACCCGCTGAGTTCTATGGACCGGATGGGAAACGACAAATGAAAGGCTATCCTGTAGTTGTCCTACCAAAAGAGAAGGCATTCAACAAAGAAGATGCACATAAATTATGGGAAGCTTCAGAGAAACTTACTGGTATAACATACAGTTAAAATGTATCTTCCCGTAGTTAGTGGAACCGGATAACCGGTGAAACAAATATTTAATCCTTTTCTGCATTAAAATAGGTTCACCTTAAGGACTTCAACATATCATCTCATGAATAATCGACTTCAGGCTCTATTTCATCCCGATCAATTTCAAGGTTGGGGAAAGTCCAGAAAGTATTTCGAAGGATGGTATTTTAAAGTAGTAAATGCAAGCGAAACAAAGGCATTGGCTTTTATTCCGGGAATTGCCATGGCAGAAAACGGAATGCAACAAGCTTTCGTACAAGTCATGGACGGCAAAAAAAGAACTGCAGAATATCATAAATTCGAGGCTGCCGAGTTCCATCCTAAAGCCGGTAAGTTTGAAATAGAGATAGCATCTAATTTTTTCTCGAATGATACCATGCGACTTGATTTACCAAACGCAGTAGGTCAATTGCATTTTTCAGACAGAATCCCCTGGCCCGATAAGTGGTATTCACCCGGTATCATGGGCCCTTATTCCTTTGTCCCCTTCATGGAATGCTACCATGGCATATTAAGCATGGACCACCGCATTGACGGGCAACTCATTATCCATGGCGAATCCATTGATTTTACAAACGGTCGTGGTTATATGGAAAAAGACTGGGGACAATCATTCCCAAGTGCTTACTTTTGGATGCAAACCAATCATTTTAGTCAACCAGGGATTTCGCTGAAAGCATCAGTAGCAAAAATACCCTGGCTGGGCAATTCTTTTGTGGGTTTTATCGCCGGAATATGGATGAATGGTCAACTGATTCAGTTTACCACTTATAATGGCTCAAAACTGATTAAATCGCATGCCGAACAGAACGAAGTGAAACTGATTATGGAGAATAAATTATATCGCCTTGAAATAATTGCCCACCGTGAGAAATCAACACAACTGGCTTCCCCGATATTGGGCTTTATGGATGGACGCATTGAAGAGAGTATGACATCCCTGATCGATGTACAGCTATATGATAAAAGAAATCACAATATCATTTTACTGGACACAGGTAGAAATGCAGGACTTGAAGTGGCAGGCAAAATAAAAGATATAACGATTCCTCTTTACAGAAACGCTAAAAAGGATAATTTTTAATGAAAATGATATTCCCAATCAGAAAGAGAATCCTTTTAGAAAGAGCAAACAAATGATGATTATCAAATAAATTCACTATTTTTGCAATCTATATTAACAATCATTCAGTATGAAAAAATCACTAACACTTTTCACTCTTTATACATTTGTCGCTTCAATCTTTCTGACATCGTGTACGGTAAAAGATGTTGCTTCTACCCGAATAGCTAAAAGGAATGCAATACTAAAGAATATCATTGCTCCTTCGGTACCAGCCAGTACGCTTTCTATCCTTGCTTTCGGTGCAGTGGGTGATTCGGTCACTGATTGCAAACCGGCTTTCGATAAAGCAATGGCTGAATGCACACGGTTAAAGGGAGCCAGAATAGTAGTTCCTGCAGGAATATATTTCGTTGGTGGCCCAATCCGGTTGGTGAGCAATGTGTATCTTGAAATTCAAAAGGGAGCACGACTCAAGTTTAGTTCCGACCCGGCTAAATATCTTCCGGTTGTACCTACGAGTTGGGAGGGCACGTTTGTCTTAAATTACAGCCCGTTTATTTATGGATATAAACTTCAAAACGTAGCCATTACAGGTGAAGGAACCATTGATGGAAATGCTTTAAAAACATTCAGCACCTGGCGTGATCTGCAAACACATGACCAACAACTTAGCCGGGAAATGAATCACAACAATGTACCGGTAAACAAACGGATTTTCGGAGCAAATCATTACCTGCGGCCTCAATTGATCCAGCTTTTTGAATGCAAAAACATACTTATTGAAGATGTAAGTATTACGAATTCACCATTCTGGTGCATCCACTTAGTTAAATCTGAGAACATAACTGTACGGGGTGTAAACTACAATGCCCACAATATAAACAATGACGGCATTGATCCTGAATACTGCAAAAATGTATTAATAGAAGGTATTAACTTCGATAATGGCGATGACAATGTAGCTATTAAATCAGGTAGGGATGATGAGGGACGAGCAACAGCTATTCCTTCAGAAAATATTATTATACGCAACTGCCACTTCAAAGGATTACACGGAGTAACTATCGGAAGTGAAATGTCAGCCGGAGTGAAGAATGTCTTTATTGAAAATTGTGTAGCGAGTGGTAAATGCAAAAGGGGGATATTCCTGAAATCAAACCCTGATCGTGGTGGATATATCACTGATATATATGTAAACAACGTCAAATTCGACGAGGTTGAAGATTGCTTTTACATTACTTCCAATTATCATGGCGAAGGGAAAGGATATAATACGGATATCCGCAATGTCTATGTGGATAGCCTGACCTGTCACAAAGCAACCAATGCAGGGCTTGTTGTACAGGGCTTCCCGACGAAAAAAATCAAGGATATATATTTCTCTAATATCAAAATCGACCAGGTTACTTCACCTCTGAGTTTTACAAATACAGAGAATGTAGTGATGAGTAATGTGATAATAGGCGGAGAAGCAGGAATACCTTCATCAGCAAAATGAAACAATATCCTTTTTTATTGTTATATACAAAAGCAATAAGAAACAGTTGATGGATATTGAAATTAAGTAAAGATTCGAAGAGTTTAGGAATAAAAGTACGTATGCTATTTTCCGAATCAAGAAAAAAAAGTTTCATTTCAATATAGCTTGTTAACATCCATCATTGTTTATCAAACAAGTTGAAATAAATTTGTACTTTTGCAGCGTATTATGGGATACTTCCCAGTGAGAAGATTGTAATTATGAATGTTGAATTATTAATAGTGAATTATTGATGAGTGTTGTAGAAAAAATCAGAACTGCCAAATCGACTGCTTTTTCGTTCGAATTATTGCCTCCCTTAAAAGGTAACGGTATCGAAAATGTATACAAAACCATTGATACCCTTCTTGAATTCGACCCCAAATACATCAATATCACCACACATCGCAGTGAGTTGGTATTTAAGGATAATGGTCATGGATTGTTTGAACAGGTTGCCGAACGCCATCGTCCAGGAACAGTGGCTATTGCAGCTGCTATTCAAAACAAATACCATATAGAAGTTGTACCGCACATTATTTGCAGTGGATTCACACCCGAAGAGACTGAATATGCACTTATTGATTTACAATTTCTGGGCATTACAGATGTCTTATTGCTGCGGGGAGATAAAGCAAAACACGAACGTGAATTTGCTCCTACCGGACATAAGAATGCTACGGAACTTCAGGTTCAGGTGAACAATTTCAACCAGGGCTTGTTTTTGGATGGATCGAAAATGAAGTCACCGGTAGTACCAATTACCTACGGGATGGCTTGTTATCCTGAGAAACACGATGAAGCTCCTAACCTGGACTCGGATATCTATTATGCAAAACAAAAAGTAGATGCAGGAGCAGAATACCTGGTAACTCAAATGTTTTTTGATAACAGGAAGTATTATGATTTTGTGACTAAGTGCAAAGCTGCTGGAATCAATGTACCAATTATTCCGGGTATTAAACCAATCACACTTGTAAATCAGTTGACTGTATTACCGAAGATATTTCATACAGATATTCCTGAGGAGTTTGCAATTGAGTTACGCAAATGTAAAACCGATGAAGAAGCTATGGAAGTAGGCGTTGAATGGTGTACGGCACAGGCAAGGGATTTGAAAGCATTTGGCGTTCCAAGCATTCATTTTTACAGTATGATGGCTACACAAAGCGTCAAACGGGTAGCGAAAGAAGTGTTTTAAATAAATCAGAAATTTATGAGTTTTATTTTTGCCATACTATTGTTTATTCTTTTCATCGGCTTGTTTATAATCCTATCAGTCTTAGGATTTATACGTTCGCTATTTTCTTTTGGAAAAAGAAATAACCCTTCACAGAATTCACCATCTCAAGACATTGAACAACCTAACGGGAAATCAAAGATATTTGATAAAAAAGAAGGTGAGTATGTAGATTTTGAGGAGATAAAAGAAGACAAATAAATTATAACTTAAAGCTTTCCCAATTTGCTAACTGTGGAAATGCCTGATTTTGTGAATTGAGTGGTATTAAAGAATAAATTGAACTTCTTTAAAATAATAGCCTTCGCTTTTCCCATTTTCACTTTCAAGAATCAGTTGTCCATCAGGTTGAACATTACTTATTTTTGCCTGAAACTGCACATTGTCTGCCTGATATGCATGAAACCCTTCCTTTCGATATAATGAACAAGCGTAATTTGTTTGAATTTTATCTTTATCAAAATCGTTATACAGATTCATTATGTTCCGGCAAATCTGATTAAGTAGCTGTTTCCTGTTCTGTCTTTTACCCGTAATCTGCAACAACGAAACAGGATTTGGAGCATTGCTTTTAAACTCCTTTTGATTTACATTCAGTCCAATGCCTATAACGACTGTTTTTATCCTGCTACCTTGTAGTGAGTTTTCAATTAATATCCCGGCTAATTTCTTATCTTTCCAGTAAATATCATTCGGCCATTTTACAGTTATGTCAGAAGCATATTTATCCAATGCATTTTTAATGGATACACTGACCAGTTCTGAAAGCAGGAACAATTCATCCATGGGTATATGTTGTGGATGAAGCACAATACTAAACAAGAGATTCCTGCCATCTTCCGCCTCCCATGAATTGCCTGGTTGGCCCTTCCCATCCATTTGAAAATCAGTATACAGAACAGAACCTTCGGTTAATTCCTTATCACGGTTCATTTCCCATGCCAACGCATTGGTGGACAGAGTTTGTTTAATATACAGATTTCTTTTCATTGCATTGTCTGTAGTTTAAGTTTTACATTTTGTTTCGCGAACATGAATAACTGATCACATTTCTATTTAATACTCAATGCTAGCTTTAATAAAAACTCCTCAATTTTTTTGTTTACGGCTTTAGAAGTACCGTTTGGATTATTAACCATGATAGCGAATACATAGTTTTTCCCTTTTGTATCAACATATCCGGCATAGCACTTCACACGTGATATAGTTCCGCTTTTTGCATGGACTTTTCCTTGTAATGCTGTTTTCTGAAGAAAGTTAGTCAATGTACCACTTTTTCCTGAGACAGGTAGTGAATTGAAAAAAGCTTCTTTATTCGGACTTATGGTTTGCATATATATAAGCAGATCCACAAAAAACTGAGAAGACACCGCATCAACCGGTGAAAGCCCACAACCATCGTACATGAACAGTTGATCAACAGGCAGTCCTTTTGATTTCCAGTATGACCTGACAACCTGAACAGCACCGTTTGAAGTGCCAATCTTGTTTTTTGTCGTTGCCAGATACCTGAAAATCTGTTCTGCATATCCGTTATTACTATGAACATTTGTCTCCTTTATTATTTCGCTTAATTGCGGGGATTCATACACCATGATTACTCTCCTGCCATAACTTTCGGTAACAATGTCGGAAGGCAACTCATGAATTGCTATTCCGTTCTCAACCAGTTTATCATGAAAATGTTCTGCCAGTAATAGCCCGGGGTTCGGAATATCTCCTTTGATAATATATTCTATTCTGTTGGCAGGAATTTCTCCATGAATACTCCGTAAATAAGAATGTGGAGCCCCGTAAAAATACGCACTGTCAAATTCGATCGTAGTACTCTTCAAATGATTTTCAAAAGTCATTGCAGGCATTTCAGGTACTATTCGTAAAATCTCAGGAGTTGACCCTTCTGCCCCTGAACGTAAAACCAACTGGTAGGTGTTGTCCATATACGAAATACCATATGCACCTGCGGCATAATAATTGCCAATATCTTCCCAAGTCCACTTCGGATTAACGCCAAGATCATCATATAAGGTTGCATCGGAAATGATCCTGCCTGTTATTTTTTTTATTCCTACTCTTTTCACTTCTTCCACCCATTTTGTCAGAAAATCTTTATCACCCAGATGTTCCGAACCTAAAGTCGGATCGCCTCCACCCTTAATAATCAAATTACCATTTAATATTCCGTTGGAGTTTAATGTACCGTCTATTTCCAATTTAGTCTGAAAGCAAAATTTTGGTCCAAGTAATTCCAGGGCAGTAGCAGTTGTAACCAGTTTCATAGTTGATGCTGGAATAGTACTGCTATTTGATCGAAACTGGTAGATTGTTTTGTTTGATGCAAGATCTTTAACCAACAAACTGATGTTGGCATTCTCTAAAAGGGGATTGTTGACAAAATCATCCACAGGATTCTTTGCCAACGAATAAATCGAAAGCAATAATAAGGGTAAAATCAGTTTAATTCTTTTCATTATTGAATAAGTGTTTAAAGGTTGGACTCAAATACAAGGAGTAAATTCTTATATCTGGTTCACCTGCAAAAGTAAACAGAAAATACGTATCAGTTGTTACGCTATTCATAAAAAGATGAATATCAGGAATTATATTTTTCAATCAGATTTTATCAATCAAATTCAATATGAATATTTAGGTTGAAATCGTATCTATCTGAAAACTAATATTTATTTTTGCACATTGAATTCTCAACACATTTCAATTCTCCAAATTTTATAGTATAAAAAGACATCTTTATTGTTTTAATTTCTTTAATTCTAAAGAGTATGAAAATGTCTGTAAAGTTTATTCTTGTTTCACTTTCCTTCAGCTCCCTGTTGGCTTCGTGTGATTTTATACGTGATATTTTCCCTAATGGCAAATCTGAATTAACATTTAAAGCATCACATTCATCCCAAACTACCCTTTCGGATTCCATACTTTTTAGCGGGAACGATATTCAATGGATCAATGGTTCAACAGGTGAAATTCATTTTGTCGATTCGACCACTATCAACAAGATAAAAGAATATCACTGGATCAAAGTTTATCTGGGTGCTGATTCTTTATTTAAAGCTACCGTAACTGTCCCTACCATGTCGGCGATAGTCAACGATCTGGTAATTGATTTAAACATGACTAATGGCCATTTTTACTTTCAAGATGGATATCCATCCTACATCGATAACCAGGGGAATAACAATGTTCGCCTTCAAAACAAAAACAAACGGGCTGCTGCGTGGGCTCGTTTTATTGAAGCATTAAAAAAAGAAAGTAGATACAAAGAAAAATAAGGTTGGGTTTATAGGTTGAAAAGCCTCGTATTTTAGTCACTTAATCCTAATAAAAAAGCTGCAATCCAAATGGATTGCAGCTTTTTTAATCTGATTGCCTATATCTGTATATTATTCAGTTACAGGTTTATCTTCACGAGGAGGACGTGGCATCAAGGCTTTGCGTGATAACTTGAATTTACCTGTTTTAGGATCAATATCCAACAGTTTTACATCAATGATATCGCCTTCTTTGATACCCGACTGATCCATGGTTTCAATGCGTTTCCAGTCAATTTCCGAAATGTGCAACAACCCTTCTTTACCCGGCATAAATTCAACAAATGCACCATAAGGCATCACTGATTTTACTTTCGAAGGATAAGTATCACCCACTTCAGGAATAGCAACAATGCCTTTTATTTTGGCAATAGCTGCATCGATGGCAGTTTTATTATTAGCAGCAATTTCAACACGTCCCTGATCACCAATTTCTTCGATGGTAATGTTAGCACCTGTTTCAGCCTGCATGTTTTGAATAATTTTCCCCCCAGGCCCGATGATAGCACCGATCATTTCTTTCGGAATAAACATCACAATAATACGAGGAGCATTCGGTTTCATATCTTCACGTGGAGCAGCCAATGTTTCCTGTATTTTACCCAGGATATGCATACGACCGGCTTTTGCCTGTTTCAATGCTGTTTCCAGGATTTCGAACGAAAGTCCGTCTACCTTGATATCCATTTGGGTGGCAGTGATACCATCTTTTGTTCCTGTTACTTTAAAGTCCATATCGCCCAGGTGATCTTCGTCACCCAAAATATCCGATAATACGGCAAAGTTTTTACCTTTATTTTCAGAAATCAATCCCATGGCAATACCCGAAACCGGTTTCTTGATTTCAACACCTGCATCCATCAACGCCAGTGTTCCGGCACATACTGTAGCCATAGACGACGAACCGTTAGATTCAAGGATATCCGAAACCACACGAATCACATACGGATAGTTTTCAGGGATCATATTTTTCAATGCACGAAGCGCCAAATTACCATGACCTACTTCACGACGGCCAACACCGCGCGATGCACGTGCTTCACCTGTAGAGAATGGTGGAAAGTTATAATGCAGCAAGAAACGTTCTTTTCCGCGTATCAACGCTTCATCAACAAGTTTCTCATCCATTTTGGTACCAAGTGTAACTGTTGTCAACGATTGGGTTTCTCCACGGGTAAATACTGCAGAGCCATGTGCTCCCGGTAGATAATCCACTTCCGACCAAATGTGGCGTATTTCAGTAGTCTTACGACCATCAAGACGTTTGCCTTCATCCAGGATAGAACGACGCATAGCTTCTTTTTCAACTTCATGGTAGTATTTACCAATCAATGCTTTTTTAGCAGCAGCTTCTTCAGGTTCCAAAGCAGCAATATATTCAGCCTTTACAGCTTCGAAGTTTTCACTACGGGCATGTTTGTCAGGATTACAGGCAGTAGCCAATGCATACGCTTTGTCATAGGTTTTAGCCCAAACATCTTTTTTCAGATCTTCGTCTTTTTCTTCGTGGCAATAGGTACGTTTTACTGTTTTTCCTACCGCTTCCATTAATTCCAACTGCATCTGGCATTGAACCTTAATGGCTTCGTGAGCTACTTTCATAGCGTTCAACAAATCATCTTCACTAACTTCTTTCATTTCGCCTTCAACCATCATGATGTTGTCCAATGTGGCAGCAACCATGATTTCCATATCAGCATCTACAAGTTGAACAAAAGTAGGATTAACCACGAATTCACCATTTACACGGGCAACACGAACTTCTGAGATTGGGCCATTGAATGGTACATCCGATACAGCCAACGCAGCTGAAGCAGCAAGTCCGGCTAATGCATCAGGAATATCCACACCATCCGACGAGAAAAGCGTTACGGTTACAAATGTTTCAGCATGAAAATCATCCGGAAACAAAGGACGTAATGCACGGTCTACCAAACGTGATACTAAGATTTCATAATCCGAAGCACGACCTTCACGACGAAGGAATCCACCCGGAAAACGACCAAACGAAGCAAATTTTTCTTTATAATCCACGGATAGCGGCATAAAGTCCGTTCCCGGAGCAGCGTCTTTGGCCGAACAAACGGTGGCCAACAACATGGTATTACCCATGCGAACCATTACAGAACCATCGGCTTGTTTAGCCAATTTACCTGTTTCAATTGAAATGGTACGTCCATCACCCAGTGTGATGGTTTTTGTAACTACATTCATAAAATTACATTTTTCTTTTTTTAAACATCATATTTTCGCGCGCAAAGATACGGCATTTTTTGCAAAATTGTTATAACCGGTGAGTAAATTAGTGATTTTTTGAGGTTTGATTACACAAATAAGCCGGGATAGAAATCTATTCCGGCTTAGTAATTAATAAGATAATACTCATTCCAATTTAAATGCAATCGGAAGCGTGTACCAGACAGCCACATTTACACCATTTTGTTTGGCAGGGATAAATTTAGGTAACAATTTGATAAGCCGGATGGCTTCTTTGTCACATGCCGGGTCGAGACTTCTGATTACTGTAATGTTTGAAATGGATCCATCAGCTTCAACCTTAAAACGGAGTATTACCTTACCCTGAATTCCATTTTCCTGAGCAACTGTTGGATAGGTAAGATTCTGGCTGATTGAAGTCATCAAGGCAGTTTCACCTCCCGGGAATTGAGGCATTTGTTCAACAACCTGATAAACTTTGTCTTCTTCCACCTGAGTAACAGATTGCTTTACATCGGCAATATCAACACCTTTTTCATTATTTCCTTTAACATCTGAAACACTCACACCAGCCATTCGTCCCTGAAGTGCATGATTTGAAGTGCCATATCCCACTACAACCGTTTCGCCTACAGCATAGTTTGAGACACCCTGTGGCAGAGGCAGAGGTTGTTTTACTGTTACTGACTTTCCATCCTTATCTATTTTAAATTCTTCATCAATAGCAATAAACGAAGTATATTGGGACATCAAGCCATACTTTAACCCAAGTTCAATAATATCTTTTTTCAGGAATTCATCAATTGGAGCCTGATAATACTGCCTTTGGTTGGTATAATAATCAAGCAGCTTAATTCGTTCGCGGGCCCACAGATATCGAATAGCTAAGAATGCAGGATTGGGGTTAATGGCAGATAAATCAAACGTTTTTTCATAGCTCGATTGCCCTGTATTGCCTTTCAACGTAACAGTTCCATTGTGTGTCCCTTTGTATTTGCCAAAAATAATGATTGGACGCTCGGCTAACATATCTGGGGTTGTGCCCGGTTCAATATCATATGCCTCCATAGTATCAAAATCAGTTTTAATCTGAGTCAATACCGGTGAATTAATATAACTCCGAAACTTTTCTGCCTGTTGGTCGGCTTTTTCTGCATTAATAACGATCATTGGTTCTCCGTTACCCATAAAGGCCATTCCCTCCATTAAATGACGATTTACGCTGGTACCTATTCCAAAACTAAAAAAATTACTCTTATCATTATTGTTTCGAACCATTTCAAAGGCTTCCTTTTCGACATCCACATACCCATCGGTAACCAAAACAATCGAGCGTGATACATACGAATTATCACGAGGGATATTATAAGCACGCCTTAAAGCACTGAGCAGTTCAGTACCACCTCCGCCGTGTTGATTGTCAATTAAATGGATTGCCCTGTCAATGTTTAGTTGATTTGCTTCAACAGAATTCTCACTTAAAACGCCCGTATACCCTGAGAATAAGACCACATTGAATTTATCAGTCGGTTTAAGGTTTAGTATCAGGTTTCTAAGCAATTTCTTAGATATATCAAGTGGATAACCATGCATTGATCCGGAGACATCAACAATAAAAATATATTCCCGTGGAGGTATATCTTCCTGCAATACTTTTTTGGGAGGCTGAACCATCATTAGGAAGAAATTTTCATCTCCATGTTCATACAGCATGACGCCCGATTCAATCTTATTTCCCTGCAATGAATAATTCAGGATTACATCACGATTTCCTCCATTACTTTCATTTTTATCAAGGATAATAGATGCTGTATATAAATCGGGATGTGTAACTCTTATTTTATGGGTGGTACAAGTCACATCCTGAATCGGAATACCTGAATTAATTTTCACATCAATATTGAATTTATAGGTTGACGATTCGCCTTCTTTCGTGTAAGGTGTATTCACAAACTGACCATCATTGCCGGCTTCAGTTTTTGTTTTGTTTGAATAACGCGGCCCAACAACCGTAGGATAGACAAATGAATATACCCCATTTTCTGGAACCAGCAACTCAGTATACTTCAGCTCAACAACAATCGTATCGTTCTTTGCAATGTTTGCCACGTTCATGGTAAACACATTCGGCCTGTTTTGTTCAAGCAATGATACACGATTGCCATTTGATTTTGCTGTATTATAATCTTTCCTGGCTTTCTCTTTTTCACTGATTCTGGCAGTTATCGTCCGTTTGCCGATGGTCATTTTCATGGCATATACAGCTGCTTTAGTCGACAAAGGGAATGTATAAATGGCTTCCAGGGTATTCTTACCGCTGTTTACATATTTCTGCCGGACTGTCACATCGGCTATTACTCCCACGATATTTACGCTTGCTGAAGTCTCCTTCAAGGGCAACATATCAGTTTCAGGGTGCTCACTGATTACAACAAAGTATGGTGAAAGGGTTTTTGCACCCGATTCTTCCATTCTACGGTCAAACCCGGTAGACTGAGCCATGACCGGAAATGTAAATACCAAACTCAACAGGATAAGCAGGAATGACATTCTTAAAATGAGAGTGACTTTTTGGATTCGTTTCATGGCATTAGCATTTAAGGATGAGTACTAAGTTTTAATATAAACAGTCTGTCATTAACTTAAACTCGTTTTTAGTATAATAATTGTGTGAATTATAAAATAAATGCAAAACAAATGTATTTTGTTTCTTTTGAAATTAAGAAGGTGGAATAAATTGATGCCTGATTTTTCACTTAGAGACAATAATTGACCCTTACTAAGTGCTTTATTGGTTGACTGACAGATTTGGAGTGGCATTGAAGTCGTTGTTTAACCTGAATCTAAAAATACTGCCTGTTTTGTTTCATTATTTGCAGTTTATACCTCATGAGTAAATTTCGTATTTCAATGTCATTCATTCACTGTATAGAGATATTTCAAAAAGGGTATAAAGAGGGTTCAGATAGGGTTAGGAAAGGTAAAGCTATCTGAACCCTATCCGAACCCTATCTGAACCCTATCTGAACCCTATCCGAACCCTATCTGAACCCTATCTATACAGCGAATAAATACAGACCAAATTCAGAGGATTCGCTGAAGAAAAAGTACTGCAATTTCATGTAGATTTGTTTCAATCCGAAAAATTCAGATCAGATTTCTACCTGTTGAACAGGTTGGCAGAAATAGGTGGTTTTGGGGAGTTGTAGAAACCAAACTTATCAGTTGAAATGTGACATGGACTTGTTCCTAATACAGAGAAGATATTTATAATTTAAAAGTGATTTTTTGCCATAAAAAAAACCAAAACGCTGATTCTGTATCACGCTAACAAGCTGCCGTAGTTCTGAGAACAAGATTAAGGCAGATTCAGTATTGAAACTGAATAATTCTGGTGATTTTCTAAAATAAAGCCAGGCAGGAATGTTTTTATTCCCGACAGGATACATTCTTCTGTCAATTCAGCCACATTATGAATTACACATTATACATTATGCATTATTTTATGTCATTCTGTCACCATTCCACCCTTGGCACTTTTTTTGCTTAATGCTGTTTCCGAAAGTCAGAGCACATCTTTATCCCGTACCCTGACCGAAACGAATGAACCTCCCGATAGCTATCGGGATAACACAATTAACTAATTAACTAATATAAAATAATGGCTAAAGGAAACATTGGGGTAACGAGTGACAATATCTTCCCCGTTATCAAGAAATTTTTGTACAGCGATCACGAGATTTTTCTCCGTGAATTAGTATCGAATGCAGTTGATGCCACACAAAAGCTTAAAACACTGGCAGCAGTGGGTGACTTTAAAGGCGAACTGGGCGACCTCACCGTACGTGTGAATGTAGATAAAAAGAAAGGAACGCTGACCATTACCGATCGTGGTATTGGTATGACAGCTGATGAAATTGATAAATACATTAACCAGATCGCATTCTCAGGAGCTGAAGAGTTTCTTGAAAAGTACAAAGACGATGCCCAGGCTATTATCGGACATTTCGGCTTAGGTTTCTATTCCTCGTTTATGGTATCCAAAAAGGTGGAAATATTTACACAATCGTACAACGCTGAAGCAGTTGCACAACACTGGTCGTGCAAGGGAGATCCTGAATACACACTGGAAGAAACCATTAAAGCCGACAGGGGTACTGAAATCGTACTTCATATTGATGATGAAAATAAGGATTTCCTCGAAGATGCTAAAATCCAGGAACTACTGACCAAGTATTGCAAGTTCCTTCCAATTGAAATAGCCTTTGGCAAGAAAAAAGAATGGAAAGATGGCAAGAATGTGGAGACTGAAAATGATAATATCATTAACATCACCAATCCTGCATGGACACGCAAACCTGCCGACCTGACCGAAGAAGATTACAATGCATTCTACCATGAGTTGAATCCTATGGCCGAAGATCCTCTTTTCCACATACACCTAAATGTAGATTATCCGTTCAACCTCACCGGTATCCTTTATTTCCCTAAAATAAAGAATAACATCGAGATGCAACGTAACAAGATCCAGTTGTATTGCAACCAGGTATATGTGACCGATCATGTCGAAAACATTGTTCCTGAATACCTTACCCTGTTGCATGGAGTGATCGATTCACCGGATATTCCGTTGAATGTATCGCGTAGTTATTTGCAAAGCGATTCAAATGTAAAGAAAATATCGAGCCATATCACCAAAAAGGTAGCCGATCGTCTGCATGAAATTTTCAAAGCCGACCGTCAACAATTTGAAGAGAAATGGGATAACCTGAAACTATTCATCCAGTATGGAATGCTTAGTGACGAGAAATTCTACGAACGTGCTGAGAAATTTGCTTTGCTTAAAAATATTGATGGCAAATACTTCACTTTTGAAGAATACAAAACGCTGGTAGGCGAAAACCAAAAAGATAAAAACGGTGATGTAATTTACCTGTATGCCAATAACAGCGACGAACAATACAGCTATATCCAGCATGCCAAAGACAAAGGCTATGATGTCCTGATTATGGACGGACAACTGGACGTGCATGTTGTAAGCCAGCTTGAACAAAAATTCGAAAAGACCCGTTTTGTACGTGTCGATAGTGACGTGATTGATAAAATCATTCAAAAAGACGATACCAGCAAAGTAACATTAACCAACGATCAGCGCGATGCCCTGGTTACCGTATTCGAATCTCAGGTTCCTACATTGGACAAGACGAACTTTATCATTACGTTTGAGCAATTGGATGCTACCACAAGTCCTGTTTTTATTACCCAAAACGAATTTATGCGCCGTATGAAAGAAATGTCAGCGTTGCAGGGTGGTATGATGAGCTTTTATGGAGAAATGCCCGATAGCTACAACCTGGTAGTTAATACAGCACATCCTGTCATTGAAAAGATTCTGACCGACGAAGAAGCAGCCTGTGGGGTGAGCATTGCTCCTATTGCCTCCGAACTTTCGGAAGTAAAAACCAAACATGATAAGCTGAAGGAAAGTCACAAAGACAAGAAAGACGAAGAAGTACCTGCAGCCGAAAAAACAGAACTGGAAGACTTGCAAAAGAAAATGGATGCACTTACCGACAATAAGAAAGCAGTATTGAAATCATTTGCAGGTGAAACCAAACAGGTTCGTCAATTGATTGATCTGGCCCTTCTGGCAAGCAATATGCTGAAAGGTGAAGCCCTTGCTAACTTTGTAAAACGTAGTGTGGAATTGCTTTAAATTCTGACTAAGAATCTATATAAAACAGGTGGAATGACTTAAAGTTATTCCACCTGTTTTTATATGAAAATCTAAAATGTGGTTTTGTAAAACAGGGCATTTACAACAAACCACAACTACCATCTTTCCATCGTATTGCCGACAGTCAGACTGATACAGTACAACTGATCGATAACCATTCTAAAAGTTTGTATCAAACAGATTAAATTACGAACTTAGAATCAGTAAGATAAACCAAGATAAAACGTTTTTCCCGACTGATCAAAGCCATAGGAACAATTATCTGTCGAATTTAATTCTATATCAGATATTATCTTATTTCTCTTATATTCCTTTTACATCCCTTTTACATCTATTTTATAGTATTCCATATTTGAGTCGTATATAAGCCGTATATAAGCCTTATCTATAATGATATGAGATATGTACGGCTTTGATACGACTCAAATATGGCTTAAATATGGAATACGATAAAATAGATGTAAAATAGATCTTGAAGAGGTATAAAACAAATGCATTTAATCAGAGTTACTAAAGAGCAAAAACAAAGGAATAATTTCATTTTGGAATCAAAAAGGAGAATATATTTGAACATTCAAAACAAAATCCTTATTTTTGTACGAATTTTAAACAAAAATCTAAACGTTTATTCACTTGATATTGTAATGAAACCATCAGAATGTACCAGTAAGGAGGAAATACGTGACCAAATCGACCGTATTGACCATGAAATCATCACCCTGTTCGGATTGCGTTTTCAATATGTAAGTGAAATTGTAAAGTTCAAATCCGATACGGAAAGCGTCGTAGCGCAGCACCGGAAAGACCATGTGATTAAAGTCCGGGGTGAATGGGCAGAAAAGCATGGACTCGACAAAGATACGTTTGAACAGATTTACAGGTTTCTGGTAGACCATAATATTGGGAAAGAATTGGAAATGCTGGAGAAAAGGGAGTAGTCCCTATGTTTGTAATATAAAATAGTGTGCAGTTAAAATTGCATAAGTCATAAGAGTATTATATTTTTGAGAAACTAAACTTAAAACATAAAACTCAGAGACTTATGCAAACACAAAGAAAA